>Ga0302225_10000014_pt1 | contig 202013 bp, 131 predicted proteins | sample II_Palsa_E3_2_FD_193515 | JGI IMG/M metagenome (GOLD analysis project Ga0302225, IMG submission 193515) | Peat permafrost microbial communities from Stordalen Mire near Abisko, Sweden - II_Palsa_E3_2 | ecosystem: Environmental > Terrestrial > Soil > Palsa > Peat permafrost | place: Sweden...
CCACTCATCTTTTTGCCCGTTATCTCAATATTTTCAAACCCATATCTACTATTTATACTATCCGCAATCACTTTTTGATTGGCATTTAACTCAGGCGTATAAGTTTGGGTAGATGTGCAAGCGGTTAAATAAGTAACTGAAAAGAGTAATATCAATAAAGAGAGAGTCTGTTTAAAAGCTTTCATGATTTAAGGTTAAGACTTTAAATGTATAAATAATATTTAATTGGTAATAGCCTAATATATTTTGTGCGGTAAAATGCAATGACATGGGCGTAGTAATGGGTAGTTTGGTTGGCCTGGAAGTTGCGGAATTAACGTTAAAAGGTTGATTGATAATTTAAATATTTCATATATTAGATTTATAAACCGCTGATTATAAATCTTTATCATGAACAATAATACTTACCTGGCTGTTGGAAAGCTATTTTTTGCTGTAGTTATCCTGGCTATCGGCACCATCCATTTAGTTACCGGGCACTTTCCTTCGGGTTTGTTATTTGTTGACCCTAAATTTCCTGCAGCGAGTATCCTGGCTTACATAAACGGGGTAGTACTTGTTATTATAGGTTTATTGATCTTCTCTAAAAGATACGAATACACAGGTGCTTATATGGCTGCGATTGTATGGCTGATATTATTATTGATAGTGCATCTCCCTAAACTCATCACTACATATAACTCACCCAGTGAGTGGACACCGACGTTTGAAGTCGCGGGGATATTTGCAGGTTCGTTAATATTAATGGGTAATACCAGCATTAAAAAAAATAGTAGCAGGTTAATACTTATTGGCAGTTATGTTTTCGCGGTATCCATATTTGTGTTTGCGGTGCTGCATCTAAAATACCTCGATTTTATAGTGACACTTATTCCTGCATGGCTACCATTCAGATTGTTTTGGGCTTATGTTGTTATGGTCGCTTTCTTTGCAGTTTCTATCAGTCTATTTTTCAGGGTGTTGGTGAGGCTATCAACCTCGTTATTGGCGCTTATGTTTTTTATATGGTTTTGCATACTGCATATTCCACGGGTAGCTGCCAGTGCGCATACCGAAACGGAGTGGACGAGCATGTTTGTTGTATTAATATTTTCAGGAATAGCGTTGTTAATTGCAGGCTCGCAATCAAATGCGATAAAGGTTTAATCCAGGCTGTTTACTGTTAAATATTGCCATCTAACTAAATCATTCTTGGTTTCAATGTGCTTAATACTGCCATCATAAACCAGGCAATACCTGTTGGCAATATCCAGCACATTATTATAGTCGTGATCGGTTAGTATAATGCCTTTGGTTGCCGAATGTTGGGTGATCATAGTTTTAAGTTGATCTATCATTACCGGCGCAACGCCATTAAAAGGTTCATCAAGTAAAACAAATTTTGATGGCATACTTAGTAATAACTTAATCTCGAGATAGCGTGATTCACCACCCGATAGTGAATTTATTTTATTGTCCCGAAGCTTGCCAAGGAGTTCATCATCCAAAAATGCATCAACCCCTACGCCATCTAAATACATATTTACCGTAGCTGTAACAGTTAAATGTCCTAGTAAAAAACTGTGTTGTGGCAGGTAACAAACCAAGCCAGTTGTTTTAAACGGTTTATCATAAATTTCTCCATCAATCCTGATGAACTTATGGTCGCCTTTCATGGCGCCGAACAATATTTTTAACAGCATTGATTTACCGCTACCATTACGGCCCAGTATGCCTAAAATATCGCCGGTTTCGCATTTTAGGTAGATGTCTGATAGTATTTTGCGCCCATCAAACGATTGCATTACACTATCAATCTCAAGAATGCTTTGCATAGCTGCCGATTATGATGAGTAATATCCCAATAGCCAAATTGGCAAGTATGCAGGTTAAAATTAATGTTCGCTTGGATATGCCCTTGTTGTAGTAAAAATAATATTCGTGCTGTTTAGACATTTCTTTATACAGCAGGCTGATTACTGTACCGGCGGATAAAAAGCTAAAACCAAACGCCACAAAAAAAATCTGAAGGTTAAGTGCACCTAACATTACCCCGCAGGCTATGCTAAAAAGCAGCGTGCTTTTGTAAAATACTAGAAGCAGTTTAAGCTGACTTTTACCGGGAATTGTCATTAGAGTGGGTTGAATTTGTATAACTGATAACCTTAATCAAATATTGCGTAATGGCTTGATATTTAATGCAACTATCTTAATATTAGTACATATCCACTTACTTTAGGGTTTTTGTTGCCGGGGTCAATTATGTAATAATAAGTTGAAGATGGTAATGGCGCACCGTTGTAATTGCCATCCCATGATTTTGAATAACCTTTCGATTTATAAACTAACGACCCATAACGGTTATAAACAGTTATCTCGCAATTTGGATAAAAGGCCAAACCGGGAATTTCCCACAAATCATTTATACCATCGCCATTGGGAGTAAATGTATTTGGAATTGTAAGCACCAAAGGAGGTAGTAGCTCAATCACAACTGTATTGCTTGTTATTAATGTATGACAGTTGTTTTGAGAGGTAATCATACAGGTTACCTTATCGCCATTATGGAATGTTGAGCTACTGAATATGGAGCTGTTATTGCCCTCGGTTTTACCATTTACTTGCCATTGATAGTTTATTACATTGGTGTTTGTTACCGCGGCTGTCAAAGTTATAGGCGTGCCTGCATAAACATTATTTATTGATGGAGTAATAGTAACTGTTGCGGGGTTTGTTAGTGCTGTTATTACCACTGTGATATTATTAGACTGTACAGATGGTATTACAACACAAGTTGCATCATTATTGGTTAAAGTACAATCAACTATATCGCCATCATTTAAACAGGTATTAGTATAAGTTTGGTTGTTGGCACCTGCTATTGCTATGCCATTTATCATCCATTGGTATGAAGGTGATGAGCCTCCATTAGTGGGGGTTGCGATGAAGGTTATGGGTGTATCCGGCGCGACAGATCCCACGGCTGAAGATTGAATACTTACTGATGGGGTGATGCTTGGTTTAAACACTACGGTTAGGCTATTGGATGTCGCCGGTCCGGTTGTGCAAATGGCTGCATCAGTCACTATGCAAGTAATAATGTCGCCGTTTTTAACTGTGTTAGTGCTAAATGTAGAAGTATTTCCGCCCGTATTTTGATTATTTACCTGCCATTGAAAATTTGTTGGAGTTATCCCATTGGTATAATTTACCATATAGGTATTTGCTTCACCCGGGCAGTTAGCAATATCAGTTTGGACAATATTCGCCGTTATTGTTAACTGATCAGTAACCGTTAGCGACTGTATTACCGTGTTAACACCATCGGTCACGGTTATATTAGTAACCCCAGAGCCGGTTATATGTATCTTGTTATTTATGATGATTGCTACCGCAGTATTACTACTACTGTACGTATAAGTACCAGTTCCACCTGTAGCTCCCGGGGCAAAATTCGGAGAGCATTGGGTTTGATTAGGCAAAGGCCCAAAAACAAGGGATGGGGTTGCTAAAATCACTTTAATGTTTACAATGGTGCTACTGCTTCCGCCGATGTTGTAAGCGGTTACGGTATAGTTGGTGGCGGGAGATGCCGCTATCGGCGTGCCACTAATTATACCTGTTGTAGGGTCAAATGTTAAACCAGCGGGCAATGTTTTATCAATGGTATAACCTGTAATTATTACTTTTCTTATAATATTGTTGCCATAATCATCAATGTATAAAAAACCATTGGGGTCAACTTGTACATCATTAGGTCTATTAAAGCTAGCCGCTAAACCTACGCCATCAACTGCTGCCGGGTTGCCTGAACCAGCAAGCGTGCTTACGATACCTGTCGGATCAATTTTACGTATTAAGTTATTGCTTAAGTCGGCGACATAAATATTACCCGGAATGTCTTTCGCAACACCGCACGGACCGGAAAAAGTTGCTACAGAAACAGGGCCATTTGATGATCCGCCAACAGGAGTTCCCGCAATAGTGCTTACAACACCGGCAGGGGTTACCATTCTTACATCATTATTTGCAGGATCGCTTACATATATGTTATTTGATGCATCTAACGAAACACAGTTAGGTGTATTAAAACTCGCCACATTGCCTGCTCCATTGGTGCTTCCTCCTGCACCGCTGCCTGCAAGTGTTGAAACAACACCGGCTGGACTTATTTTACGTATTTGGTGGTCGCCCCCGTCGGCAACGTATAAGTTTCCGGCAGCATCTATGGTAACATCATAAGGAGAACTAAATCCTGATGCAAAATTAGTAATTACACCTGCCGGGCTTGTCTTTTCTATAGAATTGCTTCCTGCATCGGCAACAAACACATTTCCAGCTGGGTCAACACATAAGCCATTGGGTTGGCTATAGCCTTGGGCAAGTGTAGTTACCGTGCCAGTTGGTGTAATTTTTCTTACTGATCCATTATCCCTGTCGGCAACAAATACATTACCATTTGCATCTTCTGCAACGCGTGTTGGGTTGTTAAAGGTAGCTGCGATGCCGTTGCCATCTGCACTGCCGTGGTTAGCACTGCCGGCAAAAGTTATTACCTGCCCGTAAATTGTGGCGGGCACTGCGCCGCCCGTATTAACTGGCGGCAAGGGGGTAATGGTGGCGTTTATAGTATAGGTTTGCGGTGTTTGGTATTTTATATTTGGCGCTTGAGCGCATGTTAGTTTGGCATTAAATATTAACGCGAATAATAAAATAACGCTATAGCCTTTAATAAATATCGGGTGATGATTAGTCGGTTTAGAGTTTAACATCAGGGTTTAATCGTAACCAAAAATAAACTAATTTGCTGAATAAATATAGCTGGGTATCAGGTGAGGTAATCTGGAATAGTGTAACTATTCAAATCCTTAAACAAATAATTATTTTAGCAGAAAACCTATTCATGAGACTTAAACTTATCATCGCGGCGCTAACTACTGGGTTATTGCTATCATTTACATTGGTAAAAGCTCAGCAGAGCGCAGCTATTAATTTAAATGGCACCTGGGTACTGGTATCGGGTACAACCATAACAAAAGGAGTGAGTGCCATTACTGATTATACCAAAGATCAGCAAATGATAAAAATTATAAATGATACCCATTTTGCCTTTTTAAAACATGATACAAATAGCAAAAAGGATTCAACCAATCATTTTGATGCAGGTGGTGGTCGTTATACTTTAAAAGGCGATCAATACACTGAGTATTTAGATTTTTACGCCGATAAGAATTGGGAAAACAAAGTGTTTAACTTTATCGTGCAAATTAAAGGTGATACCCTGATTCAAAAAGGAGTTGAGAAGGTTGAGAATGAAAACATCGATAGGGTGATAATTGAGAAATACATCAGACTAAAATAAAAGCGAATACTAATAATGAATGTCCCTATGAAATACCTTGCCGTTCTCCTTTTCTTAATTTCAGGTTTTACCGTTCAGGCGCAGCAAAAAATTACCTGGCCGCATCATAAAAAAGCAGTTATAGTACTAACCTATGATGATGCGCTCGAATCGCAACTAGATAATGCGGTTCCGCAATTAGAGGCGGCTCATTTTCCGGCTACGTTTTTTTTAACCGGCGATATTAACAGCCAAACTATCCCAAGGTGGCGTGCCTTGAGTAAAAAAGGTTTTGAATTGGGTAACCATACCATATACCACCCCTGTTTAAGCACTGATGATAATCCTACACATTCTGATGATTATACTCCATATGGCATAATTAAAGAAATAGATGTAATGAACCATTTTTTATTCGCTGTTGATGGTAAAAATACCCGTACCTATGCATACCCATGTACTGAAACCACTGTTGGCAACGGTAAGGATTATGTAGATACGCTTAGAAAATATGGCCTCGTTAAATATGCCCGTGTTGGTGGTGATGTGGATGCTGTTGTAACCGATTTTAAAAGACTTGATCCGCTGCAAATACCGTCTTATGGTTTGGATGATAATACCCCGGGCGATAAACTGATAGCTTTTGTAAAACTGGCAGAGAAAACCGGAGGGATGGGCGTTATTATGTTTCATGGCATTGGTGGCGATTACATTACCACCTCTGTTAAAGCGCACCAACAGTTGATAGACTACCTTAAAAAACATCGAAAAGACATCTGGGTGGCTACTTTTCAGCAGGCAATGGATTATGCAACGGCAGCGGCGAAAAACCCTCAGGTAAAGCATTAAGGAATAATAAGATTCGCGTTAACTATAATTATGTAACTAATCTGTTACAATTTTCGTTCAACTACTTGAAACGTTGGTTGAATTATTAATTACAGGTATGCTGTTAAGTCTCATTTTATTATATAAGTATATGTGCCACAGGATATTGAAATTTAGCAGTATCCAAAGAATCACCGGTAATTTTTAATCTTCCATAGAACATAGGTTATATTAACCTGCTTTATTGTAAAGGTTCATAGTAACGCAATGTTTATAAAACAGACTTGTCTGTTTGATCGATTTGTTTTATTTTTGAGCATGCGTAATGAGAGAAAGAATTCGATAAGGCAAATTATAATTGATACGGCATCCCGTTTATTTTATCAACAAGGGTATGTCAATACCGGGATCAATCAGATCATTGAGGAATCAGGTGTTGTAAAATCATCGCTATATACTGCTTTCAGAACAAAGGAAGAGATATTAATGGCTTATTTAGAAACAACTGGCGCAGCCACCGATGAAGCGTTAAAAGCCGCAACAGCCAAACATGATGAGGCCAAAGATAAAGTGTTGGGTGTGTTTGATTACCTCATCGAATTGGTGCAGCAAAAGGAATATTACGGATGTAATTTCTTAAACATCATTTCTGAAATACCACAAGATGCAGTAACAGTAAAGAAGCAGATCAAAAAGCAAAAAGATGGTGTGCGGAGGCTTTTTGCCGAAATTTTGAAGTCAGTACAGAAAGAAGATTTGGCAGACGAAATTTATATATTGTTTGAAGGAGCACTAATTGGCAATAAAATCCATAATGACACTTGGCCGATAATCACCGCGCGTAATATTGTCAATAAATTATTATAAATTCCTTATCCTAATTAGCTAAACATACTTCAGAAAAAAGCATGAAAATAAATTTAAAATAAAATTAAAACAGACTTGTCTGTTTTAATTTTATTTATATACCTTTGAATTATGAAACAAAGTTCAAACTAATAGGTAACAAAAAATTAATAAACCCTACAATGAAAACACAAATTGTTAATTATGGAAAGGTTAATATAGATGGCATTAACCTCTTTTACAGGGAAGCAGGCGATAAAGCCAAACAACAGATCATTTTACTTAACGGGGTGCCAAATGCTTCGAGCGCATTTCAGGAACTGATGAATGATCTTAAAGAGGATTATTATTTAATAGCGCCAGACTTTCCGGGATTTGGCAACAGTGATATTCCCGACAAACGGGACTATGAATACACCTTTCATAATATTTCCCTTACGATAGAAAAGTTCATGGCAACGATGAAACTGAAACAACCGACCGTATATGCGCTTGGTTATGGCGGTCCCGTCACTTTCCGTATCGCGACCCGCAGGCCAGACATTTTTAATAATTACATCCTGCAAAACTCTAATGCTTATGAAGAAGGATTGGGCCCTGCGATGCATAACGCAGCTCCTTTTCTTGAAAACAGGAACGAGGAAACCACAAAATTGGTAAGACCCTTGTTGACACTGGATGGTATTAAACTTTTCTTTTTAAACGGAGCCAAAGATCCCGGAAAAATTAATCCGGATAACTACACCAATGCGCTGCATTACCTGAACCGACCCGGCCAGGAAGAAATACAATTGGATTTGTTGTACAATTATGCATCCAATATCACCGAATATCCGAACTGGCAAAAATGGCTGAAAGAAATACAACCGCGTTTATTATTGGTTTGGGGTAAAAACGATGTGTTTTTCCCGGTTGCCGCAGCCGAGGCAATCAAGAGGGACGTTCCTTCAGCGGAACTCCATGTTTATGATACCAGCCATTTGGCGCTGGAAGAACATCATGCAGATATTGCAGCAAACATCAGATCCTTTTTAGGATAAAAAATTTAAATAAATAAAAACAGAGTGGTCTGTTTTACCATTAAATCAAATAAATAAACATTATGAAAACTACAAGAGTAAATTATCGCAACACTAAAGTAAACGGCCTGAATATCTTTTATCGCGAAGCAGGTTCAAATGACTCAACGGTAATATTGTTACTGCATGGTTATCCAACCTCGTCGCACATGTTCAGAAATCTGATCCCGTTATTGAGTGAAAATTATCATGTCATCGCACCAGATCTTCCAGGATTTGGTTATAGCGACAAACCGGATCATCAGGAGTTTGCTTATACTTTTGACAACCTGACCAAACATATCCAGGAATTTATAGATCAACTCGGCCTAAAAAGGTTTGCGATATATGTGTTTGATTACGGTGCGCCGGTAGGTTATCGTATTGCTGTAGCTAATCCTGAAAAAATAACAGGCATCATCTCTCAAAACGGTAATGCTTACCTTGAGGGTTTAAGCGAGGGTTGGAATCCTATTCAAAAATATTGGGCTGAACCAACAGCGGAAAATCGCAACGCCCTAAAAATGATGGTAGAAGAAGGCACTACAAAGTGGCAATATTTTACAGGAGTATCTGATGAAACTTTGATTGCACCAGAGTCTTATACCCTTGATCAGCATTTTCTTGATCAACCCGGCAATGTAGAAATACAGCTTGATCTTTTTAAAGACTATGCTAATAACGTGGCACTATACCCTGTGTTTCAGCAATACTTCCGCGATAAACAGCCCGCTCTGCTGGCTGCCTGGGGTGATAAGGACCCATTCTTTCTTCCACCGGGCGCCGAAGCATTTAAACGCGATATACCAGGAGCTACAGTGAAATTTTTTGATACCGGCCATTTTGCTTTAGAAACCCATGTGAATGAGATTGGAGCAGAAATTCTTAACTTTTTAGAGAAACTGCCAAAATAAACTTGATAACAAACAATGTTATGATTAATGAGTGCAATTAAAAACAATTATTAAACAATAAAATTACCATGGAAACAAAAATTGCAATAGTAACCGGTGCAAGCGCCGGGATTGGCCGGGCGACTGCTATTAGGCTGGCAAAAGACTTTTCGGGACTGGTACTGGTTGCCCGGCGGGAAGAGGAATTGGAAGAAACCGCTGCCGCCGTTAAAGTTGCCGGGGCAGAACCACTGATTATTGCAGCCGACCTAAGACAGGTAGCAGCTGCGGATAAAGTAATAGAAGAGACCGTTGATAAGTTTGGTAGAATTGATGCGCTTATTAATATTGCCGGTGCTGTACCGCAAATTCACCTGTTTGAAATGACAGATGAGCAGTGGAACGATGGTGCCGAGATGAAGCTTCATGGCGCACGCCGGTTAACTATTAAGGCCTGGCCCTATCTAAAAGAATCAAAAGGTTCTGTGATCCTGACCTCTGGTAATTCTGCCGAAGACCCCAAACCTGGTTTTGCAGCGGTAGCTACTATTAATGCTGCCATTGTTGCACTAGCTAAGGCATTTGCTGAACAGGGTATTATTGATGGTGTGCAGGTGAATAGTGTGTTACCCGGCCCTGTTATGAGCAATCGTCGTATCGGATTTTTAACTAAATGGTCGGCGGCCAATCATATGACTATGGAGGAGGCGAAATCGAAATTTCTGGTAGAGTCGCATATTGAACGATATGGAGAACCTGAAGAAATTGCCGGGCTAATGGCATTTTTAGTATCACCTGCTGCAAAATGGATGACAGGTAGTGCTATCAGAATGGATGGTGGTGAAGTGAAAGGCATTTAATACCTTAATATCTATATTATGAAAGGCATAACCACTTTTGGAATAGAGGTAGGTGGTTATGCCTTTTGCACTGTTGGCTGGAATCCCTTTGATTTTAATCTTTATGAGATTGGTCAGATAATACTAATACTTATTAGCATATAATAAGCCCGCTTTCACCCTAAAAAGACGGTCTTTTTATAGTAAATAGTGACATTATTTCAAGGATTAATCAAATTTATGGCAAGTGCCAAATGGATTTGAATAATATTTTCAACATTTTTTTTGTCTTTTATCACCAAACATCAATGCGTGCCTGATTTTAAGTTTCGGCTATAAATCAAGTATAAAAAGAGCATAAAAACTTGTATATGGGATGTGTATTTTGGGTATTTACAGGGGCATAAAAAAATATTATTTAAGTTAAATAATTATCGTGGGAAACTTTTGGGTTGTGATGCACGTAAAAAACGGACTAATTAATACCTGGTAGATAAATCAGGTAAATAATTGTGATCAACCAAAACATTAACATGAAAAAAATTTACTTACTAGCAATTTTATTATTAGCGATTTCTTTAACTATCTGTAAAGCAGATGGTTATCAATCAGGTTTCGTTGTTCTTAAAAATGGCAAACGTATTGGAGGCCAAATAAAGCTATATAAAAATGCTCCGTGGAAAAATCAACGGTATATTTGGTTTAAAGATTCTGCAGCCGTTGCTGCAAATCCCAATGCGAAGCCAAAAAAGCTTTATGCAGCTGATATGAAATTTTATCAGGCAGGTACACGTCAATTTGTTAAGGTTTCGTACTTTGATCAGGCGTTTATTAAATTAAGAAATCTTTATTCAAACTCATGGATGTTGGAAAGGGTGTCAAACGGCCGTTTTGTAGCCTATATGTTTTATTCATCTCCTCCTGAATTTTTTGATTACTTTTTTGCTGACCCACACGGTGACCAAACAGAGCCTGCCGGAAACGACAACGCGATGATAAAATACAGGATCATCTTTAAAAAGAATAATGCCAAGCATTTTGTTAATGCCTATAGCTATGGTTTAGCCAAATATTTTAAAGATACACCTCAAATATTACAAAAATATTCAACCGGCGCATATGGTAATCAACCAGACGTTGACGGTTCAATATTTACAAGAATGTCTGAAATTTGCAACAGGACAATATTTACCTCGCGTGCAGAAACAAATGGTATTATAGCGGCATTTAATGATTATAACCAAATATATGCTCCAAGAATTGAAGCTCCAACGCCACCTCCAACTCCGGCTCAAAGCACAGCGGATTTGTTTAAACCATACTTATTTAAAGGTACTATAATTGATAACGACACGCATAAAGGTGTAGTTGGCGCTACTGTAAGTTATGTTGATTCAGTAAGTCAACAAGTTGTTAAACAAACGTTAACAAGTGCAACCGGTAGCTATGAATTTAATGTGCTTGATAGGCGCCCATTTGGTATAAAAGTTGAAAAGAATGGTTTCTTTACACAAAACTTAACAGGAGAAGCAGCATCAGAAGGAAAAATATTTGCTGATAATTCATCATCTGCAAATAGCGGGTCATCAAACCTAGGTTTAACAACAGGCAGCTCTGCTAATGGTAATGGTGCAAATGGCTCTGCAAATAATGGAGCAACAACCGGAGCAGCAGCAACTGGTTCATTGGCTGCCACAGATGGCGCAATAACTGGTATAGGTGCAACAGGTAATCATTTATCAGCCAGGTATATGAGATACATACACTCGAGCCGTTACAAGCATTCAATATATTATAAACAGCATCTGCAGCATGAGCGTGAATTGGCTAAACAAAAAGCGGCTTCAGATGCAGCAGCTAAATCAGGATTGTTAGCAGGTAGCCCGGCAACAGGTTCATCAGGATCAGGAAATACAACCGGCGGCGGTTCTGCAACCAGGTCATTTGCGGGTGGTTCATCATCAGGTTTTGCACCATCCGGATCAAACGGTGACCCTTCTAATGCATCAACTAATGGCCCTTCATCACAGGCATTAGCCAAAAGCGGCAAAATAACAGACGGTGCATTTGTTAGTCCAGCTATACACTTACAAGCTTATGCTGTTAACAAGCCGATAGTAATTAATAACATATTATATGATTATGGTTATGCAACATTAAGGCCTGAATCAATCACAGTGCTTGATGGTTTGGTTAAAACAATGGTAGATAACCCGAAAATAGTGGTTGAATTAAGCGCGCATACAGATTCAGTAGGTAGCGATGCTTATAACCTGAAATTATCACAAGACAGGGCACAATCATGTGTTGATTATATGATAGGCAAAGGTATCAACGTGACACGAATTTCAGCGGTAGGTTACGGCAGAAGCAGGCCAATTGCACCTAACTCTTTACCTAACGGGCAAGATAACCCCGATGGAAGGCAGTTAAACAGGCGTATTGAGTTTGTTGTAAAAGGAAACGATAAACGAATGACAGATTTAACGCACAAATAATAAATAGTTAATAAAGCTGTTTTTAAAACTCCCGGTATTAATTGCCGGGAGTTTTTTGTTTGATAACATGCAACTTTTGTGTTACATTTGGTTAAGCCGCTGATTTGTTAGCACATTTGCATGGTTATTGCGTTATGTATTATTATAAATAACATATATTATTTATTGTGATGAATCTCAACAGTATAAAAAAAATAAATTGGAATATAATATTAGTCCTGTTTGTTTATGCTTTTATAACTGTAACACACATTACGCTGCTTCCATCTTATAGCAGCCAAAATTTCTCCATCAACCAATCACACAATTCTATTTTTAAACGTAAGGAAATTGCATCAGCGTCAACCAGTTTTATACTTCAGCGCATGGATAAGGTTATTATCAATGATAAAACGATAAGCTTTTATACCGTATTCTTTCCATTATGCATCTCCTTCCTTTTTTTAATTTCCTTCTTCGAAGCCTTAAGAAGAAAACGGAAATTAGTTTTTACTGATTCCTATTCTTTTTTTAGCCATCAATACGCGTATTTAACGCTTTGCACCTTCCGGATCTGATCAAAGTTCATTTGTGCAATAGCTGTTTTCACAGCGGGCTCAATCAATCATCATTAATGTTAATTCACTAATTGAGTGCAGTTAATTTATTGAACTTTTTTCTTTCAAATAGGTTATCTTTAAATAGAGGTAACTGATTGTAAATGAACTTATAAAATCATCATGTATATTATAAAACGATGCTTTAGTGCTGTTTTATTGTTAGGGTTTGCAATAACAGCAAATGCGCAACAATCAGCCATTACACTTAAGCAATTATTAAATAATGTTGATCAGAAAGCACCGCAATTGCTTACTGATTCATCCATCATCAAAATTAAACAGGATCAGGCTGCCGAAGTAAGAAATAACTGGCTACCCGATCTGAATTTAAACTATCAAGCCGATATTGGTACCAGCAACAATACTACCGGCCCGTATTTCGGTTTCGGGATTATTCCATCAAGTTCAGGTGGTATCCATACAACCAGTGTAACCAGTGCTGTGTCAGACAATCTGGGTATAGCGGCCCTTAACTGGGAGGTTTATAACTTTGGTAAATACCACGCCGAAAATAAAGTAGCTAATTCAGATATTACGGTTCAGCAAAATCAATATGCCCAATCAAAATATGATTTGCGGGCATATACCATCAGCAATTATCTGCAATTATTGCGTTTGCAGGATCTGTTGGGTATCCAATACCGTAATATTACCCGTACGCAGCAAATATTAACGTCCATTATGTCGCTGGCGAAAAGTGGAGTACGGGCCGGGGTTGATACCAGTATAGCCGAGGCTGAGTTATCAAAAGCAAGGTTAAACTACATCGAAGTCGGCAATCAGCTTAAGCAGGTGCAATTGCAGCTGTCGGCGGTTAGCGGGTTCCCATATCAGTCAATAGTGCCCGATACTACAGTGGAAATGACCTTAATCGATCAGCCAACTGCTTATTTATTTCCTGCGGATACCACGAATCACCCATTGATAAATTATTACCGTTCTGTTTATCAGAATAGTTTACAAAGGGAAGATCTGGTGAAAAAGCAATATAACCCGAAAATATCATTGGAAGCAGCAGCCTGGGATCGTGGCTCAAGTATCGATGGCGCGGGGCAGTATAATAGCCTTTCAACAGGATATGGCTTTCAACGCGGTAATTATTTGGTGGGGATAGGGATCTCCTATAACCTATTTGATCTGCGCAGGAAGCAATTAAAACTCCGCACACAAAAAGCCAGTACTGATTATTCGTTGAAAAAACTGCAGGAGCAACAACAATTGCTTGATATAAGCGCCAGCCAGGCCAATGTGGAAATGGAAACGGCTATAAACCGGTTAAAGGAAATTCCAAAACAGCTTAAAGCTGCAAACGATGGTTACAGGCAGAACCTGTCATTATATAAAAATGGTTTATCGGATATTATTACACTGGATGCATCCTTAAACATCCTTTATCGTGCCGAAACAGATTATATGCAGGCCAAATACGATTACTCGAATGCGCTTTTCCAGAAAGCGATTACCGAGAACCAGGTAAATACAGTTTTAAACTTATTAAAATAATTAATTATGTCAATGGTCACATCCGCACTGAAAAGGCCTATCACCATAGTGGTGATAACCATGAGCCTTTTGATTTTTGCAGTGCTCAGTGCAATCAATATACCGATAGATATTTTTCCGAAGCTTAATCTTCCTACAATTTATGTTATCGAATCTTACGGTGGTATGTCGCCGCAGCAAATGGAGGGCTTTTTTGCCACAGGTTTGCAAAACCAGTTTTTGTATGTTGATGGTGTAAAAAACATCAGCAGTAAAAGCATACAAGGCTTAACAATTGTTAAAATATCCTTTTACGAAAGCACCAACATGGCCGAGGCTTCTGCCGAAGTGGCATTGCAGGTAAACAGGGCACAAAGCTTTTTCCCGCCGGGGGCCTTGCCTCCGCAGGTAATCCGTTATGATGCCTCATCATTACCTGTAGGTGAATTGGTGCTGGATAGTAAAACAGAAAACCTGAAAGATATTTATGATTTAGCGGCTACCCGCATCAGGCCAATGTTTGCAACCATTCCGGGATTATCGGCTCCGCCACCGTTCGGTTCAAACGCGAGGTCAATTATCCTGAGCATCGACCCTGATAAATTACGGAGTTTTGATCTTACACCTGATCAGGTTGTTGATGCTTTGGCAAAATACAACGTAATGTCGCCATCAGGTAATATCAGGATAGATAATACTATGTTTTTAACTACGCTGAATTCGCAGATTAAAAACTCAGCCAACTTTGGTAACATCCCGGTGCTAACCAAAAATGGTGTGCCTATCTACATAAAAGATATAGCCCGCGTTAGTGATGCCGCCGATATTACGGTGGATTACGCGCTTATAAATGGTAAACGCTCGGTTTATATCCCGGTGGTAAAAACAGCATCAGCATCAACTTGGTCGGTGGTAAAGGATTTAAAAAGCAAGCTGCCCGAGATGCAGAATTTATTACCCAATGATGTGAAAATATCATACGAGTTTGATCAATCGGTTGCCGTAATAAACGCGGTGAAGAGTTTGATGACCGAGGGTGGTTTAGGCGCATTGCTTACCGGTTTAATGGTATTGTTATTTCTGCGTGATTGGCGAAGCAGCTTAATTGTGGTGATCACCATACCGGTATCTATATTAATTGGTGTTTTACTGCTGAGCTTGTTTGGGCAAACCATCAACATTATGACTTTGAGCGGGTTGGCGCTGGCTATCGGTATCCTCGTGGATCAGGCTACGGTAACTATCGAGAATATCCATCAGCATTTGGAGATGGGCAAGCCTAAGCGGTTAGCTATTTATGATGCGTGTGAGGAGATCTCGTTCCCATTGTTGCTAATCTTGTTGTGTATTCTCGCCGTATTCGCGCCATCATTTATGATGAATGGCGTACCGAAAGCGATGTTTTTACCGCTTTCCATGTCGATTGGTTTAACCATGATCGTGTCATACATCCTGGCGCAAACATTGGTGCCGATTTTAAGTAACTGGATGATTAAAGCCGAACGTTACCAGTATCACCACGGCAAACCACATGCCCATGCAGGCGAAGGTTTTGATGTATCGGAAGAACAACAAGTAAATGAGCATCTGCAAAAAGAAGAAGAAGAGCCAGAAAAGAACGACTTTTTTGAACGTGTGAAACTGCGCTTTATATTGATATTGGACAAATTGATGCCCAATAAAAAACTGATTATTTTAGTATATCTGGTAGTAGTTGTTGGCTTAGCGGGTGTTGGATTTGTGGTTATTGGTAAGGATATGATGCCAAAGCTCAATAACGGACAGTTCCAGATGAGGATTGATGAACCGCAGGGTACCAGGCTTGAAGTTACCGAGGATAAGTTTAAACAAGTGTTGCAAATTATCGATAAAACGGTAAATCATCACGTAGAGATCACTTCGGGCTATATTGGTTTGGTGCCAAGTAGCTTTGGTAGTAGTAACTTGTATGTGTTTAACACTGGTACACATGAAGCTGTTTTGCAGGTGAACCTTGATGAGAACTACCATGTTAATATGGATGACTTAAAGGATGCGTTGCGCAAAAATATCGCGGCCGAAATTCCGGAGATGACCATCAGCTTTGAGCCTATTGACATGACGGAAAAGATCATGAGCCAGGGTGCGAATACGCCAATTGAGGTTCAGGTTGCGGGTAAAGATCTGCAACAAATAAAAACTTACGGCGATAAGGTATTAGCCAAGCTGAAGCAAATTCCATACTTGCGCGATGTGCAGATCAACCAGCCATTGGATTACCCGGTAATTGCCATCACGCTGGATCGTTTGAAAGTTTCACAGTTGGGACTAAACGTGAGCGATGTTGCGAGATCAGTTACCGCGAGTACCTCATCAAGCCGTTTCACAACTAAAAACTTATGGCTGGATGTAAATAACTCCTATACCTACCAGGTACAGGCAGAAATACCGGAATATGTAATGAATTCGATGAGTGCGCTAGCGGAGATCCCGTTGGTAAAAGGCCAAAGCAGCCCAACCCTTGGGGATGTGGCTACCTTTAAACAAAGTTATACCCCTGCCGAGTATGACCGAACCGGGCCCCGCCGATTTATAACAATAAGTGCCAACATCAGCAAAATGGATTTGGGTACAGCAACCAGCGCTGTGCAAAAGGCGGTAAAATCATTAGGTACACCACCAAAAGGATTGGTGGCAACTATCGAGGGTATGTCGACTTTGTTAACGGATACATTAACCAGTTTGCAAAATGGCTTAGGCTTCGCGATATTAGTGATCTTCTTGTTGCTGGCGGCCAATTATCAGTCGTTCAAACTATCGCTTACCGTTTTGGTAACTATACCGGCAGTAATTTTGGGCTCCATTACAGCCTTGTTGCTTACAGGTTCAACGCTTAACCTGCAATCCTATATGGGGATGATCATGTCAACAGGTGTATCTGTTGCTAACGCGATATTAATTGTGACCAATGGCGAAAGTCTCAGGTTAGAGTTTAAGGATTCCACCCGTGCGGCAGTTACCAGTGCATCCATCAGGTTAAGGCCAATACTCATGACAAGTTTTGCCATGATAGCTGGTATGATCCCGATGGCATCAGGCATGGGCGAGGCCGGCGAGCAATCCGCACCATTAGGCCGCGCGGTTATAGGTGGTTTAGCAGCATCAACCCTTGCCGCCCTGTTTATTTTACCATTAATGTTTGCCTGGATACAGGAAAAAACCACTTACCTCGAGCCATCACTAATGCCCGGGGCAGCTAACGATACTGAAAACTTAAATACAACTATATCATGAAATACCTAATTTGTTTAATAACCATATGCTTGTTTTTTGCAGCCTGTAGCGGCAACCAAAAGCCGGTTGACCTTACGGCGCAATCAACCAAACAAGCCAGTAAATATCAATATGCAACAGTATCCGAAAAGGTGCTGTCAACCTCGGCACAATTACCTGGGCAGTTAATACCATTTAACGAGGTGAATATATTCCCTAAAGTTAATGGGTTTGTGAAACAACTATTTGTCGATCGTGGCTCGATAGTAAAAAAAGGTCAGCTATTAATGATTCTGGAAGCACCTGAAATGGAATCCGAATTGGCCGCTGCTACTTCCCAATATGATCAGGCTAAAGAAAACGCGGAAGCCAGTAAGGAAAAATATGAACGTTTGAAAGAAGCAGCTAAAGAACCTGGTTCCGTTTCGCCATTAGATCTGGATGATGCTCAATCCAAAATGAAAGCTGATCAGGCTATGGTGCAGGCCCAGGCATCAAATGTGCAATCTGTTAGAACCATGAATTCTTATTTGAGGATCTCGGCGCCTTTTGATGGCATGATCATCGATCGTAATGTTTCACCGGGCGCATTGGTTGCACCGGGAAAGGCAACCGATCAACCTATGTTAGTTTTACAGGATATTCATAAAATGAGGCTTACGGTAAATATTCCTGAAGATTATGTTGATAAGGTTGATCTTTCACAACCGGTATCATTTGTATTTAATGCCATGCCAGGGCAAACAGAAACGGCTAAGATCAGTCGTTCGGCAAATTCATTAGGCAGCATGCAGCAGGAAGCGATAGAAATTGACGTAGAAAACAAAAACGGACAATTAAAACCAGGTATGTATGCCGAGGTGAATATACCATTGCTTTCAGGCGCGAAATCTATGCTTGTGCCTAACGCGGCTATCATCCGTTCAACAGAACATGAGTATGTGATTCAGGATAGTTTAGGTAAAGCCAACCTGGTGAACATTAAAGAAGGATTGGTAGGTAATGATTCTACCGAAGTGTTCGGTGACCTAAAACCGAATGATAAAATACTGGTACACGCGTCTGATGAAATTAAGCAGGGTGACGCTGTTGAATAATCTTTAGTTTTTGTTGTTTTTACCGGGCGGCCCTTTACGGGCCGTTTTGGTTTTAATTGGTTTTGGATTGAATTAATGCAAATCAATTAGGATATTAGATGGCTGGTTTTTAATAAACCGGCCATTATATTTTACTACTTTTCATCTACCTAAAAAATAATATATGATCCGTTGGGGGATAATAGGTTGCGGGCGTATTGCACACCGGTTTATGCAGGGTTTAAACGTGTTGCCGGATTGCGTGTTGGTAGCCTCGTGGTCGAGGCGGCCGGAAACTGTGATCGCTTTTGTTGAGCAATATGGTGGCATAGCTTGTAAAAGTGTTGAGGAATTGCTTGCTGGCGATATTGATGCCGTTTATATAGCTACTTTACCTGATAGCCACGCCGAATACAGTATTGACGCATTAAATGCCGGTAAGCATGTGTTATGCGAGAAGCCCGCTGCTATCAACCTGCATATTTTGGAAACTATACTTAAAGTAGCCAAAGCAAAGAAACTATTATTTATGGAAGGCATGAAACCGCCATTCTTTCCTTTATATAGACGCTTAAAAGAATATCTTCTTACTGATTCTATCGGCAATGTGGGTTATGTGCGGGCAGGGTCATCGGTTGCAAATATCAGTCCGGATCACCCTAATTTTAGTTATGAGTTGGCAGGTGGCGCGACTATGGGCATCGGCATATACGAAGCATATCTGGCGGTTGAGTGGCTTGGCGATACTAAAAAAGTGCAGGCAATGGGTCGGTTTGGCGATGATAAGATCGATATGTTCTCCATCTTTCAAACTGAGCATGAACAAGGTTACGGACAGTTTTATTGCGGATTTGATTTACATGGTAAAGGGGATGCGTTGATTTGTGGTACATTGGGCCATATCACCATACACAAAAACTGGTGGAACCCGGCCCGCGCTACCATCAATTATTTAGATGGGCGAATTGTTGAGCTTGATGAGCCATTTACAGCAGGCGGACTTAACTATGAAACCGAACATTTTTGTGAATTGATAAAAGCAGGTTTAATAGAAAGCCCAATTATTACACATCAAATTTCAAGGCAAATGATAGCCATGTTGGATGATGTAAGAGAAACCATCGGCCTAAAATTTAAAGGAGAATAACATATATTGTAATAACGATTTATCCATAAAAGCATTTAATACATATGAAAATAGCTACCTACAATGTAAACAGCATTAATGCCCGGCTGCCGGTATTGCTGCGCTGGTTGGAAGAAACCCAGCCCGACGTGGCGTGCCTACAAGAACTTAAAGCACCGCAGGAAAAATTCCCGGAACAGGCTCTTAAGGATGCTGGCTATGATGCTATATGGCATGGACAAAAAAGCTGGAATGGCGTGGCTATATTGGCCCGCAATGCAGAGATTGAGGAAATAAGGCATGTTCTGCCCGGCGACCCTGAGGATGAGCATAGCCGTTATATTGAGGCGGTGGTTAATGGTATTACTGTTGCCTGCCTGTATCTGCCAAATGGCAATCCCGCACCGGGCCCAAAGTTTGATTATAAACTGCGTTGGCTTGAGCGATTGAAACTGCATGCTACTGATCTACTCGCATCAGGAAAGCCCGTTGTAATTACCGGGGATTATAATGTAATACCAACCGATCTGGATGTTTACAAACCGGAGCGTTGGCTTGAGGATGCACTATTCCGCCCGGAAACACGTGAGGCATTTCACTCCTTAGTTGGGCAGGGATGGACGGATGCTATCCGAAAACTTTACCCCGATCAGAAAATATATACTTTTTATGATTACTTCCGCAATGCCTATGGCCGCGATGCAGGTTTACGAATAGATCATTTTTTGCTAAGCCCGCAATTGGACAAGCGATTAACGGCAGGTGGTGTAGATAAAAATGTTAGAGGATGGGAAAAAACCAGCGACCATGCGCCGGTATGGATAGAATTGACGGAAGTATAAAATCCTTTAAAAAAACAAGACCCCCTCACACTCGCTGTTTGGGGGCCTAAACCTAAACCTTATCACAATAAGCAGATAAGAACATCTGCTGTATGAAGCTGCGAAGTTACATGATATTTTTGAAAAATGAAATTAGAAAAACATTAGAATTGTCATTTTTGTGTTTGTAATTAATTGTAAAAGAGAATGTTGTATTTACTTATAACGAAAATTTGCAAAATTTACACGATCGGTTTTTGTGCCTTGACTAGATAATTAGTCTATATTGAAAGGAAATCGTGGTTAAATTTTTTGTTTCCGCCTTTTTGATATTAAAATATACCATTTTGGTAGGATTTTATGAAAAAAATGCATCTGAAATGTTCGTTTAAGTGCTTTTTTTGGCTTGAATAGGATAGAAATACCATAAAAATAGACCGCTTTTGACCTTTTTTTATGATTTTTAGTGTGCTTATGACCTGCTAATTTTGGTTCTTTTTTTATTTGTAGTTGTCCGCCTTTACCTGGCAGGAGCCTGCAATTTTTTGCATGATTATCTCTGTTTTTTCTAATATATTTGAACAACAAAATTGTATTCTAAAATTAGTTTGTCAATTACACAGATTAAAGGAAATGTTTTCTCTTATGAGGTAAATCTTTTTGGAATAGAATTTCGATATATACCTACCTGTTTGAAATATAGCTTAATAGCAATATAAAAACAGGATAGTAGTATTTGCTGCTATTAACCTTATTATCATGAAAACTATATTTGTGAGTTTTCGTAAAAGCACATAGTGATTAACCACGAAACAACTAATAACGAATCATTTAAGTTTAAAGGTGTTGCCAGAAGGACAAGCCAGTTAAGCTTTATTGTGTTAATGCTAAGCCTGGGCATATCAGTATATTATTTTGCATTGGGGTTAAAAGTATCAGCCTTAATGGTTGGGTGCTTTAGCTTTTGCGTGCTGATAATTCTTTTATTGCAGTTATATCACATAATGGAAAATGTTCAGCCATTAATGTTGACATCCATATGTATCCTGCTTGTTGTTAGTTCTTTTGTAGAAGGTTCGGTAACGGGGCAGTACTTTTATTTCTTCCCGGTAATTGTGGTTATACCAATAGTAGTGAATTACAAGGAATCTTCCTTTATTGAATTAGGCACCTACTTTTTAATGGGAATAGTAGCATTTTTTGTCAATTTCTATGTGGGCCATAACATACCTCCTGTTGAAAATATAACACCAGATGTTGCGCACCGAATGATGTTTACCAATGCGAGTTGTGCTATTTTGTTAACGCTATGTTTTGCCCTGGCCTACATTTATTACGAAAGAAAATACATCAGGGCTTTAGTTGCAGAAAAAAATCGCGCTATTGCCGAGCGTACAAAGTTCCTTTCAACAATGGGGCATGAACTAAGGACACCATTAAACGGTATTATAGGCGCATTGAATATTTTTACCGATGAGCAGCCACAATTTACAACAAACGAGTATTTTCAGATACTTAAATACTGCTCAAACCATATGCAGCAGTTGGTTAATGACATACTTGACTTTAATAAGATAGAAGCCGGGAAATTAAATATCCATTTAGTCGAGGTAAATTTAAAAGAGTTGTTAGCAAATTCTACGCTGCCTTTTTACAACAATATCGAAAAGAAAAATTTACAATTAAAGGTTGAGCTCGATCCGCAGCTTGATGCCATTGTTTTGGCGGATGATGTAAGGATCATCCAGATTATTAATAACCTTCTTTCAAACGCGTTAAAGTTTACTGAGGAAGGATATATCCGCTTAAATGTTACCTGCGAGAATGTTACCTCAACTTTAGTTAAAGCCAATTTTATTGTAGAAGATAGCGGTATAGGCATTGACAAGGAAGATCAGGGACGGATATTTACCGGATTTGAACAGGTATATAGCGAAAGCACCCGCAAGCATACCGGTACCGGTTTAGGCTTAAATATTTGTTTAAGGTTATTAAACCTGATGGATAGTACACTGGTATTAACCAGCGAAAAGGGAAGAGGAACTACTTTTGCATTTTCACTAACCTTTAACAAGGCCGAAAAACGTACGCGCAAAGTTGAGCGCAGTTATAATGAGAATGAAGGTTTAGCTGGTTTAAATATATTGGTTATTGAAGACAACCAAATCAACATGACCATTGCGCGTAAAATGCTCACAGGCTATAAAGCCACCTGTATACCTGCCTATAATGGTAAGGAGGCGTTAGAGATACTCGGGAAAAATAAAGACTTCAATATTATACTGCTCGACCTTGAAATGCCTGTTATGAATGGTTATGAGGCTATAGCAGAAATAAAAAAGCTACATCCTCATATTCCGGTAGTGGCATTTACAGCTTCATTAATAGATGGGCAAATGCTGGCCAGGCTAATTGAAGTTGGTTTCGAGGATTGTATCTCCAAGCCATTTCATCCCAAGCAATTGTTTTCGCGGGTTAAAAAATATGCCATACAATCGCCCGGGACTAAAAAGTCTTCGCCAATAATCTCATTGTAACCTGCAACCAGTATTATACCTCTACTACAATTTTTCCTTTGGCCTGGTTACTTTCCATGTAGGTGTGCGCCGCAACAATGTCATCAAGATTAAAAACTTTATCTACCGTTACGTTTATACTTCCATCAGCAACAGCATCAATAAAATCCTGCAATAACGTTTTACTTAAATTTACTGCATCACCCATATAAACTGTTAATTTACCTAACGATGGAATATCACCCATTGGTGTAAACTCTCCCATTGTCCATTCACCGCCCAATATCCCTGTCATACAAACAATGCCCCTAAGCTTAATACATTTTAATGAGTCCTTTAAAGTTGAGATGCCTATTAATTCAAGCACCTTATCTACGCCATCAGGAAATAACTGCTTTATTTTTGAACTCAAGCCTTTTTATTTGCAATATAAGTGATGGCTCAATAGCTTCTATGTAAACCCGACTAGGCTTTTCGGAGTAGAAACTATCCAGTTCCATTATCCAATCGTTTTCAGCAATAAACTGCAGATTATGCTCTACACCTTTTTTATCAATATGGTAAAGCTTAAAACACCCTTCAACCACAAAAATATAATGGTTGCATAAATCGCCCTCCTGTAATATAAACTGACGACGCTTAATCCTTCGTTCGGTAACTCTTTTAGCCAGATCGTCCTGTTCCTGCTCATTAAGCGGAAGATAATTATTAAAACTTGCTATAAGTTTGTTTATGGACACAGGATATAATTACTTGCTTTGCCCGAATATATAAAAAATCAATATAAATGACCGATGTTTGAGCAATGATAAGCAATGAACTATATATTAGCAGGCAAACATTTAGCTGCTCTGCGAGTTTAACAAATGATTTATTACACCTAATATCATTTTAATTTGAACATTTATACCAAAGCAATACAGCACCGCTTGTTTTATAAAAGATTTCCTTTATTGAAATTTAGCCTTTTCGTACTGTTTGTAAGCACGCAGGGCTTGGCTTATAGCCAGGTTCGGGAATCAAGGGATTCAATCAAAGCCGACTCGGCTCATGCTAAGGGCATCAAGAAATTGCAGATAGCCAACAACATCAATAAGCAATATGATTTTGGCGACCTTACCCGGAACATCATTCATCCGCATAAAAAAGCTGATACCCTTAAAAAAAGCTCAGGTATTATAGTTGTGCCGAATGTCGCGGCTAATCCTACCATTGGTGAACAGCTTGGCATTAAAGCCGTAGCAGGCCGCAGGTTAGGTGGCGACCCTAATACTTACTTGTCTGTTGCTGCTACATCAGCTTCAATTACCAGTAAAGGCATCATTTATTTCTACGTAAATCACAACATATTTACCCCCGGCAATAAATGGAATTTTCAGGGTAACCTTGTCGTCGCAAAAACGGTAATACCTGATTATGGCTTAGGGATAGGCCGCGATATTACAGGCGGTAGTGCAGCAGATAATATACTTGCCGACCCGGAACGTAAAGCTTACTCTATACACTCCATGTATTACGATATTAGAGAAAAGGTATACAAGAATGTGGCAAAAAATTTATTTTTAGGCGCGGGACTTGATTTTGCTATCAGGCGTAACATCACTAATAAGGATACAGCAAATAATGCTACGCCATCCAGTGTATATAACAACCAGCATGGGTTTCCGCAAGATCATTACTCATCAAACGGGTTTTTGTTTGATGCAGAATACATCTCTCGTGATAACCCCAATCGTGCCTACAAAGGTATTTATGCCGATCTGGGCTTGCGCATTAACCAAACCTGGATAGGTAGTACCAAAAATGAAGTGCAATTAAACTCTGATTTCAGGAAATACTTTAGTCTTTCTGATAGTAACCCCGAGGAGGTGCTTGCTTTTTGGAACTGGGGCTCATACCTTATTAGCGGTGATATTCCTTACCTGGAATTGCCCGGAACCGCAAGGGATATAACTTTTAGAAGTGGAAGAGGATATACTACTCAATACTTTAAAGGCACACAGTTTAATGATACCGAATTAGAGTATCGCTTCCCTATTTTAGCGAACAAATTTATAAGTGGCGTTACCTTTGTTAGCGCGCAAACCGGTAACGATGAGCAAGGTACAAAAATTTTCCAGGTATTTCAACCGGGTTATGGTGCCGGTTTAAGGGTGTTGTTTAACAAAGCCACACGCACTAACCTGGCTCTTGATTATGCTTTCGGCAAATTTGGTAATAGAGGCTTTTTCCTGAATTTGAATGAGGCGTTTTAATTAATCCAATCGATATTAGTTTCAATAGATGCCTCTAATCTTTCAATTAAAGGCATCTATTACTTAAGCGGCTTTATTTTTTATTAAGCTTAGTTGAAGATAAGGCCGCATGAATCGTAGCCATTATTTAGCAGCACGTTTGAAAATGTAATGGTGCTGCCACTAACTACCCCTTGTATTGCAGCAAATGGTCCTTCCAGTACAATAGGTTGTTCAGGCATTGATCCGCCTGTTACATCTACTACTACCGTTGAGCCATTTGAAACAGGGTTAAAGTCGTATACATAAACAGGAGAGCCTGATATCACACTTTCAGTACCCGAAATACTTACACCATTCACAGATAAGGTAAACAGGGTTGTAGCCCAACGTTCAGCCGAAACCTCAAATGTATAAGTAATGGTGGGGCCAGTAAACGGGATATACCACAAAGGGTTATAAGCCGAGGCATCGGGTAGTTTAGCGGAAGTTAGTACTGTTTTACCTGCGATGCGATTGATCTTGCCTGATTTTAGGCTAACGTTTGCTGAACTAATATTGAATATCAATACAAACAGGGTAACTAATTAAGCGATGAATTTAATCTGGATTACTTTTTTGTTAGTTTTCATAATGAATTAATTTTAGGTTATGGTTTAATTGGTAGTAGCCGCTGGCTAATGATTAGTTTAGGTTGTTAATGTCAAATTAGGCATCTTAATATTGTTAATTGTCAAAATGATAAAAATCAATAAGTAAATGAAAATATAGTATAGATTAAATATTTACCATGTTGAAATATTTAAAGACGGTTTATCGAAATAAGTGGAATATATTTTCAATACCGTACCGCCATAAGCTTTGAACTTATATCTTTACGGCGGAGGATTACGCGAATGGGATTACCGTTAAGAATAACTTTTAAAGACAATGATTACGTTTACCAAATAATTGATAGTAAACACATAAATCATAATACTACCGAAATTGAGCTATTGCTCAACGGTGAAAAAATTGGTATTGTACGAGATATAAAATTGGTTTGGAAACAGAAAGATGGCGCTCAGGAACTAGATTCTGAGCTGATACAGGCTTTAGGCAGGTCAGTTTCTTTGCGTTTAAGGATGTAACAAAAAGCCTCTAATCTGTTGATTAAAGGCTTCTATGTATTGATAAACAATACTCATGGTAGATTATACTTGATCTATTATCTCAAATCTCTTTCCGGGTTGAAGTCAAAAGCGTATAAGGCTTTTTCGCCTTGTTTAATCAACTTCTTTAAAAAAACAACTTCTTATCAACTGCCACGAGGTGCTTTAAAAAGCGCTGGAACAACAGGGGCGACTTGACGATATAAAACAAAAAACCCAAAAGCCAACTCACTATTTAAGAAAAATAATGATTGACCTTTGAGCCTTTTAAAAACTAAAAATCACTAAAAAAAATTAATTATTTCTTCTTAGTGGTGTCTTTCTTTGCAGTATCAACTTTAGCGCTGTCAACTTTAGTGCTATCAGTTTTAAGTTTTGCTGAATCGGCAGATTTAGCTGAGTCAGCAGCTTTTAAAGAATCTGCAGCAGCAGTTGATGATTTGCTTTTGCAAGCTGCAAATGAACAAGCGATTGCGATAGCTAAAACGCTAACTTTGATTGAATTTTTCATGTTTTTTGTTTTTTTGTGTATATAAAATTGTGATTAATTATTTCTTATTTATCGCTGTTGCCAATTAAAAATCTTCATCGGCACTGCCTCTACTCCCACTTTTAATTGCCCAACTTTTGTAGTTAATACTATAAAATTAAAAAGGTAACCCATGTTTTCAAAAAATAAATATAAATTCTATGGAATTGGTAGTTTATTAATATATTTGCATCATAATAGTTCTTTAATACTTATCCAGAAAGACAGAGGGAAAGGCCCAATGACGTCTTAGCAACCTGTAACCTTACAAGGTGCTAAATCCTGCTTCGCTTGCGAAGAAAGATAAGATGATGATAGATTTAATATCCGGTAATGGGTATTTCTCCTGCTTCGCTGTGGTAAGTATTTTATTTAATTTAAAGCACAGCAACATGAAAATCTATCTCGACAACGCAGCAACTACACAACTCGACCCGGAAGTATTTAGCGCAATGACTCCATATTTATTAGAGCATTACGGCAACGCCTCCTCGCATCATGCGCATGGCCGTGAGGCTAAACGGGCTATTGAACAAGCGAGAAATACTATAGTAAGCCTGATTAATGCTGATCCTTCCGAAATTATTTTTACCGGGGGAGGTACCGAGGCCGATAATACCGCTTTACTATCAGCAGAAGGCAGAAGGGTTATCACCACACCTTTGGAACACCATGCGGTATTGCATGCGCTAAATAAACCACATTATCTATCTGTAAACAATAAGGGCGAAATAGATCTGGCCGAACTGGAGCTTTTATTGAGCGATGGTGTGTCGTCTTTCGTGTCCATCATGCATGCCAATAATGAAATTGGGGTTGTTAACGATATTGAGGCTATCGGTAAATTGTGTGAAAGCTACGGCGCGATCTTTCATAGCGATACAGTACAAACCATTGGCCATTACCGCCACAATTTGCAAAACTTAAAGGCTCATTATATTACCTGTTCGGCGCATAAATTTCATGGTCCAAAGGGAGTGGGATTTTTGTATTGTCGTAAGGGTACAAACCTGTCGCAATTATTACATGGTGGTTCGCAGGAGCGAAAACTGCGCGCCGGGACAGAAAATATTGCCGGCATCATCGGCCTTGCTAAAGCTTTTGAGATTGCCTGTCAGGGTATTGATGAGCACAAACAACACATCCAGGGCCTAAAAAACCGGCTTGTTGCTAAATTGGAAGTTCTACCCGGTATCACTTTTAACAGTACATCGGCAACTGAAGATAGCCTTTACACGGTATTGAGTGTTAATTTCCCTTCAATCGGTATTGATCTTTTGACTCTGCTTGATCAAAATAATATTTCCGTATCAGGTGGTAGTGCATGTTCAACAGGGTCTGCGTCGCATGTGCTTCAGGCTATTAAAAGCGATAGATCAAAAGATACTATCCGCTTTTCATTCAGCAAGTTTAATACCGTGGAAGAAATAGATTATACCGCTAGTATATTGTATAACCTATTTAAGGTGACTGATAATAAAATCAGAAAAGTTGAATATTCGGTCTAAAACAACACAAGCAATGCCAATCCCGATAACTACCGATAGTTCTATAGTTAATTTCCTGATCACGGCTTTATCCTTGATGCTTCGCCAAACAAGAGGGAGATTAATGACCGCGCTGGCCAAAGATGAAATAATAGCAACGTTCCCGGCGAGGGAAGCCGTGATCTTTCCGTGCATGGCCATGGTTGCCGCGGCTGCCGTAGTGCTGGCGCTACTTACCAACCCGCCAAATAAGCCGGTTGCGAGTAATCCATAGCTGCCAAAGAAGCGGTTAAGCAAAGTGCCACCTATGGCTATTAAAATAAACAGGCTACCGAAACCTAAAACCTTCTTAATGGATATAGGAGAATCTAAAGCTAAAGGAGCATCAGTACTGGTGGGTTTGCCTTCCAAAACCTTATCTCTAATAATAAAAAGAAAAGCGACCAATGACATGGCGGCCAATGGGATTAGTGTAGCGCTTAATGATGCCGGTGCGAAAATTGTAGCAATAATCAGGTTCCGTGCAAACATGGCTATTGTGGTAAGGAGGCATAAGGATGTCATTTTTGATGACAGATTGGATGATTGCGCCCTTGAACTAACCTCCGCAACGGTAGCGCTGCTATTCACCAATCCACCGAAAATAGCACCCAGATAAAGTCCACTGGTACTAAATATCCGCAGACAAACGTAGTTAACAAAGCCAATTCCGGCAATCGCGATGATACTGATCCAGGCGTCACTTGGGTTAAATAATTGCCATGGATCAATATACCTGTCAGGTAAAATGGGATAGATCACGAAACCGATCAACCCCAATAAAATAGCGCTTCTGATCTCTGAGGGTTGAAGCCCGCCTGCGAAACGGTTAAGCTCCGTTTTCCAGGCAAGTAGCATAGTCATGATGATTGCGCCAGCCACTGGGGTGAACATGTGCCCAAGCCCTACTAAAGCACCTAATATAAAATTTACAATTAGTGCTGCTGATGTGGTGATCTCAAGCGTTTCTTCGACAATTAAACTGCGGGTATTCATGCCTATTACCAGCAGAAAAACGCCTACCATCGCAGTAATAATAAACTCAGTGCCAATTAAGGCTGATAATGTGCCTAACAAAGCAACAATAGCAAACGTACGGATGCCGGCTTCTTTGTGCGACCATTTTCGCTCCATCCCAACAAGCATGCCTATACCAACTGATACAGCCATCTTTAACGCAACAGGAGCTGCCGGATAATGAAGAAAATCAGGGCTCATTTACAAATTTAAGCATTTTCAACTTAAATGAGGCGTGAGAACGGGTTCGAACCGTTGTAAGAAGTTTTGCAGACTTCCGCCTAACCACTCGGCCACTCCGCCTTATTGTTTAAAAGTTTAGGGTTTTATTAAAAAATAATTCAGAAAAATAGGGGAAGAGTTGTAAATGGCAGCGGCAATTATACTCCTCCCACTATTCTTACTGAATAACCAAACTAAAAAAAACTATAAATCAACTAATTATCTATTTCCACTTAGATAATTGAGGTCAGAAGCGGACTTGAACCGCTGTATCAGGTTTTGCAGACCTGTGCCTAACCGCTCGGCCATCTGACCTAATAAAATGCTTCAACGCTGAATCTAATATGATTGCTAAAACTATCCTGATATAAGGAATAGCTATCAATCGATTTTAGATCTATCAGCCATATCAGCAAATTTTTCATTATTCCGGTACGGATATTAATCTGCCGGTTTTAACATCATATATGTATCCGTACACAGGTATTTCCTTATTAACCAGCGGATGATTCTTTATCCTTTTTACATCTTCGGTAACACTGGCTTCCAGGGTTTTTATAGTTAAAAAATTTATGAATTTAGCCTCATCAGAGCCTCCTTCTTCCTCTAAATTGCGCCAGCCTTTCTCGTCCACTGTGGCTGTTTTTAAACTTTTAGTTAATAAGTCCGAAATAATATCATTGGTAAACAGTTCCATGCCACAATCAGTATGATGAACGACAAACCATTCTTTTGTGCCTAGTAATTTATGCGATATAATGAGTGATCTGATGGCGTCATCACTTGCGCGGCCACCGGCATTGCGTATAACATGGGCATCACCTTCGGCTAAACCAGCATATTTGGCGGGGTCGAGCCGCGCATCCATACAAGTTAATATGGCAAAGCCTCTTGCAGGAGGCAGCCCCAGTTTTGATTTATCGCCGAAATGTTTAACATACTCCGCATTGGCGCCGAGAACCTGTTGATGAATTGGAGTGGTTGACATAGGGGTTTTTATTAAGTATGTTTTAAAAAATAATGATACAAATTCTTGAAAAAGAAAGAATTGATTTTATTGTTTACAGCAATATGTTTATTAATTCTGCGTGAGAAATTCAGTAACAACAACAGCTACACATATCCTTCGGACTAAAGGACATTCGCATGGAGAGCGCGGTGTTTATTTTGCTTTGTTGGGTCATTTAATAAATGTCTACCAATTTTGTAGACATTGCAAATGTAGAGATTAAATCCTTAACTCAAAATTTATTTTACTTTTATTTTGATTTGATGATCAACAGAAAACTTATAATGGCAGGTTAATAATTTTGATGATTGATTGCCAGGGTAAATAACTATCCTCTCAATCTTACACTTTCATTCACCGCTTGTTCCACAATTTTACTTAGGGTTTCTTTATTGCCCGGGATGCTCACATCAACAGCGCCGTAATTATTTAGCACATCGGCAGCTTCCTGGGCTTCGCGAATGGATAAAGCATGAACAGTAAGAATAGTGCCATCTTGTGCAGCAGTAACGTGTGCTTTAGCCTCTGCTTTATCTTCAAAGAGATGTTTGAAGAAATCCGCCACCTTTTCGTCTTTACCGACCAGATGCAGATCTATATTTTGATCCTCAAAATCGTTGGCTAGGAGGTACAAACTCGCATCTTCGGCCAAATTGAAATCTTTAAATATTCCGATCACTGTTATCATTCCTAATCAATAGATATTGACGTTTAATTGTTTTTAAATAAATCGTTATGAGAGTTTTTAACCAATATTATTTTGCTATTAAACGCAGGCAAGCCCTCAATTTTTAAATCGAAGGCTTGCTAATTTTTCTATTCGTTCGAATGTAATAGCATAGCCTTGATATAGGCTGAACTATTAAAATTAATATATACCGTTTTTATGGTTGATAAGCGAATTTGCCTGCTCGAGCGTCATTCCAAAATGATCAGCTATTAATTGAGGTGGATTTGAAGTCATCCAGTCGTTCAACGATAGTTCCTGATAAATAGGACTGTTAAATAGTACGATCAATTTTAAAGTTTCTGTCCCGGTGTTTTCAATATAATGGCCATAGCCCTGCTTTATAAAGGCAACCATCCCTTTACTGTAAGGCATTGTTTTTACACGCCCGTGCGAACCAAAAATGCTTACCTCTCCTTTTCCTTCCATTACATATTGCCACTCGTCGGCATTAGGGTGCCAGTGCAGCTCCCGCATTGCTCCCGGTTCAATTTCCATTAACATAGAAGTTATGGTTTGCTGTATAGGGAATTCCAAAGAAGAAACTAGTTTTACCGATCCACCTTTGAATTGTTGGTAAACCCCGTCTTTAGCCATGCGGAACTTATGCGAAGAATTACTGTAAGGAATAGCCGGGTTAATGTTTTTGGGCCTTGGTTCTACAGCAATTTTGCCAACACCAATATACAATTCCTTTTTAGGCAGATTAGCAAAAAGGCTGGCCGGTAATCCGGTGTTGCGGGCCATAATATCCGGAGAAATATGGCTCACCCAGTCCGTAATACTAAAGGTGCCGAACTCAGAGAAGTGACCATTGTCAAAACCTAATAAGAAATGACAAGGTTTATCTCCCAGACACTGTAGCATATGTCCATGTCCTTTTGGGAAATACCAGATATCGCCTTTTTCAAAATCATCAGTTGAGGTGGTGCCGTCGGGGGTAATGACGGTCGTGCGTACCTGGCCGTCCAAAATATAAGCCCATTCAGCAGCGATAGAATGCCAGTGCATCTCACGAAACGCGCCCGGTTGTAAATACATCGATACACCCGCTATGCTCTGAGAAACCGGAAACTCTTCAACAGTAGCCTCTTTTGCTGAACCGCCCTCACTTTTATAGCCAGTGCTTCCATTCTCAATATCATAAACAAAATCTTCCAGTGGTTCCTGCACTTTCGCGATTGTTTTTTTAGCCAGAGCAGGAGATAAGCCCTTTGCTTTTAGATTTTCGGGTATGAAGGTGCCAATGCTGGCGGCTGCTGCAACCAAGCCTATTGAGGATAAGGATGCTGTTGTGAGAAACTTGCGTCTTGAGTTTTCCATGATTTTTTAATTTAATATAGGCAAACGTAGAGAACAAAAATTAAAAATCAAAACAAAACATCATATGTTTAATAAAATCATATGATGAAATGGTAAATTCTAATCCGGTTTTAATCTGAATGTTAAACTATGGTTAATAACAGGCTTTTAGAAGTGAAATTACAGAGTGGATGTGTTTTATTTCATGATGAAGTCAAAAATATTTCATACTATCTGTAATCGATAGAAATATTTTGGATTCAAACGTTTGTTCGTAAATGTAAAACATCGTATGTTTGGAATTGCACACATGTAAGCCAGCTTATGAAACTTTACGATAAAATAGTCAGCCGGATAAAAGAGGATATCAATACTGGGATATTCAAAGCAGGTGAAAAAATCCCTGCCGAACCTGAACTGATGAAATTATATGATGTTGGGCGTTCAACAGTAAGGGAGGCCGTAAAAACATTAGCTATGTCGGGTATTCTTCAGGTGCAGCAGGGCTCGGGCACATTTGTTAGCACCAATATTCAGGATGTCAGTATTGAACAGCGCTTACGCCGGGCGGATTTTGATGAAATAAACGCAGTACGGGCTTTGTTGGAAAAAGAGATTGTGAAACTGGCTACGCTGAATTATACCCAAGCTCAAATAAGTGAGATTGAAGCGGCGCTGGAGCAACGTAAAGTAGCTATACATGCGGAAAACCCCCAGGATACTGCGGATGCTGATATTGAATTTCACATGGCTATTGCCCGTGCTGCAGGCAACACAGTATTGTCTGAGCTTTATTATAGTTTTACACTTATCCTTCGCAGCTTTTTCTCTGCCAGAGAAGTGCAGGGGATTAGTCACTTCGCGATGAACCATCACCTTCACGAGCAATTGTACAAAACAATCAAAAGCGGAAAGGCTAACCAGTCGCAGGTTGCGCTTCAGAAGATCTTGGATAATAATTATTAAGTCGTGCAAACGGCCGGGTAATTGACTTCGGTTTAAGAAGTTGTTTAAAAATGATAAATTTTATCCCAAGCTATGTAAGTGTAAAACTATGTCATTGCGAGAAACGAAGCAATCGCGAACTTTGCATAGCTACTTTTCTACGTGCGATTGCTTCGTTCCTCGCAATGACACTTTGTTTATTTTCAATTTTTGCAATCGATTGCATTTCTAATATTTTTATTGATATTTGCGGGTATACCATTATAACCACAGTAGGTAACCGTCATAAATTGCTCTGAATGAAAATCGATGTTAAACAACTGTTTTTAATAGGCATAGTTTTATGCATTAACCAATTATCACTGGCGCAGGTGCGCTTGCCGCAATTGGTTAGTGATGGCATGGTTTTGCAGCGGGATACCAAATTAAACATCTGGGGATGGGCATCGTCGGGCGAAAAAATCAACATTAAATTTCATCATAAAAATTATAAGGTTACCGCGTTGCCCAATGGCAAATGGTCGGTATTTATTGGCGCGATGAAAAGTGGGGGGCCTTATACCATGGACATCAGCGCATCTAATCATATCATCATTCATGATATTCTGGTTGGCGATGTATGGTTTTGCAGTGGACAATCAAACATGGTGCTACCTATAGAACGGGTTAAAGAGAAATATCCGCAGGTAATAGCGAAAGCCAATTATCCTGAAATCAGGAACTTTTTTATTCCTACAATCTCCAATGTAAGTCAAGTCGCCGAGGATCTTCCTAAAAGCAAATGGATCGCTTGTGATTCCAACACGGTACTTCAATTTGGTGCCGCGAGTTATTTTTTCGCGAAGCGATTGTTTGATAAATACCACGTTCCAATCGGCATCATTAATTCCAGTGTTGGTGGTACCCCGATACAGGCGTGGGTAAGCGTAAATGGGTTTGACGATTTACCGACTTACCATAACCGTGTTATTCAATTACAGGATACCGCCTATCTGCACCAGCTTCAGCACCAACCCGCAGTAAACTATGCAGAAGAAAGCAAGCAGATAAATCTACATGATAAAGGACTAAACGGCGAAAAGCCCTGGTTTGATACCACTTATAAAGCCTTAGACTGGCATCATTTCTGGCTGCCAGGCTATTGGGCAGATCAGGGTGTAAAAGACCTGAACGGTATTGTGTGGTTCCGAAAAGAAATTAATCTGCCCGCATCCATGACCGGGAAACCGGCAAAGCTTTTTATGGGGCGTATTGTAGATGCGGATGATGCCTATATAAACGGTGTGTTAGTAGGCTCAACAACTTATCAATACCCTCCCCGCAGATACACTTTGCCTGCCGATATTTTAAAAGCAGGCAAAAACCTCATCGTTATAAAAATAAGTAACACCGCTGGCAAAGGCGGTTTTGTGCCGGATAAGCCCTATTTTTTAAGCGTTGGAAAAGATACCATTGATCTTCGTGGCGATTGGCAATACCAGGTGGGTGAGGTGTTTGAGCTACCTAAAAACCCATCAGCTCATGAGCCTTTTGTAGCGCAAAATGAGCCTGCGGGACTTTATAACACCATGGTTGCACCGGTTATTCCTTATAAAATAAAAGGCATAGTATGGTACCAGGGTGAATCAAATACCGACAAGCCTAATGATTACAAGAAATTATTACTTGCACTTATCGCCGACTGGCGCAAAAAATGGAATGAAGGTAATATTCCATTCATTTACGTGCAGCTGCCTAATTTTATGGAAGTGCAATACTCACCGTCGGAAAGTCATTGGGCCGAATTAAGGCAAGCTCAACTACACGCGTTATCAATGCCCAATACTGCAATGACAGTTAACATCGGGCTTGGCGAATGGAACGATATACATCCTTTAGATAAAAAAGATGTAGGCGATAGACTGGCATTAGCTGCGGAGCATTTAGCCTACGGCGATACGGCTATAGTGAGCTCAGGGCCCATTTATAAATCCGCTAAAATAGAGGACAATAAAATCATCATCAGTTATACCAGTGTGGGTCACGGGTTAAAAATAAATAACGGCAATGAGTTAACGCAATTTGCCATTGCGGGGGCCGACAAAAAATATGTTTGGGCGCACGCCATCATTAAAAACAACCAGGTAATTGTTTGGGGCGATGCCGTTAGTCACCCTTTGTATGTACGATACGCTTGGGCCGATAATCCCGAAGGCGCCAACTTATACAATGTTGATGGATTGCCAGCATCGCCATTCTCTACCGACCCAGATCAATAAGATAACCGGTATTAAGCAAATTAGTCGCCGTTCTTTTTTGTTGAGGAACGTATGATCAGTTTTGGTTTAATGCTGATGATCTTAGGCACAACCTCAATCTCCTCTTTGTTTTCCATCTCCTGAAAATAAAGATTGGCGATGGTTTTACCCATATAGCTACTGAATTGATCGATGGTGGTGATGGATGGGCTGGTTAACTCCGTAAATGCCTCGTTCGAGTAGCCGCAAATGCCTAATTGACTGGGTACTTTAAATCCCATTGCTGTAGCTACCTCCAAAACACCCAGCGCCGAGAAATCTGATGTTGACGCAAATATGGCATCCGGTGGTTCACTTATACTTAATACTTTTCTTGTTGCTTCAGCGCCCAATTCTTTGGTCCATGCATTTTCAACAATAAGTTCGTCAATTATTGGCAGATCATATTTTTTCAAAGCATTTAGATAACCGGTTTTACGTTGCCTGAAAATTTGCAGGTTTTGCGGCCCTTCCAACAAACTAATCCTTTTATAACCCTGCTCAATCATGTGCGAAACCGCCTCAAAGGATGCTTGCTCATTATCATTAATAACTTTCAGGGTTTCCAGTTCATCCGCTACACGGTCAAATTGTATCAACTGAATACCATGGTCCAGCACATTTTGCAAATGCTGATAATCAGTTCCGTCAACCGATACCGATATTACAATGCAATCCACATGTTGGTTAATCAGCGTGTTTACGCATTTAATTTCTTTACTCTGCGATTCGCTGGATTGGCAGATGATTAAATTGTAATCCTTTTGATATGTCGCTTCCTCAATCCCAGCTATTACATTCGAAAAGAAATTCTGGTTAATGCGTGGTACTACAATGCCAATAGTTTTTGAATGCCCCTTGCGCAAATTGGAGGCAAGTGTATTACGTTTATAGTTTAGTTCTTCAGCTGTTTTTAGGATGAGCTTTTTGGTGTTTTCATTTACATAATTGCTGTTATTCAACGCTCTTGAAACGGATGAGGCAGTAATATTAAGCTTTTCAGCTATGTCATAGATAGTGGTTCTCTTCTTGTTTTTCATCTATAGGTAAGATAATAAAAATAATTTCGACAATCGATTGCAGAATACAAAATTTTATATAATTTCGTTTTAGAAATCTTCACCAAGATATAAACTAAATTATTCATTTAATATAAACCGTTATATACAGCGTATATGTTATTATTAGGCATAGATATAGGCACGTCGTCAACAAAAGTAAGCGTTATTGACGCAACTACGCAAAAAACCGTAGCCTCTGCGCAATATCCCGATATTGAAGCGCCTATACTGGCCCTTAAATCTGGCTGGGCAGAGCAGTCACCCGAGATGTGGTGGGATCAGGCTCAGCAAGCCATGGCTATGTGCCATCAAACCGGTAAATACAACTCTGCGGATATCGGTGCAATAGGTATTGCCTACCAAATGCACGGCTTGGTTTTAGTTGATAAAAGTCAGAAAGCCCTAAGAAACAGTATTATTTGGTGTGACAGCCGCGCGGTTGAAATTGGCGATAAAGCGTTCCATTCCATCGGCGAAGAAAATTGCCTAAGTCATCTTTTAAACTCCCCGGGTAATTTTACCGCCTCAAAACTGGCTTGGGTTAAAGAAAATGAGCCGGAAATATATGCGCAAATAGATAAGATCATGCTTCCGGGCGACTTTATCTCAATGAAGCTTACCGGTGAAATCACCACATCCGTATCGGCATTATCCGAGGGCATTTTTTTTGACTTTATCGGCAATCGATTGTCTAAAGAAATTGTCGAGTATTTTGGCTTTGATGAATCCTTTTTTCCCACAATAAAACCGGTATTTTCTGTTCACGGAAATTTACAGGCATCTATCGCCCAAAAACTAAACTTGAAACCCGGCATTCCGGTAAGTTATAAAGCTGGCGATCAGCCCAATAACGCGCTATCATTAAACGTATTAAACCCGGGAGAAGTAGCCGCTACGGCAGGAACTTCAGGTGTTATATACGGTGTGAGCGATCAGCTAACTTATGATAAGCAATCGCGTGTAAACACCTTTGCGCATGTTAATTACACAGAGGAACAAAAGCGCTTAGGCGTTTTACTATGTATAAATGGCACCGGTAGTATGTATCGTTGGGCCAAAAATAGCTTTGGGGTAGGCTTAAGCTACATGCAAATGAATATCGATGCGGTTAATGCCCCGGCAGGTTCGGATGGTTTGCGAGTGCTGCCTTTTGGTAATGGCGCCGAACGTATGCTGAATAATAAACAAGTAGGCGCGCATTTGCATAATATCGATCTGAACCTACATACACAAGCTCATTTATTCAGGGCTGTGCAGGAGGGGATTGCCTTCGCATTCAGGTACGGGCTTGATATTATGCGCGAGAATGGAATGACGCCAACGGTCATCCGCGCAGGAAAAAATAACCTGTTTTTAAGCGAGCTCTTTACCGAAACATTTGTTAACGCGACAGGCGTACCCGTTGAGCTTTATAAAAATGATGGTAGTGTTGGCGCGGCGCTTGGCGCGGGTATTGGCGCGTCTGTTTTTTCATCTGCTGCCGAAGCATTTAAAAATATGCACCCTGTTCAGTTTATTGAACCATCAAAATTACAACACCTGGAACCTTTTTACCAGGAATGGCAGGCATTGCTTAAAACACAACTCTTAAATAATTAATAAATACAAATAAATATAATTGAAATGGCAAGTATAGTAACAGGTGACAAAGAGTTTTTTAAACAGATCGGACAGATCAAATACGAAGGGTTACAATCTGATAATCCTTTAGCGTTCAGGTGGTATGATGCAAATAAAATAGTTGGTGGCAAATCAATGAAAGATCATTTGCGCTTTGCCTGCGCTTATTGGCATTCATTTGTAGGTAACGGTGCCGATCCTTTTGGCGAACCTACTCACATTCATCCATGGGATGTAAAGGCTGATGCTGTTGAACGTGCTAAAGACAAAATGGATGCGGCATTTGAATTCATCACCAAAATGGGTATGGAATACTACTGTTTCCATGATGTTGATGTGGTGGATTATACCAATGACGTGAACGAAAACGACAGGCGCCTACAGGCTTTAGTTGACTATGCTAAACAAAAACAAGCAGCAAGCGGTGTAAAATTACTTTGGGGTACCGCTAATCTGTTCAGTAACAAAAGATACATGAACGGTGCTTCAACCAACCCTGATTTTCATGTATTAACCCATGCAGCAGCACAAGTAAAAGCGGCAATAGACGCTACCATTGTACTTGGTGGCGAGAATTATGTTTTTTGGGGTGGACGCGAAGGTTACATGACCTTGCTTAATACTGATATGAAACGTGAGCAGGAGCATTTTGCACGTTTTTTACATACTGCAAAAGATTACGCCCGCAAACAAGGCTTTAAAGGTAATTTCTTTATCGAACCAAAACCTTGTGAGCCAACCAAACACCAATATGACTATGATGCCGCTACAGTGCTTGGTTTTTTACAGAAATACGATTTGCTAAATGATTTTAAATTAAACCTGGAAGTTAACCACGCTACATTAGCAGGCCATACTTTTCAGCATGAATTACAGGTGGCGGTTGACTCCGGCTTGTTAGGATCGATAGATGCGAACCGTGGCGATAACCAAAATGGATGGGATACCGACCAGTTCCCTAACGATATCAATGAGGTTACCGAAGCCATGCTGATTATATTAGAAGCTGGTGGTTTTGCAGGTGGTGGTATTAATTTTGATGCCAAAATTCGCCGTAATTCAACAGACCTGGCAGATTTATTTTATGCGCACATTGGCGGTATGGATCTTTTCGCCCGTGCATTGATCACGGCTGATAACATCCTGAAAAAATCTGATTACAAAAAAGTACGCGCAGATCGTTACGCTTCATTTGATGCCGGTAAAGGAAAAGATTTTGAGAACGGTAAGCTAACGCTTGAAGACTTAAAAGCCTTCGCCATTGCCAATGGCGAACCAGCCACAATAAGTGGTAAACAGGAATTTATAGAAAATTTGATAAATAGATTTATATAGTTTATTATTGCATCTGCCAATAATAACCGTCAAAATAACATCTTTAAACGATTAAACCCTGATTATGACTAAAACACTAAGCTATGGTGACTGGGCCATATTTTTTATCTACTTTCTCATAGTTTCTTTTTATGGCTATTGGGTATACAAGCGTAAAAATAAAAGCGATGCAACATCCAAAGGCTATTTCTTAGCCGAAGGTTCATTAACATGGTGGGCAATAGGCGCATCACTAATTGCTTCGAATATCTCTGCCGAACAAATGGTTGGTATGAGCGGCTCCGGCTTTAAAATGGGCCTCGCCATCTCAACTTATGAGTGGATGGCATCGTTAACGCTAATCATTGTTGCTATATTTTTCATTCCTGTTTATCTGAAAAATAAAATAGCAACCATGCCACAATTCCTGCATCAACGCTACAACGGTACTGTAGCTATGATAATGGCTATATTTTGGCTAATGCTTTACATTGTTGTAAACTTAATGTCGATACTTTATTTGGGTGGGGTTGCAATAGCGGGCATTTCAGGGCTAAACCTTAATTTTGTTATTGTTGTAATCGCGGTTTTCTCTATAATCATCACCCTGGGTGGTATGAAGGTTATTGGTTATACCGATGTTGTACAAGTATTCTTCCTGATATTAGGAGGATTGGCAGCCAGTTACATCGCGTTGCATTTAATAAGCGAAAAATCGGGCACTACCGGCCTTTGGAATGGTTTTAAATTGCTCAAAGCGGATGCTAGTGATCACTTCCAGATGATATTTAAAAAAGATAACGCCAACTATCTGGATTTGCCGGGGCTAAGTGTGCTTATTGGCGGTATGTGGATTGTTAACCTTAACTACTGGGGTTGTAACCAATACATTACCCAACGGGCACTTGGAGCCGATTTACCAACCGCCAGGGGTGGTTTATTATTCGCGGCTTTTCTTAAATTGCTGATGCCTGTAATTGTAGTACTACCAGGTATAGCGGCATACGTGCTTTATCAAAAAGGAATGTTCCATCAGGAGATGCTGAGTACTAAAGGTGTTTTAGATGTAAATAAAGCGTACCCAGCGGTGCTTAATTTATTACCAAATTACCTGAAAGGGCTTTCATTCGCGGCATTAACAGCGGCTATTGTAGCATCACTGGCAGGTAAAGCCAATAGTATAGCAACCATATTTACGTTGGACATATACAAAAAAGCGATAAAGGTAGATGCAACAGAGAAGAACCTGGTAAATACAGGTAAGGTGGCCGTAGTGGTTGCCATGGTATTAGGCGTTTTGCTATCTTTTGTCATTGGCGATATGCTGATGGGTGAAGGCAAACAGGGCTTCCAATATATTCAAGAATACACTGGCTTTGTATCACCGGGTATATTTGCCATGTTCATTCTGGGTTTCTTCTGGAAAAAGGCAACTTCGAATGCTGCATTGTTCGCGACCGTAGGTGGATTGATATTCGCTATTGTATTTAAGTTCTTACCTTACTGGACTAACCTTTCCTTCCTGTCACCTTTTGGCTATTCAAAATTGAATGCCGATGGTGTATATGAAATTCCTTTTATGGATAGAATGGGTTTTGTATTTGTGATTTGTATTGTTGGTATGTATATCATATCAATGATTGAAAACGCGAGGGGCGTACGTACGAATGGTTTGGAAGTAGATGCCTCTATGTTCAAACCCAATAAGAGTTTTGCAATCGGCGCAATCATAATTTGCGTTATCCTGACAGTACTTTACACTATCTTCTGGTAGTAGAAAATAACGTTTAAATAAAAAAGCGATGGGTTTTTAAAACTCATCGCTTTTTTATTTAGATCGAAATGCAATTAAAACCCGATAGAGTTCCCCCCATCAACCGGTAAAATAACCCCAGTTACATATTTAGCAGCATCTGATGATAGGTAAACAATAGCTTCGGCAACATCCTCTGGCAATCCTAATTTGCCCATCGGTGTTCTTGATAAAACTTTTTGTTTACGCTGCGGGTCACTGTCCAATGCTTTTGCCGACATGTTGGTGGCAATAAATCCCGGTGCCACGCAGTTTACCCGTATGCCTTCCGGCGATAATTCAACCGCCATAGCTTTCGTCATGCCCTCAATCCCAGTTTTTGCGGCGGTATAAGCAATTACGTAAGGTATCCCATATTGTGCAGCCATGGAACTGATATTAATTATGCTCCCCGATTTTTCCTTCAGCATAGCCTTGGCTACCTCTCTGCTTAAAGCAAAAACCGACGTTAAGTTAGTTTTAATGACTAATTCAAATTCTTCATCAGTTACTTCGGTAAAGGCTTTTTTAAGGTTGATACCTGCATTGTTTACCAGTATATCAATCTTACCGTGCTCATTTACTATGTCTGCTACTAATTCAGGTATAGCTTTTAGGTTGCTCAAGTCGCAAGCTTTATAGTGGCATAGCCCGCCCAGATTTGCGGTAACTTCTTTTAAATTCTGTTCATTCCTTCCGACAATAATCGTTCTGATATTATTTTCTACCAATTTAATGGCAGTCGCCAGTCCCAACCCCGATGCGCCACCGGTTACAATGGCTATTTTTAATTCAGTATTCATTTAACTATTTAATATACTATCCTTTTTTCCTCGATGAATCACGGACAATTAGTTCCGAACGTAATATCAGGCTATGCGTTTGTTGCAGATCGTTATTACGATCGAGGTGGCCAATTAATACTTTGGCTGCCACTTCGCCCATTTCATATCCTTTATAATCTATGGTGGTTAAATTAGGTTCAATCACACAAGAGGTCGGGTCGTTATTAAAACCTGCGAAGGCGATATCCTCCGGTATTTTTATTCCTTCCGATTTTAAAACCTGCATACAACTGATGGCGCAAAGGTCATTTGCTGCAAATACTCCATCAGGCTTTACCGCCATTTGTAGTATTTGTTGGGCTGCCTGTGTGCCTGCCTGAGCGCTGAGGTCATTAACAATAAGCAGGTCATCGTCAAAAGCGATCTGATGATCTTCCAATGCCTTTTTATAACCATTAAACCTGTCACGGTAAACATTACGCAGTTGATTGCCGCTAATATGTACAATGCGCTTACAGCCTTGCTCAATTAAATGCGTGGTGATGTTATAGGCCGCCTTATAATTATCAATAAAGATACTCGGGCAATGCTCATGTTCCACCACACGGTCAAAGAATATTACTGGGATCTCTCGTTTTATAAATGCCTCAAAATGATCAATGTTATTGGTATCATAAGCTAGCGAAACCAGTAATCCGTCAACACGGTTATTAAACATGGCTTTGGCATTACTTACCTCTTTCTCCATGGTCTCCAGTGACTGGCTGATGAACAGATTATACCCCGACTCATTAACTACCTTTTCAACCCCCGCAATCACATCCGACATAAAATTACTGTTCAGCCGCGGTACAATAACACCGATGACATTGCCCCGCTTGGTGCGCAGGCTACTGGCGAATGAATTGGAGCGATAGCCCATCTCATCTGCCGCTGCCAGTATTTTCTTTTTGGTGTTCTTGTTTATTCCAGGATGATCCTTTAGCCCCCTGCTCACCGTAGCGGCAGATATATTCAGTTTTTGGGCAATATCATAGATGGTAACTTCTTTTTCGGGGTTACTCATTTTACAGTTGATTAAAATAATTACAATCGGTTACAGTGCGTATAATGCTCAATATGGAGTATTATAGGTTAAAAACTATTAAAATTAACATTAATTATCTGATTGAATAAGTTTCTTTTTAAATTTATGCAATCGATTGCTAAAGATATATTTTTTCTATCTATCTTCAATGAAGTAAAATATTAAAAAGTTAGATAAGCACGAAAAAGATCTTAAGAGCGATTAGCTGAAAAGGCTATTCCCGATGCGGGGAAATGGTGTTTATTTTATCAACCTGAAAAGAATATAATTTATAAAGTATATGTTTAATAATTTAGAACAAACCTTCCGTTGGTTTGGCCCGAATGACCCGGTAACCTTAGTCGCCATAAAACAGACAGGCGCAACCGGTATTGTAAATGCCCTGCATCATATCCCTTGCGGCGAGGTATGGAGTGTAGATGAAATTAAACAACGAGATGCCATTATTAAAGCGGCAGGTTTTAACTGGTCGGTTGTGGAGAGTGTTAATATTCATGAAAGTATTAAAACAGCCGGTAGCTTAAGAGATCATTATATAGAAAACTATATAGCCACCATTAACAATTTAGCCGCTGCAGGTATTAAGGTGATTTGCTACAACTTTATGCCGGTGCTCGATTGGACACGTACTAATCTTGATTTCAGGCTGCCAAATGATGCGTCTGCGTTGAGGTATCATGCACCGGCAGTAGCAGCCTTTGATTTGTATATTCTGGAGCGTGAAGGAGCTTATGCTGATTTTAGTGAACAACAGCAGCAAGCCGCGAAAGCTTTTCTGGATGGTATCAGCGCAGCAGAAAAAGAACTTTTAATCAATACCATAATGGCTGGTTTACCCGGTACCGATGAGGTATTCACAATTAATGAATTTAAAGAACACCTCAAAAAATATCAGGATACTGACGCTAATAAACTAAAAGAAAACCTGGCTTACTTTTTAAGGGCAATCATCCCTCACGCAGAAGAAGCAGGTATAAAAATGTGTATCCATCCAGATGATCCACCATTCCCGATACTGGGTTTGCCAAGGGTGGTTAGTACGGAAAAAGATTTAAAAGATGTGGTTGATTCCTACCCATCTTCCAACAATGGTATAACCTTTTGTACGGGATCATTAGGCGCAAGGGCGGATAATGATTTGCCTGGTATAATAAGTAGGTTAGGTGAGCACATCCATTTTCTACATTTGCGCAATGTGCAAAGGGAAGCGGATGGCAGTTTTTACGAAGCAGATCATTTAGGTGGAAATAATGATATGTACGCCATTATGAAAAACGTGATTTTGGAACAACAAAAGCGGGTTGTGAGTGGCAGAGAAGATATTGCTATCCCGATGCGCCCGGATCATGGGCATAAGATATTGGATGATTTTAATTACGATAATTATCCGGGCTACTCAGTAGCGGGGCGATTAAAAGGCCTAGCCGAATTGAGAGGATTGGAAATAGGGATTAAAAGGAGTATTATATAAAAGCGTCATTGTGAAGTACGAAGCAATCTCTATACTTTAAAGAGTAACCATTTGATCTCCCTGCTTATGTAGAGATTACTTCGTACCTCGAAATGACGATAGTTTTATTAGTTAAAATACCTGCTTGCGAAATCAATAAAGAAAGGCCAGTTAGGCACATCGGTATGCCCGCTGCTGTGTTGGCGAAAAGCAAGGTCGCCAGCAGTAAGCGAGGTTTCAACCGGTGGAAAATTTGTTGTGCCTAAATCTTTCTTGTCAAGCAGTTTGTAAACTGGCCCTGCGGCAACGGCTGCCATAAACATTCCCCTGGCATCAACCCAGCCATCACCTTTCTGTCCTCCGCTAATGAATACCGGCCTTGGCGCGCAAAGTGCTATCAATTCGTGCGCGTCAACCGGCATATCGTTCCAATGCAAAGGGCCTGCATATTTCAGAAAATTTCCTGCCATCCAATGATACTCGCCCGTACCCGCTACATTTTCTACCAACTCACCTGCGTTACGACGCGACAGTTTAGCACCGCCTTCGCCTGATGAACTTACATAGGCAATAGCAAACCGCTGATCGTAAGCCATCGTAACCAAAGTCGCTTTGCCAAAGCGCGAATGCCCTTCAAGTCCTACTTCCTTTGCATTTACCGCCTTATCGCTTTCAAAATAATCCAGGGCACGGCTGGCGCCCCATGCCCATGCTCTTAACGCGCCCCAATCATCCGGCTTGCGCGGCTGTCCCTTATTCATTAAGCCGATAATGCCTTTGGTTAATCCTGCGCCGTTATCGGCCTGCACACTGGTTGGATAAATAATGGCGCACCCCCATCCTTTAGCCAAAACCTGTTGTTGCCAGCTTGGTCCTGTAGGCATAGCCGGTGCTTTTCCATTAGATTGCTTTGGAAAATGGAATCCCGGAGGAAACACAAAACCAAACTGCATAATTACGGGTACCGGGCCAGTGGCGTTAGTTGGTGTTGATAGCGTTAACTGTATATTAATCGTATCCAAAGGATAGGACGAATTATCTACATGCCCAACCAGTTTTTTAGTAATAACGGGGATATCACCAATTTTTTCATGGGTAATGCTAATCATCTCCCAGTTAACTTTAGGTGTGTTTGCGGGCATCCTGCCATATATCTCCCAGTCAAAATCTTCCACAATTTCAGAGCGGCGCTTGTTCCACCATTGTTTAGCGTTAGTTACCGGTTTGCCATTGTTCATCACCAGCGGATCCGGCAAATTGGGATAAGGATTTGCTTTAGCCTCATCATAATTGGCAGCATTGGGTGCTGATGGATTGTTGCCATCTGCACCCGGACGTAGTGATTTAATATGCAATTGATCCATCATGTTTTGATGGTCTTGCTCTGCTGTAAAGTTTACCGGCGGCGCATAAGAAGGTACATTATTTTGACCAAAAACATTTGTAAAAGCAAACACTACCAGGAAAAAGGAAATTAAGTTTTTCATGCCGTTTTAAATTAATCAAAATAGCAAAGGGCCGTTATTGCGATCCTTTGCCAAAGTAAAATAATTACTAATTAACCATTATTAATAACCCGGGTTTTGGGGGAATTTTGGTCCTGTTGTTACCAAATCAATTTCTGTTTGTGGGATAGGCCTCAAATCTTCAAAAGATTGGATGTTTGGTCCGCCCTCAGCATTATATTGTTGTGTTCTGCGCACTATCGATTGTGTACGCACCAAATCGTACCAGCGCTGGCACTCGCCATAAAACTCCCTGCTGCGCTCATCTAATATAAAGTCGAGTGTAACTTGTGCCGGGGTTATTTGCATAGCAGCCACAGCTGCTGAATTTTGCGACCCACTATTAGTCGGTTGATAAGCAGCCCTGCTCCTGATCACATTGATCATGGCGGCCGCTGTTGTTAAGTCGCCTGTTTTAAATGCTGCTTCTGCCGCAACCATATAAACGTCTGCATATCTGAATAAAATAAATGGCCTGGTCGATGGGTCATTAACACCGGTTCTGTTAGGATCATCATATTTTTTCATAGATGGGAAAAATACAGTGGTATACGGGTTTGGCGCGTTATCTTCAGGTGGCGTTAATATTATGCCTTTAAAGGTAGCCCTTTTAGTGGCTCCAGGATCATAAGGAGGCATCCAGATTGCTGTGTCAGCACCAACGGTAAGTGTTCCTCTTGGAGTGGTTACACCTGCAGTGTTAGCGATCCATGTAGTTTGAAACGTTTTATAATAACGTGAATCATTTACCTTCTCAGCAAAAGCCTGTTCAATTACATAAGCAGGGTTTGGCCTGATACGGATGAAAGGGCGCCCGTTTGCAATGTCCCTCGTCATTACGCTTGATCCCCCGGATGCAGGATAATTGGCATTCACTGTAGGGTAGTTGGGCCTGAATAGGTTGCTGGTGATGTTATACGATCCACCTGCACCACCTGCAACATAGTTACCATATTTGGTGCTATTGCTTTCATCAACTACAAAAAGTGTTTCCTGTCCATATTCATTGCCCGGTGCGTTAGCTGATGCAAAATCGGGCCATAAACCCAGCTTGTAAGCAGATGCATTACTAATTAAGGCTTGAGCAGTACTAAGTGCCATGGCAAAATCAGTAGGCTGGGCAGCAGTTGACCATCCCCGTGTTAAATAAACTTTTGCCAGTAAGTATTGTGCCGTTGCCTTGGTAGCCGCTTTTCCTGCAAATGGAGAGGCGGCTCCGGTTGATGATATGGTTTCGCCGGGTATAGTTTGCAGTTCAGTTGATGCCTGGGTTAAATCTGTAATGATCTGGGCATATACATCTGCAATTGATGCGCGCGAATCAGAAGTAGTTGGTGTGCTGATAAATGTAGTGTGCAAAGGCACCGGACCAAAAGTTTGAACAAGATAGAAATAGTACAATGCGCGCAAAAATTTGGCTTGCGCCAGGTATTCTGTTCGGGTTTGTGCATCCGGGAACGCAGATGGACCATACTGTAATACACCGTTCGCGGTATTAATATCCTGATAAGCAACACCAAAAATGGATACCGCATTATAGGCGGTTACATTACCAACCAAATTGGTGTAGGTGAAAAATGGTATAGTAGATGATGTAGCACTACCACCGGCCAGATATTCATCGGTACCGGCAAGCGTAATGTTGGTAAAACCTTCGGTTCCCCATAAATTACGCATATCACCATATATACCAATAATACCACCCAAAACGCCACCCGGAGTAGTAAAAAACTGCGGGGTTATATTTGCTCTGGGGTTTTCAACCAGTAGCTTTTTACAGCTTACAGCACTAATTGATATAAGTGATATAGTTAGAATCGATATTTTTTTAAATAGTTTCATGTCAATTTCTTTAAAAATTTAAAACTTTACGTTTACGCCCAACTGGAATGTGCGTGTTAGCGGGTCATTCAAACCAACAGTAACAGCGCGGCCAATTGCATTAGTTGAATAACCTGATGCACCTACCAATGTACCGCCATAACCGTTTCCTTCAGGATCAATACCTAAACCGCTTTTAGTAAGCGGAGACCAAATAATAAATGGATTTGAGCAGGTTGCAAATACCCTTATGGAAGAGATCCCCGAGTGTTTAAGCGAGTTAGATGGTATGGTATAACCTATGTTAATACTACGCATTTTGATAAATGAACCATCACGGTATTGTAGTGTTGAAGCGTAAGGGAATGTACCACTTGCATCAGGGCTAGGGAAAGCATTAGTAGGGTTGGTTGGTGTCCAGTAATTAACTTTGTACTGATTAACACGGCCAACGTTAAAAAATGGATAACCTGATGCGCCACTATCGCTACCCAAATAAGGTACTGCCACCATTTGACCGATACGGGCAAACGCTACGAACGTAACATCAATACCCATGTAGGAAAACCGGTTAGTTATACCGCTTTCAAATTTTGGTTGATAGCTACCTAATATTTGTCTGTCGCTTGCATCTATTTTACCGTCATGGTTTACATCCTGAACTTCAATTTCACCCGGTTTTTCACCATATTTGGCGGCTTCTACAGCCTGGTTTGTTTGCCAGATACCTATCTTTTTGTAATCATAAATCACGTCAAACGGCTGCCCAACAAACCAGCCATTACCCGGGTCCTGCTGCAAGCCATCGTGCAATGCAACAATAGCATCGCGATAAAAGCTGATGTTAAAATCAGTATTCCAGGTAAAGCCGCTTGCTGTTTTAACGTTTATGCTGCTTAAGCTTATTTCCAAACCTTTGCCTTTGGTTTTGCCTGCATTTATTAAGGTTGACCCGGCCCCGTTACTTGGCGGTAAGCTAATGGTTTGTAAAATGTTGTTTGTTCTTTGATCATACACATCAACACTACCACTTATACGGTTGTGCAGGAAACCGAAATCTAAACCAAGGTTGTAATTTTGTGTTGTTTCAAATTTTAAGTTAGCAGGTACACTGGTAACTAAATAACCATTGTAACCATTGGTTGCAAAATTATAGGCATTAATGGTTAGGTTACCCAAGGTTGAGTAAGGGGCTACCGATTGGTTGGAAGTTACACCATAGCCTACCCTTAATTTTAAGTTTGATACCCATGAAACATCTTTTAGGAAATCCTCTCTGTCAGCATTCCATCCGAAAGCAAAAGCCGGGTAGGTTAAATATTGATGACCTGAGGTAAGTACAGATGATCCGTCGCGCCTAACAGTAGCTGTTAACAAGTATTTATCGTCAAATGAATAATTCGCACGGGCCATGTAAGAGATCAATCCTTTTTCAGAAAACGTTCCGTTGGACGCGTTTATTGAATTCGCAAGGTTAAGGTTATAGCTTTGGATATAATCCGCAGGTAGGCCAACGCCATTAAAAGTTGATCCATCGGTATGATCCTTCTCAATACTATACAAGCCTGTTAAAGTAAGGTGGTTTTTGCCATAGGTCTTGTCATAGGTTAGCAAGTTTTCAACCAGATAGCTATAATCCTGTGAATTAGCTACTGATTCAGTTGTTTGTGAAGTAGCAGTCGCGGTATTATAAAGGGTACTTACAGGGGTATATTGATTTCCCTGTGTTTGACCATAAGTTAAACCAACATTAGCACGATATTTTAACCCATCAATGATGTTAACCTCTCCATAAAGGCTATTAAATGTATTTAACCTTCTGTTAAGGTCCTGTATATTAGGGTTTCGAATAGTTAAAGGGTTAACTTTTGCCGCGTCAATAGATCCTGCCAATGGTAATAAATTTATAGACCCGTCCGCGTTGTATGGTGAGGTAAGCGGACTAAGACTAATTGTATTATATAAAGGATATAAATCCGCACCATTGGTGGTCGTTACGTTCTCAAGACTATTTAGACCAACCCTTATACGACTGTTTATCCTGTGGTCAATGGTCGTTCTTAAGGTATACCTTTCAAAATCCTGGCCATAAACCGTACCCTGATCCTTGTGGTAACCGGCACTTATGCCATATTGTGTATCTTCTGATCCGCCTGAAATTCCCAATAATTGATCGGTTGTATATCCTGGTCTGAATATAAAGCTTTGCCAATCGGTATTTGTTCCATTGGTAAGGCCGGTTTGTTCAGCTGTGGTAAGGCCATAAGCGGTTGTACCCGGATTAACTGTATTTCCGGCTGTTGCCTGGGCTTTGAAGGCCGCATACTCTGTACCATTAAATACAGGATATTCGCTGGTAATGTGGCTGATACCATAATATGCGTTATAAGTAGTTACTGCTTTTCCGGCTTTTCCTCTTTTAGTGGTGATTAAAATTACACCCCCAGATGCCCTTGAGCCATAGATCGCGGTTGCTGAGGCATCTTTTAAAACATCAAGGCTGGCAATATCATCCGGGTTCAAATCATTAATGCTGCCGCCAATAAATGGAACTCCATCTAAAATAATCAGGGGTTGGTTTTGCGCGTCATTTTGTGATTGCGATGCACCTAATGAACGGTCACCTCTAATCCTGATCTGATTACTGGCGCCTGGTTGGGTGCTGTTACTCACAATATCAACACCGGCCATGCGGCCTTTTAATTGGTCAACAACATTATCAGACGGTACCACTGCTAAAGATTCTTCGGTAATAGTTGAAATTGCACCGGTAACATCCCGCTTGCGTTGCGTGCCGTAGCCCACTACCACAACTTCGTTTAAGTTATTGTTATTTACAGTAAGCGCTATTCTAATGTTGATGCTTTTTGCGGTTACATGTACTTCTTGTTTGTTGTATCCAACAAAAGATACAACAATTGTATTTTCATTTGCAGGCACATTTATACTGAATTTGCCTTTTATATCGGTTGATGTAGCACCTTCATGCGACTTTAGTTTTACTGTCGCGCCAGGAATCGGTTCGCCTTTTTCATCAAACACTCTACCGGTAACGGTTGAGCTTTGCGCGAAAGCCGATACGGAAAGTATGCTTATGCTCAATAGTAAAAGCATGGTCTTCCAATATTTAATAGGTTTAAGTATTTCCATAATTTAATTAATTGGTGTAATGGTTTGTTTAATTGATGTTATTGCAATGGTTAGCTTATGCTAGTTTGGCCCGATAGAAATACAGGCAGGTAGTTAAGTTGAATTTTCATCATGATTTTCCATTTAAGTTTGATTGGTTTTATGTGTTTAAATTGATTGTAAGTTTTTTGCACTCAAAAAAAATCGTCTGAAAGTATTGGCAAAAACCAGTACGGCCAGGTAATTAATTTATTGGGCAGTTTATTGAAGTTATAATTGGTTATTAACTTGGAATAAAAGTAGAAACAAAAAATTAAAAATGCAATCGATTGCAATAATTTTTTAGTTTTTTCGAGAAAAATATTTTAGCTCATTTAACGGGTTGCATATTTTTTATTTATAGCGATGTTTTGATGTGTTATTTTTTAAAAAAGTATACAAATATTTGATAATATTGTATTTATAGCTATTGGCGTAATGATTGGCTTGTTATAAAATATAAATAATTTGTAGATGATTTGAATAAATAGTGGAGGTTTTGGGAATCTGAGAGAATGGTAAAATCACTGCTACACATCGATTTTATCAAAATATTTCAATAAATATTCTCATATATTTGTAATCGATTGCTGAAATAGTATTGTTCTATTTTGGCTGCCATTATAACACCGCTTGTTGTCAATTTATTTAAGTAGTAATATGTTAAAGAAACAATTATGTTTTTTTTTAATACTGCAGTTATGCAGTGTGATCCAGCTAAAGGCGCAATCAAAATCGGCTAGCGGCCTGAAAGATTATTATAAAAACTATTTCTCTATTGGTGTAGCAGTTTCGGCACGGGACATTAAAGATACCGCGGAAGCTAAACTTATATTACATGAGTTTAATAGCCTTACACCTGAAAATGCCATGAAGATGGCCTCAATACATCCTGAAGAAAATAGGTATTATTGGAAAGATGCCGATGCTATTGTGGCATTTGCCCAGGCAAACGGTTTGCGGGTAAGGGGGCATAACCTTTGCTGGCATGAACAAACACCGCCATGGTTATTTAAAGACGCTGACGGTAAGCTGGTGACCAAAGATGTTTTGTTGAAAAGATTGAAAGATCATATCACTACAGTAGTTAATAGATATAAAGGGAAAATATATGCATGGGATGTAGTAAACGAAGCTATTGACGACGACACTACCAAGTTTTTACGTAACTCGTTATGGTACCAGATATGCGGGGAGGATTTTATTGCCAAGGCATTTGAGTACGCGCACGAGGCCGACCCTAAAGCGATTTTATTTTATAACGATTATAATACCGAGCGCCCGGAAAAGCGGGAACGCGTTTATCGTTTACTAAAAAAACTGGTTGATGCCGGGGTGCCTATAAACGCGGTTGGAATCCAGGCGCATTGGTCAATAGATGAACCATCGCAACAGGATTTGATCGCTACAATAAAGAAATTCTCATCATTAGGTTTAAAGGTGCAAGTTACCGAACTGGATATATCTATCTACCCATGGGAAAAAAACAAAAGAGCTTTAAGGCCGGGAGAGAAAGATGCTTATACACCAGAGCTGGAGAAAAATCAAGATGAAAAGTATGCGGAGGTGTTTAAAATTTTCAGAGAGTATAAAAATGTAATATCGGGTGTTACGTTCTGGAATATATCCGACAAACATACCTGGCTTGATGATTACCCGGTTGCGGGCCGCAAAAATTATCCGTTATTATTCGATCAGCAACTTCAGCGTAAGAAAGCTTATTGGAGTGTTGTAGACTTTAAACAATAATATACAACTATATATGAATCGCAGTAATATAAAAGTTTCTTTCTGCCTGCTTGTGGCAACATTAGGTTTATTAATAACACCCCGTATGGGTTTTGCCCAGGCGCCGGGCGATAAAGCTTATATATCTCCAAATAATGGCAAGGGTTGTTTTCCGTTGGCAGTAAAAGGAAAGGTTGTACCTATATATACTGCCGGTACCGATTATCCCGGCGTGATGATCGCTTCGAAAAGTCTGCAAGCGGATATCAGGAAAGTTACTACTGATTCAGCTTTATTGTTAACGGGGAATATCGCTCAAACAAAAAATCTTATACTCATCGGTACTTTGGGTAAAAATGAATTGATCGATCGACTTGTTAGCGAAAAAAAGCTGAACGTTAGTAACATTCAGAGTAAATGGGAAGCGCATATCACGCAAGTGATAAACAACCCTTTCCCGGGAGTTAAACAAGCGCTTGTAATTGTGGGCAGCGATAAACGGGGTACAATTTATGGTATATATGATCTTTCGACACAAATAGGCGTATCGCCATGGAATTGGTGGGCCGATGTGCCGGTAAAACAACAGCAAAATTTGTATGTGATTCCCGGCAGATATGTGGATGGAGGGCCTGCGGTAAAGTATCGCGGTATTTTTATAAATGATGAGGCACCGTCATTTTCGGGTTGGGCTAAAGAAAAATTCGGTGGTGTTAATCATTTGGTATACACTAAGATGTTTGAGCTTATTTTACGGCTAAAAGGCAATTACTTGTGGCCCGCCATGTGGGGGAATGCTTTTAATGACGATGATAAGCTCGACCCAATACTGGCTGATGAATATGGCGTTGTGATGGGAACTTCGCACCACGAACCAATGGACAGGGCGCAACAGGAGTGGAAGCGATATGGTTCAGGCGCATGGAATTATGAAACTAATGCTGATACCCTGCGTAGCTTTTGGCGAAAAGGCATCGAACATATGGGGAACAAGGAAACCGTAGTAACCGTTGGCATGCGCGGCGATGGGGATAAACCCATGACCGAAGGTAGCAACATCACCCTGCTGGAAAAAATTGTAGCTGATCAGCGTTCGATTATTGCCGATGTAACCCATAAAGACGCCTCGCAAACACCACAAATGTGGGCTTTGTATAAAGAGGTGCAGGATTATTACGATAAGGGCATGCGTGTACCCGATGATGTAACTTTATTGCTTTGCGACGATAACTGGGGCAACATCCGCAAGCTACCCAAGCTAAATGAGCCTGCCCGAAAAGGCGGCTATGGAATTTATTATCACTTTGATTATGTTGGCGATCCGCGGAATTATAAATGGCTAAATACAAACCCCATTAGTAAAACATGGGAACAAATGCACCTTGCCTATGAGTATAACGCTAAACAAGTTTGGATAGTAAATGTAGGCGATTTGAAACCGATGGAGTTTCCGATTAGTTTCTTCCTGGATTATGCATGGTCGCCGGATAAATGGCCTGCAAACCGACTTGATGAATATACCCGCCAATGGGCAGCCCAGCAATTTGGAAATACCCATGCTGCTGAGATTGCAGATATTTTAACGACATATACCAAGTATAATGGTCGCCGTAAGCCCGAACAGCTTGATCAAAATACCTACAGTTTAACTAATTACCGGGAATTTGAGCGCGTTGTAAATGATTATAATCAATTGGAGGTAAAGGCAAAACGATTATATGATGCCATGCCGCAACAATATAAGGATGCTTATTACCAGTTGGTGCTTCATCCGGTTGAGGCATGTGCCAATTTGAATGAATTGTATTTTGATGCCGCAAAGAATAAATTATATGCTGCGCAGGGTAGGGCCGCAACCAATTTAATGGCGACGGGTGTAAAAGAATTGTTTAAAAAGGATTCGGCCATATCACATTATTATGATAAAATAATGGCGAATGGCAAATGGGATCATATGATGGATCAGACGCATATTGGTTATACCTACTGGCAGGAGCCTAGGGTTAATAAGATGCCGGCGGTGCAAAGTATTCAACTGCCTGCCCAGCCTCAAATGGGGGTAGCTATTGAGGGTTCTGAATCATGGTGGCCACAAGACCAATCTAAAGCCATTTTGCCAGGCTTTTATCCGGGCTGTGGCGGTCATTATATTGAAGTGTTTAACCGTGGACAAGGAGATTTTAATTTTACAGCGACAAGTACATCGCCATATATCTCTATCGCACCGCAAAAAGGAAATGTTAGCCTTCAGCAACGTATATGGGTAAATGTAAATTGGGCAAAAGTACCTAAAGGTGTTAAGGATGTACCCATCACCATTACCGAATCGGATAATAGTAAGATCATCATCCATGCGATCATCAATAATGTGATGCCATTTAATGTGATCGGGTTTAATGAAAACAATGGTTATGTAAGCATCGAAGCTGCTCATTATAGCAAAGCGGTTAACTCCGATAATATTAAATGGCAGGTAATTCCTGATTATGGTCGCACATTATCAGGCGTAATGCCTGCGCCCGTTACTGCAAAAGTTCAGATACCGGGTGCTAATAGTCCGCATTTGGAATATGTTGTTAATATGATTGATACAGGGTGGATTAACGTAAAAAATTATCTATCGCCAACGCTCGACTTTACGAATTCAAACGGGCTGCATTTTGCCATATCCATAGATAATGAAAAACCGCAAATAATTAACATTAATGCCGATGAATCAACAAAAGCGTGGAGCAAAGACGTTAGTGATAATATAAAGATTATGGAATCTAAATTCCATATCACCAAAAGCGGAGCGCATGTTTTGAAATACTGGATGGTTAATCCCGCGGTTGTTTTGCAAAAGATAGTGATTGATTCAGGTACGGAGCGCCCCTCATACCTTGGTCCACCGGAGAGTTATTATCATTAATCTTTTAGTAAGATGATTATGGTGTTATTTATTTTCTTTTAGAAAGTTCTTTTGGTATTCCAAGGGAGTTTTTCCCTTAATAATTTTGAAGTGTTTATGGAAACTGGAAAAATTATTAAAGCCAGACTCATAACAAATCTCTTTTATGTTTAAATTATTATCAATCAGAAGCTTACAGGCATGTCCAATTCGTATCTCTCTTACAAATTGCGTATAGGTTTTCCGGCTGCGCGACTTAAAGAATTTACAAAAGGAATTTGGGCTGATATTACCAACGGCAGCTATTTCCTTTAACGATATTTCTTTTTTGAAGTTTTCAATCAAATAATTATAAATTGTATTTATACGATCTTTCTCCGATGCATTAAAATCATTCCGAAAACCAAGTGAAGACAATAAATTATACTCCTGGCATTCATAGATGGATGTTAAAATTTCTAATAACAACATAATCCTGCGCGGTCCATCGGTATTAATGATTCTTTCTATCAAACAGCCGATGCTTGTACCTGATGTTTGTCTTATCTGTATGCCATGTTTTGATTTTTCAAGCAAGGTTTTGATGACTTGATTTTCTGGTAAGGCAAGAAATGACTCCCCCAAAAAACTTTCATTAAAATGAATAACATTAATATCTGCAGATATATCCTCCTGCCCGCTAAAATAACTATTGTCGAATTGCCAGAAATGGGGAAGATTAGCGCCCACTAATACAACATCTCCTGTCAGGAAAGGACTAATACTATCCCCAATAAACTGTGTACCACTACCATTTTTAAAATAGATCAATTCCACCTCTGGATGATAATGCCAACGATTATTTATATCGGGCATAACGTCCTTACGTGCGGAAAAGGAATTGACCTGGTCTTTCGATATTTTTAATAATTGCGGTTTCATGAGGAATATTGGCGATCCAATATAAACAAAAATGAACTAAAAAGTCTTCCGAATCAATAATTTAACCGTTTTTATCCAATATCGCTTAATGATCAACTAAAAGCGTTAAACTTTCAATATGTCCTGAACGCAAAAAAGCCTCTAATCTTTCGATTAAAGGCTAGTTGCCAGTACCTCATCTGACTTTGAAATAACTAATCTAACAAAGTCCAGGTTCTTTTGGCCTGTACAGTTTGAATTACTTGCTGCTCCGCCACAACAATATTTTCCTTCCGCTGGCCAATATATTCCAATGAGCTTAACTTGTTCCATAACGCATTAATTACTCTTAAAAATTCTTCAACAGTAAGCATTGATGAACGTATATCATGATGGTTGTAAACTATTTCAATTAACCGGGCTAAAAGTTCTTCAAAATTCCCTGGTGTTACGTCTTTCCATTCATAAAAATACTTTAGTAATTCCTCACGTTCGGCTCCCGGAATACTTTTTACAGCGCTAAAAAATATATGAGCCATTTCTGAAAAACAGCCAACAAGATGTATTGGCGGTTGCTGGTAAACAATATTTCTGTAAGAAAAGTATATCCTTGCTATATAATCGAGCAATTTTTCGCATAATACCTTTACGTTTTTTCCGATAGTTGAAACAGAATCCTTAGAGGTAATTTTGTCGATAATACGGAATGATAGCAATTGAAGGTTGTTTAGTTGATTACTAAAATCTTCATAATATTTAATAAGTTCGGGGTGACTTACGATTGCCGTACAAGGCGGGATATAGTTAATATCAGTTTGTAGAGAAGCGCCGTTACGTATAAACTTGCCCACTTCCATGAACTGTGAGTTCTTATTATTGATCTGCGAAGCAGGGGATATGGTTATTTGGTAATGCTTATCAACATTAGGGTGCCTTATTGGTGTTTCTTCGGGGTCAGGCATGCCTGATGTAACACGTTCAAACGGGTTAACAGTTAATAATACGTAATAGGTTTCTGAATTTTCTATAGCGGTATCCTGGGTAAAATAATGGTTAAATGTGATAGCCTGTTCCGCCTGGCTAATATCTATCCTTAACCCTTCTGCTGTAATAGCATTGCATTTGTTTATCTTCACTTCAACATAACTTGATGCCCTTTCGGTAATTTGTATATCAAGCGAAGTCGTTTCATTATAAGCAGGTGGAAGCAAGCCGAAATTATTATTATTTAATTGCAGCGAATTTCCATCCCTTACAATATCCTGTATGAAATTATCTGTGTTGATAAAATGGTCACTGGAAATTTTCATCCCATCAATCCAGTTTACCGGTTTATGTTTTAATGGATTAAGCATATCATTAAATTAGCAATGTTTTATAAATATACGGCATGGTCGGCGGAGTATTCGGGTTCGCTCACAATTTCAGAAACACGTTTAGCATATATAGTGTTTGCCTCAATAATATTATTCTCCTCGATACTTAAATCCGGGTCAATAAATTGCCTTTGTTTAAAAAAGGAAGATTTTATGTAAAATATCCACTGATAATTTTCAATATCATCAATTTTATACTGTATCGGCGAATTAGGGAATTTTAGGTTATAATCATCAATAAACTTTTGTACCCATAAGCCAAAGTTCATATTAGCAGGCGCCTTGGCTTTAACCTTTAAAGGTTCGCTATCCTTGGTGTTTTTGTAAAGGTCTATTTCCAATACTAAAAGCTTGTCAAAGTCTAAATGTTCCATGCTTATATCCTCTGCAATAGTGGCGTATTGCCACACTTTATATATTTCAACGGGTATGCTTAAAAATGCAACGTAGGCCCACCAAAAAAACATCGGCAATAAAAATATAAACATACTACTGGCTGCCCATAACCCATATTTAAGGTTGTTTAACCAATCAAACCCGAGTTTAAATAGATAAAACCCGAGTAAACAGGAGATCAAACTGCAAAACAAGAACATCGCTTTTTTATTAATAAGCTCATTCTCGTAATATTTACCGGCCAGCCAAACATACACTATACCTAAAATAAGGTATATGAACTGGCAAAACAGATACCCCCAGGGCATAAACTGGATGTCTAAAAACCCCAATAGCCCGGGTATGCCTAATGTTATGGCTGTTAAAAGTACAATAACTATAAGGCGGGCATTGCTTAAAAGTTTATTCTTCTTATTAATAATGCTCATTATTGCTGTGGCAATAACAAAAATTATAGGAAAAATTAGATAACGTATAAAAAACGATTTTACGTCCATGAGTCAAAAGTAAGTTCGGTTTTGGTAGTGTTCAAAATATATTTTGATATATCATAATCAATTACGAATAATTAGGGTTATTGTTTTATTATGGCAAGCAATTTACACGAATATGAAGAATAAAAGTCCTAACAAAATTGATACAGACTTTAAAGCAGTAACAATTGCTGCGGAATTAATTGAAAATGATTCGGTTGCGATTAACGAGTTATTAGTATTGCCCGTTGGCCCTCAAAAACGTGCTTATGACAAGGAAATTGCAGGTATTACTGTAAAACAATCGGATAGCAACGATAGTCTTATCACTTATATAAATGTAAACCGCGACGGCATATATGATATGCTTCCCGAAGGTTTATTCCATAAAGGGCCGGCTTCAAGTGTAATGATTACTGAAGAGGACATGATAAGGGATATTAAAGAAAGACGGGCCGAAGAAAAGCAGGCCAGGCGCTTTTTTGCCCCCTTTGAAGCTGAAATTAATTATTTAAAAACCACAATTGAACTTTACGAAAACAGGATTGATAAAAAGAATGAATATGACGAGTTGATAAACATATTTTTAAAGGAATGGAGCGAATTTGCATGTTTTACTAATAAGCAAATGCTCATCTTAATACATGTATTACCGATAATACATGAACAAAGAAATAACATTGATTTTGTAAGCAAAGTTTTAAGTATGATGTTTAAAATACCTGTAGAACTCACTTATAAAATTAGTTATGCTAAAGAAAAATCGAATAAAACTAAAACGGATATCCCGGCGGGAGGCAAAATATTAGGGGTGAACTTTATTGCAGGGAATTTAGCTGAGGCTGAAGAGAGTTTGCAGGTAAATATAGGGCCTGTTAGCGCAGCCGAAATGGTGAGCTTTTTACCGGGAAGCAATGCAGTTACTGCAATTGATGTTTTATTATCTTATTTTATACCTATGCAAATGGGTACAGAACTAAACCTGATTTCAAATACAGATTCACGAAAATTAGTGATTGGCAGTAAACAGGCAAACGCAATACTGGGTTATACAACTTTCCTGGGCAACTAATTACGACTCAATAAATAAGCGATAGTTGGCATTAATTATGCTTCTAGCCTGTAATTTTGTTTCCAAAAGCCCTAATAAAGTATCCCATTCGCTCACAGAAAGTTTATTGTCGGTATCGGGTTTAAAATAAATGTCGGTAGTTTTTCTAAAACCCTCCTTGGGGTCGGGTGAGATGGTAACACCTTTGCTTATCCGGATACTTTTCAATTTTGCCCCCAACTCATATTGGCAAAAACTAACCAGGTCGGCTTTGGTAACAATCCTGTCCTTAGTGGTCATCCCATACTTGTAAGCCTGTATACGTTCTGTAGCTCCGAGGCTGTTTCTGCCACCAACAGAAGTGGTAACCAGGCGTAAGCTATCTGCTTTTAATTTTACCATTTCAAATTGTTGTAACCTCGATCCCTTTCGTACATTATTGGCAGTATTTGAGAGTGTGGTCCAAAACTGCAAGTATAACATGCTTGCTTTGTTTTGGGGTTTTAAGATCAGATAGTTTATCAACTCATGGTTATGCTTTGTCAGGTTTGATTTTTTTTCAATAAGGGCGATATTTTGCTCAAGTGTTTTTAAGGTACTGGTTAAAAAATCATTACCAAAAGCAGCGAATGCTGCCTTTTCATCGCGTAGTAATTCAAACAGGTATTCAATTATTTGTTGCGCGTTACGTGAGTCGAATCGTTCGGCTCCACCATTTCTTATCGAATAACTACCTTCAAAATTTTGTCCGGCCTGGCTATAAGGTATTTCGTTATAGCTCATATTCAAATCATCGTGCAACTTATATACGGATAAGAAACTGTCTTGAGCGGCGGGTTTAATAGGAATAATATTATTTAATTCCTTGATTCTGAATTTTTGTTCATGCAATTTTCGGCTAATTACAGGGAAGCAATTTAAACTTAACTGCAGTTCGCGGATGACGTCAATAGAGATCATCGCCGGAAAAACAATTTTTATCCAAATACAAGGTTTCAGCTTTCCAAGGTCGGCTGGGTTAAACAAGTTTAGAAACTGATCAGGGTAATTTTTTCTAAAATCTGACAGATTTTCAAACTTATCATCAGTTAGTGAAATAAAACGGTTGTGGTAATAAGCCTTAATATCACGGGTGATAAGATTTATAATATCTTGATCGTAAAATATAGGTTTGTTTAAAAGGTTGTTATCTTCCTGATATACCAGGCCCTGAGTTATTTCTATTTCCTGTTCATCTAAATAATATTTAGCCACTTGCAAAAGGTTATAAAAATTATTGTTGGTAGTATAGCCCGGCCATTCAAAATAAATCCCTGCATCTTTAAGTGAGTTAAGTTTTGGTGAAGTTTCAATACCCACCCACAAAGTATTGTTCTCAATCATGACATTGGAAGCAATAGTATTAATTTGATTTTTTAATGTGGGCGAAGTGTGCTCAAAAAGTTGTCGTTCAATTAATGTATATTTAATCTCGGCATTAAAAACTTTATTTTCTCCGGCTGGGGTAAAAAAAATATCAATGGGTTCATCCGGTGTTTTAGCAGTATCAGGTGTAATATTCTTACGGTAATAAAAGTGATTTTTTACATTAAGTGTTTCTGTTATCTCAATCGGGGTACCCTTTAAAATAGCATGCGCGGGCAGTGGGGCTGTAAGATAATCGGAAGCAAGTATGCGCGATATTTTATTTAAGACCCTGTTTTCAAGATTTTTTACATCGTTTGACAGATTGAATAATTCTGTGCTAAGCGCTTCAACCAACAGCTTAACCATTGGGTCAATATCGTTAACATTAAGAGTACCCCAAAAGTCCATAGCATGCTTAAGCATCCTGCTTTTAATCTCTTCTTTTGAATTAGAAAATAAGTTGTTCATGTTTAGTGCTAAAATTATGAAGATAGAGGACTGAGAAATAATGCGGTAGAAAAAACATAGGTTTCGCCTGTTTTGTTCAATTTTCCCTTAATAACAATTTCCACCCGTTTTTTAATTTCATTTACATTCCTTAAAGGATAGAATTTGTTAATCTCACTGATATGGACATCAACATTAACATCATATATCCTTTTTTCAAAATTTATTATCGAGGTAATTAATGATTGCCGAAGCCTTTCCTCCCATATAGTTTCACTGCGTATTAGCTCAAAATCCATATCCCAAATCTCGCAGCCAAACTCCGGGTTATATCTATGCTCGCCATATCTTGTAAATATTATCAGTTCAATATATTGAGAAATTGACGCGCCCAGATCTTGAGTTTCCAGGTCATGCCCTTTGCCAATGTTCGAAAAATTTAAAGGTTTTGAATATAAGTGAGTAGGCATAAAACTCCAATCATTAAGTGCTATGTGAAAATTTGTATTTTTTTGTTAAACAATTTTTCTTCAAAATAGTTGTGGTAATGTTGCAAAGGTTTAATAATTAGCCACAAACGTTGTAAAAGCGCCAGTAGTTTCTTATTAGTTAAATAAAGTGCCTATTTTTTAAATAAATACTTATTTAACGTGTGGTTGGGGTTTATGCCTAACAATAAAATTAAATGAAGCCAGTAAATAGTAAAGATCTGAACCACTCTTATTTAATATTCTTACTATATTTTGTTATACTGCTTATTTTCAGCATCCTAACAATTCTGTTTTTCTTTTCCACTTCTGATAGAGAAGTAGTTCTGTTAAATGCCAAGGTTAAAGAAACAGACCAGTTGGTTACCGTTCGTAACGATATAAATAAAAACTTCCAGGTTATTCTGCTAAAGATGCAGCAGCTATCAGAATATTCAAAAATGAATTCAGATGAGTTGAACAATCAAACCATCCTTTTAAATGATATTCAAACTGATAACCAGCTCATACAGGAAAAACTACAAAACAATCCATATCCATTAAAAAGCTTTGAATTGTATAAAAAACTCAGCAACAATGTTGTAATCATCGCTACAATTAAGGACTCGTTGTTTACTACACGCTACCAAATTGAGAGCCTGCGGTCGCAGCTGGAATCATGCAACAAAATAAATTTAGCAGCAATGCATAAACTTAGCGGTCCCTTTTCACATTAAAACTCTATGATAAAGTTTAGCTTAAAAGAAAAAAGAGAGAAATTCCTGTTTTTTTTAGGAATGTTTTTGATTACCTCGGCTATATTATGCACAGCCATATTTTATAATTACGGGGATGAAGTAACTGTTTCAAAAACTGAATTTTCAAGAAAAGTTAATGAAGAAGAAGAATTTGAAAATTTGGTTGCCGAAGCATTGCCTACAGCCGATACAACATATGCCAAGATTGAAAAATTCAATCCGAATGTAGAGGCTCTGTTTCTTGAAAATGATATCAAAGGTTCAATAGGGGCCATTAAATCCTACTATTACCGCCGGCCTTATGATAGCCGCTATCAATCTTTTTTATATGCATCAAAACTATACGAAAATCTATTTTACGATAAACGCGAGTTAGCCGGCAACGGTAATGACATCGCAAGGATGACGAAACTGCTTGATGAATGTAAATTATCTACCAGGCAACTCCAACAAAGCTTAGGTGTAAATCATTAATTACAATATTTCAGCTACAATAAAAAATAACCTTAAATCCAATGAAAGAAGACTACAACAATGGCCGATCTGTTAACACGAACAGACAAACCTTTATTTTTTTATATATAGTGTTGGGCATACTATTAATAGCAGGGCTAATCATTTTACTAAGAAGCTCCCTGTTTGAAAAAAGAGTAGTTAATGCCAGAATATTAAAAGACGAAATTTTCTTAAACGAGAACCTTGTTTATTCCGATAACACCGCTAATGCAAAAAAATGGTTATGGGAGTTTGGCAATGGCGATAAATCCACCCGGCAAAATGGTAGTTACCGTTTTAACAAGGCCGGGGATTATATTATAAGGGTTACTGTTGATGGGAACCTGCAACAGCAATTTCCGGTAAATGTAAAGGATACTGTTGCAGCCGTAGTTGATACTTTGGTAACTATAAACGGCCCTACCCAGGCATTGGTTAATGAACAAGTTAGGCTTGATGCGCAAGGCAATGCCAGGATTTACGAATGGTCGTTCGGCGAAACAGGCAGGGTAGATATCAAAGGACCTACCGCGCTTTATACTTATCATAATCCCGGCATATACATTATTAGGCTTAGTACCGATAAAAGCAGCCGGCCAATATACCACAAAATGTATGTTACCAACCCCGATTCTACCGTAAACCAGATCGTAACTCCCGGAGAAGGTGAACGCAAGGAAATTGATGACATCCGGGCGCATCTTCAGGCCATTGCCAATGGGGCCGATTTTAACGCCAATTACTACTACCTGGTTAACAAGTACTTTTGCGGCGATGAAAAAGTTGCTGTAAACCTGGAAACCAACGGCGAAAGCAAACAGACGGATCTTTATTCGTACTGTATGAGGCTCACATTTGGTGGCGGCGTTAGTATTGATCAGGCGCAAGTAACCTTAAAACCTAAATCAAATTGCTCAAGCATGCTTGATGTGAAACAGCATTCATCAATTTCAAACCCGGCTACAAAAAAGGCCCAACAATAATATTATCATGATTCAATTATCTGCAAAAGCCATTATGAAAAATATATTAACCATATCTCTATTATGCATAGGTTTTGTTGTAAACGCCCAATCACCTGTTTCTGTAAGCAAAAAGGTGGTAACCCTGCCTGCTGCATTTGAAAAACCTAATGAACATACAAACAGTTACGATGAAGAGAAAAAAACATCCTTACCCTGGGTGGTTTTTTCAGATCGCGATGAAAACTACACCTATACATCGCCCGGCGGAATGTTGGTTATGAAAAAAATCCATTTTATGGAGCCGTTTTATGTAAGCGAAGAAAACAATGGCTATATCAAACTAATAAAATATGAGCAGGGTATGGTGCAGGGTCGCAAACTTGTTAACAGAAAGGCCAGCCAAAGCTACGGATGGATAAGTAAATCAAAAGTATTGCTTTGGCAGTCATCCTTTGTTGGCCAACGCGGTTATCCGGCAAAATATATTGCTATAATCAATGGCAAAAATCCGTTAACAATACCTGATTTTTATTATGATAAAACAGACTCGATGTACGTGTATACATCGCCGGACCTGGATCATAAAAAAGGTAAAATCGCTTTAAATAACATCGTATATGTTTATAAAAAATCTGATGATGGCAACAAGTTATTGGTGGGTTCAGACAATCAGCTCATTGCCGATAGCGCCGCGAAGAGTGTATACGGCTGGGTAGCTGCAGATGCTATTCATAACTGGGGAGACCGTTTATATATTGGTTCTGCAAAAACAGGCAGCGCTGAAACTGATGATTCTACCGCGGCAATTATAAATCAGGTTATACATACAGACAATGCCTCCCCAGGGTCTTTTGTATATGACCCGTTAATAGGCTATGACGAGCCATTACTGCGCAGTCTGCCCGTAATATCAGGCGGTTCTGACACTTCCGCCTCCGGGAATTTTAAAATTGGTTTGGCTACAGATGTTTATGATAAAACCAATAACACTATTATTAACATTAAAGGCGGCCATCTTAAATACGTTGATTACTTAAAGATCCGCAGAAACATACATCATATTAATGTTGTGTTTGTAATTGATGGCGGCAGCACAATGCATAACTATTTTTCAGGACTTACAAGCGCGATACAATCATTTGAAGAATCGTTTACCACGCACAACAAAGGTAATCAGTTAAAATATAGCGCTGTGGTATATCGCAACACAGCGGATTGTACCGCAGGCGAAATACAAAGTATGCCTTTTACAACAGATTACCGTAACCTGGTGCAATATCTGGATAAACAATCAGCATTAACCGCTGGCTGCTCAACAAATATCGCACCTCAGCCCGTACTTGATGGTATAAATGCCGGCTTAAATATGTTCAGAGGGCATGATAATGAAACCAATTTAGTTGTATTAATAGGCACAACTACTACGCCTGATTACACCACAGAAGACATTGCCGCGATTACTGATAATATAGCACGTGCTGATGCACGCATGCTGGCTATACAGTTATACAGCGATTACAATTCAATATATAATGATTTTGTAATACAGGCCAGGCAAATGGTTTCGCAGGCAGCTATAAAACTTGCGGATCGAAAAAAACAGCGCATGATAACAGGCGAAGGATTATCTAATGTTCAGCAATTTAGTACTTCACTTACAGATTCCGTTTCATTTTACCTGGATTATCCTAAAAATAGCCTGATACAAGGCGCGGTTGTTTTTCCGCCAAAGGGAGTGATAAAATCAAACCAGGATATGCGGTTGTCGATTGATAGGTTTATGCATGAAACAGATGCTGATATACATACACAAATACGTGGTTTGGATAGCGCTTTCAGACTTACCGGCCGCGAAAACCGGTATGTGCAACAGGTGGTGAGTTTGCAATTGAACCCGGCATCAAGTGAGTTGGGAAACAATATGCCGCATAACGCTTTTAAATATTATATAAGCGCCGAAGTACCTGCAAACATTGTAAGTGCACATCCCGGCCAGTTGCAATACCTGCTTATTTTAAACGAGCAGGAGTACAAACAGCTTAGTGATATACTGTCATTAATGATTGGAGAAAACCTGCAGCAGGACGCGTCTGATTATCGCAGTAAATTGTTTAAAAACTATTTGAATATTATTCGAAAGAATTTAAACCAGAAAAAGGCATCACGCAGCGATATTAAGAATATGACCCTGGGCGCATATTTTAAAAAGGTTACAGGGTTGCCTTTACCGGATGGGAAGGATTTTGCAAATCATAAGGTAATTGATATTAAGCACACCGATTCTATGCCACAACAAGCATTTGAAACCTATATCAGCTTTTTGCTACATAGCAATGAGCGGATTAAGCATGCTGTTATGGTTAATCAATACTTTACATCAAACGGAAAAACATTTGTTTATATAACTCAGGATAACCTGAAATAAGATGGAAGTAGTAAATTTAAGTGAGGCGGTTAAAACGGCGGTACGTGTAGCAAAGTCCTTAGCAAAAGAGTATCATCATAAGGAGTTTGGCCCGGCGCATCTTTTAAAAGGACTGATGTACCAGGAAGTGGGCCTAAAAAACTTGTTACTCGCGATAGGTAAGGATGCCACTTATGTTAGTGATTGGGCTGATGTGCGCATTGAAGACTATCAACCATCAATTACTGTTCCTGACGAAATGCTGGGCAATAGCCAGGTAAGATTAGTTTTTGAGGAAGCTGATAATATACGGATAAAATTGGGGCAGGACCTTATCACCCCGGTTTGTGTTTTGGTAGCCTTGGTAAAACCTAACATCGGATTTGATGTAAACCAGCTTAAGTCTTTCCCGGTAAAGGAAAAAGAATTGCTTGATGTGTATTTGCAGGAAGAGGAATTACAACAAGCGGTATTACCTCCTCCGGTCAATGGGGTTAATGGAATAGCTAAACAAACAGGCGCATTATTAAAATACTGTATCGATCGTGTTGAGCTTGCTCGTGAAGGTAAGTTAGACCCCATTATAGGGCGCGAGCGCGAAACTCGTATGGTAATGGAAATTCTTAGTAGGCGTACTAAGCCCAATGTTATGATTACGGGTGATGCCGGGGTTGGTAAAACCGCCCTGGTTGATGGATTTGCCCTTGATATTATAAACGGACAGGTGCCCGATTCATTAAAAAATGTACAATTATTTGAATTGGATCTGGGTTCATTAATAGCTGGCGCATCCTATAAAGGCGAGATTGAGGATCGGCTTAAAAATATTCTCCGCGAAATAAAGCAATTTGATAAGGCTATATTATTTATTGATGAGATACACACCCTACTGGATAATAAGGGACCGATTGGCGGCGGTGTAGGTAACCTGTTAAAACCTGAACTCGCTCGTGGCGAAATAACAGTTATTGGCGCAACCACCATTGATGAGTATCGTAAAATTATTGAACCTGACCAAGCTTTTAGCCGAAGGTTTGAAGTATTACAGGTGAATGAGCCCGATACCGCTTCCGCAATTAAAATGCTTAAAAGGTTGATTCCGCGGTATGAGGAGCATCATAATTTAAAAGTTGATGACAACGCTGCCGAAGAATGTGTGCGGTTAGCGCAAAGGTATCTTAAAGATAAGCGCCTGCCTGATGCCGCGTTTGACTTGCTGGACCGTACAATGGCTGCTATCCGCTTAATGAATGATACAACCGATGCATCCCTGGTGGAGCTGAGGTCTGAATTTGATGTGATCAAAGCTGCAGAAGATGATGCAGATACTATAACATCATACAAGTGGTTATATACATTATTGCGGAATAAAATTAGTGCAGTATTATTAGGCCGGCTTGAAGATGAAACACAAGTTGACAGCTTTGAGACCGCACAGGAGTACATCAGTTATTTTGAACGAAATTTATTAAGCCTGGAAACACTGGCCAAAAGTAAAACAGAAGTAATTGACAAATTTGATATCGCAGCAATTATTTCCTATAAAACCGGCATCCCCTTAGGTAAAATACAAGCGCACGAAAAAGAAAGGCTTTTGAACATGGAAGGTTTTTTGAAAAAACGCGTTGTAGGCCAGGATCAGGCGCTAAAAGCGGTATCAGATGCCATACTTGAATCAAGGAGTGGTCTAAATAAAAAAGGGCAGCCGATAGGTTCATTTTTCTTGTTGGGTCCCACAGGTACTGGTAAAACTGAACTGGCCAAATCAATTGCAGAGTTTTTATTTAACGATGAAAAAGCCATGATAAGGTTTGATATGTCGGAGTTTAAAGAAGAGCATTCGGCAGCTTTATTATACGGTGCCCCTCCGGGCTATGTGGGCTATGAAGAAGGCGGCCTTTTAGTTAATAAAATCAGGCAGCAGCCTTATTCTGTAGTATTGTTTGATGAGATAGAAAAAGCGCACCCATCGGTGTTTGATATCTTTTTGCAAATTTTGGATGAAGGGCAGATACATGACAGATTGGGAAAAGAAGGCGATTTCTCCAATTCGCTTATATTATTTACATCAAACATTGGCAGTGAATGGATTGCAGGGCAAATACAAGCTGGCTCAATGCCTACATCAAGTCAATTAATGGAAGTAATGGGCAAAAATTTCAGACCTGAGTTTTTAGCCCGCCTTTCGGAGATTGTACCATTTGCACCAATATCTGAACAAAATGTAGTCAGAATATTTGAGATACAATTAACGAGCCTGGTACAGGCGCTTGATAGGATGGGTATCGGGTTCAACATATCCCCCGAAGTTAAAAGCATGCTAGCTTTAGGCGGGTTTACACCAAAATATGGTGCGAGGCAATTAGCCGGTGTAATACGAAATAAATTACGACGCCCCATTTCACGTTACATTATATCTGGCGAATTAAAAAAAGGTAATACAATAGCTGTTAACATTAAAGAAAATAGTGAGGAATTGTTGTGGGTGATTAGTTAATTTTTAACTGAAACAGAGTAACTAAAACAATTTTCAATTAATTACATTATTAATATAAACTCCAAACTTATCCATTTTATATAGAAAATTATGTTTAACTACGAAATAGGAGGAAACGAAAAAAAGGTCGATACCTCAGAAGCATTTGGTGACATTGCTCCAAATAAAACACTGTTTATTCAAAAACTTACAGACAATGAACCGCTGAAGCCTGAAAAGGTTGAAGGGCTAAAAAATGTTGAAGAAGTTTTTAAGCACTATAAACCTAAAATTAGGGTTGCTATGGAAAAGCAGGATGGATCAAATGTGAGTGAAACCTTGCACTTTGAAACACTTGGTGATTTTAGCCCTAAAAAGCTGATAGTGCAAAGCGATTATCTGCGCAAGCTAAACTTGCAACGAGAAATGTATTCAAATATCATTAAGCAACTTAAAACAAACAAAACATTAAAGTCAACACTTGATAATGCCGAAACGAAAGAGGCATTTATTGATGTATTAAAAAGTATAGTTAAAGAGTTGCAATAACAGCGCTTTAATCACAATCCTAAACATTAAAAAAATAGACTATGGCAACAGCAAATGACCAGTCACTTAATGAAAATAGCAAAGACCAGGCCTATAAAGCTAAAGTCACCAGGGAAACATCGTTACAAGACAGTTTAGATAAACTTTCACGCGTGGGTGGTTTTGACCTGTTAGAAGCAACGATAGATGGACTGCAAAACCTTAACCCTGAGCGCAAAGCCCGTAAACAGATCTTTTTAACAGATGATGAAAAGAAAAGTGAACGCGAAGAGCTAAAACTAAAGCTTAACCAATGGATAAATGCCTTGGAAGAAGGTGCATCAGTAAGTGAAACTATTGAAAAAAGCACCGAGAGCTTGAAAAATGCTGAGGAAAATTTAAGTAAGAATTTATTTAACACTCTGCAGGCGACGCGCGAGCTTGAGCAGGCTTACCGTTCTGTGCATCTTTTTTATAAAAATACCGAAACTGATAAGCTAAAGAACCTGGTGGTTATGAATGCCTCGCTTGATCAGTTAAAGGAATTGGATAACCCAAGGTTTATTGAATACACCGCTAACGAGTTAAAGCAAAATTATGACAGGCTTGATCTGCGACAAAATTATTCAATCCTGGTAATACCCGGCTATCTGGGCTCAAACAAAGTGGTTGAACGCTGGTCGAAAATAGCATTTGATAATAAGGTAATGTTGGTTACCGATTTTGCTGATCTGGAACAACCTGATGATGTAATAGACCTTTTTACATCAGCCAATTTAACCGGTGGTGATGCTTTTAAATCTAATACGATAATGACCTGTAACTGGCTTGTAGGTCGTGGTAAGGTTGCAGAAGCGGGTGAGGAGGAAGACTTGTACGTGCCGGGTTCAGCAGCGCTTGCGGGTAAAATGTATTATACCTTAATGTCGCAGGTTACCGCGGGTAAAAAGCATGGTGCAGTGAACGAGGTTGATGGTGTTCGTTTTGACTTGAAAAAAAGTGAGATTTCACACCTTGAACGCATAGGCCTTGTACCAATGGTTAATGAATATGGCAAGGTAATGGCTTTCTCTGCCAAAACGTTGTTTAATGGCGATAATATTGGCTTACAAACCTACTCGGTAGTTCGGGTATTTGATTACATAACTAAAGTATTGTTTGATTTTTTAAACAGGCGGGCTTTTGAAAATTGGAATTCAAAAACCGAACAGGATCTGCGTTCGCAAATAGTAAAATTCTTAGATAATATTCAGGGTCCTGACAGGCTGATCGAACGTTTCAAAATTATTCGTTTTGAACGGGATGAACAACAAAAAGACCGGATACACCTGGATATTAATATTACCCCATATTTCCCGGCAAAAAGCTTTGTAGTGAAACTTGACGGCCAAAAAGGTGATGACGAAAGTACCACCTGGGATACAGAATACAAGCAACAATAATTGTTGTAAACAGATCAGCCATATTAACTATGCGGCTGATCTGTATTTGTGTTAATTTAACTTAATGCTCAACTTTATTTATTGTTAAATACTGCCTATGTTTGCAACAAATGGGCCAGCTATTAATTATCAATGCAGACATAGATAAAAGTGAAACTACCGCGGCATTAATTAACGCTTATAAAAGCGGCGCGACAACTTCACAGATTATGATAAAAGAACTTGTCATAGCCGATATGAAGTTTAACTCTAACAGGCAATTCTCATTACACGCTACTGAAAATGAGCCTGATCTGCAACATGCCATCAGTTTACTAAAATGGGCAACGCATATTGCTATTTTTTGCCCTGTTTATAAAGATTCGATAAACACAAAAATAAAAGGGTTTTTCGATCGCGTTTTTATGCCCGATCAGGTGTTTATTAGTAATGATAGAAGTACAGTAAATAATTTCAGCGGTAGATCCGCGAGAATAATATCCATATTAGATGGGCCTGCCTGGACTGACTGGCAAGCCAATAAACACCCCACCTATTTGGCTATTAAGAAAAATATGCTCGAGAAACGGCAGATCACCCCGGTACACACCAGTACCATTGGCCATTTATATTCCCTGGAAAATGAATATAGCAAAAAATGGCTTCAAAAATTAAATTCCTTCGGATTAAAACTTATCTAAAAAATAATAAACATTTCGTAAAACAAAAAAAAAGATCATTCGTTGTAATAAACAGATATTGAGAAGCAATATCCATTTATTTATTATTAACCTCAAAATTTATCGTTATGGCTTTCAAAGCAAGACTAAATTTTTCGGGCAAGGATTACGATGTTCTTACTTGCTCTTATGCACTTAACCGCGATGTTGATTCAAAAGGACGCCCATCCTCAGGCGTTTATGGCGGTACAATCGATATAGAAATAGAGTCGACTGCAGACACTTCTATCGTCGAAGCAATGGTGAACAACCAGTACAAGCCGATTGCCGGCACTTTACAAATTAAAAAATCTGATGAAGATGCTAAGATGAAAGAAGTATCTTTTGAAGATGGCTACATTGTAAGTTACCAGGAAGGTTTGGACATTACAGGTGACTCACCAATGAGCTTAAAATTTGTGATCTCGGCACGTAAGATCACATTAGGCAATGCACAGCATGTAAATGATTGGCCCGGAAAGGTTAATTAATTTATTTTGATCTATTGGGTCGGCCTGTACAGGTACGGCTATTATTTAAACTTTTAAATTTAAAAATCATGGCTTTCAAAGCAACAATTAGTTTAGGCGCAAAAACGTTTGATGTACTGCAATGCAGTTATGCATTAAACCGGGATGTTGACGCCAAAGGCCGTCCATCATCAGGTGTATATGGCGGTACAATTCAGGTAGAAGTTGAATCAACAGAAGATACGTCGGTTATTGAATCAATGGTTAATAACCAATACAAGCCCATTAACGGCACTATAACTTTCAAAAAATCGGACGAAGATGCAAAAATGAAAGAGCTTTCGTTTACAGAAGGATATATTATCCAGTATAATGAAGGTATCTCTATTACGGGTAATAATCCAATGACCTTAAGCTTCGTTATTTCCGCGCGCACCCTTAAAATTGGTAATGCGCAACATGAAAACGATTGGCCACAATAAGTTTCCAGATGACAAGGAGATACGGAGAAAGTATTGATATGCTTTCTCCGTATCTTTCTTAAAGCTTTTTATTTCATTCTTTACTAAACCTATGAAGAAGAAAAAAAGAATAATAGGCCATGTTTTACCTACCGTTAAAAAAAAAGTAATAAAGTCGTCGATACCTACGGCTATGGAATATTTGTTGCTTTTTAACTCTTGCAAGATTAATAAGGACAAACTTGCCCAGGTTGATAAAGCTATTGATGAGAATATTACGGTTAACCGTAGTCGGTATGAAAGTATTGCCAATCTGGTGCGCCTGGGTAACGGCAACCTTCCGTTAAATCAGGGATTATTCGCTTCGGGTTATACACCTTTTTTTGATCGTTATAATTCAGGTTCTTCTTTAACATCGGTTCAGTCAGGCCAGCAAACTGTAAGCATATTAAATATAGCACCAGTGCTTAGGGATACAGGTAATTATTTGAATAATACAGGCTTTTTTGACAGCAGTACCTTGCAAAACAGCAGTATACTGGGCATAAACAATTATTTTTCAAGTGGTTCAACTATCCCCTGGTATTTTATTGCCTGTGTGCATTACCTTGAATGTTCATTCAGTTTTAAAAAGCACCTTCACAACGGCGATCCGCTATCCGGTTACACAATACACGTACCGGTTCATCGCCCAAAAGTAGGTCATGGCGCTCCGTTTACATTTGAGGAGAGTGCTGTTGATGCTTTAAAGTTAATGGGCTATGATAAAGTAACCAATTGGAGTCTGCCATTTATATTGCAAAAATTGGAAGGATATAATGGTTTCGGCTACACTAATAGAGGGATTAACTCGCCTTATTTATGGAGTTATTCCAATCAATATGTAAAAGGTAAATATACAAAGGACAGAACCTTCAGTGCCAATGCTGTGTCAGAACAAATGGGAGCTGCTGTGATACTTAAGCGAATGGAAGATAGAGCGCTCATCAGTATCCCGCGAAATTAAAATGAAAAGAAATGATACATATTTTTTTTCGGGCTTGCTTTTTTTCGGGCTGCTATTGTTAAACAATGGATGCAAGGGAAGCACTTCAGTTAACAACGAAGCAAAGCCCGTGCAGGTTAAACAACAACAAAATGCTGAAAGCCAAACTGTAAACAATGATGAAAAGGAGTTCAGGCAATTTTTAAAAGCGTTTAAACAAGGAGTGAAAAACGGTGATAAGCAAAAGCTAATTACATATCTAAACTTTCCATTACAAACACAGCCGCAGTGGAGTAATGAAGATTTAAAAGCAACAACTATAAACCCTGCGGATGGCTTAATTACAAAGCAGGAATATCCGCAATATGCAGGGGATATTTTTACTAAGGATGCCATACGGTTAATACCTGCAAGCACCGAAGATAACCTGGTTCAAATTGATAATGATACGAATGAGAGTTATTACAAAACATTAAAAGCTGTAACTGATAAAGGCAGCACATTATATGAATTGCAACAGCAATATGTGCAAGCTAACAATAAAGAAACCTCATATGGGTTTGTGTTTGGCAAAGTAAAAGGCCATTATAAAGTTATCAGTTATTTCTGCCCTTGGCCTGTTAAAAGCTAATGGATTATATGCTGAATTATGGAAAAGAAACTGAATGTAGAAATAAATATTGAAGGTACCGCTATAACGCATTTTTCAAATTTTAACCTTGACCAGCGTTTTAACGAGCATCACACCTTTCAATTACGCTTTAACCATGATATGGTTGAGGAGTATAATGCGGTAACGCTGGAAAAATCTAAAAACTTTATAGGTAAAAATATAACGGTACAATTTGGAACCGCCGACGGCGGTGATAATGTATTTAGTGGAATTGTAACTAAAGTTGAACTATCGCAAAGCCATGGGTTTAATGGCGATATATTAGTTAGCGGTTTTAGCCCCGGTATATTGCTGGACAGAGGGCCGGACTTGGGATCGTACCTGAATAAAAATTTAAGAAGTATTGTACAATTAGCTACGCAGGATGCCCCGCAAAACGATCTTCAGTTTAATATACAACCAACCAATGGGGCTGTTATTGATTACATAATCCAATATCGCGAAAGTGATTATGATTTTATCAATCGCTTGTCGGCCGAGTATTATGAATGGTTTTATTACGATGGCGTTAAACTGAATTTTGGTAAGCCAGATAAGTTAGATGAAGTGAACCTTATTTATGGCCGCGATCTGCATAGTTTGCAATATGCTTTACAGATAGCGCCACTTAAACAAAACAAATTTGCATACAGCCCGACACTGGACGAATTGCTTTATGCTGAACCGCAGGCAGCAATGGGGGGCAACCCCGATAGTTCACACGCGATTGATGCCTCAAATAAAGTCTTCAGCAAAATATATAATGAACCTTTATCTGTTAGGGTAAATACTACTAAGGAAATAAATGATTTTGTAAATAACGAGCAAAAAGCGCTTGTATCAGATTTGGTGAGCATTGTGGGCAATGGCGATAACCCGCAGGTTGGTTTAGGCAAAGTGCTTAACATTAGCATGAGCACACGAGCTGGTGTTAGTTTCCAGGTGCAGGAGTTCGGGAAGTTTTTGGTTACTGCCGTTTATCATCAAATAGATGGCGTAGGCCACTATCAAAACACATTTGAAGGTGTAACGTCAGATACAGAACGCTTGCCCGTTAAAGAGGTTGAAAAACCCCAGCCCGACATGCAGATTGCTACCGTGGTTGACAATGACGACCCCGGTAAACAAGGCCGCATAAAGGTTAAATTTAAATGGCAGTGTACCTCAAATGATGATACGGAATGGCTAAGAATAGTTACCCCAAGTGCCGGTAACAATAGTCAGGGGCAAAATAATCGTGGTTTTATAGCCATCCCCGAATTAAATGATCAGGTACTGGTCGGTTTTGAAGAAGGCAATATTGCACGGCCGGTAGTTATGGGCAGTGTGTACCATAATAACAATGGCGATAGCGTTCAGCAGGTAAATAATCATCTAAAAAGCCTTAGCACACGTAGCGGCTGTCTTATTCTTTTTAATGATACGGATAGCCAGGGCAGTATAACTATTTCAGATCCCTCTGGAAATATATGGTATATGGATGGCCAGGGAAATATCACAGTTACCGCGCCCAAGAATTTTACGGTAATAGCAGGAGGAGATATTACATTAAATGCAGGTAGCAATATATTGTCGAATGCAGGTAAAGCAATTAACAACAATGCCGGGCAAAGCATAACCAGTAATGCAGGTACGGATATTGTAGATAATGCAGGGGCAATGATGACGCATAATGCGATACAGGATTATAGCTTACAAGCCGCGAATATTAAAAAAGTAGCTATTGGCAATATAAGCGTACAGGGTCAATCGGTTAGTAAGCAGGCCGACCAGGATGTGCAAATTACCAGTACCAACGGTAATATTAATAAACACGCGCAGGAAGAACTGCAAAATAATAGCGGCCAAAACACTAAACATAATTAATTATGGCTGGAGGCAATTATTCAGAAACCGCAGGCGGCTCTATTACAGAAACGGTTGATGGCGATTATAATATTTATGCAGGCAGGAATATTACAAACACTGCAGGCAAAAGTGTACTTGAGTCCGGGGCAAATAAAGGGGTTAAATTTGGTGCGCCTAAGTCTCCGCTGCATAAAAAAGGAATTGTTGATGTTGTAATGTTTGTTGCAGGAACTACAGATCCTTTAAACATCGCCGGTTTAAAACATCAAGCAAATACAACCTATTGGCAAGACGGCCTGCAAAGTTTTTGGGAAAAAACAAAGGAATTAGCGCCGCAGTATCTTGATTTGCATGTAGAAGGTAGTTTTTTTAGCTGGTCTGGTGCTAACAATACAGAAGAAAGAAATAAAGCTGCAGATCGTCTGTTGGATTTATTGATGAGAGTATACCCTGCTTATAAAAATCACGAAACTCATCTTCATTTAATTGGGCATTCACATGGGGGAAATGTAATTAACCAGTTTACAAACCTGATTGTAAAAGATCAAAGATTCCCGAAACTATGGAAAATTAAAAGTATTACTTACTTATCCACTCCTTTTTTCAAAAAGAAACATCAATTAAATCATACTAAACTACACAAAGAATGCAAAATTATTAATGTGCATAATGAATATGATTTAACACAGCGCCTAATAGCCGATTTTAGTTTAGTTGAGTTAGTAGATTTTCTTCGGGATTTCCATATGGATAATTTTAATAAAGGCCTTAATGTATTGAAAGGAGTAGATACATCAGCGTTTAACAATCTTAAGCATATATGGATAAGTGAAAGTGAAGGCACTTTTTTATGGAGGGAAACAACAAAAGCTTTTTCGGGCCTCAATATTTTAATGAATGAATTTATTAAATACATTAAAGGAATTGATATTAAAGTAACCTCATTAAGTAAAGAGAGGGACATACTTGTAGGCATACTTAATAATATTTCACAATGGACAAGTACCGTACAGAGCACCTTTTCAAGGAATAGCGTAACAAGAGAGGGAGGATATGGGCATAAACAGTTTTTGCAAGATCTTAGCCTTACTTCAATAGTTAAAGTTTTAAATTTATTGTTTGATATTAAAACCGGTGTAAATGATAGTTACATATTAACTTTCCTGGCCAGAGTATTTGCAGAAAATGGAGGTGTGACAGATAGTATCGAGGTGAATTCATGGTCTCCTGCAGAGCAAGCAAGTGGTTTGAGTATCCAAGATGTAAATATTACCACACACGACCCTTATCACAGCCGTGGTAAAAAAGCGATATGTGAAGGCTTTATATCCGGCGCAGCCGGCGCAATGCAAAGGAATAATCTTGAGGAACTATTAATGCGCTTATGTAGCCAATTTGTTACTCCTAAAACCATGACAATAATATATTATGCACTTGATGCAACTGAATTTTTTGTAGGAGGAGATTTAGATACTCAAGTTAAAAAATTGAGAATGAATATGGGAGTATATGAAAATCTGGTTACAAAATATCATGCAGATTTGGTTGCCAAAAAAGATGAAACTGATTTCCCTGAAATTATTAAAAGACCTGGTAGCATACCTTATTTAGCTACAGTATCGCATGGTTTGAGCCATACCCAGTTTTGGCCTGAAGTTGAAAGCGGGTTAAAAGGCGCATTTAGTTCAGGAGTGAATCCTGGTTATAAAAAGAAATAATTATGAACAATGCACTTATTGTATTTTACAGAACAATTTTCGTATTTCTCTTGTGCGATGTAATCATTACATTATGGTTTGTGTTTGCTTTTTATTCATCCGTCCCACATATTACTTTCAATTCGATAGTACATATTTTTATACATTATGGAGCTGTACTAAGCATCCCAACCACAATTGCATACCTGATAATATATGCGCTATATAAAAAAGTTAAAATACGTTGGATCTTATATCTGTCGGCAGTAATTATTCTGTGTTGTGCATTTTTTTTAACAGCTTACATTTTCATCTGGTATATGACCGCAGGTCTTTTAACAAGTGACCTTTTTGTACAATAACCCGTTGTTATTAATATGAAAGACCATTATAAGTTATATCGTTTAACAAAATTTATACTACTCGCTACAATAGTAACCCTGTTCTTTTGCAATGCGGTTGCACTGCCTAAGACCAGTAATTGTAACTCGCGGGTTAGCACCTATTTTGACAAAAAGTATGATTTTTCATTTTCAATACCTGTTTATTTAAAAAATAATTGAGGGCAACCACTATTTAGCAAAGAGGCATGATATAAAAGGCTGTTTTATAGGTAACCCAATATTCTGGACTGAAAAAATAAGTACAAAACTATTTAAATGACAGCTATAACAAGTATAATACTTAATCCCGGTGAAAAACCCAATGAAAGCGGAGGAGGTCCTGTTGTACAGTGGCATTATTCGGATATGCAGCGTACGTATGGTGTGCAGGTAAACTGGCAATCTGCTGCCACTGAAAAAAGCATGTATTATGATATGCTGATGCACTGCAAGGGGGTAAAGGATGATATTGCTACCTGGGAAATATCTAAGAATAATATCTATTTAGATAATATAAGACCGGAGGCTCCTTTGGAATTATTAGCTATTGCCTGTGCGGAACCCTGCTACACTTTTGAGTTTGATGCAAGTAAGGATGGAATTATAAAAAGTTTGCTTAATACAGAAAAAATAAAAAAACGCTTTGCAGAAGCTAAAGAGATTCTGTTTCGGGATTTTGATGGGGGGATAGCCTTACAATATATTAATGCAACTGAACAGGCATTAAATCAACCTCAGCAATTAAAAAAAATAGCGACAACAGATCTTTGGCTTTCGTTATTCTTCAGTCCAATTATCGGCCAGTATAATAGTGAAAAGATTAAACCGCTGTCAATTAATCTCCCGTTTTTTGGGTTTCAGGAACCATTAGTTTTTAATGGAGCAATCAGGATAGACAAGCCAAACTTCGATAATAAGTCACAGGCATTAATTGTTGAAGCTGCATTGGATGGCACAACCATAATTGAAAGCGAAATACTTTTAAGCGGGAAACTTGAAGCAACTTATGATATAGATATACCGGGCCATACTATCAGAAACATTAGCTGCCATGCAACTGTTATTACTGATAAAGGTGAACATCATTTATGGTTAAACGGTTATCAAATTGAAACAAAGGAAACACCAGCGCCTGAAAAGGAAGATGCAAAATCTAAAAGTTGGTGGTCTGTTTTTTAGTGATTAATTAAAATAAGGACATGGGTAATAAAACAGGATTTATGATATGCGCCGGCGCAATGTGCCAGTGTAAATTTGGCAAATCACCTGCCAAGTTTAAAGTGCTCACCCAAAAAAAGCATTATATAAATGACCCACAGGGCGGCGAAAAATTATTAGCTACACATAAAGAATTAGGGCAGCCATTTGAGTCCCCATTTTTTGGTGATTGCAGTAAAAAGAACAATAATGCGTGCACTGTAAATGTAACGGAATGGAGCGGGTTTTACGAAAAGGTCACCATTGAAACCGGTGGGCATCCATTATTAGATAGTAGTAAGGCTACCTGCCCTACAGGCGCCAAGGATTGTATAAGTATAACCTGGCACGGGCAAACAGCTTCACCAAGCGGGCAGGATGCACAGCAAGCTAATAGCAATACTACAGCTCAATTAAATCCCTTGGTAAATACTAAACAATTAAGCAATGGCAATAATCCTCAAAATAATTAATTTATGGGTTTAGCAAAAATAGATTCAGGCACAGGCCAGCAAAAAACAAATCCGGTACCCGGCATAAATGTTACCATGTCAATGTTTTTTGATGGTACCGGTAATAATAAAAATAATACGGACGCGCGTGTTGCTGCCAGTAAAATTTCTAATAAAAAGCAGGAAAAGCAAACTGTTTATGAGCAAAACACTGATCATCAAGGCAGCAGTTATGAAAACGACTATTCCAATGTAGCCCGGTTGTGGAATAACTTCACAGAAAATCCCGGCAAATATGTATTCAAGTATTATGTTGAAGGAATAGGAACCGAAGATTTGAAGGAAGACGACAGTAAGGGGACAGCTACAGGCAGCGGTAACACTGGTGTACCTGCAAGAGTTAAGAAAGGTTGCCAATGGATGGCTGACAAGCTTAATAAGTTAGCTGTAAATAAGAACACCCACACTATAGATAACCTTATTGTAGATGTGTTTGGCTTTAGCCGTGGGGCTGCAGCTGCCAGGCATTTTATATATGAAATAACTAAAGCTGCTTACAAAGCCGAAGTGGTGACTACTTATGTGCCCGGCGGAGAGTTCGGCGGGGGAGAAACGCTAACATCATACAAAGATGATATGCATAACCCAACAGATTTTTCAGAGTTTCCAATGCGGGGATATCTTGGGGCATATGCAAAAAAAAATCAGCTACTGATAAATAATGTAGTCATCCGTTTTGCTGGGTTATTTGATTGTGTGGCTTCCTATAATCAAGGGCTATTTTTGCCGGGTATGGGCACTGATACGCCAAGCCAGTTTAAGAAAAATACTGTTGAGCTGCATTTAAATGCAGTGGCGCTGGCACGTAAAACAATCCATCTTACAGCTGCAGATGAGCACCGTGGTAATTTCCCACTTACAACAATTGCCAGCGCGGGTAATAAAGGCCAGAGCTTTAGTTTACCCGGCGTGCATAGTGATGTGGGTGGATGCTATATCGACAATATGAACGAAGTAGAAACAGCTATTGATGTAGGCTCAGATGTTGATATGGAAACCGAACGGAAAGAAATAATAACACAAGGGTGGTACACCAAAGATGAGTTAATCTCGACTATTAAGAATGCGGGTGATGTGCCGCTTTTTGAATTATCGGGGCACCGCACATCTGTACGCAATAGTTATAGTTTTATTCCTTTACACTTTATGTGCAGGCATGCTATTGAATTTACTCAAAAAAATACACCGGATAATGTGATACCTTTTGATCAAGGAAAAATAGAAGACCCATCATCACATACATCTATAAAAGGAGATAAGCTATTGGAGGCGATAAATACAATACTAGAAAAACAAGTATTTGAGAATGGCCCCCCACTTGTGTTTAACCAGCAGCATACCTCATCCGTAAACAATCCTAAATCACCGGCTACTGCTGCGGATGTAGCGAACCAGCAAAATTTGCGCTTATTGCGACACGGCTATTTACATTGGAATGCCAATTATGATACTGTATTTGGCGTTCTGCACCCCATGTTCCCGCGGTTGGTAAATAATCATACAGAAAGACTTATCTTACCTGGATAATATGAGAAATATATTTTTAATATGTTCAATACTGCTATCATGCTGCTTTGCATCTTGCCAAAATCTTACTAAAAAAACAATGGACCAAGAGAAATTTGACTGGAACCCGGGCGCAGCGGGTGTACCCAATTATCCAATGGAATATTCCATGTTGTCATTTGTTAATGCGGATAGTACAAGCATTTCATCACCAACTGCATCTGTTGGTTACAAAGGCAGTCAGTGGGGCGACAATGTAGCGAGCGTACAAGTAGGCGATGATCTGAAAGCCATTCCGGTAAGGTTAAATGTTACCTGGCTGTCATACACCGAAGACCAGTTTTATACCGGCAGTTTTGTATTACCGCATGACAAAATATTAACCCTTTTTAAAAAGGGATGGCCTGATTTTGATTATGGGATCAACAAACCCATTACTTCGACTTTTAAAGAAATTATAGTGGGCATGGCGCCGGGGGGAATGGTTGTGGTATGGCTTTCGGGGGCCGGGCATCAGGTAGATGTAGCCAGCTTTAAGGCTCATAAAACTGATGTTGATATGAAAGAATTTTCGGGCAGGTCTGATTATAAATTCACCCGTACTCAATACACAAAAGATCAATTAAAAGACACCGTTATAACCGATAATTTAGCTAAAAATGGTATCCCTTATGGCTTGTGGGATAAATACAGAGAGCATTTCAGCATGCGCCCCAAAATTGTATTTGATCAGCACGAGCCGGTTAAAATCGGAACTATCGTAATGAATTTTTTGAATGGAGAACAGGAAGAAATAGATAGTGCCGGTGTTACTAAGATTGAATACACCGACAGGGCAAGGATAAGAAGCCTTAATTTTAATTGGAGCTTGCAGTTGGGGGGCAAAAAACAAGGGTTTCAACTAGGAATAACATTTGAGCCTGCCGAGATTGTTAAAGCCTATGAAGAAATATATGGCAAGGATAATAAAGGCCAGGGGGAGTTATTAGTGCAGATAAATAGGGGTAACGATCATTACCAGGTGTTTTTACAAGGGGATAATAAAAAAGTAGAATTGGTTAAAACTCAAGGTGAAATTTATTCGCAGAATAATTAATTCCAGAATATCTGTTCTCGCGATGGTAAATAATTAGGCAGCGAGGCTTATTTTATGAGATAATATGAGTTAGCAACCAAAACAAAAGCCTCTAATCTTTGGATTAAAGGCTTTTTGTTTACATAAGCATATACAAGACATTCAAAATTGCCTCATCCAAATTTTCGAAATGAAGTTTTTTACGGTTAGTGACGGCCCGTAAATCCCCGGCAACTGATGTAGTTTGTCTTGTCGTTTTCACTTGCTTCAGTAAAATTGTAAAGATTTAGGTAGAAATATCCATTGATCTTATACAGAGCCGCCTTATTCATTGTTAAATAAGTCTTTTGGTGGTTTTTAAAGGTGTTAAATAATCATGCTGCGAAGTGTCGCTTCGTGGAAATCTGTAGGTATATCGTGCTTGCGGCGGTTCCCCTCCATCGTGTTCTCTCGATCATGCGGGGCCGTTTAAAATAGACGTAGATTTGTGCAATGGAATCAAATAGCTGCCCGGTTATTATGCCATCTAATTCGTTTTCGTAACAAGCCAGTAATCAGAAAGCTTTATCATAATGGCTTTAAAAGTAAAATGAATTTCCACTGTGGGTGGCCCAGAAAAATCTTGCTGATTTGTGCGTTCTGCAGGCATAGTTGATGATCTGTATTTGAACAACGATCCATAAAAAACACAATTAAGAAATTCCAAAAGGTCATTTAACCATGCGAATTGACCATTTTACGTAAAAACCTTTAGTTGTTCTATTGTAGAGGATATATTTGTTCACAAGCTGATTTAACAACAAGGCTGAAGGATGCGGAATGAAAAGCTAAACCCAACAACTGTTAAGCTGCCGAAAGTTATCAATAAGCCTGTACTAAAAACCATGACCAAATAAGGCAATATTAAAATTAGCATAAACCCTATTGTAAGATGAGGCTGAAAAATACCAGTTATAAATTAATGTACAAACACCATGAATAAAATTCTTTTAAAATCCATAGGATTAACATTAACCCTATTGTGTGCCCAACATATTGCACAAGCGCAAGTAGGCCAGGCCAAAATTATCGGGAAGGTGATGAATGAAAGCCACGGACCTGTGAGTTATGAAGCCGTAACTTTAGTTAATGCAAAAGATTCCGTGAGTGTAATTAAGGGCACCTTAACTGCCGACGGGGGCGATTATGCATTCAGTTACATTGGTAAAGGAACCTACTTTTTAGCGGTGGCTCCGGCAGGGCAAAAACGTACACTAAAAGGTCCTATTGTAATTGGCGATACCACAACTGTTGTAAAGGTAGAAGATATCAATATAACAACTATCAAATCGTTGACCGAAGTGGTGATCGTAGCTAAGAAACCTTTGATAGAGCAGCAAACAGATAAAACCGTGATGAATATAGAAAACAGCAGTTTAGCTGCGGGTAATTCGGTTATGGATGTTTTACAGCGCTCGCCGGGAGTAACAGTCGATGATCAGGGCAATATTTCTATGAAAGGTAAAGCAGGCGTTACTGTAATGATTGACGGCCGTTTAACCTATTTGTCTGGAGATCAGCTTGCTTCATTGCTCAAATCAATGCAGGCAAATTCTGTACAGGCCATTGAGCTTATCACCAATCCATCAGCAAAATATGATGCGGCAGGCTCAGCGGGTATCATTAACATCCGCCTGTTAAAAAATCGCAATTACGGTTTTAACGGGAACGTTACCATAGGTGCAGGCTACGGAAAAAACTTTAGGGATAATACTTCAATCGCACTTAACTACCGCCAGGAAAAGGTGAACTTATTCTTTAATTATAGCTATGATGACAGCAAGCTTTCTCGGTTCCTGCAAATTGACAGGACTAATAAGGCGGATAATACATTAACTTATTTTGATGAAACTACTCAAGCCTTAATTCAAAGTCAAAACAATACTTACAAGGCCGGTATGGATTATAATATCAATGATAAAAACGTAATCGGTATAATGGTGAATGGATACATTGATAATGGCAATACCCAAACGGCAAATAATACCCTGGTAAGCAGTAACGTAAATCCGGTTGATACTAATGTGGTTGCCAATAATCCAACAACCAACAAGTTTCAATACACAGCGCTAAATCTTAATTATCACTCCAAATTAGATTCTTTGGGCCAGGAATTGAGTGCCGACCTGGATTATGCATATTATAACAATGATGTTAAAACAGAATACAACAATTATTTTTATGATCAAAGTGGAGACGAGACCTTAAAAGCACCGGATATTTTTAGAAACAATACACCTACCATTGTAAAAATATTCTCAGCTAAGGTTGACTATACACATCCATTCAGCCATAAAACAAAATTAGATTTGGGATTAAAAACCAGCTACGTACGTACTGATAACAATATTGTGTACGAAAATTTAATAAACAATTCATGGGTAAACGATACTACACAAAGTAACCAGTTCAGATATACCGAAAATATAAACGCTGCTTATGCAAATTTTAGCACAAGCACCAATTTTATGGATATACAAGCCGGCTTACGAGCAGAACAAACAAACTCCGAAGGAAACTCTATTACTACAAATAATATAGTCGACCGCCATTATCTTGATTTGTTTCCAAGTTTGTTTTTACGTAAGAAGTTGTCTGATAACAACACTATCGGGTTTTCATATTCCAGGCGTGTAGATAGGCCTAACTATGCAACCCTTAATCCTTTTGTTTATAATTTTGATTTGTATACCTTAAACAAGGGTAACCCATATCTAAACCCGCAGTTTACCAATTCAGTAAGTTTTTCATACAATTATAAAAGCGCGCTTTACCTTTCGCTTTCATACAGCAGAACCAATGATGCTATTACAGAGGTTACGTTGCCAGATACTGCAAATAAAACCTTGTACGTAACACAGCAAAACCTTGCTAACGAAGAAAACTATTCGTTAAATATAAGTTATCCGTTAACTGTTACCAGCTGGTGGACAGCCTATAACAATGCTAACATATATTACAATAAATTCAGTACCCCTAATCTTTTAGGCGTGCCATATTCAGTTGGCAGGGCAGCATTTGATTTTAATACTAACCAAACCTTTACTGCCAACAGCACCACTAATGTTGATTTATCTTTCACCTATCTTTCACAGCGTATTTATGGCACCTATTTTATAAACGCCATGTATTGGCTTGATTTGGGCGTTAAAAAATCATTCGCCCAAAAAAGGCTTGTAGCCAAAATATCAGCAGATGATTTATTTAACTGGCATCATGAAAACATACATACGGTAATACCGGGGCAGGACTACCGCATCTATCAAAAGTTTGAAACACGCATATTCAGGATTTCATTAAACTATCGTTTCGGTAGTACCCAGGTTCAGGGCGCGCGCGATCACGCGAAGGGATCTTCCGATGAGGAGAATCGTGTTAAACATTAAAGTTTTACAAGTATCCGAATAGATCCCAGGAATACATCAAAGAAGCAAATAGCCGCCTCGAATTTACTTCGAGGCGGCTATTTTATTTGATAATATCGTTTTAGTTAAGAATGTGCGTTAGTGTCAAACTAAAATTAATGTGTTGTAAAAAATATGCTTAACTATTTAAATTTTTATTAATATTGTGAAGACCTGAGTCACACCAATTTAATGAACCAATTTAACATCTTACCTCTGCTTATTGTTCGTACACCAAATTTTTCGTATGCCAGGTACAACATAAAAAACTGCCCCGAAATTATTAAAGATGCCAACTTTCAATTGGCTTTGTATATTGCAAACCCCGCATTTTACAATGTTATAAAGGCTAAAGATTTTCAGTGGGACGCTTTAAATGATAAGGAACAGCTTACAATTGCTAAGTATTATAACCGGATGTCATTTCGTACAACTCCGTTTGGTGCCTTTTCGTCAACCAGCATAGCCGAATGGACCTCAACAGGCGGAGCTTGCACATTAGATGGGTTTAAACTGCATGTTGTGCCCGATCAGGAATTACTGATAAACATACATGGTGCCCTGCCCGATGCGCAGCACGGGTATATAATAAACTCAACACTTTATAAAGCCTATAAAGATTTTAGGTTTGTTAAAACAAGCTATGATTATGTTAACAGTAAGGTTTTTTATTCTTTAGATTCCTACGAGTATAATGGTTTCAGCAAAAAACTGGTGGTTTTTTTAAATGAGGTAAAGCCGAAACAAAATTTAGTAGATTTTTTATTGCAGGAAACGGGGTTTAATAAAGAAGAAGCTCAAACCTATATTGATTTTTTGCTTGATGCCCAATTAATATTTGCCGCTCACCATCCCTATATCATTGGGCCGAATCAACTTCCCCGATTGGCGGAATTATACAGTAACGAAACACTTTTATCAGATGCTTTCGATAAATTTCAAGGCCTGGCTACAGTAAACTTACCCGAAGTTTCAGCATTGGTGGATATCTCGGCTAAATTCAATACCTGGCTGGTTGATAGGAACCTAACTGTGCCTAAAAATTATTACTATGCAAATTCCGAACAAAAAGTAGCTGGCGGAGGCGTTGACATCCGGTATCAGCAACAATTAAACAAAGCTGCAAAAATATTAAATTGCCTGTCGCAACCGTCCTCCAACGGGCAAATGGATACTTTTATCGAACGATTTAGGGAAAGATATGAGCAAAAGAAAGTAAGCTTGCTATCGGCCTTAGATCCCGATTTGGGAATTGGTTATGCCGATTCAGCCTTTCACTCAGAGCAAAGCCCTCTTTTAAAGGATATAAGCTTCAACAACTTAAATGCAGCTGTTTCTTTGCAGTGGTCATCTGCTCATCAATTATTATTAAAGGCCTGGACACAGCAGCGGGGCCAAAATATTTATGCTCCTATTAGTTTAACCTCTAAAACCCTTGAGGAGGATATCAAGCAAAATGTCGAAGCGGTTCAATCTCCGTCATTCCCACTGGTTTTCAGGATTGTGAACAATAAAGTTATAGTAGATAATGCAGGCGGGGTTACAGGCACGGCTATTATGGGGCGGTTTAATTTATTTAGCGATAGCAATTGGCAGCTTGGGAAAACACTGGCTCAATATGAGCAGGTTGCTAACCCTGATGTTGTTTTTGCTGAATTAGGCCAGCTTTCTGATCCTCATGTAGATAATATAAATAGGCGCAGGCCAACCTATGATTTCGAGATCCCCATTAACAGTCGCTCTGTTTTAGATTCCGGGAACGTTATCGCACTTTCTGACCTGGTGATTAGCTTAAAAGGTAACGACTTAATTTTGGAGTCGGTCTCTAAACATAAGCGGGTTATACCCCGGTTAACTACTGCCTATAACTATCAGCGTAATGATCTGGCTATATTCCGGTTTTTGTGCGATATGCAATATCACGGGCTGCACTGCAATTTATCATTTGACCTGGAAACATACTTCCCGGGCCAATCCTTTTATCCGAGGGTAGAGGTAGATGAAATTATTATTTCTTTGGCCACATGGCATCTTAATAAAGGTGAGCTGCTTCCGTTGCAGGTTAAGGATTTAATTAATGCCTGCCAAAACTTAAAGCAACTAAAGCAGCAATTAAATTGGCCGGATTTGATTGCCCTCACCCGGCACGATCAGCAACTGATATTTAACCTTAATGATGAAAACGAATGCGCGATGCTTTTAAAATCATTAAGTGGGCTAACCAAGGCTGTAATTCAGGAGTATTTCCTGCCTGATGCCGAGAGTGCACTCGTAAAAAGAGAAGACCAACCCGTTAATAGTCAGATGATCGCATTCTTTTATTCAAAAGATAGGATACTAAGCCCATTATCCGATGGGAAGCAAACGGAGGCTAAAAATGTTAAGCGGAAATATATGCTGGGTTCGGAGTGGCTTTATCTTAAAATTTACTGTACCCCGGCTTCTTCCGATTACTTGCTCACAACCAAAGTATTCCCGCTCATAAACCGTTTTATGAAGAATAAGATGTACAAATGGTTTTTCATTCGTTATAGCGATGTTGGGGGATATCATATTAGGCTGCGGATGAAGGTAAAGGATCAGTACATCGGGGATATTCTGAATGCATTTCGGCGTAATATGGACGATAGCTTAAAATGTGGTGTTATTCACAATTATCAGGCTGATATTTATTTCCCTGAATTGGAACGTTATGGGCCGCAAACCATGAGCGAGACGGAGAATGTGTTTTTTACGAGCAGCAAGTTAGTAGCAGCTTTTATAGATAGAAACAGGCAGGCGCCGGAACATTATCCGGACTATCAGCTAGCCTTGATTTCAGTTTATTATATGAGCGCCCTCGCATATCCCGACAGAAATGAGCAGGAGCACTTTCTTAAAACCATGGCAAACCAATTTTATGTTGAATTTTCAACCGATAAATTGTTGCGCGTAGAGTTAGATACAAAATATAGGGAAATGAGGGAGGAGATCTTGTACCTATTGTCGGCCCCGAATAATATCCTGCAGGCAGAACTGGGAGAGTATTTCGCAGAAATGCTTGACAGTTTAAAGGAGTTGATAGATAAGGTAACTGTTAAAAATTATGACAGGAAAACACAGTTAATGGCTGATCTTATTCACATGCACTTAAATCGCACTTTTAAACACAAACAGCGTAGGCAGGAAATGGTAACCTACTACCTGGCAAGCAAGTTTTGCACTTCACAAATAGCTCAAATAGCCAAAAAAGGGCAGGTTAAAACAGGAGCTGAATTTGGGTGAAATGATTTTAAATAGTATTACTTGAGGTAGCTTATTTTTAACGCGGAGTTGTTAAATGCGATAAATCGAAACTTAACTTAAAGTTAAATGATGGATTGACAATTGAAGTGATCAACCAGTTGATCTTAAAAATAAATGCGAAATTTCGGATCTTGTTTTGGATGGAAATTTCCACAGATATGCGCAACGTATGAAAAAAGTGGTAGCAAATGATTTAAACTAAATGGCGAATAAATAAATATATTTACCCGCCATTTAAAAACTAACAATGCGTAGTTGTATTCACTAAAATTAGTTGATCTCTGATCTTACCGGGTTATATTTATTCATAAAACCGGTTACAGTGGTCATAGTGACAGTAGTTGGATCTAACGATGCGTGGCTGATTCCACCAGTGTTAGAGAAGTTGTACAATGTTTTGATGTGAAGTGAAGGTGCGGTTGCTTTTAAAGTTTTCATAATGTTTTTGTTTTTTTATCAAAGAACGCTACCACAACAATTGTTTGAAAATAATTTAGGTAAAATAGGATTATACAATGGTTAAAGATGAATTTAGCATGGTTAGAATTATAATTAATAGGAAAATTATTCTCTATCATGCCATCTTTTGGTTCTTTTTTGTTCTGTATGAATTAGGCCTATTCTTCATCCTGAATATGCTAACCAGCTCATTTGCGGACTATTTGATACACTACATTTTAAACATCGCGTTGTTTTATGTTAATGCATACATTGTTTTAAAATGCGGCCCTCTTAAAAAAACGTATTTCTTTCTGTTTATATTTTTATTGTTAGAAATGATGGGCTATTTAATTATCAACTACCAGGTTGATAATTACCTCGAGATACATCACATATTGGTTTCAAAAATGGTACACCCTTTAAAACTATTTATTGTGCCTGTAGTTTGGCGGGGGATATATTTTATGGCTTTAAGCACCGGCTATACCTTTTACGTATATAATATTAATTTCAAAAAGCAAATAATCGATCTTCAGCAGGACCAGTTAAGCGCGCTAAGCTCAAAAAACCAATTGGAAAAGGAGCTGTTGCAATCAAAAAATGCTATTTTGAAAATGCAGGTGAATCCGCATATGCTTTTTAACACGCTCAATTTCATATATAACAAAGTACGCAAAACATCTGCTGAGGCCGGCGAGGCAATTATGCTCTTGTCCGAAGTGTCAAGGTATACCTACATAGCCACCAGCCACGAAGAGCTATCGAGCCTGATGGATGAGGTAGAGCAGATCAGGAATCTGATCCGCCTTAATCAAATCCGGTTCGACCATGAATTGTGCATCACCCTTAAAACAAACGGAGATATGGAATACCATCTGATTCCACCCCTGTCATTGCTCACCTTTGTCGAAAATATTTTTAAATACGGAAACCTGCGAAATGCTGATTTCCCGGCATTAATAAGTATCGATGTTTCCGAAACGGAGATATATTTTAAAACATTAAATCAGATTACAACGCTCCCTTTAGAGCGCAGCGGTGATAAGGTGGGCATAAAAAATGCAGAGTCGCGCCTTAAAAATTATTATAAAGATAAATTCAGCTTAAGTATTACAAATGGTTCGGACAATTTTGGAATAAATTTAAAAATACAGCTATAAAATGGAAAACAGGAAGTGCTTAATTATTGATGATGAGATCCATGCGATAGAATTGCTATCGGATTATTTATTAAATGTGCCTGGTTTTACGCTTTTAGGGGCATACCAGGATCCTACTGAGGGTTTAAGAAACGTTAACACCATTGCCCCCGATTTTTTATTTTTGGATGTAGATATGCCGGGTTTAAACGGGATTGAGTTAAGTAAACTGGTAACTACCGATACTAAAATAATTTTCACAACAGCATCGCCCAATTTTGCCATCGAGGCATTTGAGGTAAATGCATTCGATTATTTGTTAAAGCCCATCTCAACATCACGCTTTTACAGATGCATCAACAAAATAACAGCCATCAATGCTGAAAGCACAAAACCCGTAGCCGACAGCAATGAATATTTCTACATTAAAAGCGAGAACAAAGGCAAAATGATAAAGATCAATTATCAGGATATTTTGTATGTGGAGTCCAACAACAATTATGTAACCATTGCCCTGCTGAACCAAAAATACAATGCCTATTTAACCCTTACCGAAATTGCCACCCAACTGCCTGCCAGGTTATTTTACCGTGTTCACAAATCTTTTATTATCAATCACAGTAAAATCAACTTTATAGATGGTAACCAGATTATTCTGATCGATAAAACGGTGCTGCAAATAGGGAATACTTATAAAGAAGCCTTCTTAAACCTCATTCAAAATCATACTATAAAAAGCTCGAGATAAGCACTCTTATTCTACCGGGGATTTCAATAAAAAGGCTGTTCAACTATTGGGCGGCCTTTCTTGCATTATATACTAAAACTGTTTAGTAAACCAGGTATTTCAGCACCCTAAAGCGCTGTTATTTTGTTGTTTGCGGCTGCTTGCAAAAAAGCCCTATACCGTAAAGCATTACAAAACACATTTTGACCCTCCGAATTGCCTAGTTCACCTAAATTTTTTTCAATTCTTTCCCCTTCAATCTACATTTATAATATCAAAGCAGAGGCGCTGACTTAACTACTGTTAAAGCAGCTATTGTTAGCCCCTCTCTTTGATAAATAAAGTTTATACCGCAATACCAAGTGTAAACTGCCATTAAATTTTAGAGCAACAAGAAAGTGTTAGTTGCAGTAGCGATAGCTGTGCTCTAACTGAAAAATAAACTGTAAACAAGTATATCCGGGTTTACCGGGTCGAAAACAAAAGCATTAATGCCCTAAATATTCAACCCGGGAAAATCTAAAATCTTTAAATAAACAAGTTATGATAAAGAGCAATGCTTGGTACTTAATCTACACGCGGTCAAAACATGAACGAAAAGTGGCCACGTTTTTAGAATGGAAAAATATAGAGTCGTTCTTACCGCTCAATAAAGTCATCAAACAATGGCATGATAGGAAAAAGCTTATTGAAGAGCCGCTGTTTCCAAGCTACCTGTTTGTATACCTCAAAACAGCAGACGACTATTTCGAATGTTTAAACTGCGATGGGGCGCTAACTTTTATAAAAACGGGTACCCAGGTCGCTATAATAAGCCAGTCACTAATTAATCAATTACAAACTGTAGTAAACAACGTGAAAAATATAGAAGTATCCACCGCCCGTTTTACAGCCGGCCAGCAAGTAACAATTACCGAAGGGCCGCTAACCGGCGTTTCAGGCAAAATAGTCACAGCCGATAGGAAGAATAAAATTATTGTAAATATCGAATTGCTGGACCGCAGCCTTATTATAGATGTACCTGAATGCCAGCTGGCAAGTTTTAAAACGCCACAAGCCTTAACCGCATAATTTAAAACACCACAATGAGCCAGATTAATCTCTTCTGTTTCCATTACGCAGGCGGCTCTGCAACTGTTTTTAGCAGTTGGAGAAAACATATCCATCCGCAAATTAAACTTATCCCGGTTGAAACTGCAGGGAGGGGCATGCGAATGAATGAAAGCCTGTATGCTGACATTGATGAAGCTACAGAAGATGTGTTTGCGCTTGTATTAAAGTACATTAATAATAATGAGCCCTATGCCTTTTTTGGTCACAGCATGGGCAGCTTGCTTTGCTACAAATTGGTTCAAAAACTGGCAAGGTTAAACCTGGAGCTTCCTCAGCATATTTTTTTCTCGGGACGAGGGGCGCCTCATATCGAAAGGCCCGACAAGGTGAAATATCACCTGCTTGACGCCAAAGAATTTGAACAGGAAGTGTTAAAGCTGGGGGGTACACCACCAGAATTTTTCGAACATAAAGAGCTCATGAACCTGTTTCTTCCCATACTAAAAAACGATTTTAAGATAATAGAAACAGCTATCATTAATAAAGAAATAGTGCCTTTGGAGGTCGATATATCTGTTTTTATAGGCGAAGATGATGATCTGACCCCAGAACAACGTGACGGCTGGAAATTGCATACAAACCGCTTATGCACTGAGTATTACTTTAAAGGAGGGCACTTCTTCCTGCACCAGCAAACTGAAAAGATAGTAAAAATTATAAACGATATACTAATAGAAGAAAACTGTTATAATCTGTAACCTTATTACACCAATTTCCATGTTTAAGTATTTAACTCTTACCGACGTAATAAAAGATAAAGTAAACCAAAACCACACAGGTGTTACTTTTATTGATAGTGCTAACCAGGAACATTTCCTGTCTTATAAGGAGCTTTATGAAGCAGCCTTAAACGCACTTTCCTTTTTGCAAATTAAAGGGCTTAAACCCAAAGATGAATTGGTGTTTCAAACGGAAGACAACCAGTCTTTTGTGATCACTTTTTGGGCATGTTTGCTTGGAGGTATTATCCCGGTGCCGGTTTCAGTAGGGCAAACTGATGATCATAAACAGAAGCTATTCAATATCTGGAAAGTATTGAATAACCCATATCTGTTCATCTCTTCAAAAAGTCTTAAAGCAATTAAGGATTTTGCAGGGGTAAATGCCCTGTCAAAATATTATGTGGAGATGGCCATTAAACATGTTGATGAAGATATACTTTTCTTAAAGGCTGGTGTGCCTGCAGTTTACCAGGCTGATCCAAACGATATTGCTTTTGTTCAATTTTCGTCTGGTTCTACCGGTAGCCCCAAAGGGGTAATACTTACCCATCAAAATTTGATAGCAAATATTGAAGCGATAGGCGCTGCCGGGCAATATAATGAAGGCGATTCACTAATGAGCTGGATGCCGCTTACTCATGATATGGGCCTTATTGGCTTTCACTTAAGTCCTTTATACCATAATGTTCAGCAATATCTTATACCTACATCCCTTTTTATCCGCAGGCCCGCATTATGGCTTGATAAGGCAAGCGAACACAAACTATCTGTATTGTGTTCACCTAATTTTGGTTATCACTATATACTTAAGCACTGCACGGCAAAACAACAAGCCGATTGGGATTTTAGCCGCGTAAGGTTAATTTATAATGGTGCGGAGCCTATATCATTAAAGCTTTGCTACGAGTTTAATGCTTTTCTGGAGCCATTCGGATTGCGTAATGTTGCTATGTGCCCGGTTTATGGCCTTGCAGAGGCAAGCTTAGCGGTTACTACCTCAGGGCTTACAAATGAAATTGATTGGGTTACACTTGATCGTAAACAAGTTAGCTGCCTGGATACTATCAGTATAACAACTGGTGCTGATGGAGATGCAATTGATTTTGTAAACGTAGGTAAGCCCGTAGATAACTGCGCGGTAGCTATTTTAGATAACGATGGTAACCAATTACCGGCAAATACAGTTGGCGGTGTAACAATAAAAGGCGTTAACGTAACTCAGGGCTATTATAATAATCCAGCTGCAACTTCGGCTTTATATGCTAATGATGGCTGGCTAAAAACTGGTGATTTAGGATTTATCAAAGATGGTGATTTGTATATAACCGGGAGAATAAAAGATATCATCTTCGTAAATGGGCATAATTTTTATCCTCATGATATTGAGCGTGTTGCAGAGCAGGTAGAAGGTATTTCCCTTAACAAAGTTGCGGTTGTAGGAAGCTATAACCATGAAGCAGGAAAAGATGAAATAGTTGCTTTTGTATTTCACCGCGGCAGCCTGAATGATTTTGCTACTACGGCCAACCGCTTGAAAGAGATCGTAAATTTAAATATTGGCCTCGAGGTGGATAAGGTTATACCTGTAAAGGATATCCCGCGTACCACAAGCGGAAAACTTCAACGCTTTAAATTATCAGAGCGTTACCAGGCCGGGGAGTTCAGGCAAATAGAAGAGGAATTAAACAATATTGAGGCAGCAAATTTTGTGAATGATAATATATTTGAATTACCGCAAAATGATACAGAACAACGCTTGCTTAACTTATGGAAAAAGGCTCTTAAAACTGATAGGGTAGGCACTACAGACAATTTTTTCAGCACAGGCGGCAATTCGCTTAAAGCCGCAGAGCTAACAATGTATATCCAAAAGGAATTCCGTGTGGAGTTACCTGTGGCGGCATTATACCAAACACCTACTGTACGTCAGCTTGCCGATAGCATCAGCTCATTTAAGGAGCAAGCCTATGCACCTATCCCTAATGCTGATAAACAGAAGTATTATGCTTTATCTCCCAGCCAAAAGGCAATATATTATCAATGGGAGGTCGATCAGCAATCAGTTGCCTATAACATGCCAACTGCATTGCAACTTTCCGGGAAATTGGATGTGGTACGTTTGGAGGATTGTATACGCATTTTATTACAACAGCATGAAGCTTTCAGATCCGTGTTTTTGATGAGGGATGAACCTGTTTTCAGTGTGAAGGAAGATGTTGCTTTTACATTAAAAACTGAGTACATTGATGATAGTGAACTTGATGAAAGACTAAGAGCGCAAATACAACCCTTTGATTTAAAAGCTGCACCACTGTTTAAAAGCACAGTGTTTGTTACAAACTCAGGAAAAACTTTCCTGTTTATCGATTTTCATCATATTATTTCTGATGGTGTTTCGGTTCACAATTTCTTATATGAATTGCAGCTTATATATACCGGAAAAACTAATGAACTGGCACCTATACAATACAGCGATTATGCGTGCTGGGCAAATCAGAATGCCAAGCCCGAAAATTTAAAAGATCAGGAACTTTACTGGGCAAATAAGCTTAAGGATAATGTGCCTGTTTTAGAGTTACCTGCAGATTTTAAACGCCCTGCGGTATTTAACACTAAAGGCAGTAAAATAAGCTTTATCATCAATGAAACGATAACCCAAAACTTACAACAGCTTGCCCGCCAGAATAATGTTTCGATGCATGTGCTCCTGCTTAGCATTTACAATTTGTTTTTGTTAAAATCTACAGGCCACAAACGAGTAGTTACAGGAATACCGGTTGCCGGCAGGCAACATCCTGATCTGTTCCAGCTGCAAGGAATGTTTGTAAACAATCTTCCTGTTATAGCCGACTTTGATGCGGAAAACAGCTTCGTTTCATTCCTTCAGGCTGCACAGGCTGACTTGGATCTTTCGCTTCAAAATCAGCAATATCCATTTGATAATATGCTGTCATTGTTAAGGAAACAGCGTGATGTAAGCAGAAACCCACTATTTGATACCATGTTTGTCTATCAAAATATGGGCATTCCGGAGGTTGAGGGTTGTGAGTTTGGATTTACTAAACATTTTTTCGATCCGGGAAGTGCTAAGTACGATCTCTCAATGGAAGTTTTTGAGCATCCAAAGTCTATAGAGTATAACTTTGAATATGCTATCTCGTTATTTAACGAACAAACAATTATAAAGCTGTCTTCACAACTTCATAATTTAGTGCAAAATATCATTGCAAATCCGCATGCAAAACTAAAAAACCTGTCATGCCTTAATGCAGAGGATTATAAAAATTATATCGAAGAATTTAATGACAGCAAACTCAGCTATCCCAATAATACTACTATTCATGAGCTTTTTGAAGAGCAGGTAGCCAGGAGCCCGTTAAATATTGCACTTGAATATGGTGACATACAAATTACCTATAAAGAGCTTGACGACAAAGCTAACGAGTTGGCAAAACTGCTTTCATCACAAGGTGTTAGGCCGGATAATACAGTTGGTATATTACTGCCTCATTCTCCTGAATTACTGGTAGCGATATTAGGGGTACTTAAAGCAGGTGGTGCATATTTACCCATAGATGTAAGCTTGCCAGAGGAAAGAATAAATTACCTGCTTACAGATAGCAGGACCCAAATTGTAATAACAGATGTTAATCATCAGCAATTGCTTGCAACCGCACAAAATACAGCGCGTGAGTGGCCATTGCTAATTATTGATGTTGATAATTACGAGCCTTTAAATACCCAAAATGATCATTTGGTAATTAAACCTACGGCCCGCAATTTGGCCTATGTAATTTATACATCAGGCACAACAGGTACACCTAAGGGCGTAATGATTGAGCATCGCTCATTAATAAACTACATCTGCTGGGCTGCCCACACTTATTTAAAAGATAACGCCGGCGCATTTGCTTTATACAGTTCTGTTTCATTTGATTTAACAGTTACTTCCATTTTTACACCGCTTATTACCGGTAATAAAATTGTGATTTACCAGGATAACAATAAAGAAATATTAATTGAAAGGGTAATTACCGACAATAAAACAGATGTTGTAAAACTTACACCATCTCATCTTAAAATTATAAACGAGAGCAAAGTGATCGCTTCTGGTAACCAATATAAAGTAAGAACATTTATAGTTGGTGGCGAACAATTAGAAACATTACTGGCAGAAGAAATCTGCGATAAATTTAATCATAACGTAACCATATATAATGAATATGGGCCAACTGAAGCAACAGTAGGATGTATGATCTATGAATTTAAACCGGGCGAAACTTCGGTTCATGTTCCTATAGGTGTTCCGGCTGCCAATATGCAGATTTATGTGCTTGATAAGTATATGAACCCGGTACCAATTAACGTAACCGGTGAAATGTTTATCTCGGGCGATGGTTTGGCAAGGGGCTATTTATATAAAGAGGATATAACAAATGAAAAATTCATTCCCAATCCTTTTATTGAAGGAACAAGAATGTATAAAACAGGGGATATTGCCAAACGCCTGTTATGTGAACAATTGCAATACGTTGGTCGCTTTGATCAGCAGGTAAAGCTGAACGGTTATCGCATCGAGCTGGCTGAAATTGAAAATCAGCTTATGAAGCATGCTGATATAGCGGATGCTTTGGCTGTGGTAAAAATTAATAAAACAGGCCAAAACCTACTATGTGTTTATTACACCGGCACTGTAACTGATACCAATGATTTAAGAAGGTTTATGGCGAAGTATCTGCCTTACTATATGGTTCCTGGATATTATATCCACTTACAACAAATTCCTTTAACTGGTAATGGAAAAGTTAATTACAATGCATTGCCTGACATCGATACCGAATTAACAACTAAACCTAAGGTTCAGCCAAAGAATTATGTTGAAGAGGTATTCTTAATGGTATGGGCAGATGTATTAAAAATGACCGATATCCATGTAGACGATAACTTCTTTGAGTTGGGCGGTGATTCTATTAAAGCAATACAGATCGCATCAAGATTATCCGAACATGGCGTCGAAATTAAAGCAAAAGACATCCTTCGGTATCATACTATTGCCCAGGTAAGCCTATACGCAACGTCAAATTTAGGTAAGTCAAGTTATGATCAGGGAATAATAGAAGGAAATAAACTGAAAACGCCCATTGAGAAATGGTTTTTCAATCAACACTTTTCCAAACCCGGGTATTACATGCAATCTGTTTCCCTCAACCTGAACAAAGAGGTAAACATTAAAAACATGGAAAAGGCTTTTAGTATGCTGATAGCTCATCATGATGGGTTACGGATGAACTACAATTCAGCAAAACAACAGCTTTTTATCAATAATGATCATTTGGAAGCTGATTTTAAGATCACCAAACAAACTATAAAATCAGAGAATGGGCAATGTAATGCCGGTGCCGATCTTTGTTATTACAATATTAAAGCGAGGCTTGATCTTAGTAAAGATTTGCTGCTGAAAGCGGTGATCATCAAAAATGATAACCTTGAAAATTGTTATGAAACCCTTTTTATAACAATGCATCACCTGTTGGTAGATGGCGTTTCCTGGAGAATATTATTAGAAGATCTTTATAACATATATAATACATTAGAGAACAGCCGCGAGTTGCAGTTGCCATTAAAAACGGCAAGTGTTATAGACTATGCAGAAGCTCAACATAATTATACTAAAGACCTTAAAGCAACCGACGCCGAAAGCAAGTACTGGCAAGCTATTATTGACCTCGGTTTTAAATTACCGCTTGATCAGCCAACAACCGACTGGCGAATACTAAACCAGGCAACAGCTGCTGAAACACTCGGACAGGAAGAAACAACATTTTTAATTAGAGAAGCTAATTACACTTATAAAACAAACGTAGCCATTTTATTAAACACCGCATTAGCCACTGCATTAAGCAATTGGACAGGCTTAAACACTTTTGTTATTGAACAGGAGAATAAAGGCAGGCATCTGGAAAATGTAAATAGCACAAGAACGGTGGGTTGGTTTACAACAATGTACCCTTTAGTTTTAAATTTAGCAGATACAGATATTGCTAGCCGCATTAAAGCAGTTAAAGAGCAGTTTCGCAATGTGCCAAATGACGGGGCAGGCTATGGGATTTATAAATACGACAGCCAGAACTACATCCAACCCAAAATTTCACAGGTAAGGTTTAATTATTTAGGTGAATTTAATGAGGCGTTTGATAATGATCTGTTCTCTTTTACCAGGCAGGATACCGGTTTTGAAAGTGATCCCGAAAATCATCTTACTGCTGTTTTAGAATTTAATTGCCTTGTGATTGACGGTAAATTCCGGGTAGAAATACAATACAATAAGCTGTCCTATCGCAAAGAAACAATTGATAGTTTGAAAAAAAGCTTCATAAGCGAGTTACAGCTTATCCTTTGCCACATCAAAAACGAAAAAGAAATACATTTTACTGCTTCTGATTTTGATATGGCTGGTTTGAGCAATGAGGATCTGGACGTTTTGTTCTAGCGCCTGAACTCCGAAAAGAATTTAACCTTTTATTTCTGCATTCCACCGGCAATTGCCGGGGCAAAAACCGGTCAACTAAAGCCGGTATTCAATACGTAAAGTTTAGAATATGAGCACCCCATTAAAAATAGATAAAAACAATATTGTTGAAATATGCAGCCTTACTTCATTACAGGAGGGGATGTTATTTCACAGCCTTGAGCATCCTGATAGCCTTGCTTATTCAGTATGCCTTGGATTAGATATAGACGGAAACCTGGATATACAAAACTGTAATGACGCGTGGCTATCTGTTATTAATAAAAACGAAATACTAAGAACTGTTTTCAGGTGGGAGGGGATTACAACGCCCGTGCAAATCATCTTAAAAGATACCGGATTCCAAATAGAATATAATGATCTTTCAGATCGTGGCCTTAATGAAGAGAAACTGGATTCACTAATGACCAGGTTTAAATCAGATGTAGAGCTTGATTTGACAACTAATCCCTTCCGCGTTTTTCTATACAAAATTTCAGATCAGCGCTTTATTATGGAAATATGTCATCATCATATATTATATGATGGATGGAGCACCGGAATACTTATTAATGAATTTTTTACCGCTTATCTTAATGCTGATCAATATGCATCTACAGTAGTTGTAAAACCATCAGTAAAAGACTACTCCATCGCCATATTAAACCAAAATAATGCTTTAGGGCTGGATTATTGGACCGGCTACTTTAAAAATTATCTACACAATACCGGCCTGTCCGGTAGCTTACAGACCAGAGTGGGTATTGAAGGCTTTGGTGATCATAAATTTATTCTTCCTGAAGAGTTGAATGATGATCTTATTGCATTCTCCCAAAAGCATAAAATTACCATTGCAGCCGTTTTATACGCTGCCTGGGGTTTGCTGCTGCAAAAAAGGTTAAACAATAATATGGTGATTTTTGGCACTACCGTATCCGGGCGCAATATAAAACTACCAAACATTGAGCAAGCTATCGGGCTTTTTATTAATACACTTCCCCTAAAAGTCTCTGCAGATCAACATAAAACACTACACCAGCTTCTTGTCGAAGTAAATGCACATCTACAGGAACGAGAAAGTTTTGAAAACTTTCCACTGGTAGAGATCAAGCGGTTGGCACTTGGAAACGTTTCAGCGGAGTTATTCGATTCTATTATGGTGGTAGAGAACTACCCTTTGGAAAGTGATAAAATTAAGCGTGATAACAGCATTAAAGTTACCGGTTTTAAAGCAATTGAAAGTACGCACTATAACCTCACCGTTACAGTAAGCCTTTTTGAAAAAACTGAGATCGGCTTTAATTACAACCAGCAATATTGGGACGAAGAAACTATTAGCCAGCTCAAGGAACAATTTGGTGCAATTTTAGAGGCGATAGTATACAAGCCTGAAACAACATATGGCCAGTTGGATTTGCTAACCGATCAGCAAAAACAACAGGTATTAAAAGCATTAGAAACCCCGGAAACCGGTCGGCAGTTAAGGAGTGAAACTATCATCGATACATTTAAAAAGAATGTAATAGCCACTCCTGCAAATATTGCTGTAAGATATAATAACGTTGAATTAACCTACTGGCAGTTACATGATAGGGCTCGCCAGGTTGCCTCATGGGTATTAAACGAAACCAATTTGCCTGCCGGAAGTAGAGTAGGCTTTATTGTTGAGCGTAATGAGCATCTTGTACCTTTCGTTTTCGGTTTATTAGAAGCGGGTATGGTTTACGTACCAATAAGCGCAGGTTTTTCTTCAGACGGTATTAATACTATAATTGAAGATGCAGATATAAAGTTTTTAGTTACCGGCGGCAGGTCATTGCCTAAAGGGTTAAACCCGTCATTAAGCATTATCAACCTGGATAAGCAATTAGATATTATTATTAATTATCAGGGCTTAATTACTCCGCCCCCTATTCGCCGCGACAGGCCCGCAGTTATTATCTATAAGGCCGACTCTCAGCACAAGGTTAAAGGAGTAGTGATTAATCATGCTCAGTTATCAGATAGCATGGCGCAAATACAGCATGCCTATCCCTTAAAAAAGGAAGATGTGATTTTGCTGAAAGCTCAGCTTGATTCTCACATCTCACTGGAGGAACTGTTTGGATGGGTTATTGCAGGGGCATCTCTTGCAATCCTTCCGCAAAGCGCTGATCTTAAGATGTCTGAGTTGATAAATTGTATCGACAGGTATAAAGCAACAATTGCAAATTTCACCCCTTCATTATTAACCAAATTTTGCACTGCGCTTTCAAATAATACCGGGTATGCGAAAATTCAATCACTCAGGTACATATTTATCGGCGATGGGATATTATATCCTAATCAGGCAGAATTATTTGGTAAAACAGTTTCGCTAAATAGTAACACGCAATTAATTGCCAAATATGGTTGGGCGGAAACCAACGGAACTGTAGCTTTTTGTGAATATACACAGGAGGAAAATAGTACCCCGATAATACGTATAGGCAGAGCTGTTGAAAATACAAAGTTATATGTATTGAATAATGATGAACAATTCGTTCCTGCCGGTACCACTGGTGAGATAGCAATATCAGGCTTAAGCATATCCGGGTACTTAAATAAACAATTGCCTGAAATTATTGAGGACCCCTATTTAAACGGGCAAAAATTATTTAAAACCGGCTATATAGGACAATGGCTGCCGGATGGCACTATCCAATATCTTGGCACTATACAAGATGTAGTTAACATACAAAACCTACGGATAAATCTTAATCGGATAGAGCAACAGTTGTTTACTTTTAACAGGATTATAGAATGCGCGGTTGTATTAAAACATATAAGTGGAAACGACCATATAGTAGTATATTATAGCGCCCCACAAAAACTTAAGCAAAGCGAAATTAAAAAATACCTCTCTGCCTCATTGCCTGCTTATTTGGTTCCGGCGCATTATGTTCATCTGTATGAAATGCCGCTTACTTTTGATGGCAAAATTAACAAAGCCGCGCTCGCTGAAATAACAGTAAACATTAGCGACCAGTTTACCCCGCCTGCTAACGAAGTTGAAAAGAAACTGGCTGTATTATGGGCGAAGGTGTTAAAAATTAAAGAGGAAACAATAAGCGTAAAAAGCAGTTTCTTTGATCTGGGTGGCCATTCCCTAAGAGCAACAACGTTGCTAAATAGTATAAGCAAAGAGTTTGGTGTAAAAATTTCCTACAATATTTTCTTTAAAAACCCAACTGTAAAAAGTTTGGCAGCCAGCATCAGCGAGGCAGAAGAAACCAGTTATATGGCCATTTTAAAGGCTCCTGTTCAATCCACTTATCCCTTGTCATTAGCACAAAGGCGTTTGTTCTTTTTGTATGAGCTGGATATAATGGAAACGGCTTATAACATGCCGTTTGTAGTTAGTTTGCAGCAGGCACCTGATATTAAAAGGCTTAGTCAGGCATTTCAAAGGCTAATTGAGCGGCATGAAATTTTAAGGACATGTTTTGAATATGAAAATGAAGAGCCCCGCCAAAAAGTTATTCCTGCGATGGATTTTGCTATATCCTATCGTAAACTGACTGAAGAAAGCGCTCAACAAGCGATAAATGAATTTATTCAACCATTTGATCTAAGTAATGCGTCATTATTAAGAGCCGGGATTATAGAAACTGCTGATGGCAGGTACTTCCTTGTAACCGATATGCACCACATTATTTCTGATGGGGTATCAGGGAGTATTATCTTACAAGAACTGGCTGCGCTTTACAATCATGTTGAACTGCCTGCGCCAAAACTACAATATACAGACTATGCGGTATGGCAAACAGGCGCTGCATACAAAGCGCGTTTGCAACAGCAAAAAAACTTTTGGCTGGGCGAGTTTGAAGAACTGCCCACTCCGCTCGAATTGCCTTCCGACTTTGCAAGGCCAGTTGTAAAAACTTACACCGGCAACCGTGTAGAGCTGGAACTGAGCAAAGAAGAAACAAAACAGATATTAACTATAGCCGAAAAAAATAATGCAAGTGTTTTTATAATATTATTATCAGCATACAGCATTTTGCTTTCTAAACTTAGCGGTCAGGAAGATCTGGTAATAGGTTATCCCGTGGCCGGTCGCCGTCATACCGATCTGGAAAACATGTTGGGAATGTTCGTGAATACAATACCACAGCGCACCCGGCCAGACGGTTCTTTAACCATCAAGTCTTTTATCAGCCAATTAAAGGAGCGGGTTTTAGCTTCTTTTGATAACCAGGACTACCCTTATGAAGATTTAATAAACGAATTAGAACTGGAGCGGGATACAAGTCGCAACCCATTATTTGATGTGGTTTTTTCTTATGAAAACTTTGAAGAAACCAATTTGAAGTTAGATGGGAATTTGGTGTCTGAAGAAGATCCCGGCTGTGGCATTTCAAAATTTGATCTTACACTTTCTGCCATTAAAAAGAATGACCGCATCAGGCTCAGTTTTGAATATGCAGATACGCTGTTTGAAAACGAAACCATAAACAGATACCTAATCTATTTAAAAAGGATTATCTCGGCAATGTATGCTGATAGCGAGGTGGCCTTATCTTCAGTACAACTGATTAACGAGAATGAAAAACAGGCCATTATAAAATCACTGGATAATACACAAGTACAGTTCCCTGTTGAAGAAACAATATGCTCGTTGTTTGAAAAACAGGCATTAAAAAATCCCGGTAAAACGGCGATTAGTTTTGATGGGAAAAGCATTACCTACCAGGAAGCTTTTCAACAAACAAATCGGGTTGCCGCCACTTTGCGCTCCCAAGGCGTAAAGCCCAATACGATAGTTGCCTTGGTAATGGACCGGTCAATTGAAACGGTAATAGGCATGCTGGCCATTCTTAAAGCAGGTGGGGCATATTTGCCGATAGATACTGATTATCCGGAGGACCGCATTAATTACTTGATTGAAGATAGCGGCGCAGAAGTGATCCTGACATCTCAAAGATTTAATAAAATAATTGACAGCAAAAAAAATGTACTTGATATAGATGCTATTATCAGTAGCAGCGAGGTTACGCCGGATTTAGAGATAGTGAACAAGCCGCAGGATGCCTGTTATGTCATTTATACTTCTGGAACAACCGGTAAACCTAAAGGTGTGGTTATAGAACACAGAAATGTGGTGAGGTTGTTCTTTAATGACGCTTTCCAATTTAAATTCGACGGATCAGACGTATGGACGATGTTCCATAGTCATTGCTTCGATTTTAGTGTGTGGGAAATGTACGGGGCCTTGCTCTTTGGCGGTAAGCTGGTAGTTATTTCCAAGTCTGATGCTATCGACACCCGTAAATACCTTAACATCTTATCAAATGAACGGGTAACAGTACTTAATCAAACCCCAAGTGCCTTTTATAACCTGATCCATGAAAGTCTGGAAACAAATGCAGATCTATCAGCATTGCGTTACGTGATTTTTGGTGGTGAGGCTTTATCCCCGCACAAATTAAAACAGTGGAACCAAAGCTATCCGCATGTAAAATTGATTAACATGTTTGGTATAACCGAAACCACTGTACATGTTACATACAAAGAGATCACATCTGCCGACATGGATGCAGGTATCAGTAATGTAGGCACACCAATTCCAACCCTTTCAGTATATCTGTTAGATAAGTACCAAAATATAGTGCCACCAAATGTTAAAGGTGAGATATATGTAGGCGGCGAAGGTGTAGCAAGATGCTATTTAAAAAGAGATACGCTAACTGCCGAGCGCTTTGTGCCGCATCCGTTTAAACCGGGGGAAAGGATCTACAGATCAGGAGATGTGGGCCGGTTATTACCAGACGGAAGTATAGAATATTTAGGAAGGGCCGACGAACAGGTTAAAATACGTGGTTTTAGAATAGAATTAGGCGAAATTGAAAGCAATATCATTTCGCATCCACAGGTTCAGGAAGCGGCAGTAATTGTTAGGGAGTATAATGGCGAAAAATATATAATAGCCTATTACATAGCTGATCAGCCAATAGAAAGCCAGGAGTTTAAAGATCATTTAAGGGCAAAGATACCTGAGTATATGATCCCTGGGTATTTTCTGCAGGTTGAAAAACTACAACTCAACCAAAACAGCAAATTAGATAAAAAAGCATTACCCGACCCTGTTTTTAAGATAACCGAAGCATCAGAAAAACCTAAAAATCAGGTTCAAAAGGAGCTGATTAAGATTTGGTCAGAAACATTGGACCTTCCTGAAGACCGGGTAGGCATTCAAACAAACTTTTTTGATATAGGCGGGAATTCATTAAAGCTGGTAAAAATGGTTAATAAAGTAAATAATCATTTTTCTTCAAATATTCCCGTAATTAAAGCATTTACCTATCCGGTGATCTCGCTATTGGCTGATTACTTGGAAACCGAAAGATCAGGTATCACAGCAGGCAATACGACAATTGCAGACAGCGATGTTGAGCAAATGTCAGACGCCATCAATTTATTTAAACGCATTCAAGATTAAATCATGACAAAATACTCAGGCCTAGAAATTGCAGTAATCGGTATGTCCTGCCGCTTTCCTGATGCAGATAATGTTTCGGAATACTGGAATAATTTACAAAACGGAGCAAACTGCATCAGTACGCTTACAGATGCTGAGTTGCTGGCAGAAAAAGAATCTCCTGCGCTGCTTAAAAATAAGCAATATGTAAAAGCGAACGCTTATTTAAAAAACAAAGGATTTTTTGATTCAGCTTTCTTCGGATACCGTGATGAAGAGGCACAATTGATGAACCCGCAAACCAGGCTATATCACGAATGCTGCTGGGAAGCTATTGAAGACAGCGGATACAGCCTTGATACTAATAAAAGCAAGGTTGGTATTTTCGCGGCAGGGGCAGCAAACGTACCATGGATCTTGAATGCAGTGGCCAATAATAAAGAAGGCCTTGTTGACGATTTTACCGCTATGCACCTGCGCGATGTGAATTTCTTATCATCAACCATAGCCTATAAGTTTAATCTTAAAGGTCCAGCGGTTATGGTACAAACTGCCTGTTCGTCATCATTAGTAGCAGTACATGAAGCTTGCAATAGTTTATTGCTTGGTGAATGCAACCTTGCACTTGCAGGCGGCATTAATGTGCAGCACTATTCGCACAAGGGGTATATGTATAAAGAAGGCGCGATATTATCGCAGGATGGCAATTGCCGCCCCTTTAGCAGCGATTCCAGTGGCACAGTAGTAGGTGAAGGTGCCGGCGTGGTTGTATTAAAAAGACTTAAAGATGCTATCAAAGATAATGACCATATATATGCCATTGTAAAAGGCACCGCTGTAAATAACGATGGTAACAACAAAATTGGTTATACCGCGCCAAGCGTGGCCGGCCAAACAGAAGTAATACAAAAAGCACAAAAAATAGCAGATGTAGAACCACATACCATAGGCTATGTGGAAGCGCATGGCACAGCCACCTCACTTGGTGATCCGGTTGAAGTTGAAGCGCTAAACCAGGCCTTTAACAATAACCCGGATAAGCATTGTGCGCTCGGGTCTGTAAAATCAAATATTGGCCATGCTGATACGGCTGCCGGAATAGCCGGCTTTATAAAAGCGGTATTGGCAATAAACAATAAGAAGATACCTGCCACATTACATTTTGAAAACCCTAACCCCAAAATTGATTTTAACAATGGGCCATTCTATGTAAATAAGGAATTAATAGAATGGAATAACTCGCAATATCCGTTAAGGGCCGGTGTTAGCTCATTCGGTATAGGCGGAACTAACGCGCATGTGGTTTTAGAGCAAGCGCCTGAATCTGTTTCATCAGTTCAGGATACCACCTGCCATGTGCTAACTCTATCAGCAAAAACAAATAAAAGCCTTGAAAGGAATACATCAGCATTAAAAAATTACTTAACTGAAAATTCACAAGCTAATCTTGGTGATATTGCCTACACATTACAGGCTGGCCGTAATCGCTTTGAACACCGCCGGATACTGACTTGTGAAACAATCGAAGAAGCGATCTCGAAAATAACCAACAAGGAATACCTGGATTTTAAAGGGAACTCGATCCGCGAAGATCTGCAAAATATTGTATTCCTTTTCCCTGGTCAGGGTGCACAATACACAGATATGTGTAAAGGCCTTTACAGCAGTAATACCATATTTAAACAAACGGTTGATAACTGTTTGTCAATAGCGGCTACCTACTCTAAAAGCGATTTTAAAGCGGCATTATTCCCGGAAACAAGTGATAGTGGTGAATTATCAATTAATGATACCACATTCGCCCAGCCACTTTTATTTATTATAGAGTACGCGCTTGCAAAAGTATTGGACAGTTGGGGTATAAAACCCGATTACATGATAGGCCATAGCATAGGCGAATATGTAGCCGCCTGCATAAGCGGGGTATTTAGTTTAAAGGATGCTATTAAGTTAGTTATACGCAGAGGTGAGTTAATGGGCAGTGTGCCGCGTGGCAGCATGTTAAGTGTAAACATGAACCATGCAGAATTAAAGCCTTTGCTTGTTTTGCACAAACAGATAGACATCGCGGTTATCAACACCGATGTATCTGTGGTAGTGGCAGGAGAACCTGGTGCTATTGCTGCCTTAGAAGAAGAATTATCCGCGCAAGGTATTGAAACCAAGAAACTACACACTTCTCATGCCTTTCATTCTTCCATGATGGATGATATTTTGGAGGGCTTTGAACAAGAAGTAAACGCTGTTTCAATAAATGCGCCGCAAATACCATATATATCAAATATTACTGGCGAACTGGTTACCTATGAGCAAATAAAGAATGCATCTTATTGGAGTGATCATTTACGTAATACTGTGCAATTCAATAAAGGCTCAGAAACATTATTGAAGTTGGGTGGCGCATGCTTTATTGAATTAGGCCCCGGCCGTACATTAAGTAATTACATTACAGATAACAATAAAAAAGGTGAAAATCATCTTTTTATAAACACTGTACGCCAAAGCAAGCAAGCTATCAACGATCAGCATTATTTGCTGGAAAAATTGGGTGATTTTTGGCTGAAGGGTTTAAAGATAAACTGGGATAACTTTTACGGCGATCAATCTAAAAAGAAACTGTCGCTGCCAACCTACTCATTTGAAAAAATACCATATGCCACTGATTTTAATCTGGATGAATTATTAAATACCAGGTTATCAACCGGAGGCGCCGCGACTTCTTATCAGGATAGCGGAGTATATGCAACTGACTGGAAAAAATCACTTCTGCCCAACCAGGCTAACGAACTGAATAAAAAGCACACAAGCTTTGTTGTTTTTTCAGGGAGCCAGGCATTTGGCCGTTCAGTTATTGAGTTGTTAAATACTTCAGGTCAGGAAGTAATAGAGGTACGGGCCGGAAATGAATTTAAATTGCTGAGGCAAAACATTTTCGAGTTAAATTATAATAATGAAGACGATCTGATTCAGTTGTGGGAGCACCTGGGTAATCAACAAACACAGATCGGCAATATAATCCATTGCGCCTCACTAACAAATGAAACAGGGCCTGTGGTATATGAAGTAGTGGAACGCCGTATGGCCGGTCATTATTTGCACTTTGCGCTATTAGCCAAGTCCTTGGCGTTATGGAATCCTAAAAATATTGTCGACGTTACTTTGGTCACCAATCACCTGGCAAAAGTTATGGCTCTGGATGTAATAGACCCGCTTAAGGCAGCTATACAGGCTCCTGCGGCTATCTTGCCTTCAGAAATTGAAAACATCAACTGCCGGATTATTGATATCCCATATGCATCCGAAACGGACTCTTTAACAGACAACTACGTACAGCAGGTTATAAATGAGGTGTTTTATCATACCGATGAGCATTTCGTAGCATATCGCCATGGTGAACGCTGGGTTAAACATTATGAACCTGTGGTTGATAACGAAAAAATAAGATCCGGCGCTGCGATAACCAACAACGGAACCTATATAGTTACCGGTGGGTTTGGGGGTATGGGGTTTACCATTGCGCAGGATTTAGCGCATCGCCACCATGCTAATCTTATTTTAGTACATCGTTCATCTTTCCCGCAAAGGGAAGAGTGGGATATGTGGCTGGAAACAAAAGGCATAAATGACGAGACCAGCAAAAAAATAGAAGCTATACTGAAAATTGAGGCGACGGGCAGTAAAGTTGACCTTTACCAGGTTGATGTAGCTAACGAAGCAGAAGTAAAAGATTTTGCTGATAAGATTGCCAATAAATACCCAACTGTTAACGGCCTAATTTGGGCCGCAGGGCAAGTAGATTACGGCGGTATAATGATGAACCGCAGTAGTGACGACTTCATTAAATACACAACATCAAAAGTGGCAGGTTTACTGCTCTTCCAAAAATATTTAAACTTTAACTCCTTTGATTTTATAGCCCTGTTTTCATCTATCGGTAATGATTTTTACCAGATGAAGTTTGGACAGGTAGCTTATAATGCCGCTAACGAGTTTTTAGAAAGCTATGCTAAGTATGCACAGACAACCATTAAATCGCATGTTTTCGCCATTAACTGGTGCGACTGGTATAACGTTGGGATGACTGTAAAAACCTTAACCTCAGGCGCAGCCGATGTTGATCTGGATGCTATTAATTCAAAAATCCATGACGGCATTTATCCTGATGAGGGAATAAAAATATTTTATAACTGTCTTGAAAATAAGATCCCTGCTTATAGTATTCATAAAGGCGATATCCTTCAGGAAATCAAAAGAAACCGTAAACGGTTAAAAGATTTACGCAACAATACTAAGTTAACTATCGATAGTGCGGCAGGTGAGATAAAAACAGGTGAAAGCGTAGAGCAATCATTGCTGCAAATCTTCCGCAAGTTTTTTAGTAACGAAGATATCAACGATAAAGACAACTTTTTTGAGCTCGGAGGCGATTCATTAAAAGCGATGACGCTTGTAGGCCGGATTAACCAGGCGCTTGGTACAAACATCTCGATCCGCGATCTGTATAAAAATCCCGCTATTGGTTCTTTAGCTAAAAAACTCAACAAACAGGAAGGTCGTCCTGAAAACAATATTATCCCGACAGCACCGGAAAAAGACCTATACGAAATCTCTTCTGAACAAAAACGCATGTTTTTCCTGCAGATGTACAGTCCGGAAAGCACCGCGTACAATGAGACAGAGATAGTACATGTAAGCGGCAACATCAATTTCGAAAAAATAAAACAGCTTTTTACACAGATTTTAGATAAGAACGAAAGTTTACGGACTGAATTTATATTGGAAAATGGTATTCCGAGACAAAAAATAGTTCAATCCTTTAATCTTGATATCCAGTATTTGACATTAACAGGTTATAGCGACTGGCATGAGACTGTTTTACAGTTTGTTAAACCATTTGATTTAAGTAATGGCCCTTTATACAGGGTCGGCGTAATTGAAAGAGAGCCGGGAAGTTATACAATTATAATGGACTCGCACCATATTGTGCTTGATGGGACATCAAAACACTTAATTACAGAGCAATTTAAAGCGCTGTATAATAATGAAACATTGCCGGAACAACCGGTTCAATATAAGGATTATGCGGAATGGCAGCAGGGGCCAGAGCAGCGCTCAGTAATTGAAAAACAAAAAAGTTTTTGGATGAATGAGTTTGCAGATGAGCCTCAAAAGCTTGATCTGCTTACCGATTACCCCAGAACGGCAAACCCGGATTACAAAGGGGCTTCTTTTCGGTTCGATTTATCGCCTGAAACAACAGCTGCTTTAAAAGCCATTGCTATTACCGGCGGCACTACACTGTATACTGTTTTGCTTGCGGCCTATTACGTTTTTCTAAATAAAATAAGCAACCAGGACGATATCGTAGTCGGCACCCCGGTTTCGGGCAGGATGAACACCGATCTGGAGCAGGTAGTGGGGATGTTTGTAAAGACATTGCCCTTAAAGAATACTCCAAATCCAGAACTATCATTTAATGAATTTGTTGCAGCTGTCAGCTCAAAAAACCTGGCTTGTTTTGAAAACCAGGCATACCCTTTTGACGAGCTGGTAGATGCACTGAACCTGGAGCGTGACATGGACAGGAACCCGCTTTTTGATGTGTTCTTTGTGTATCACAAAGCTGATGGCGTTAGTAAGGAAGTGCCAGGTTTATCCATAACATTGGACCGCAGCCAGCACCTTACCACCAAGCTGGATCTTACTTTGTCAGTTGTTGAATTGCAGGGTAAACTAAATTTAGAATTTGTGTATGCCCGGGCATTATTCAGCGAAGAATTAATCAGGCGTTTTGCTGCTTATTTTGAGAATATAATTACTGCTGTTGTAAATAACAGCAAGGTAAGAATAGCCGTGATAGATGTGCTTTCAGCAGAAGAAAAGAATCTGCTGTTAGAACGTTGTAACCAAACACGTGTAGATTATAATGAGGAAGACACGGTTCTGTCACTATTTTTAAATCAGGTAAAACTACAGCCCCAAAGTTTGGCAGTTTCATTTACTGATGAAAAACTAACGTATGCACAGCTTAACAACAAAGCCAATACAATAGCTCAGATTATACGGCAGTATACTAATAATCAAAAATCACGTGTAGGGTTACTTTTCAAATCCTCTACAGAGATGATTATCAGTTTGCTGGCAGTATTAAAAGCAGGTTGTGCTTACATCCCGCTATCTGCAGAAGCACCTGCTGAACGAAATAGGTATATCCTGGAAAATAGCGAAGCTGAGCTATTGCTAATACAGGAAGACTTATATGAAAAACAATACCCCGATAAGTTACTTATTGACGAGGCTAAAACAGTACAAATACCATCAGGTACATTAGTACCAGAAACGCTAACAGATGAAGCGACGATTGTTAAACCGGAAGATTCAGTATATATAATCTATACTTCCGGAACAACAGGTAACCCTAAAGGTGTAGATGTAATGCACAAGGGCTTGGTGAACTATGCGCTATGGAGTGCTGCCCATCACTCAATTACGCCTGATGATGTTGCTTTACAATTGGTAGCCTTCCATTTTGATGGCTTTGGCGCTAATATTTATCCAGCGTTGGTATCCGGCGCGGCGATAGTATTAATACCTGATGAATGCAAACTTAATACAGCTTACATTGCCAATACTATTGAGCAAAATAAAGTAACAAACTTTGCCATGGTGCCAGGTTTATATGGCGAATTGCTTGATGAGCTTGAACCATTAAAACCAAATCTGCAATTACGCTTTGTAATATTAGCGGGTGAACTTGCAGGCAAAAAATTAATTGAAAAAAGTTATACAACCCTGCCCGGTCTATGGTTACAAAACCAGTATGGCCCTACAGAAGCTACCATTGGAGCAACTCAAAGTCATAAACTAACAACTGAAAACAATACTACCATAGGTTCGCCCATATGGAATACAGATGTATTCATTTTAGGCAAAGGCGGAGAATTATTGCCCGATGGAGTAACCGGGGAAATGTATATAGGTGGCAAAGGTGTTGCCCGCGGTTACATTGGTAACGCATTGCTTAGTGCTGAGCGTTTTATTGCTCATATTAATAGAAATGGCCAGTTGCTTTATCGTACCGGGGATTTAGCCCGTTGGAATAGAGAAACAGCCGTACTTGAATTTTTAGGCCGAACCGATCATCAGATTAAAATAAGAGGTTATAGGGTTGAACCTGCTGAGATTGAAAGCCATTTGGCGATCTATCCCGGTATTAACGAGGTTACTGTTCAACTAAGTCGCATGGCTAATAATGATATTTTAGCGGCGTACTACACGGCCACAACAGAGGTAAGCGAAGAGGGATTAGGGGTATATTTAGAGAATCTGTTACCGGGTTATATGGTACCGGGAGTTTATGTGAGATTAGGATCGATGCCGCTGACAGCGACGGGGAAGCTGGACCGGAAGGCGCTGCCGTTACCTGTTCAAAAGACGAGGAAAGTGGGGATAACAGCACCGCAGGGAGAACAGGAGCTCTTGCTGGCGGGCATCTGGAGCCAGGTGCTTGGGGTAGAAAACCCGGACCGGGAGGATGATTTTTTCGCCTCAGGAGGAGATTCAATCAAATCGATACAGATCATTTCAAGATTGCAGCGCTCGGGCTATAAGCTGAGCGTGAAGGACATATTTTCACAGCGGACGATCGCGCGGCTGGCGCTGCAGCTGGAAGCCGTAGGAGCAGGCAGCGGCACGAGCCAGGAACAGGTAAAGGGAGCAGTAATACTGAGCCCTGTACAGCGCTGGTTTTGGGCCACCGGGATCAAAAAGAAAGAACAATTTAACCAATCGGTGCTGCTGGACTTCCCGGGCGGTCTGGAACGCGTCGCGGTTGATCGCGTATTCAGTAAGCTGGCAGAACACCACGATGCGCTGCGTATGTACTTTTCGCCGTTAGAAGGACCGGCAGGAGTAATGCAGCAGCATTGCCGGGAGACAGCGGCACCGTTGGAAATACAGGAGCATGAGCTGAAGGGCTTATCAGAGGAAGAAACAGCGTCAGAGCTGGAAAGGCTGGGCACGGCATTACAGTCGGGCATGCGCCTGGAGACCGGGCCGCTGCTTAAGCTGGGCCTGTACCATATGGAAGATGGCAGCAGCCTGCTGCTGATCGCGATCCACCATTTGGTGGTAGACGGGATCAGCTGGCGGATATTGTTTGAAGACATCGAGACGCTGTATAACCAATACGAAAAGAACGAAACGCTGGCACTGCCGGCCAAGACCAGTTCCTACCAAAAGTGGAGCAGGGAACAGCAGGAGCGGATAAGCACAGCGCCGATAAGCTATAAAAAGAACCGTGCGTACTGGGCAAACCAGCAAAGCACAGCAAGCCCGGCAGCACTGCCGGGCCTGCTTGCAGGCGCAGCGGACCGGAGCACGGACACCCTGGCAAACGCGGTGGCAATAAGCTTCAGGCTGGATGCTGCGGAAACGGCGGCCCTGCTGGGCAGGGTACACGGGAAACTGGGGACAGAAGTAAACGATTTGCTGCTGAGCGGGCTGCTGCTGGCACTGGAGCGAGGCTTCGGCTGCCAAGAGCTGTTGCTGGATATGGAAGGTCACGGTAGAGAAGAAACAGAACAGGGGACGGATATCAGCCGAACAGTAGGCTGGTTTACGAGCATCTACCCGGTACAGTTGTCGGTAAGCGGAGATAGATTGCTAAACAAGGTAAGACAGGTCAAATCACAATTGCGGTCGGTACCCCGTGGAGGGCAGGATTACCTGCTTTACCGCTACGGAGAAGATCATACCCAAAACAATACAGATAATAACACAAACGACCCAACAAACAATACAACAAACACAACAACCCAATACAACCACGCGCTGGTTAGCTTTAACTATTTAGGGCAGTTTGATGCAGATACCCAAAGCCGGAGCTACCGGATGAGTGCAGGCCCCCGGGGAGAGGAAATAGCGATAGAGGAAGTACGCTTATACGACTGGGAGTTCTCAGGGCTGGTAAGCGGCGGAGAGCTGGAGCTGAGCCTGCGCTATGGGAGCAGCCGTTATGACGCAAAGGAACTCAGCAGGCTGATGGCGGCTTACCGCGGTTCACTGCAGGAACTGATCGCGGCGGCAGGGGAATATGAAGGCCCTCATTTGCTGAGCCCTGCGGAGCTGAGCTACCCGGGCCTGGGCCTTACACAGCTGGAAGCCTTGCAGGAGCAATATGAACTGGAAGACATCTACGGGCTGTCGCCGATGCAGGAAGGTATGCTGTTCCACGCGCTGCTGGACAGCGGCTCAGACAATTACTTTGAGCAGATGCGTTTAAAGATCAGTGGGGAGCTGAACGTAGAAGCGGTACAAAAAAGTTTAAATACGCTGGCAAAGCGTTACGCGGTATTGCGTACGCTGTTTGTACATGAAGGCTATGACCGTCCGTTACAGGTAGTACTAAAAACAGGCACGATAGCAGTAGAGCAGGAAGACCTGAGAGAGATAAACGAAGAAGCGCAAAAAGATCGCGTATCGGCATGGCAGGCAGCAGACAAGGCCCGGGGCTTTGAGCTATCCAGGGCGGGCGGTTTGATGCGTGTAGGAGTGCTGCAACTGGCAGAAGACAGCTATGAGCTGATTTGGAGCCACCACCACATATTGATGGATGGCTGGTGCATGGGGATTATATTGAACGAGTTCAGACAGCTGTATAGCAGCTATGTGAAAGGCAAGCCGATAAAACTTTCGGACACGGAGCCGTATTCGAAGTATATCGGCTGGCTGCAGGAGCAGGACAGCAAAGCGGCGCTGGATTACTGGAAGGAGTATCTTGAGGGTTATGAAGGCGGGAGGCAATTGCCGGTACGCCGCACGGCAGAACAGAAAGAGCAAAAGGAACAGAAAGAACCAAAAGAGCAAAAAGCACAAAAAGCACCACAAGCAGGACAGCAACAAAGCTACCGGCAGGGGAGCCGTGAGCTGGAGCTAAGCCGCGAGCAGACTAATCAGTTACAGGGAATATGCAGCAGGCTGGGCATTACGCTGAGCACGCTGTTGCAGGGAGCCTGGGGATTGCTGCTGGGGCGGTACCATGGGGATCAGGACGTAGTGTTCGGATCGGTGGTATCCGGCAGGGGAGCCCCGGTATCGGGGATCGAAACGATGGTAGGATTGCTGATCAACACGATCCCGGTACGGGTACAGGCAGGGCAGGGAACAGAAGGAACAAAGACCATCAGAGAACTGTTACAGGAGTTGCAGGAGAGTGCGTTGGTATCAGAGGCCTGGCATCACTGTCCGCTGGCACATATCCAGTCGGTGAGCAAGGCCGGCAGTCAGTTATTCGATCACCTGATGGTATTTGAAAACTTCCCCCTGCAAATAGAAAACCAGGAGGTAGAGTTTAATGCCGAAGTACAGGAAATTTTCGAATCCAACCATTATAATCTAACCATATTTATCTATCCTGGCGAAAATCTAAAAATTCAATTCATATATGACGCTAATAAATATGATGAAAATGTAATAAAATCCTTCCCGGAATACTTTGAAAGTGTGATCAATCAGGTTATTACTAACATAGATCAAAGTGTAGAAACGATTGAACTGCTTACTGACAGTGAAAAACAGGAAGTATTTAACCAAATAACAAAATATGAGGCACATCCGCTTATGCTAAGCGATACGATGCCGGCCTCTTATCACCAGGAGCGTTTATGGTTCATTGATAAATTTGAGTCGGGATACTTGTATAAAGCAAGTCCGGTTTACCATAATATGCCTTTGATCTTAAATTTAGAGGGCGATGTTAATTATGATTTGCTTGAGAAGAGCTTACAAAAGGTAATCAACAAATACCAAATTCTTCGTACTCAAATTATAACTGTAAATGAAAGGCCATTACAGCGGGTAGCAAAAGCAATTAATATTACTTTACAATTAACAGATGTAGCGTCAACAGGATATCCGGCAGAAACTATTATTGACGAGTTTATAAATACACCATTTAAACTTGATGAAACCCTTGTAAGGGCATCATTACTTAAAAAGGCAGACAATAAATATGCTTTAATACTGGTTATGCACCACATACTTGCCGACCGGCCGTCAATGGTTATGCTGGCGAGTGAAATACTATCTGTATATGATTCATTTTTAATAGGTAACCAGAATAACGAAACCACTCTAACTTTACCTTACCAGGCATTTGCATTATGGCAGAAAGAAGCATTTGAAAAATTGGAGCCGCAGCTACTCGGCTATTGGCGAAAACAGTTAGGTAATGAAATTAAACCTTTAGAAATACCAACCGATCGTCAAAGGGTGGCTGTACATATTTATAAGTCTTCTTCTTCAAATGTTTCCATTCCAAAAGCATTAACGCAAAAAGTAAAAGCGCTGGCAGATAAGGAGGGGGTAAACATCGGTGTGTTTTTAATGGCAACATTTAAAGTATTGTTGTACAAATATGCTGGCCACGAAGAAATTGTAATAGGAACAAGTGCAAGCAACAGGCAACAGCATACGGCTAATCTTATCGGCCCTGTTTCTAATTTAATTGTTATCAGAAGCAATGTAATGCCTGATGCTGATTACAGTACCTATTTGCATGAGTTAAACAGCATTTATAAAGATGGTTTGCATCATCAGCAAATGCCTTTTGATAAACTGGTAACCAAATTGGCGCCTAAAAAAGACATGAGCCGCACAGCATTGTTTGATGTGCTCTATCAATATGAAGATGCCATAAAAGATCTGCCTGCCATAACTGGCCTCAGGGCGTATATTGAGGACGTTAACTTAGGGCATGGTAAATACGACATCAATTTGTTTTTACAAGGCGCGGATGATCAGATTAATGGAAAGCTAGTATACAATCAGGAGTATTTTAATGCAGGCACTATTGAAGCATTTATTAACCATTACCTGAATTTGTTGGAACAGGTTTGTGAAAACCCAACAGTATCAATAGCTGCTTTAAATCCAGTTGGTGCCGAAGAGCAAAGCGAAATTTTAAAAACGCTGGACAATTCTCAGGTAGATTATCCGAAAGAAAAAACCGTAGTTGATCTTTTTGAACAGCAGGTTCAGGCCACACCTGATAAAGTTGCTGTAAGTTTCCAGGGAGAGCATATTACTTATGCCGAACTAAATAAAAAGGCTGAAAAGTTAGCCTGGTTGTTACAGCAAAAAGGGGTAAACGCGAATCAGATTATTGGGTTATTTACTGAACGATCTATCGAAACGGTAATTGGAATGCTGGCTATTATAAAAGCAGGCGGTGCTTATTTACCTCTTGATATCGATTATCCGGCAGAACGCATCAACTATATTATTAAGGATAGCGGCATCAGCCTGATGTTAACTACCGGTAATCTGTTAGATAAGATCGATCATGAAATAGAAAGCATTTGCATTGAAAGTGCCGACCAAATCGTTCCATCGGGGCAATCACTCAAACTGGCCGCACCGGCTGATCTGTGCTATATTATTTACACATCAGGCACCACCGGTAACCCGAAAGGAGTAATGGTTGAACATCGTAACGTTGTGCGCTTATTATTTAATGATGCCTTTCAATTTAATTTTAACGAAGATGATGTATGGACAATGTTCCATAGCCATTGCTTTGACTTTAGTGTATGGGAAATGTATGGCGCATTGCTATTTGGCGGGCGTGTAATTATTATCCCGAAGGTGAAAGCTATCGATACCAGGGGATTTTTAAAGCTTTTAAAAGATGAAAAAGTTACCGTGTTAAACCAAACGCCAAGTGCTTTTTATAATCTGATAAAAGAAGAGCTTGCATTGCCGACCAATGACCTTCACTTAAAGTATGTCATATTTGGTGGCGAGGCCTTGTTTCCAGCTAAATTAAAAGGATGGTACAACAAGTACCCCGATGTGCAGCTAATAAACATGTTTGGTATAACCGAAACTACTGTACACGTTACCTATAAAGAGATAGGAAGTTACGAAATTGATAATAACATCAGCAACATTGGTAAGCCTATCCCAACCTTATCCGTTTACATTTTAGATGAGCATAAAAATATCGTTCCAAAAGGTGTATCGGGTGAATTGTATGTTGGTGGTGCTGGTGTATCACGAGGATACTGGGGTAAGGAAAAGCTGACCAACGAAAAATTTATAGCTAACCCATTTAAGGCTGGTGAGAGACTATACAAGTCGGGTGATGCAGCGCGGATCCTTGATTCAGGCGATATAGAATATATAGGCCGTATCGACAACCAGATCCAGCTTAGGGGCTTCAGGATTGAGCTTGGCGAAATTGAAAGCCGCCTTGCGGAACATGATGAGATTGAAAAAGCGGTAGCGATACTAAAAACGCAGGATGAAAACAATTACATAGCTGCCTATTATGTTGCCAATCAACCTATATCAACTACAAAATTAAGGCAGTTCCTTACAGATAAATTGCCTGATTACATGGTTCCTTCATACATCATTCATCTTACGCAACTGCCTTTAACAGCTAATGGTAAGCTTGACAGAAGCGCATTGCCAAATCATGAAGTGACAATTGACAGTGATTTTGAAAAAGCGCAAAATGATATCCAGCAGCAACTCATTTCAATATGGTCGGATGTGCTACAGGTTGAAGAAGATAAGATCAGTGTTAACATTAACTTTTTTGAGTTAGGCGGTCACTCCATTAACATCATTAAACTCAATAACAAGATCAATGAACTTTTTGGTGTTGAAATAGCCATTGCAGAGATGTTTAGGCTGCCAACTATAAAAATGATTGAAGAGCATATAAGAAAAGGCGACGTGGGCCTGAAACATATTCAGCGAAACGTAACAGAGACTATAGATGAAGCAATGGCAAATTTAAACCTACTGGGCACATTTACAAATAATTGATACAATGCAAAATTATACCGGATTAGAGGTAGCCATCATTGGAATGGCAGGAAAGTTTCCTGGAGCAGGAAACATAAACGAGTTCTGGGAAAATATAAAGAGCGGTGTTGAGTCAGTTGCTTTTTACTCAGATGAAGAACTGCTAGCAAGTGGCATCGATCAGCAAACGTTAAACAACCCGAATTATGTAAAGGCGAATGCGTTTTTAAATGGCAAAGATTTTTTTGATGCTGAATTTTTTAACTATCGCCCGGAAGAGGCAAAATTAATGGATCCGCAGATGCGCCTGTTTCACCAATGTGTATGGGAAGCGCTTGAGGATGCCGGCTGTAACCCTCGCGATAGTAAAAACAAAATAGGGCTTTTTGCCGGTTCTGCCACTAATTCAAACTGGGTTATTTATTCCGAATTAATGAACAGGGAAAGCGGGGTTGATGATTTCACCCTGTCTCAGCTTAATAATGCGCGTTATGTTACTTCAAAAGTAGCTTACTGCCTCGACTTTAAAGGTCCTGCTGTTTTAATGGATACAGCTTGCTCATCATCATTGGTAAGTATGCAGTATGCTTGTAAAAGCTTGCTTTTGGGCGATTGCAATATTGCGCTGGCGGGCGGTGTATCAGTAAACAATAAATCTGCAGAGGGTTATTGGTATGCGGATGGTATGATCCATTCACAGGATGGCCATTGCCGCACATTTGATAATGAAGCGAGTGGTACCGTAGGCGGCGAAGGAGCTGCCGTAGTAGTGCTAAAACTGCTTAAAAATGCAATTAAAGATAAAGATCATATCTGGGCCATAATTAAAGGCGGCGGTATTAATAACGACGGGCACAGCAAGGTTAGTTTCACAGCCCCTTCGGTTGACGGCCAAACGGAGAGTGTTATGATGGCACAAAAGTGGGCAAAGGTTGAACCGGAAAGCATTTCTTATATCGAAACTCATGGCACCGCCACAAAATTAGGCGACCCTATTGAGGTTGAAGCCTTAAAACGGGCTTTTGGCAAAAGCGATAAAAAATACTGCGCTTTAGGTTCGGTTAAAGCAAATATAGGTCATTTGGATTCAGCAGCCGGCGGTGCCGGTATTATAAAAGCTGCTATGGCTTTAAAGCATAAACAAGTACCGCCTTCAATCAATTTTAAACAACTTAGTTCTAAAATTAATATCGACAACACTCCTTTTTACATTAATACCGAATTAAAAAACTGGGAGCATGGTAATTATCCGCTAAGGGCCGGAGTAAGCTCGTTTGGGGTTGGAGGTACTAATGCACACCTGATATTAGAAGAGGCTCCGAATGTAGCTCCATCTTCCGCAAGCAGGGCACAGCAAATGTTATTGTTTTCTGCTAAAGATGCCTGGGCGCTGCAACAAAACATAGATCGGTTTAAATCATACTTAAAATCCGGCAATAAAACAGCGCTGCAGGATATTGCTTACACGCTGCAAACAGGCCGTGTAGCTTTTCCATACAGGGCGGGTTTGATTTGTAATGCCGATGCTGATGTGAATACATTATTCGATCAATCAGAAATAAAATACAATGATTTGCCGGTTGAAGATAAGTCCACACCGGAAGTGGTTTTTATGTTTCCGGGTCAGGGCTCGCAATATGTAAATATGTGTGCCGGCCTTTACCATAACGAACCTTTGTTTAAAGAAAAAGCAGACCAATGCTTAGAATTGATACAAAAACAAACCGGTAAAAATTTAAAAGAGATATGGTTTAGCGATAGTATTGATAGCGAAACTATTAATGCTACTCAATTTACACAACCCCTACTTTTTACAGTTGAATATGCACTTGCATCCCTGCTGATGAATTGGGGTATATATCCTGATCGGATGATTGGGCACAGCCTTGGCGAATATGTGGCCGCCTGCATCAGCGGTGTCTTTTCTTTAGAAGATGCATTGATGCTGGTAACAAAAAGAGCCGAACTGATGCAGGAAGTTGCACCGGGTGCCATGCTCGGCATTTCCATCGCGGAAGATGTTTTGAGAACCTTGCTTGCCGATTTTCCGCAGCTTTCAATAGCGGCGGTTAACAGTACACAACAATGTGTAGTAGCAGGCGAAAAAAATATCATTGCCGCATTTAAGGCCTTTGCGGAACAGCAAGGCTATACAACCAGGCACATCCATACTTCACACGCCTTTCATTCAGCTATGATGGACGTGGTACTTGAAAAATTTAAAGCGGAACTACTGAAAGTTAGTTTAAATAAACCTGTAATCCCATTTATCTCCAACCTTACCGGTAAAGAAGCTTCGGTTGAAATGGCTACAGATGTAAACTATTGGGTTAATCATTTAAGAAATACTGTAAAGTTTGCCGACGGTGTGGAAACATCGATAAAAAAAGAAAATACATTGTTTATTGAGCTTGGCCCTGGCCGTACTTTGAGTACCAACGTGCGCAATAACAGAAAGTTTGGTACCGGCCATCAGGCGCTTCAATTAGTTAGGGGTGTTAAAGAAACCGCGGATGATTTACAGTATTTATTATCAGGCATAACACAATTATGGCTTAAAGGTATAGAGCCCGATTGGACGGCTTTTTATACCAACGAAGAGAGGTGCAAGGTTTCATTGCCGACCTATTCATTTAAAAATATCAGTTATCCGGCTATGGTAAATGTGCGCAATATCATGTTATCATTACTTTCCGGCGAAAATGCAGTATCAGCTTCTGCTGAAATAAGCAAATGGGCTGAAAACCATAATGCCCCTGCGAATAATGGTGATACATTCACAACGTTAACAACATCGCCGGAAGAGCAAGTTTCTGAAACAGAACTACAGTTACTCAAACTTTGGCAGGCATTTTTTGGAAAAACGGCTATCAGTATAAACGATAACTTTTTTGATATAGGGGGCGATTCATTAAAGGCAACCACCTTAATTGCCCGCATTAACAAAGCAAATGCTGTGGGTTTATCTATCGGTGATCTTTTCCAGAATCCGACCATAAAAAAACTAAGCGATTACATACAAATCGCAAAGAATAATACAATTGATTTAGAAAATACAAGTATTCAACCTGCGGTGATAAAGGAATATTATCCGTTAAGTGCGGCACAAAAGCGTTTATACTTTTTGCATGAACTCGATAAAGGCTCGCTGGCGTACAATATGCTTACTGCATTCAAATTAAAAGGTTCTTTAGATAAGGACAGACTTATTAATGCAGTAAACAAACTTGTTGCCACATACGAGGTGCTGCGGACAACTTTCGCCATTATTAATCACGATGTTGTGCAAAAAATAGCTCAGCATATAACCCTGGATATAGAACAATATTCGGCATCATCAACAGCGTTAGATGCTGTTGTTAACAAATTTATGCGCCCTTTTGACCTACAAAATGGCCCTTTGATCAGAGTTGGAATAATAGAAGCGGGAACAAACGAACATGTGCTTGTTGTTGATACCCATCATATCATATCTGATGGAATATCACAGGGGGTATTCATAAAGGCGCTTACTGAATTATATGCCGGTAATCAAATTGACGGACCGCAACTACATTATAAAGACTATGCTGAATGGCAGCAAGACCAGGTAAACCTGCTTGAACAGAAGTCATTCTGGTTTAATGAATTTTCAGGAAACTACCCTGTACTTGAGTTACCGGTTGATACCAAACGACCTAATTTTAAAAGTTATGAAGGTGATACCATCGCCTTTGATATCCCAGCCGACGAATTTGCCGGGCTTAAGGAATTTGCAGCTAAAGAAGGAGTGACTGTTTACATGTTCATCCTGGCCGTATACAATATTTTACTAAGTAAACTAACCAATCAGGATGATATTATAATAGGTACCACTATTTCCGGCAGGCAAAGTGCAGCGCTGGAAAACATGATGGGTATGTTTGTAAACACGCTTCCTATCCGCAATTATCCAACGGCAGATATCGGTTTTAGTGCGTTTCTGCAGCAGGTAAAAGCAAAGGTTTTGGCTTGTTTTCAAAACCAGTCCTATCAATACGAGGACCTGGTGGATGAGTTAAGAGTAAAAAGAACTACTGACCGTAACCCGCTTTTTGATGTGCTGTTTACGTACCAGCGTTTGGATGAAGCTAAAGTTGAAGCAGATGGCGTCATATTTGAACCCTATCCTTCAACCCATAACTTGTCGCAATTTGATCTTACTTTATGGGGACTTGAGCTTAACGGCCAGTTAACCTTCCGTTTTGAATATTGTACAGCGTTATTTAAAAAAGAATCGATCCAAAACTTTATTGGCTATTTTAAAAGCATACTAAGCAGCGTGCTTGCTGAGCCTGAGGGCATTGTCGGAAATATTGCAATACTGCAGGGCGAAGAACGCATTAAAGTGCTGGACGCGTTTAATCAAACCAAAAGGGATTATAAGTTCGGCGAAACAATTCATGGTTTATTTGAAAAAGCCACCGCGGATTATCCAAATCAAGAAGCAGTAAATTTTGAAGGAGGCATACTTTCCTATCAGCAGCTTAACGAAAAGGCAAATCAAATAGCACATAAACTATGTGCATCAGGCGCTCAGCCCGGAGACGTGGTAGGCTTGTTGCTTTCCCGCTCGCACGAGTTAATTGTTGCATTACTGGGAATATTGAAAGCTGGTTGCGCTTATTTACCTATCGACCCGGAATATCCTGCCGAGCGCATCCGCTATGTAGTTAACAATACTGAGCTCAATTATATGCTCACACAGCCCGAGCTTAAAGGCATCTGCTATCAGCTGGGTTCAGGGGTACAGGTAATTGATGTTACAGATAAAGAGTTAAATGATGAACCCGTAACTAATCCATCAATTATAATTCCACCCCATTCACTTGCCTATGTGATATATACTTCAGGTTCAACAGGTTTGCCTAAGGGCGTGATGGTTACGCATAACAATGTAGTAAACTTTATATATGGTATCATCGAAAAAATACCGTTCAAGCCAGGTGATACCATTTTATGTCTCACAACGGTATCGTTCGATATTTTTGTTTTGGAGACCCTGCTGCCATTGGCGACGGGCTTGCAAATAGTAATGGCAAGCGCTGATGACCAGCGCGACGCGATGGCATTGGAATGCCTTATCGCAGGCCAAAAAGTAAACATGCTGCAAATGACGCCATCTCATTTAAGGATGTTGTTATCCGGGGGAGATGGCGAAACGGTATTGAAAAAGGTAAAAGCAGTTATGATTGGCGGCGAAGCATTTCCCGCTGATTTGCTTAAAGAGTTACAAGGGGTTTATTCCGGCAACATCTACAATATGTATGGCCCAACCGAAACTACGGTATGGTCAACAGTACAAAATTTAACAGGCGCCGCTATTATTGATATTGGCAAACCGATAAGTAATACCGTAATCCGTATCCTTAATGATAACCAGCAATTACAGCCAATAGGCATAGCAGGTGAATTATATATAGGGGGCGATGGAGTGAGTAAAGGATACTGGAATAATGAGGTATTGACACAAGAGCGGTTCATTGCCGATCCTTATACTGAAAGTTCGCAACTTTACCGCACCGGCGATATTGCAAGGTGGCTTCCGGATGGAAATATTGAATGTTTAGGTCGGGCTGATAATCAGGTTAAGCTTCGCGGTTTCCGGATAGAGTTAGGAGAAATTGAAAGCAAACTAGCTCAATTTGAAGGCATAGAAGAAGCGGTTGTATTATTAAAGATGAGCGATGGCGAAGGGTATTTGGCCGGTTACTATCGCGCAGAAGAAACAATAGATGCCGCTGAACTACGAGAGCATTTATTAGACTGCCTGCCGTACTACATGGTTCCTTCAATTTATATGCATCTGGATACATTCCCGCTTACACCAAACGGTAAGCTTGATCGTAAATCTTTTCCTGATCCTGAATCACAATTATCAGAAATAGATTTCAAGTCACCCAAAAATCAAACCCAAATAACATTAACTGAGCTTTGGGCCGAGGTTTTAAAACTGGATGCGCAGGCAATAAGCATCAATCAAAACTTTTTTGAGCTGGGCGGCCATTCGCTGCGTGCCATGGTGCTAATAAATAAGCTCAATCAGCTTTTTAATATCGAATTACAGCTGAGGGTGCTTTTTGATAAGCAAACAATTGAAAATTTAGCCGACTACATTATAGCTGCCGGTTTAACAGATGACAATACTGTTTTTAACGAACAGTCAATTGAAATTACATTATGAAAGCAGACGAATTTATAACCTGGCTTAGAAAAGAGCATAGCATTTTGCTTTCTGCCGAAAATGGCGAGCTTAAAGTAAAGGGCGATGCAAAATCTCTTACGCCTCATATTATTGAACAGATAAAATCGCGTAAAGCGGATGTACTTGATTTTTTTGCAGCGTTAAAACCTGCAGCGGATCAAATTATTCCGGCAGCAGCGGTTAAAGCTGCATATGAATTATCAGCTGCTCAAAAACGCGTATTTCATGCCAGCCAGTTCAACAGTACTTCAACTGTTTACAACATCCCTACCGGGATAGAACTGCGTGGAAAAATTGATGAAGATAAACTGGCAATAGCATTTAAGCAATTAATTGATCGCCATGAAAGTTTGCGGACATATTTTGAATTAACAGATGATGGCCCGGTACAAAAAATAGTTGAACACGTAAATTTTTCAATCTCACGCTTCAAAGCCGCAGGAAAAGCGCTTGAAGATATCATTAGTGACTTTGTTCACCCTTTTAACCTTTTTGAAGCCCCGTTAATTAGGGTTGGATTATTTGAGATTGGTGAAGAACATTATATACTCATCATTGATCTGCATCATATTATTGCCGATGGCTCATCAGTAAATATATTGATCAATGAGCTGATCACATTATACACAGGCGGCTTTTTGCCTGGTATGGGCTTACAATACAAGGATTTTGCAGAGTGGCAGCAAACAGATTTGCTGAAAGAAAAACTGCTTCTGAAAAAAGATTTTTGGATGAGCGAGTTTTCAGGTGATATCGAGCCATTGCAACTGCCTGTTGATTTTGAATATCCTGCTATAAAAAGCTATAACGGCGGTGCTGTTGAATTTGAACTGGACGAAAACATAATTGCGAAATTAAAAGAACTGGCTGCCAAAGAAGGTGTAACATTATATCATCTTTATCTGGCTGTTTACAATGTGTTTATTGCCAAAATCAGTAATCGGGAAACTGTAGTTATCGGTAGTTCAAATGCCGGACGAAACCACAACTCGCTGCAAGATATTATCGGAATGTTTGTAAACACGCTTCCGATAAAGAACTCGGCACAGGGTGATCTTAGCTTCCGGGAATTCGTGGGCAATGTTAAGGACAAGGTGTTTAAAGTGCTCGAAAATCAAGAATATAGTTATGCTGATTTAATAAATGATTTAAAAATAGAAAGAGATCCCGCAAGGAATCCACTGTTCGACGTGGTTTTTGAATATCAAAATAACAGCGAAACCGAAATTCAACTTTCGGATGCATCCTTAAAGCCACTTAATGTAAAGCGCGACACTTCTAAATTCGATCTTACATTAACAGTGGCTGAAGCGGCCGGAAAAACATTGTTTCAATTTGAATATGCTGCTGAACTGTTTACCAAGGATACAATAAACAGGTTTGTTGGTTTTTTTAAAAATATTATAAGTGTAGTCTCATCAGACGTAGATTTAAAGCTATCGGCTATTTGTTTATTAAGTGAAGAAGAGTCGAGCGCGTTAGCAGCGGGCTTCAACACGACAGCGGCGGTATATTCGGAAAAAGATACCCTGATATCAGTATTAGAGCGTCAGGCGCAGTTAAACCCTGACCAGTCAGCGGTAAAATGCAGGGAAAGGACATTAAGCTACGGCGAACTGGATCAGCTATCACATCAGATAGGGCTGTACCTGAAAAACACTTACGGGATTCAGGAAGGCGATCTGGTAGGGGTGCTACTGGGGAGAGAAGAATACTTGCTGCCGGTGATCTACGGGATCCTGCGGAGCGGAGCGGCCTATGTACCGATTGATGTACATGCCCCGGCAGCGCGTCAACAGGCGATCATTACCGATGCAGAGCTGAAGGTAGTGATCGGAAGAGGCGCACAAAGCCCGGAACTGACAGCAGAGAGCCATCTACTCGAAATAGAAGCATTAATACAAGCGATTACAACCAAGCCAATAGCAGGAGAACTACCACCGGTAGACAGCCACAGCCTGGCTTATGTGATTTACACCTCAGGCACCACTGGCCGGCCAAAAGGAGTAATGATAGAACACCATTCGGTGATCAACAGATTAGAATGGATGCAGAAGAACTACCCGCTGGATACCAGTGATGTGATCCTGCAGAAAACACCGGTTATTTTTGACGTATCGGTATGGGAGCTGTTCTGGTGGTCATTCGCGGGAGCATCGGTCTACCTGCTGGAACCGGGAGGAGAAAAAGACCCCGCGGTGATCAGCAAGGCGATTAGAGAAGCAGGAATAACCACGATGCATTTTGTACCCTCGATGCTTAACCCGTTCCTGGAATATATAGAGCAGGAAGAGCTCTCAAAGACATTAAATAGTTTAAAGCAGGTTTTTGCCAGCGGGGAAGCCTTGCCGGCAAGCCAGGTAAACACGTTCGGACGTTTACTGCGGGAACAAGGCACCAGGCTGATTAACCTGTACGGGCCGACAGAAGCAACGGTGGACGTATCCTATTACGAATGCGAGCTGAGCGGAAAGACAACTACGGTACCGATCGGTAAACCGATAGACAATACCAGGTTATATGTACTGGACGTGTCGGGTCAGCTTTGCCCGATAGGGATGGCCGGCGAGCTATGTATCGCCGGGGTAGGACTAGCCAGGGGCTATCTGAACAACGCGGAATTAACAGAACAGAAATTCACAGCTAACCCGGTAAACACCCAGGAACGGATCTACCATACAGGGGATTTGGTACGTTGGCTTGCAGACGGGAATATAGAATACCTGGGGAGGATGGACCACCAGGTGAAGATAAGAGGCTTGAGGATAGAACTAGGGGATATCGAGAGTCATGTGGGGAGTTACCCGGGCATTAGTGCCTGCGTGGTGATGCTGATAAAAGATCCCCACCCATATTTAGCGGCGTATTACACGGCCACAACAGAGGTAAGCGAAGAGGGATTAGGGGTATATTTAGGGAACTTGTTACCGGGCTATATGGTACCGGGAGTTTATGTGAGGTTAGGAACGATGCCGCTGACAGCGACGGGGAAGCTGGACCGGAAGGCGCTGCCGTTACCAATTCAAAAGACGAGGACAGCAGGGATAACGGCACCTCAGGGAGAACAGGAGCTCTTGCTGGCGGCGATCTGGAGTCAGGTGCTTGGAGTAGAAGAAAATACTATTAGTGTTGATGACAACTTTTTTATATTGGGAGGGCATTCCATAAAGGCCATCCAGCTGATAAACGAGATATACAAAAAACTTGTAGTACGTATAAAGTTAAGTGACATCTTCAGTAATCCTACCTTAGCGCAACAATCGGAATTATTAAACAAAAGTGTCGGGTATAAAAATACTACACTTAAAAGGTTGGAGAACAAGGATTATTATCTGATATCATCCGCACAAGAACGCTTGTTTTATGAGTATCTGCAAAAGCCTGATAGCTTGGCATACAATATTTCAGGTGCTTTTACCCTTGAGGGGCAAGTAGATGAAACACGGCTGCAAAATGCATTTCAAGCATTGATTGACCGGCACGAAAGCCTGCGGACTTCTTTTACATTTTCGGAAACGGGTATTGTAGAAATAATTAACCCGGATGTTAAATTAAAGCCCGTTTTGCTTAAGCAAGAAGAATTTGCAAACGTTAGTCAGACATTCAGCAATTTTGTACAGCCGTTTAATTTGTCTGAAGCGCCTTTAATGCGATATAGCTTGTTAAAAGGAGAAAAGTTTGGTGCAGTATTATTTATAGACGTTCATCATATTGTGTGTGACGGGCTTTCGTTGAGCATACTGATTAATGATTTTGTAAAAATCTATGAGGGAGAAACCCTGCCGCCACTCAACTTAAGATATGTTGATTATGCGGCGTGGCAAAAAGATGCTTTGAAAAATATACCTGAGCAGCTAAGTTTTTGGGAACAAAAATTAGCAGGAAAGCTACAAAAGCTTGACTTGCCCCAGGAACAGAATACAGAATATGAGGATATATCCGAGGCTTCGGTAACAGAGCTGGCGATAGACGGTGATTTGTATACCGCACTTAAAGCATACAGTGCAGTAGCGGGTGTTTCGGACTTTATGTTGCTGCTATCCTTTTATTACATTTTGCTATCCAAAGTTTCAGGCAACACCGATGTTATAATTGGTACTGATGTTGTAGGAAGAACTCATCCTGAATTAAATAATATTGTTGGGACGTTTATAAATATTCTTCCATTAAGGATCCAGGTTGACCCTTTCAGCAGTTTTGATGACTTTTTACAGCGCGTAAAATCAGGTGTATTACAGGCGTTCGATAACCAGGACTTTCAATATGATGAGATGGTTACAATGCTTAATAAGAACGGTGAAAACACTTACGATTCTATCATAGATGTACATTTCGCTTTTGCAAATTACATTCAGGTTACCGAAGAAATTGAGGGACTTAAAATTTCACCCATAAAATTAAGCGACGTAAAAACTACCCAGTATGGGTTTAAAATTGAAGTGTTTGAAAGCGATAACAGGATGCTTGTACAATTTATTTACAGTAAAGCATTATACAGCGCCGAAATAATAACCATGTTAAGTATTTATTACAGAAATATCATGGTGAATGCACTTAAAAACGGTTCGGTAAGTATTGATGAAATTGAACTTGATTCCGAATTGGTATACATTCAAACTATATAATTAAAAAAATAGTTTGACAAGTAAGGCCGCTTCCTGAGCGGGCTACGAACACCTAAACAATCCAAAAAAGCAGCATCTGTTGCAGGCTTATTCTTTATCAACCCATTAGTTAACAATAATTAAAACACACAAATTATGTGCGGTATTTGCGGATTTATAAAATTCGCCGGCAATGTATCCGGTGAAGACAGGCATATTGTTCAAAAAATGAATGATAAACTGATTCATCGCGGCCCGGATGAACAGAATATTATGCTTTTTGATAACGTGGCATTAGGCTTTACCAGGCTTAGTATTATTGGCTTAAGCAATGGCATGCAGCCTATCAGTAACGAAGATAACAGTGTTGTTGTACTTTGTAACGGGGAGATATTTAATTACATAGAGCTGAAAGAGGAATTGCGCCAGAAAGGACATTGCTTTAAAACAGAATCTGATGTAGAAGTTATCGTACACCTTTATGAAGAGTACGGCATTAATTTCATCAATAGAATGAACGGGCAGTTTGCCTTTGCTCTTTTTGATAAGAAAAGGAATACAATGTTTTGTGTGAGGGACCAGATGGGTATCATCCCACTATTTTACACCTTTACAAAAAACACATTCATTTTCGGTTCCGAGATCAAGGCTATCCTTGCGCACCCGCTTGTTGACAAGGAAGTGGATTTAACCGGTTTAGACCAAGTTATGACTTTTGCTGGCTTAATAAGCCCCAGGACTATGTTTAAAAACATTAATAGCTTGGAAAATGGCCATTACCTCACCATTTTACAAAATGGCGAGTATACAAATACCGAGTATTGGGACTTAAACTATCCTAAAGGAACTATTGAAATGGGTAATAAAACAGAAACTGACTACATTGATGAGTTAGAGGATTTGTTTGAAAAAGCGATAAACCTGCGGTTGCGTGCCGATGTACCCACCGGGCTTTATTTAAGCGGTGGGCTCGATTCGTCGATGATCACCATGAAAACAAGTCAATTGCAGCCAGGCATTTCGAAAGAGGCTTTCTCAATTGATTTCATCGAATCGCAGCACTCAGAATCAGTATACCAAAAGCTTATTGCTAAGGCAAGTAACTCAAACCTAAATCAAAAAACCTTTATTTATGATGATATCATAAACAGGCTGGAGGAATCAATTTATTACAGCGAATGCCCGATCAAAGAAACCTATAATACAGCATCCTTATGTTTATCCGAGGCTGTAAGGGCCAAAGGATTAAAAGTAATCCTGTCGGGCGAAGGTGCTGACGAGTTTTTTGCCGGATATGTTGGTTACCGTTTTGATAAAATGCGGCAAATGGATATTATCCAAAACCTCGCCCAAAACGATGAATTAGCATTACGCGAAAAGTTGTGGGGCGATAGCTCATTTTTTTACGAACGAAATTTTCTGGAATATGATCAGGTTAAAAGGAGCCTTTATTCTGACAAACTGAATGCTTCCTTCGACGAAATTAACTGTCTTAATCATCCGGTTATTGACAAAAGAAAGATCGAGGACCTGGATATAGTTAATAAACGGGCCTACATCGACTATAAAATAAGACTGGTAGACCACCTGGTTTCAGACCATGGCGACAGGATGGCTATGGCAAATTCGGTAGAGGTAAGGTATCCATTTTTAGATAAAGACCTGATTGATTTTTCAACACGTATACCATCTGACCTTAAATTAAATGAGTTTACTGAAAAATATATATTAAAGAAAATGGCAAGCCGGTTTATGCCTAAAGAGGTATTCGACCGTGAGAAATTCCATTTTATTGCTCCCGGCAGTCCTTATCTGCTCCAGAAAAAAACGGAGTATGTGATGGATATACTTTCATACGACAGGATAAAAAGAGAAGGCTTTTTTAACCCAGATGAAGTTGAAAGACTCAAAAATATATACATGCAGGACGGCTTTACAATTAATGCGCCTTACGAAAATGATATGCTTATAACGGTTATCACCTTCGGGATCTTTTTAGATAAATTTTTTAATTAAGATCAGTAACCGTTAGAATTTCTCAAACGATCCTGTCTAACGATAGCTAATAAATATCAACCCTATTTATCACATTATTATGAATTCTAAAATCATTCAAAACCAATTACGTAATAGCTTTGCCACAAACGCGGGCAAGGTTGCAATAGAACAAGGTGATCAAAAAGTTTTATATGCTGAATTGCTGCAAAAAGCAAATTCCATTACCGCGCTCTTGGTAAAACAGCAGTTACCAAAAGGCACTTTCATCGGTATATCCCTGGTCAATCGTACGGATATTATTGCTGCGATAATAGGGGTAATGAATGCAGGCCATGTTTTTGTGCCGATTGATGGAACCCAACCCCAAACACGTTTAGATGCTATTGTAAATGATATCTGCCTTGAATATTTGATCTCCACTATCGCGGTACAACCGGCTAACAAATTTGGTGCAGTTGCAAACGTTTATTTATTCGATGACATTGCAGCTAATGCAGCACAAAGCAACATTGAAATAGATTTTGATGGCGATGATAGTATTTACGTTTACTTTACTTCTGGCACAACCGGTAAACCAAAAGGCATCATTGGCAAAAATAGCAGCTTACAACATTTTATAAACTGGGAAATTAATGAATTTGATATTACGAATCAGGACAGATTCAGTCAGTTTATCAGTCCATATTTTGATGCTTTTTTACGGGATATTTTTGTCCCATTATTAGCAGGTGGAACAATTTGTATCCCACCGGCATCGGAGTCGTTTTTCTCACCGGAAAATGTAGGTAAATGGATTGAAGATTCAAATATTACAATGATCCACTGTGTGCCAAGTGTTTTCCGCAGTATTAATACCACAGATGTTAACACTAATAGCTTCTCAAATTTAAGATATGTGCTATTGTCGGGAGAGCGTATTATTCCCGAAGAATTGACGCACTGGTTTAATATTTTGAATAACAGAATACAGCTGGTGAATTTATATGGGGCATCGGAAACTACGATGATTCGTTCTTTTCACAGGATACAGGCTGAAGATATTAAGCAAAAACGGATCCCGGTGGGGCGCCCGATAGCCGATTCAGAACTACTGATATTAAGGGATGACCTTAAACCTTGCGGAGCTTTAATTACAGGAGAAATTTATATAGTCTCAGATTATTTGACCAAAGGATACCTAAACGATCCTGAATTAAACAGCAAAAAGTTTGTAAAACTCACTTTGCCGAGAGGTGAAGTAATAGCCTTTAAAACAGGCGATAAGGCAAGGATGCTGGCCAGTGGCGTTATTGATTTAATTGGCAGGGAAGACAGGCAAATAAAGCTGCGCGGTATCAGGATAGAACTTGACGAGGTAGAGGCTTTACTTAGGCAATCAAACCTGTTAAAAGATGTAATTGTTATAGCAGCTACCGAAGAAAACCAGGATCAGGCGTTAGTTGCATTTGTAATAAAAAATGAGGCCGGCTTGCAGGGTGACCAATTATTAAGCGCACTTGAGGAATATAATCAAAAGCACGTTCCATTCTATATGGCTCCGTCAAGAGTAGTGGTACTTGATGCTTTCCCGCTGCTTAGTAACGGAAAGATTAATTACAAACAACTGGCTGATTATAAGGCCGAAGAAGTGCTTGTATTGCCGCAAAATGATATTGAAAACAGGCTGTTAATTATATGGAAAGAATTACTGGGCGATAAGGCGATCTCAACAGATGCTGCGTTTAACACCCAGGGAGGAAGCTCACTAACTATTATGCGCTTGATCGCGAAAATTTATAAGGAATTTGATGTGAGGATAGCCCTGACTGATTTGTTTAAAAATATGACCATTCAAAAACAGGCTGTGCTTGTTGCTGCGGCTAAAAAGGATGACAGCTATACAATCCCTGTGGCCCCTTTTGCCCCGGCGTATCATTTATCAGCAACGCAGGAACGGATATATTTCAATTATGCTTTAAACCCAAACAGTACTGCTTATAATTTGCCTATGGCCTGGGAGTTGAGTGGCAAAATTGATTCCGAAAAAATTGGAAAGGCATTAAGCTGTTTAATAGAACGCCACGAAAGTTTACGAACAACTTTTAAAGTTGAACAAGGGGAGTTGTTGCAAGTAATAGTTGAAGAATTGAGCGCGCCCGTTGAGAAAGTAATCAGCGATGATGATAATGCTGTTGAAGCTATCAATGCATTTATCAGGCCTTTTGATTTGGCGCGTGGGCCGCTGATCCGTTGCGGTATAATCATATTACCATCTGCGAAAAAAATATTAGTAATGGACGTACATCACATTGTATGTGACGGTATTTCGCAAACGTTGTTATACACAGATTTCTTAAAAATATATAAGGGTGAGCATTTGCAGCCGTTGTCTATTCAATATAAAGATTATGCTGAGTGGGAGTTTGGCTTTAAAAAGACACATAATTATATTGCCCTTCGGGAATTCTGGTTAAAAGAATTTGAAACACCTGCGCCTGTGCTTGATTTGCCTTGCAGCGTGCCGCATGAGGATAACAGCCAGCAAGGAGGTAACGTACTATTTGCTATTGACAAGCAGACTTACCAACCACTGTTTAACTTCTTAAAAGAAGAAGGTATTACTACATTCTCAGGCCTGTTTGCCATATTCTATGTGTTCCTGGCGCAATTAACCGGGCAAGATGACCTTGTGATAGGCGTTAACACAGCTGGCCGTATACATGAAGAAGTAGATAAGGTGATTGGAATGTTTGTGAAAACCTTACCGGTACGGAATAAAATAAACACAGAGGCAACCTTTAAAAGCTTTGTTCAACAAGTACATAATCACTTTGTAAAAGCTAGTAGTAAGCAACTATATGATCTTGCAGATATTATAAGTGAACTGAATAAAGGTAAGGATGCCACCGTTAAAAGTTTATTTGAGGTCATGTTTGTTTTCCAGAATTATGAAAGAGAATTGGTAGAAACAAACAACCTGCAATTTATTCAATATGAGTTTGAAAATAAAACCTTTAAATACCCGGTTACGCTGTTCTGTAACGAAGGGGCAGATGTCTTTCATTTCAGATTGGAATATGCATCAAAATACTTTACAAAAGCCGATGCTGAATTAATTGCGGAACAGTTTGAAACGCTTACTGCTAATATAGCAGCTAACCCTAATGCACTTATTATTGAATATGGGGATACGGATTTAGTACAGGACAATAAAGAAATCAATACCGCCGAAACATTTCAATTTAACTTCTGATTGCCTTTTGGCAATAGTCATCAAAAGTAAAACGCACATGCCGTTTTGACGCAGCTTTGCAATTAAGAGCTGAAATAAAATTATCACAATAAACACAATTTTAACCATGGAATCAAAGCTTGACCTGAAGGCATTGAATGCGAACAAAAATGTCAGGATGCGTAACTATTGGATTAACCGTTTAAAAGGGTTCGAATTCAATAATTATTTTCAAGACAATATTGGAACAGGGGTAATTGAGGAGTATACTGTAGTTACAACAACTATTCCTGCCATCGTTTCAGAAAAACTAGATCAGATTGCCAATTCTTTATCGGCCAAACGTGTTATACTGTTGGCAGCGCTTGGCGTGTTGGCAAAAAAATGTTCGTCTGTTAATGATGTATGCGCTTTTGTACCGGTAAGGAATGCGGGTAGTTTAACAACCTATAATGATATTATCCCGGTTAGGATGAATGATTTTTCTGAATTCAACTTTCCCCGGTTAGTTGCCTGCCTCAGTCAAAACCTTAGTAAGGATTACGAAAACAGCACTTATTCTCTACGTGCTATACTAAATCTCAATAGCCAGAACTTGCAAGGAATCTCAAAGGTTGGATTACAAATTGAGGAAGAACAGCAGTTTTCGGGTGAGGATGCTTTAAATATGGAATTGCTTTTCAGCTTTAGTTTTAGCTCAGGCATGCAATTAAAGCTAAAATACCATCAGAGTAAGTTTAGCGATAACTATATTCAGCGGATAGCAAAACTCTACATAAGCCTATTACAAAGGCTGTTAAACAATAAACAGGATGTTATAAAGGACATTGAGATCATATCGCCGGATGAGAAAAAAATCATTATGGAGGATTTCAATAATACCTCAATGCCAATTCCGGGAGATGCAACCATTCTTGATCTGTTTAAACAACAAGTTAAAATTCAGCCAGATAGGGTTGCCGTACAATTTAAGGATAAGACATTAACATACCGCGAATTAGACTTAAAGTCGAACCAGGTGGCTAATTATTTACGTGCCGATTTTGATTGCCAGCAAAAAGTGATTGGCGTACTGCTCGACAGATCTGTTGAATTAATAGTAGCCATATTTGGTATATTAAAAGCCGGGGCCATTTACTTACCTATATCAAAATCTTATCCGCCTGATAGAATTGCCTATATGTTACACGATAGTGCAGCACAATTGGTATTTGTGGACGAGGAGAATGTAGAAATACCGGGTAATATTAAGGCTGTACCGGTTAACATAGCAAGCAATGCTGCCGAAGCGCCGTGTAATTGTGCTAAACCAGATGGGATAGTCTACATTATTTATACCTCCGGTTCAACCGGGAGACCTAAAGGTGTATTAATTAAACATGTTTCCATGTTAAACCGCCTTTGCTGGATGCAAAACAAATATGAATTGCAGCCCGGGGATGTTATTCTACAAAAAACACCGCTGGTATTTGATGTTTCTATATGGGAGTTATTTTGGTGGTCGATGTATGGCGCAAAACTGGTGCTGGCAGAGCCTGGTGCTGAGAAAAGTCCTGAGCAATTATGTAATCTTATCCAGCAAGAAAAGATAACTGTATTACATTTTGTGCCTACTATGTTAAACATGCTGCTTGTTTATCTTAAAGAGTTTAATAAAGGCTATTCATTACACAGCATCAGGCATTTATTTGCCAGCGGAGAAGAACTTAAGGTTGTTGACGCTCAGCAGTTTTTGGATTATTATCCTCAAGCTAGGGTGCACAATCTTTATGGGCCAACTGAGGCTACGGTCGACGTATCTTATCACGAAGTACTGGCATCAACCCAATATCATAGCATACCAATAGGCAAACCGATTGACAATACGTCTTTATATATTTTTAGTAAAGAGCAGCAGCTTCAGCCAATCGGGATACCTGGTGAAATTTATATAGGAGGGATTAATGTAGCGGTAGGGTATTTAAACCGGGAAGAACTTACCAGCGAAAAGTTTGTGGTTAACCCTCTTGATAGCCAATCGCGGTTGTACAGGACAGGAGACCTTGGCAAATGGTTGCCTAACGGCGAGATAGAGTACCTTGGCCGGATAGACAATCAGATAAAAATACGCGGAAATCGTATCGAGATAGGCGAGGTAGAGTATGTTGTTACCTCATTCGATAAAATAAAAAATGGGGTTGTTTTAGCAAAAGAAGCGAATGGCGCATTTCAATTAGTGGCTTACCTGGTAACAGAAGCTGGATTTAATGAAAATGACCTGATAGCCTATATGAATGCAAAATTACCCGATTATATGATCCCTTCAAGCTTCATATATGTTGATCAAATACCGGTAACGTCAAACGGAAAGGTTGACAGAACTACGCTGATGCAGTTAAAAAATGTTGAACATGTGAATGATGTTAAACCGCAAACTGATTTAGAAATATTACTGTTTAAATACTGGTCTGAAATATTAAATAAAAAAGAAATAAGTGTAAACGATAATTTTTTCAGGATAGGTGGTGATTCGATCCTGTCTGTAAAACTTATTGGCACCCTTAACAATCACTTCAACATTAATTTAGCGCTGGCTAATTTATATGAACATAACACCATAAAACAACTTGCAGCATTTATAGATGAAGCCGGTTTAATGAATGGTTTGGATGAATACAGCCGTGTAGAGCAGGAGCTTGAGATTTTTGAGCAACAGTATCTGCAAAAATACAGCGATCCGAATATTGAGGCTGTTTACCCGATGAGCGATACAGAGAAATACATGTGCTATAGTGATAAGTCGCGGCCCGAAGATTTGCTGTATTTTAAACAAAACATGCAACCTGTAATGTACATTAATTTTAATGTTGATGTATTACAAACGGCTGTTGACATAATAGTTAACAGGCACCCAATTTTGAGGACAGGGTTTAATGTTGAAGAAGGTGCGCACATCATATACAAAAACATAAAAATAGGAATAGATTACAGGGACCTGAGTAATTTGGATAACGCGGTTCAACATTCACTGATAACAGCGTATTTAGAACAAAGCCGGAAAAACCACATTAACCCCAATAATGCACCTTTATGGAGGTTGATCGTATACAAACTATCGGAGCATCATCACGAATTATTATTTGAATTTTATGGTGCAATGCTTGATGGCTGGAGCATGAGCGCCGTAATCGCAGAACTTAATGAGCTTTATAGCATATTAGTAAAGCAGGGCAATGTTTCGCACCAGATACAAACTCCCGCATATAAAGATTTTATTATACAGGAGTTGATCAACAAGAATAATAAAGAAGTTCATAATTACTGGAAGAAAGAACTTATGGACTGTAAGAAACTAAAATTAAATAATAACACAGGGCCAAAGCAATTCAAATCAATAAGGCAAAAATCCTCGAAAGAACTGGTGATAAACCTGGAGAAAATTGCCGCCAGAGAAGGTACCACGATCAAAAATATATTATTCGCGGCTTATGTGTATACGATGAGCCTGTTATCCGGGGAGACGGATGTTTTAGTAGGCTTGCTAAGTTTTAACCGGCCATTAAAGCAGAACGGCGAACGTTTACTGGGTTGTTTTGTAAATGAACTGCCGGTAAGAATAAAAATACCCGAGACCGCCACCTGGAAGCAACTTATCGGTTTGGTTGATCAAAAACTATCGGAGTTTAAGAAACACGATACCATTTCCCTGGCAGTAATTAATAAAATTATTAATGGCAAAGAGGATTTTGCGAATGAGTATTTTGATACCGTATTTAACTTTATAAGATGGCATTTAATGGAGGCAATGGAGCTGCAGCCTATGAGCGAATCTGAAGTTAACCGTGTTGAATTTGACAACTTCGTAAGAACAAGCACCTCATTTAATGTTAATTATAACTTGAATAGTGAGCGGCTGCTGAATATGCATGAATACGCTACCCCATATATTGATGATGCAACCATCGAGCTATATACTTCGATATTCGACAGTATTCTGGTTAAAATGATCGATAATACAAATGAAATAATAGAGCCAGATCATTTAATAACATGTTAAATCCGGTATGGCAAGAAGATTAAACTTTTAGTCGCCTATACTTCTATTAAGCAATATAGATAATATCTATTTCGCAGCATCCCCGTGTCCCGTCAATTCTTTCTAAACAAACTTAAAACCCATATCAAAAAAAATGAAAATAATTCAAAGCTTTTGGACCAAGCCCTTTTTGCAATCGGGCGACTCATTGAAAGACTCGCGTATGAACGGCGGGTGGCAGGCAAGGAGGTACAATTACTTTAGCCTGGCGTTAAGCTGCCTGCAGTTAAGGAAATTTTACGACGAGGTTGAACTGGTTACAGATGACCTCGGCAAATATTTGCTTATTGATAAAATGAAGCTTCCTTACACCAAGGTGTCTTTAGAGCTCAATAGCTTAAATGAATATCACCCGGGTTTATGGGCATTGGGCAAAATAGAAGCCTATCGTATTCAGGACGCCCCATTTTTACATGTTGATAATGACATATTTATATGGGATGCTTTTTCTGAAGAGATCGAGAACGCTGCCCTTGTAGCTCAAAACTTTGAAACCACAGTAAAGGATGCTACGGCAACTTTTAATGAGATATATACCGGTTTAAATTTCATACCCGATTATTTACAGAAATTAAAAGGGGTAGATAGTATTTCGTACAGTAATGCCGGGATATTGGGTGGGACCGATGTTAGTTTCTTTAAAAACTATACACGCGAAATATTCAACTTTCTGCATGCTAACGAGCAATACATTAATGACAATATTAAAAACCTTAACTCGGCATATATCAATGTGATTTATGAACAGATGGTTTTTAATCAATTAGCTGATGGCTCTAATAAAAGTATTACCCACCTGTTTCCAAATGAAGTTGATATACCCCGCGATATCGGGTTCTTCCACGAGGCCAACAGAAAATACGGAGGTTACATGCATTGCTGCGGTACTTTTAAAAAGAACCGGTTGATTTATGAATTACTGGAACTAAAGTTAAAAGAGCATTATCCTGAATACTATGAACTTATTAACTACCATATAAACGCTATAGAAATTTGATAATTATGAACACATTTGAAAATAGAGTAAAAGACCTGGCTTTTGAAATTTTTTACAAAATGCAGGAACACCATGATAATTGGATCACTGGTGAAAATGATAAGGGTACCAGGGCCGATAGTATTTACGGAGGCAGGGTAGGAGCATTGTTTTTTATGCTTGAATTGTATAAAACAACCAATGAAAAATCAATTTGGAACGGTATAATAGATGAGATTAAATGGATAGAAAATTATTCAACTGAGAATCCGACCAATAACTACAGCCTGCTTAAAGGAAAATTGGGATTGGGGATGTTTTATTTAAGGATGGGTGAGCTTACTGGCGAGGAGCAATATTTGAACAAAGCTGTTGCCTTAGCAAAGGAATATTATACCAGCAACGCCTATTTTAATGGGATCATCAGCAGGTATGGTGTTGCTGATGGTATTGCCGGTGTACTGCTGTTTACGCATGAGCTATACCTTAAAACAGGCCAATTATGGTTACTTGATCACGTTGAAAAATATACGTTAAAGCTATTATATAATTGCTACCAAAGCGAAAATGGTATTTTTTGGGGAGGAATCACCAACCGCGATTATAAAAATAACGGATATGCTATAGGCAATACCGGCGTGGCTTTTGTTTTAAACAGGATTGGCATCAGTTTTAAAAATAATCTTTTAAAAGCCCTTGTACATAAGGCACTTGCTTATGACAAAAATCAGTTAGAGAAAAGAATAAATGCCCCCTCTGCACCTATTTCTGAGGCGCACTTATTATCTCTTGGCTACGGTTCGTTAGGATTCGGGTTAGTGCAATTATATGCCGAAGAAGATATTGAACGCCATTTGCCGGAAATGGTTAAAAATGCTGCTTTAGCAGTAAAGCAGTTATGTGACCAATCAGGTGAATGCGATTCATACGGCCTTTTTACAGGATTGGCTGGTATCGGACTTGTGCTTATGCAGGCCGGTAGCCTTACCAAGGATGATACTATCATACAATCGGCCAGCCTTGTTGCCGACAGATTGATTGAGGTTTTTGATAAAGTAAAAGACCGTCTCAATTTTACATTAGATAGCGCTCTTGGAATAGGATACTTTCTGCTCAAATTTGCTAATTCGGATACAGAGCTTTGTATAATGCCTGAGTGCAATATAGAGCCGGATCTATCGCAGCTTCCTGAATCGTCAATTTTCAGGCAAGGCAATAATGAGTTATTAGAGACCTATATCAGCAGTAATTACAAAAAGACATTCCCCGCTGTTAAAACATTATTCCCGGATGCTTGCCAGAATTTTATTAACACAGTTGGCGATATAGAAATGAGTAGTTTCGCATCCTTCGCTGCAAAAGTTATCGGTGAGTCCGACGCTTTGGCATCCCCTGCTGTATTATGTGAGCTAAATAAAGAAAATTTCCTCATCCCAACCATCGCGCAATTAAATGAAAGTAACATTTATAGTGAGGCGGATATCTTAAATATTGATAGGGTAATGAATCTTAGTCCTGAGGAATTCCAGGATTTAAAACTGGTACAATCCAAAAAAGTTAAGGTGTTTAGTGATGAGTATATTGATATTGACCTTGTAAATTTCGACAAAGAGTCGTTCATCAATTTTATGCAGTTCTATGGTGTGAACAGTTGTTTTTACGCAGTGTCAAGTGTTGACAGCTTGCACGTAGCTCCGTTAAGCATGTTAAAATTTATTTACGATAGATTTAATACACCCGCGGATATTAAGCAAGTGTGTGATAACGTAATGACATTTTTCAACAAGCAGGACCAGGAGCTTATCGAAATATTGAAAGTAAACTTTAAGGTTGAAGACGAAGAGCATTTGAAGCTAATGATCAGGGAATACGTACTGGAGGGTGCGAGGTATTGTATGACAGAAGGCTTACTTGAAGCATTGCCATTATAATCTAACCAAAAAAGTGCCGATTTCTTCGGCTGTATAACAAATTAACTACTCGTTTTTTTAAGTCTTCGCGGTAATGGGCTTTATAGCCATATGCCCCTTTAAAAGGTTGGGCAGTATATGCTGTGCTTAAAAACGGGATCAAATATTTTAAAGCTATGAAAATCCTAACTAACACAATTTATGAATCGGACCTTAAGCCCGAAGGCTTAAGCAATCCGGTAACGACTCCCTGGTTCCGCAATCATGTCCAAAAAAGTTATGTGTTTAACTATGTGGCAAAGCTGGTACTTGTACTGGCGGGTATCATGTTTTCCATTGGCTTAAAGGCGCAGCAACCTGTTTCGTTTGTATCCGATCATCAACGGGTTTATGCAAATACTTTTGACAGTGAAGTAAAAAAAATGATGCTTGAGGTAGGTGTACCGGGTAGCTCAATAGCAATTATTGAAAACAATCAGGTAGCATACGCTAAAAATTACGGTTATAAACAACTTGAAGATAAAGACCCGGTAACTGATAACAGTGTATTTGAAGCATGCTCGTTATCTAAAATGCTATTGGTTTATGTGGTACAAAAACTTGCTGATGAGCAAAAGATCGATTTAAACAAACCGCTATATCAGTACCTCGAATATGAGCCCCTTAAACATGACCCGCGTTATAAACTGATTACGGCACATATGATATTGAGCCATTCTTCAGGTATAGAAAATTGGCAATGGGAAAACGATCCGAAAGTACTGGAAATTGTAGCTGAGCCGGGCAGTAAGTTTGTTTATTCAGGCGAAGGTTTCCAATACATGGCGAAGGTGGTGGCAAAAATACTTAATGAGCCTTATGATGTTTATGTAAGCAAAATGGTACTGGGGCCGCTTCATTTAAATTCAACTTATCTGAAATATGTTGAAAAAAATGACAGCCTGCATATCGCGGCATCACCAACAGATTATGCTGTGGGTTATTCGGACATGGAAGTGCCTGTAAAAAAATGGAAAAACGCGGATCCGGTACCGGCATCGGGTATGCATACCACCGCAGCCGATTATGCCCGCCTGATTATAGGGATGTTTAATGAAAAGAACCTTTCGGCGGCCGGTTTAAAACGCATGACGAAGCCAGTTATCAGGATGAATGAAGGCAGCGATGCCATTTGGCTGAGCGAAGGTTTCTTCCTGTTAAAAACGCCTGATGATACGCTTGCCTTTTTCAATGGAATAAACAATGGGTTTAAATCAGAAATATTTTATTCAGTTAAAAATAAGAGGGGTTTTGTGCTTTTTACCAATAGCGACCGGGGAGAATTAATGACCGGATATCTTTCACAATTAACTACAAAATTTAATTTAAATGCTTTGTTTACAACTTCCTTTTATTCGGTTTATCCAAGCCAGGCCATCAGTTTATTCAGGATGTACCGTGAAAAAAACACTGCCGCGATGCTTACGGAGATCCAAAACCTTAAAACAACAGGCACAATTAAACCTAACACACTAAATGAGTTGGGAGACACTTTTATGTCGCATGATATGGAGTTATCCCGCAAACTTTTGGAAATGAATATCGAGCTATTCCCCGATTCCTCATTGTCTTATTGTCTGTTGGGCGGGGTATACTATCAAACAAAAAAATACGACCTGGCCTACGCCAATTTAACTAAGGCGAAGCAATTAAACTTTGATATGTGGGATATTGAAGGACCACTTAAAGATGCAAAGGCAAATTTGAGTAAGGCCAAATAAAGAGATGTAGCATTACTAAGAATTTATATCAACTACTAACCAATAAAATAACGGAATTATGGAAACACTACTTAAACCAACTACAAAAAATGTGCTTGAGGTGATAAGCCTGCCCAACTTAACTCCTGATGCATTTATAAGTTATTATAAAGCAAATACTGTCGCAATTGACAATGCTTTAACCAGGGCTGCTGTAAAATTTAAAGGTGTTCAAATAGATACGCAAGAAAGCTTTAAGCACATTGTTGATTCGATTTCAGAAAAGTTTATGAGTTATATCGATGGTAATTCACCACGCACTAAATTATCGTCTAACATATATACCTCTACAGAATATGACAAAACACAAAAGATCACCATGCATAATGAGTTGTCTTACTCAGCCAAGTGGCCGAACAAGCTTTTTTTTAGCTGCCTTCAGCCTGCTTCCGAAGGTGGGGAGACGCTGATTGCGGATAGTCGGGCTATTTTAAAAGAGATGGATCCGGAGATTGTAAATGAGATAGCCGATAAAGGGTTGATTTATGTAAGAAACTTGCATGGCGGTGCGGGATTAGGCCCATCATGGCAGGAGACTTTTGAAACAGAGGACAAAAACGAGCTGGAAGCTTATTGCAAGTCTTATGGAATAGATTTAACCTGGTGCGGAAATGGAAACATAAAACTAAAGCAGTACAGTAAAGGAATTATCAACCACCGGATTACAGGAGAACGGTTATGGTTTAACCAGATAGATCAGTTTCACCCTATACAACTTGGCGAAGACATGAAGGAAACACTAAGCATACTTTATGATTCGCCCGAAGAATACCCGATGTATGTAACGTTTGGCGATGGTAAAAACATTAGCGAAGATATTATTACAGAGGTATTAAACACTATTGAAAGAGTAACCGTAGCGCCTGTTTGGGAGAAAAATGAGCTGCTGATACTTGACAATGAATTATTAGCTCATGGCCGTAACCCATACGCCGGTGATCGAAAAGTATTGGTATCCATGTCAGAATAGTATTTAGAGCTTATGTTATGATAACAAGAACTAAGAACAAAACAATAGGCATTGTGGGTGGTATGGGGCCTGAAGCGGGCTTAAACCTTATGCAAGCGATTCTAAATCAAACCCCGGCCGCATCTGATCAGGATCATTTACCGGTGATACTGATGTCTCTGCCTGGTACCATTACAGACCGGACCTCTTTTTTAGAAGGGCAAACCACTATAAACCCGGCATATTCAATTGCGGCTATTGTTAAAAAGCTGGAACTGGCCGGGGCAGACGTAGTGGGCCTTGCCTGTAATACTACCTATTCACCGGAGATTTTTAATGTAATACTGCAGCAATTGAAGCAAATGAACTGTAATGTTCAGTTAATTAACATGCCATTTGAAACCTGCAGGTTTATAAAAGAGAACTATAAAAATGTAAAGCGGGTGGGGCTTATGGCCACCAATGGAACCTATAAGTTTGGGATGTATAAAAGCATTTTACAAAATTTTGGTTACGAGGTTGTGCTTCCTGACCCGCTGTTCCAGCATAATGTAATTCATAATATGATTTACAATCCTGTTTATGGTATTAAAGCAAACGCAGGGAGTATTACACAACGGGCAACATTACTACTGGAGCGGGCGCTCGGTTTTTTTGAGGCGGAGCAAACAGATGCTGTTATTTTGGGTTGTACCGAACTTTCACTATTGGTAAAAAGCTTAAAGGTGAAAACTTTACCCCTTATTGATGCTTCGGAAGTGCTTGCACTTGCATTGTGCAAAGCTTCAAATGAATCTACCGCATCATTTTTTGAAAGAGGAATTAATCCGGAACAATTACATCAATTGTCTTTTGCGCCAGCATATTTATAAAGCTTATATCTACTGGCCTACTTACGCAAATAAACTTATACGTAATGATTTACAAAAAATTACATGCACCGGCGGCAGGGATGTTGCTGTTTGTTGCCCTTATGTTTCTCGGGTCTTTAAATAGCTATGCAGGGAAACTGCCTGCTGTACCCGGCAGGCGTATAGATTCGCTCATTAATAAAATAATGAAGGATAACTATGTGCCGGGATTAAGCATCGCCATTGTAAACGGCGATCAGCAGCAGATAAAAACTTACGGTTATAGCAGCCTGGAGCGTAAGACACCAGTTACCCCCGGAACTTTATTCCAGATAGGGTCATGCAGTAAAGCTTTTACAGCATTAGCTATGATTAAACTGGTAAGTGAACAGCACATCAACCTTGATGAACCTGTATCGAAATACCTGCCGTGGTTTAAAGTTACTTATAAAAACGCTCTTGTACCCGTTACGCTTCGGCAGTTGCTGAACCACACCAGTGGAATTCCATGGAAAACTATTTCAACTATACCACAACGTAATGATGCAGCTGCATTAGAGCAAACGGTAAGAAATGTGTCCACAATTCAACTTCATAACTTGCCCGGAACGCAATATGAGTATGCAACCATTAACTATGATATTATAGCGTTGGTTATACAAACCATAACAGGTAAAACGTTTGAAAACTACATACAGCACGAGATATTAGATAGTTTGCAACTTGCACACACAACCATAGGTGTGCCTGTAAACGATGGTACTATTGCCCAAGGCTATAAAGTGTCGTTTTTAAATGCAAGGGCATACAATTCGCCTGTATTTAAAGGTAATAACGCGGCCGGATATGTAATATCAAACGCGAATGATATGGTTAAGTGGTTGCGCTTTCAAATGGGGCTCACAACCTCTCCGCTGTACAAATATGCTTACATAACTCATCAGCGCGATGAAACGGTTGCTCCTTCGGGGCTAATGTCCTATGCTATGGGCTGGGAGGTTTCCCTTAGCGGCAATGGCCAAATTATGCACGATGGTGTAAACCCCAATTTTACATCATATGTCGCTTTTATCCCGGGTAAACATTTGGGGCTTGTTATACTAACCAATTCCAGCAGCAATGCAGCCCAATACCTGGGTGCCAAAATTATGGCAATGCTTTCAGGAGAGGATCTTAAAAAGCTGCCGGAGCCGGATAACAGCGGAGATAAAATTTTTACAATAGTTAGCGCTGCGTTAGCGGTTTATACATTTGTAATTATTGGGTTAATTCTCTTTTTTCAATTAGGGCGGATTAGTAAAAAAAGAAAGCTGCAACTGCCTGATAGCAAGAGCGTTTTTCAGTTTTTTATTGCTGTGCTGCTGATAACTCCGGTTGTTTACAGTATATACCTGTTGCCAAATGTATTTGGGTTTTCATGGGGGGCGATAAGGGTTTGGAGCCCTGATAGTTTTGTGGTAATGATCAAACTCATTATTGCGTCTATATTTACCAGTTACCTGTCTTATTTCATATCGCTGTTCTTGCCTTCGGGTTATAACTTCAAAAGTAAAATACCGCTGATTTCTTTGATGAGCATCCTGTCAGGATTGTCAAATATGGGCATGATATTGCTTATTACATCATCATTAAGAGAAAGTATAGAAGTAAAATACCTGGCCTTTTATTACGGTGTAATGTTGCTGGTATACCTGCTCGGCAGGCGTTACGTACAAGTAAGCTTAATTAATACAACACGTAAAGTAGTGTATGATGTAAGAGTTAAGCTAATTAAAAAGATATTTTCTACATCTTATCACAAGTTTGAGAAGATTGACAAAGGGCGTATATATTCTACCCTTAATGATGATGTAAGCACAATAGGTAACGCTGTAAACATGATTGTGGCACTTATTAGCAGCACAGTTACAGTGGCAGGTATTTTTCTGTACCTGGCAACACTTGAGCTATGGGCAACAATACTTACAATTGCGCTTATTGTTGTTATCTCAATAGTTTACACAGCCATAAGCAGGGCCACGCATGTTTATTTTGAAAAAGCAAGAGATAGCCAAAATACATTTATGAGGCTGCTAAGCGGCATTATTGACGGATATAAGGAATTGAGCTTACATCAATCAAAAAGAGTTGCATATGGTGATGACGTTGCCAATACGGCTCATGAATTTAGCGAGAAAAGCAGTATAGCCCAAACCAAGCTCTTATATGCCTCGTTACTTGGTGAGTTGTCGCTCATGGTTTTAATGGGCCTTTCAGCCTTTGGTATACCGGAGCTATTTCCTGATATTGAGCTTTATAAGGTTGCAAACTTTGTAATCCTTTTATTATACTTAAATGGCCCTCTAAATGTAATTCTAAACTCTGTTCCGGGCGTTATGCTATTAAGGGTTGCGTGGAACAGAATACAGTTGTTCATTAACGATATTCCGGCCGATCTTAATAGCGGTAAGTTAGTGTCAGCCATTGATAAGCAAAGTGTTTTAAATATTAAAGCTACAGGAGTCACCTATCAGTATAAAAATAATAAGGGCGGAGAGACTTTTTCAATAGGCCCGATTGACCTGGAAGCAGAACGGGGCGAGATCATATTTATTATCGGGGGTAATGGAAGCGGCAAAACTACTCTGGCTAAATTGCTTACCGGGTTATATCCCTCTACTTCAGGTAAAATATCAATCAACGGAAAGGCTGTGGAATGTGCTGCGTTAAGTGAATACTTTTCTGCTGTATTTAACCCTTGTCATCTTTTTGAAAAGCTTTATGGTATAGATACCGAGCAACCTGATGAAGTAATAGCTGATTATCTTACTATGCTGGGGTTAACTGACAAGGTAAAACTTAAGGATAATGAATACAGCACTATCGATCTCTCTGCCGGGCAAAGAAAAAGACTGGCACTGCTGCAGTGCTTTCTTGAAGATTCTCCGATTTATTTATTCGATGAATGGTCTGCCGATCAGGATCCTGAATACAGAAGATTTTTTTACAAAGTAATACTTCCGGAAATGCGGGAGCAGGGTAAAATTATAATTGCCATCACCCACGACGACCATTACTTTGACGTAGCAGATAAAATATTAAAAATGGATTCAGGCAAAGCGGAATATGTATCTAATCATTACAAAATAGATAGTATGCTAGCCAGTTCCCTATTATAATTTCTCCATTAATTTTTAATAATTACATATTGTATAACTGATTAAACAACTTTTCAAATGAGTAATCCAGTTTTGATTGAACAAGAACCTGCCGAAATGGAAAAAATAATTCAAGAATTTTTTCATATTGTACCAGGTATGGCTAATGCTAAAAGCGTGCCGGTTGTAAACGCTGAAAGCTTAAGCAAAGACGCTTTTATAAAAAAATGGGTAAATAATAATCAGCCTTGCCTTATAAAAGGTGCAATTAAGCATTGGCCTGCATCAAATAAATGGGGCGATATTGACTATTGGAAATCTACTTGTGAGGATTTTCGTCTTTGCGCGTATCCGCATCATAATTATGGCCGGGTTAAAAACAGGATGGGAATAGAAATGGGTTTTTATGAGGCAATAAATAGGCTATTTAGTGGCACAGACCATATATTTAGTATGCCATCAGAACCGATTTTTCGTGGTAGCCGCTTTGGAGAATTAATCGCAGACTTGCCGGGCTTTAAATTTTTACCGGATTCACCAAAGCCCAGGTTATATGATCGCATGAGAATGTTCATGTATCGCAGAGCCGCAACTACGTGGCATTATCATGATACTGATGAAACCCTGATGTGCCAAATTAAAGGTGGTAAGAAGGTTGCTTTGTTTTCACCGGGGATTCAAAATTCAATACATGTTGCTGCATTTATGCAGCAGGAGCTGCACATGGAAGGACATGTATTAAACCCGGACATTAGCCTTGATCCATTAATGGTGAATGTAGAAGAAGGGGATGCCCTGTATATTCCGCCATATTGGCATCACGGGGTAGTCCCTTTGGATGGTGAGGTAGGTTTTACACTAGCCTATTGCTGGGCTAGTCCTTTTCATAAATTTGGTGATTTCTCAAATGCCTTTGTGCGAAAATTGTACAGGGATGCAATTAAACCCATTAAAAAAGTATCTTTTTTGATGCCTGTTATAGCTGTTTGCGGAATTACAGCTTATTTGTTTAGAAGGCTTAAAAACAAGTTTTAAACAAAAAATGTTTATTTTTATTCAATAGTATTTTCATTTATATATTATGACATCGTTATACTATTACTTGATTAATGATCCATTAAGCTTACCGCTTTTTATGGAAAAACTGAGCCTTTTGCCCGCAGATCAGCAGGAGAAAATAAAGAAGTTCAGAAGATGGCAGGATGCGCACGCCTCTTTGTTCGGTAAACTGCTGTTAAAACAGGGCTTGCAGGACTTTGGCATCGCGATAAATTTAAATGAAATAAAGTATAATGCCTATGGTAAGCCTTATTTTGAGAATGACCTGGTAGGATTTAATATTACGCATTCCGGTAATTTTGTTGGCTGTATTATTTCAAACGATACAACAACAATAGGTATTGATGCAGAGGTTATTAAAGAACTGGATATTGAGGATTTTCAAGACCTGTGGTGTGCGAATGAATGGGCCGATATTCGAAACAACGAGCTGAATGTATTTTATAAATATTGGACCAGTAAAGAAGCCGTTGTTAAAGCCATTGGCAAAGGCCTGAGTATATCACTTAATGAAATAAACGTGGATAACGATGTGGCAAAAATAGGTAATGAAACATATTTTATAACCAATGTAGATATGTTTCCGCATGTAATTATAAACGTGGCAAGTAAACAACAAATAGGCGATATCCTTATCTATGGGTTTAATATTCAGGAAACATTAACTGAACCAGGGATTACATAGATTTAATGCGTTTTTTATAAAATCATCCAAAACAAAAGAGCCTCGAGTCGAAAGATTAGAGGCTCTTTTGCGTTAGAAGCAGCCCTAAACTCGAACCATTTACTTCAAAATTTACAAGCTTTGGCATCCGTTTGGTAAAAGTTTAGAAGGGTTCGATCCCACCTCAAGGCCTACGCAATCGATTCCGTAGAAATAAATGGCCTTCTCTCATAAAAAGTTTTTTTTAAATTATACGTTTACACTAAATTATAAGCCAAAAACGTATGAATTTTAAGATGATTTACCCGCTAATGATTGGTATTTTATTATCGGTAAGTGTGTGTGCCCAAACTTATTCATTTAAAACATTAGATGATTGCCTGGCACATGCACCTTTTAAAATGCCTGCGATTGTTGAGCCATCTTTTAAAAACATCATCTATAATATTAAAGATTATGGTGCAGTACCCGATGGGCAAACCCTTAACAGCGAAGCTTTTGATAAAGCAATTAATGCCTGTTCATTGGCAGGGGGAGGTACGGTGCTTATTCCTGCCGGTTTATGGCTTACCGGGCCTATCGAATTGAAAAGTAATGTGAATTTGCATAGTGAGCGTGGCGCATTGGTGATTTTTAGTACTGACCATACTTTGTATCCCATATTAATGCCTGAGGGCAGAACAAAATCGCCTATATCCGGCAATAATCTTAAAAATGTGGCTATCACAGGTGAAGGTGTATTTGACGGCGGAGGTGATAGCTGGCGGCCTTTAAAAAAGGAAAAAGCCGCGCCAACCTTGTGGAACGACCTGGTTAAATTTGGTGGGGTTATAAGTAGCGATGGTAGTATGTACTGGCCAACAAAACAGGCAATGGATGGCGAGGAATATTTAAAGAAATTAAAAAGGAAAACTGGACTTACAGCCGAAGACTATTTACCTGCACGGGATTTTATGCGGCCCACACTGGTGGCGATTACCAACAGCGACAATGTGTTGATTGATGGACCCACCTTTAAAAATTCGCCCATGTATGTACTTAACCCACGTTTCTGTACAAATCTTATTATCCGTAATGTGCAGGTAAATAACGAATATTATGCGCAAAATGGCGATGGTATCGATCTGTCGTCCTGTAAAAACGCTGTTGTATACCATTGCACGGTTAATGCAGGGGATGATGGGATCTGCATGAAATCAAGTTCGAAAGGTAGTAGGGCGGTTGGTGATGAAGCTTTACAAAATATTGTAATTGCCGATTGTATTGTATATCATGCGCATGGAGGGTTTGTTATTGGTAGTAACACCGATGGCGGCATGCGTAATGTATATGTAACCAATTGTGATTTTATTAATACAGATGTAGGTATAAGAGTTAAAAGTAGCCGCGGCCGGGGTGGTTTGGTACATGATATTTATATTGAAAATATTTATATGCACGATATTTTAAATGAAGCCATACTTTTTAGTACTTATTATGAGGATGAGAAAAAACTTAGTAATGTTGAGGTAAATGATCGCACTCCGCGTTTCCAGGATTTTTATATAAATAGTATTTTTTGTAATAATGCTAAAACCGCCATTTCAATAACCGGACTGCCGGAAATGCCGGTAAATCATATTCATTTTTCGGATATAACCATATCTGCTTTATATCCGGTCACGGCTACTGAGGCATCAGATATATCCTTGAAAAATGTTAAGATATTATCCTTATCACCCATACTGATTACTCTTGATAATGCCCGTAATTTCACGCTGGACAATATTGGCTATAGTAATTATACTTCTACATTAGTTAATGCAAAAGGTGATAAAACAAGTGGTATCAACATATTAAATACACCGGCCGGAAACATGCCGAAGCGTATTGTTATTACTGATGGAGCGGATAAAGGTTCAGTTACACTAAATTGATTTCAACCCGGAAATTTAATTTATTTTTTTGATGAACAGCGTACTATAAGCTCGGTTTCAACTTCCCGGGTAATATAGTCTTCAATTGGTCTTTTGCTTTCAATAGTTTGGATCAGCATTTCGGTGGCCATTTGCCCCATCTGGAAAGCTGGCTGGCGAACTACCGTTAAAGGAGGGTCAAACAATCCGGCTACGTCAGAATTGGTAAAGCCTACTATCGCGATCCCATCAGGCACTTTTACGCCATGGTTTTTTAATGTCGACATACAGCATGTGGTAAGCCTGTCGCTGGTTATAAAAATTGCTTCAGGGCGGTCATCTAAATTTAAAAGATCCTTTACTGCTTGTTCAACCTCCTCCTGTATCATTCCACCATGGTTGCAATATTTTAACCATGCATAATTAAAACTTATATTGTGCTTATCAAGGGCTGCCTTAAAGCCATTAAATCTATCCCTGCTGATTAGCAAATTATTTGAATTGGTTAAATGAGCAATTTTAGTAAAACCGGTATTTATTAAAAGTTCTGTAGCCTCATACGCTCCTTTAAAATTATTAGCTATCACTTTGTGGGTGTTAATATCAGCCGCAACCCTGTCAAAAAATACAATTGGAAATCCTTTTTCGTGTAAATATTTATAATGGGCAACATCAGTTGTTTCGGCAGAAAGCGAAACCAAAAGCCCATCTACATGCCTTGATAATAAGTGCTGCACATTGGCAGATTCCCGATCAAATGACTCATGGGTTTGGGTAATAATAACATGGTACCCGCGGTTGTAGGCAATAGATTCTATGCCATTTATAGCCTGCGAAAAATAGTTGTTCGCCACTTCGCACACCACGACACCAATTGAGTGACTTTTTTGATCCTTGAGGCTTAACGCAATTGGGTTTGGCCGGTAGTTTATTTTTTCGGCATATTCCAATACAAGCTTTTTTGTCTCGGGGCCAATTTCGTAACTGCCGTTCAATGCCCTTGATACGGTTGAGGTTGACAGGTTAAGCGCTTTCGCTATATCCTTTATTGTATATGATTCAAACATAATTGGTTTTGTTGCTAATCATTTTGCAATGTCAGCTTTATACTGGCGTATAAGGTGCGCCGGGTTTAGGTATCTAAATTAAACTAAATTTTTAATTTAACTAGTTTATTATTTCGTCACCTCGCCACGATATTCAGCGCAATCGTTGCCGGGAACGTTTGCACAGTTTTAGTTGCGTATATTCTTTTTTAATTAAATAAGAGTATTTAACCTTGTTATAGAGATTGAACAAAATTGCATGCAAATCGCTCTGTTTCAGTCTTTAAATTATAAACCATTATAAAGCAATTTTCCTGTATTGAAAAGATGTGCCTTGAACCGGGCATACGGCACTTTATTGTTTACTAACTAAATTAAATTATGAACAAATTTTTACTTCAAATTTGCATGCTACTATTTCTATGTAGTACTGCTCTTGCTCAAACCAGATCAATAAGTGGTCTGGTGAGTGACAAAGACTCCAGGGAACCATTAGTTGGGGCCAGTGTTGTTGTCAAAAATACCACGCATGGCACACAAACCAATGCCAAGGGAGGTTTTAAGATTGATGGGCTGGATAATAATAGCGTTGTTTTAGTAATTAGATCTGTTGGGTACAAATCGCAAGAAGTGACTGTTCCTGCTAACAAGTCTGAAATTAATGTACAGCTTGATGGCAATGCTCAGCAACTGGATGAGGTGGTAGCTATCGGATACGCCAGCGTTAAACGCCGCGATTTGAACGGCGCGGTTTCATCAGTTACTGCTAAACAATTAAGCGATATACCCGTAGCATCTTTGGGGGAAGCCTTAGAAGGCCGTTTAGCTGGTGTGCAGATTAGTCAGTCAGACGGTTCGCCTGATGCCTCAATTAGAGTATTGGTTCGTGGTGGAGGTTCCATTACACAAAGTAATGACCCGTTATATGTAATTGACGGCGTACAGGTGGAAAACGGTTTAAATTCTCTTTCACCTGGAGATATACAATCGATTGATGTGTTAAAAGACGCTGCCTCAACTGCTATATATGGTGCACGTGGATCAAATGGTGTAGTGATTATTACAACAAAGGGAGGCCATGCACAACCCACAACAGTAAGTTATAACGCACGTGTAGGATTTAAAAAGCTGGCCCGGGAGCTTGCTGTAATGGACCCGTATGACTTTGTTACTTATGAATATGAAAGAACCCGTGGCAACCCTACTGACAGTACGAACTTTGCGAACGATTATGGGAATGATTATGCTGCCTTATCCAGATTTAAAACTATAACTCCTATTGATTGGCAGCAGAAAGTATTTAATCAGCCTTCTTTACAGCAGCAACATAACATAGCTATAACCGGAGGAGACGCGGCAACAACGTTTAATTTAAGTTTTACAGATGATCAGCAAACTGAAAATGTAATTAACTCAGCCTATGACCGAAAATTGATCAGTTTCCGTTTGGACCATAAAGCCAGCGACCATTTTAGATTTGGATTTAATGCCCGTTATAGCGAACAGATAGTTTCAGGTGTTGATGTATCAAGTGCACAGGGGGCAACGTATAATAACCTGCGTAATACTATTGCATATATTCCTTTTGCCCTCCCAGGTGTATCAGACACGCAAGAAGATCAAACTTTACTTACCGAAAGTGAAGAAGCGGGTAATAATTTAGGTTTAATTAATCCTATTGTAAATTCAGATGCGCAATACCGTAAAAACTATACGTATGTGACTGATTTAAATGGTTATTTGAACTATACCTTCAATAAATATTTTTCTTTCAAATCAACACTAGGTGTTGATTATAACAGGCAAGTGCAAAACTCATTTGATGATGCTGTTACTTTTAATGCCATGATAAATGGTAGCGGCCAGCCATTGGGCGGGATTAATCAACTTAATACCAATACTTTAGATTTATCTAATGTTGTTACTTTCAGCAACGCTGCCGATAACCCCAAAAGGAACGATTTTAACGTTGTATTAGGCAATGAATTTTATAACATTGAAACCGATGGGTTAAATAATCAATTTAAATTATTCCCAATAGGTATTGCCCCCCAGATCGCCTTGAATCAGCTAAACCAAGGTACAATTGTGCCTACCTATCCGCAAAATACCAGCACGGTCTCACATTTGTTATCGTTCTTCGGACGCGGCACTTATACGCTGGATAAAAAGTACTCTGCCGTATTTACCCTTCGCGCGGATGGCTCCTCTAAATTTGAGCCGAGCGATCAATGGGGATATTTCCCTTCCGGTTCACTATCATGGCGAATATCTGACGAGGATTTTATGAAAGATTTCACCGCGGTATCTGACTTAAAACTTCGTATCAGCCGCGGTACATCAGGCAATAATCGTATACCTGATTATCTTACCCAAACGCAATTTACCTCTTCGGCTTTGTATGCCTTAAATGGAAGCACTACTTCGGTAGGTTATGCGCCAATAAATTTGGTTAACCAAAAGCTACAATGGGAAACCACAGTTTCTAATAATGTGGGCTTAGATTTCGCTTTATTAAAAGGCCGTATCCAGGCATCGGTTGATGCTTACCGAAGCACAACCAGCAATTTGTTATTACAGGTACCTGTTCCAACAAGTTCCGGCTATCCATACCAATATCAAAATGTGGGCAAAACACAAAACCAGGGTCTTGAATTCCAATTAAATTCCACAATCATCCAAAAGAAGAATTTTACCTGGACAGCCAACTTTAATGTTTCATACAATACCAATAAAGTATTAGCGCTGGCTCCAGGCGAAAATTCAATTGCAGAATATTCAGGATGGGGCGTTTCCGGACAACCTAATGATTTTGTTGTGCAAGTTGGACAGCCGATAGGCAGTGTTTATGGTTACGTAAGCGATGGCTATTATAAAACATCGGATTTTAACTATAACCCTGCAAATAATCAATATACCTTAAAGTCGGGTGTAGTTGATCCCTCCAAAGTTATCGGAACAGCAGAACCTGGTTTAACTAAATTTAAAGACCTTAACGGTGATGGCGTAATAACCACCGCTGATCAGAAAATATTAGGTAATACAATTCCTAAAATCACCGGGGGATTAAATCAAACATTTACATACAAAAATTTTGATGCCAGCATTTTTATCAACTTCCAGGATTTAGTTAGCGTGCTGAACGCCTCAAAAATTGGGTTTACTAACGGTTATACCTACAATACTAATCTATTGGCTTCAGAGGATTATCGCTGGCGTACGGTTGATGGCAACGGTAATGTTATAGAGAAAATAGTTACGATAGGTGGTAACAATGTGGCTGTTGGCTCTTCACCAGAGGTATTAAATGCTGTTAATGCCGGGGCGAAAACATCTATTCCGGTTACAGGTGCGGCAGCATTCTACGTTACTTCGGCTGATGTTGAAAACGGTGCTTTTGCAAGGTTAAACAATTTAACAATTGGTTATACATTCAGACCAGCATTTTTAAGGCGGATAAGTGTCAAGAAATTAAGGGTATTTGTTACCGGTAATAATCTTGCACTAATAACCGGCTATAGCGGGTATGATCCTGATGTAAATACCCGCACCACTACCGCGGTAACACCCGGTGTTGATTATTCCGCCTATCCACGTACCCACACCTATATTATGGGCGTAAATCTTACTTTGTAAACATTAATATTCGCAAAAATGAAAAAGAAATTAATATATCGTTTTCTGAGCCTGATTGTAATTATTATGCTCGGTCCGGTTCTTTCATGTAAGAAGTATCTTACTGAAACTCCAACTGCCTCTGTAAGTACAGCCACCGCATTTAGCAATGTAGCTAATGCTACTGAATCGGTGCTGGGAGTATATGCTAAATTGGCCGGCGATTCAGGATATGGCTCAAGGTTGAGTTTATATTACACCGTTGACCAGGATGAGATGGTAGGGCCTGCAAATAGTAGCGCTCCTGATAATGATCGTCGGGATATTGCACGTTATGAGGCAACCCCCAATAACGCGCAATTGGAAGCCCCCTGGGAAGACCTGTATGCAGGGATAGAAAGGGCAAATATTTGTATTAAATATATCCCCTTAATGCCTGCGTATACCAGTGCAGGCTCATCAGACCAGCCGTTGCTGCAAAGGTTATACGGTGAAGCGCTAACTTTAAGGGCACAGTTTTATTTTGAGTTGATACGCAACTGGGGAGATGTACCTGCCCCGTTTGTACCCTCAGCCGATCAGCCAACTTTGTATCTTACCCGTACCGACCGTGATGTAATTTATGATCACATTTTAGCCGATCTGTTAACAGCCGAAGCATTAGTACCGTGGAGGACTGACGTTACCACCGGGCGTGATCAACGGATCACAAAGGGTGCTGTTAAGGGATTGCGTGCCCGTATTGCCCTATTCCGCGGAGGTTATTCATTAAGAAACAGCACAGGAATCATGTCGCGCGATGCTGATTATTTAACCTACTACACGATAGCACACAGCGAGTGCAGCGACCTGATGGCCCGTCGGGATGAGCATACGCTAAACCCCAGTTTTCAGGGGCTTTTCCAAAGTTATATTGATGCACATACAGCAGACCCTAATTATGAGGTGATGTTTGAGGTTGCAATGGGTGGCGGTACTTCATCAAGTGATAGTAAGTTGGGTTATTATGATGGTCCGCGGGTAAACAACCTGGGTAATTCATCGTTAACGGCTGTGCCAACCTATTTTTATGCTTTTAATACTAATGACTTGCGCCGTGATGTAACTATAGCCCCATATTTTACTAATCTTGATGGAACTAAGGTTTTGCAAAAAATAATAACCCTTGCCAGTGGTAAATTCAGGCGCGATTGGATAACAAACCCTAGTATTGCGCCAACATCGGCTGCACAATATTTTGGGGTAGATTGGCCTATCCTGCGTTTCTCGGATATCCTGCTAATGTTTGCTGAAAGTGATAATGAAATAAATCAAGGTCCAACGGCGGCTGCGATAAGTGCCTTTAACGAAGTTAGAACCAGGGGCTTTGGTGGCAATGCCGCGCTGATTGGCACTACTCCTACAACTTATGCGGCCTTTTTTAATGCTATTGTTAGTGAACGTTCATTTGAATTTGGTGGCGAGGGTATCAGAAAGTTTGACCTGATCCGTTGGAACCTTTTAAATTCAACAATTGCAACAACAAGGGCAAATTTAACATTGATGCTGAACAAGCAGGCGCCGTATAATAATTTGCCACAATCTATGTACTATCAAAACGCTTCACAAACATTGATATATGGAAATTCATTATATGCGCCAACACCTTCATCAGCGCCTGCTAATAATACAAAGGTAGCATGGGTGAGTGCGCTAACTGCTGCATATATTACAGATGTGGCGCAGCTGTTTAAGCCAAATCATGGCGAGCTGCTGCCTATACCCGCTGTATCTATTCAGGCAAATCCAAAACTTACGCAGAACCCTGGATACTAAATTTAATTATTTGAGATGATTAGTAAGGCTGCCACAAAAAGGCAGCCTTATATTAAAATGTAAATTGATATGCGCAATAAAACAAATAAGTATAAAGGCGGTAGGATTTTTTTATTAATAACAAGTTTACTTATACTATGTGCATTTGCCATGCCTTCCAGGCATTTTACAATTTATATGGCCGGTGATTCAACTATGGCTATTAAACAAGTTAGCGCATACCCCGAAACCGGATGGGGAATGCCCTTTGCTAAATATTTTGACTCAACAGTAACTGTTAATAACCTGGCAAGGAATGGGCGCAGTACCAAAACCTTTATTACAGATGGTTTATGGGCGCAAATTTTAAAGGACTTAAAGCCGGACGATTATGTATTTATTGAGTTTGGCCACAATGATGAAGTAAAAACAAAAGCAAGTTTTACAACCGAAGCTGAATTTAAAGCTAACCTGGTAAAGTTTGTAACTGATGTTAAAAGTAAACAGGCCACGCCCATTTTACTTACACCTGTTACCCGGAGAAATTTTGACACCACGGGCCATATTAAAGAAACGCATCTAGTATATTCAAAAATCGTTCGTGAAGTAGCAACTGAAAACAACGTGACGCTGATTGACGTAGACGAATTAAGCCGGTCTTTTTTTGATAAATATGGTCCCGAGAACTCTAAACTCTTCTTCAACCACCTTGAACCGGGTGAGAATCCAAACTATCCTGAGGGGCGTAATGACGATACTCATTTTAATGAATTGGGTGCCCGTAGAATAGCCGAAATTGTGTTAAAAGGTATAAGAGATTTACAACTGCCATTAGCTGATAATATAGTTAAGCCTGTAAAATGATTGGGATTATAATTTAATTACAGAAGACATGACTATGATAAAAAAACAATGTTATATCGTGGTGTTGCTTGTTGTTGCTTCAGTATCGGCCCGGGCGCAATCCCAGCAATATTCGTGGGAGCATCTGCCCCAGGTAAGTAGCCCGGTATTTAAAACGGATACTTTCAATATCATCAATTACGGCGCTAAAACAAAAGATCATACATTAAATACAATTAGCATAAATAATGCTATTGCAGATTGTAGCGCGAAAGGAGGCGGTGTTGTGCTGATACCACCCGGAACATGGTTAACCGGGCCGCTGGTAATGAAAAGCAATGTTAACCTGCATGTTAGCCGTGGTGCATTGCTGCAGTTTACAGGCGATAAAAGCCAGTATCCGCTTATTGAAGGTAATTTTGAGGGGCATGCAGCGATGCGCAACCAATCACCTGTTTCGGGAAACGGGCTTGAAAATATAGCCATTACCGGCGCGGGGGTTATTGACGGGCATGGTGATGTTTGGCGCCCCATGAGCAAAGATAAATTGACCGATGCCGGATGGAAAAGCCTTGTAGCATCGGGCGGCGTTGTTAGCGAAAATGGTAAATACTGGTATCCCTCCCAAAGCGCTCTGCTTGGTTCACAAACACCTGCTGCCGGTGTAATACTCCCGGGAAAATCTATAAAGGATTATGAGGCAATAAAAGATTTTTTAAGGCCAAACATGATCGTATTTACTAACTGCAAAAATATATTGCTGCAGGATGTTACGTTTAAAAATTCACCTGCATGGTGCCTTCATCCTTTGCTCTGCCAGGATCTTACATTAAAAAATATTCACGTAGATAATCCCTGGAATGCTCAAAATGGGGATGGTATTGATGTTGAATCATGCAGAGATGTTTTAATTGAAGGCAGCACCTTTGATGCCGGCGACGATGGTATATGTATAAAGTCGGGGAGTGACGAGGAAGGCAGGAAAAGAGGGGTGCCTACTGAAAATGTAATTATCAGGAATGATATAGTGCATCGTGCCCATGGCGGATTTGTAATAGGCAGTGAGATGTCTGGCGGGGTACGGAATGTGTTTGTTACTGACTGCACATTTACAGATACCGATATAGGGTTGCGATTTAAAACCACACGCGGGCGTGGGGGTGTCGTCGAAAATATATATATCAAAAATATCAATATGAAGGATATTGTACACCAGGCTATCCTGTTTGATATGTACTATGTCGCTAAAGCGCCTTCGTCTACAGAGGATATTAAAGATGAAGCGGTTGTCCCAGTAACAGACGCAACCCCACAATTCAGGAACTTTTATGTAAGTAATATAGTATGCGATGGCGCTGAATCAGCTATCCTGATAAGAGGCCTGCCGGAAATGAGCATCAAAGCTATCCATATGGAAAACCTGTCGTTAAAAACCGATCAGGGTGTTGATATTATTGACGCCGAAGATATTAGTCTTAAAGACATTTATCTGGAAAGCAAGGATACCAACCCGCTTATTAACATTGAAAATGGTAACGGGATTGCATTAAACCATATTACTTATGGTAATGCGCATTTGTTGTTAAAAATAAGCGGTAAAAAATCCGCGCAAATACAATTATCAGATACAGATACATCCAAAGCAAAAAACAAGGTTGCGTTTAAATCCGGCGCTGACAATAATTCATTGGTAACAGCACCATAAGCTTTTATAAATTCTAAATGAAAAAAACACCCCTATTAATATTAAATTTATTTATTCCGGTTTTATTGCTGGCACAAATTGCCAAACCACCAACGTATTTAACAGTTACGCAGGACGGAAGCGGAGATTACAAAACCATACAAGATGCCATTAATAGCTTACCTGATTCTTCGGCTGCAGACAGGTTTATCAAAATTAAAAAAGGCACCTATCACGAAAAAGTATTCATCGCAAAAAATCATGTGGTACTCATTGGTGAAGATGAAAACAATACAATTATTACCACTGATATTGCAAGAGATATTTGGCGTTGTGAAGGGAATGCCGATGATTGGGGTGTTGCCACATTAAATTTAAAAGGCAGTGATATTACACTAAAAGACCTCACCATTATAAATGGTTATGGTTTTAACCATCAGCAGGATACTGTAATAAGCTGCGCTGTTAATGGAAGCATCACTCAAAAAAAGGTAAGTATTAACGGGCACCAGATGGCCTTGCGGTCCTTTCAAACAACCCGGTTAAAGGTAATACATTGCGCATTGCGTGCTCATGGAGGCGATACCGTAAGCCCGTGGAACGGCAGCACCGGTTTATTTTATTTTAAAGATTGCCTGATGGAAGGCGGAGTTGATTTTTATTGCCCCAGGGGATGGTCATATGCCGAGGATTGCACATTTATTTGTCATAGTAAGGATGCTGCCATATGGCACGACGGCTCCAAAAATCAACAACAAAAAACAGTGTTAGTACGCTGTACCTTTAAGGGCGACGATGGCTTTAAACTTGGAAGATACCATCTCGACTCTCAGTTTTATTTAATCGACTGCAGTTTTGCTAATAACATGGCCGATGCGCCTATTTATCAGGCAGCCAGCTCAAAAGGGGTACAATGGGGGCAAAGAGTTTATTTCTATAACTGCCACAGGCAAGGGGGCGATTATGCATGGTTTAAAAATAATTTATATACCGCGACTGGCAGTCCATCGCCTCAGGATATTGATGCGGTTTGGGCAATGGATAAGCAATGGACCCCTTAAAAAATCATCTGGTAAAAATTTGATTAGCGAATATGATTCTATCAAGATATAATTTAAAAAAAATAGATACACCAGGTTTACAGGTGCCTGATGAAGAAATATTTGAACTCCCCGAAAAAGTGCTGCAGTTTGGTACAGGGGTACTTTTAAGAGGGCTACCGGATTACTTTATTGATAAAGCCAATAGAAATGGCTTGTTTAATGGGCGGATTGTAGTTGTAAAATCGACCAATATAGGTGCAGTAAATGATTTTGACAAACAGGATAACTTATATACCATTTATCTTAAAGGGGTTGAGAATTCGAAAGAAGTGAATGAGCAGGTCGTTTGTTCGGCGATCAGCAGGGTGTTATCAGCAGCCGATGATTGGGGGGCTATTTTGGATGTTGCAAAGGGGCCTGATTTAAAGGTGATTATTTCTAACACAACCGAAGTTGGTATTCAATTTATGGTGGATGATGTGAGAAAGCATCCTCCTGTTTCCTATCCGGGCAAACTACTGGCAGTTTTATATGCGCGTTACAATGCATTTAAAGGTAGTGGAGATAGCGGATTGATAATTATACCTACCGAATTAATAGTGGATAATGGCAAAAAACTGGAAGCTATAGTGCTGGAACTTGCTCATTTAAATAAGCTGGAACCGGCATTTATGGATTGGCTCGAGAAAAATAATAAGTTTTGTGATTCATTGGTAGACAGGATTGTCACGGGAAAACCGGATAAGGCATTAGGAAAAAAAATGGATACTGAGTGTGGATATACAGATGATTTAAATATCATATCTGAGCCCTATAGCTTATGGGCTATTGAGGGGGATGATAAGATAGCTTCCGTATTGACTTTTAGTCAGGCAGACAAAGGGGTAATCATAACGCCCGACATAGCATTATTCAGAGAGTTGAAATTACGATTACTTAATGGTGTGCATACGATAAGTTGTGCGGCTGCACTTCTTGCAGGTTTCAATACTGTTAAAGAAAGTATTGACGATGTGACTTTTTCGAATTTTATTTCAGACCTGCTATTTAATGAAATTATACCTGCAGTGCCATATGCAATTGAGCGGGATATTGCCGAAGATTTTGCGAACAAGGTTTTAGATAGATTCCGCAATCCATACATCCGGCATGAATGGTTAAGTATAGCAGTACAATATTCAACTAAAATTAAAACCCGGGTACTGCCTTTATTGCTAAATCATTATAAATTAAATAACTCGGTTCCGGTGGGGATGGCACATGGTTTCGCCGCCTTTTTAAGGTTTATGAAAGTTAAACAAACCGGGGAAGGGCAGTATACAGGTTCAATAAATAACAAGGAATATATTGTTACAGATAGCAATGCCGAATATTTTTGCACGGCGTGGGAGAAAGATAATATAAATGATGTTGTAAAAAGCATTTTAAAAAACAGAGACCTTTGGGAAACGGACCTTACTATATTACCGGGTTTTAGCATAGCAATATCGGCGCAACTAAACTGCATTATTACAAATAATGTAATTTAGTTGCACCTTGAATGTTTGTTTTTGACTTGGAGAAGAAGAAAAGAATATTCATGCTGTGTATCATGATTGACTAATTTAAAAAATGATAAATTAGAGAACCGGTATTACAAATTGATTTACAGCGATTTTATTGTGTGCCTCGGAAAGGAAACCTGTGTACCTTATTGTGTACCTCAAGCCTGCCTTTTCATCAACACTACAAACGCAAAAAAGCCTCTAATCTTTCGATTAAAGGCTTTCTTATTTACTTGGGTAGCGGGAGCAGGACTCGAACCTACGACCTTCGGGTTATGAGCCCGACGAGCTACCAACTGCTCCATCCCGCACTGTGTTTGTTATTATACCTCTTAACTCATAACTGCTAAGAGTGTTCCAGTTAAACCAAAAATGCAATTTACATCCGGTTTAAATTGGACTGCAAAGATATAATTCGTTTCTTTGCAGTCCAAATAATATTTCATTTATTTTTTTATGGCCCACAGAGCAGGTTTTGTAAGTATAATAGGTAAGCCAAATGCAGGTAAATCAACGCTGATGAATGCGCTTGTGGGCGAAAAAATGTCGATCATCACCCCCAAGGCGCAAACTACACGTCACCGTATTTTGGGTATTGTTAACGAAGAAGACTACCAGATAGTATTTTCTGATACTCCCGGAGTTATTAAACCGCACTATGCACTGCACGAAAGTATGATGCACCAGGTTGATGGTTCAATAGTTGATGCCGATCTGATTTTATTGGTTACCGACATCTACGAGGAGTATGATGAAGAAGACGTATTAAAGAAACTAGCAGGCACACAAGCGCCGGTAGCGGTATTGATCAACAAGGTAGATCAATCTGATGAAGAAACCGTTAAAGCTAAAGTTGAGTTTTGGAAAGAAAAGCTAAATCCAAAAGCGATCTTTGCCATATCAGCATTAAAGGATTATAACGTATTGGCGGTAATGAATTTTGTTATTGAGCATTTGCCGGAACATCCGCCATATTACGAAAAGGATGCCTTGACTGATCGTAACGATAGATTTTTTGCTTCTGAGATGATACGTGCACAGATATTTAAGCAATACAAAAAGGAAATACCGTACAGCAGCGAGGTAATTGTTACCGCCTTTGTTGAGGGAGAAAAATTGCACCGCATCAGCGCGGAAATTATTGTGGAACGCGATTCGCAGAAAAATATATTGATAGGCAAGGATGGCAGCATGCTTAAAATTGTTGGCACTTACGCCCGCAGGGATATGGAAGACTTCTTTCAGAAAAAAATATTCCTGGAAATGTTTGTGAAAGTGATCCCCGACTGGCGCAGCAAAAAAAATTACCTGAAAAAATTTGGGTACGAATAAGAAAGATTTGAGATATTAGATATGAGATTTGAGACCATTGGTTTCGCATCTGATTAAGCTAATATCTTGTTTTATATATCGATGTTGATTTGAGGTTAAGGTAAAAAATCTCAAGTCTCACATCTCACATCTAATAATAAACATGAGCAATATAGTAGCCATAGTGGGCAGGCCCAACGTAGGCAAATCAACATTATATAACCGTTTAACCGAGAGCCGTAAGGCTATTGTTGATGACGTAAGTGGCGTAACCCGCGACAGGCACTACGGTGTATCTGAATGGACACACCACAGTTTTACCGTTATTGATACCGGGGGTTACGTAGCTAATTCCGAAGATGTATTTGAAGCTGCCATCCGCGAGCAAGTAATTATCGCCATTGAAGAAGCAAGTGTTATTTTGTTTGTGGTTGATGTAACCACAGGCATTACCGACTTAGATGATGAAATAGCAGCATTGCTGCGTAAAGGCAAGAAACCGGTATTTGTGGTGGTTAATAAAATGGACAATACATCGTTATTGTCTGATTCAATGGTGTTTTACAGTTTAGGTTTGGGCGAGTTATACAACATCTCGTCCATGACAGGCTCAGGAACAGGTGAATTGCTGGATGATGTTGTTAAACATTTTGATGATGAGCCAACTGAAGTAAACACTTTACCTAAATACGCTATTGTTGGTCGCCCAAATGTGGGTAAATCATCAATCATCAACTCGTTAATTGGTAAGGATCGTAATATTGTTACGCCGATAGCAGGTACAACCCGCGATTCAATCCATATCCATTACAACCAGTACGGTCATGATTTTATGCTGATTGATACTGCCGGGATGCGTAAAAAAACCAAGGTAAAGGAGAATATCGAATTTTACTCGGTTATGCGTACCATTAAGGCGATTGAAGAGGCTGACGTGATTATCCTGATGATTGATGCTGTTGAAGGTATCGAGTCGCAGGACATCAATATATTCCATCTTGCCGAAAAGAATAAAAAGGGTGTTGTTATCGTGGTGAATAAATGGGATTTGATCGAGAAGAATAACAAAACCATTAAAGTTTTCGAAGAGATGATCCGCGAAAAGATCGCACCGTTTACCGATGTGCCTATCGTGTTTACTTCCGTTACTGAGAAGCAACGTGTGTTAAAGGTTATTGAGGTGGCTAACGAAGTTTATGCAAACCGTGCTAAACGTATCCCTACATCAAAATTAAACGAAGTATTGCTGCCGATCATCGACGCGATGCCACCGCCATCAATCAAAGGCAAATACGTTAAAATTAAATACATCACCCAAATTGCAGGCTCATCGCCAATGTTCGCGTTCTTTTGCAACCTGCCACAGTATGTTAAGGAACCATACTACCGCTTTGTTGAGAATAAATTAAGAGAGCATTTTGATTTTACCGGCGCACCTGTGCAGATTTGGTTCAGGCAGAAATAGGTGAACCAAGATTTATTTGATTAGACAGATTTACAGGATGATACTTTATTATCCTGTAAATCCGTTTAATTCTGGTTCAAATTATTTAATTGCTTCCACAGCTTTTTTAAACCCTGTATCTTCGTTGTTCACAGTTTCAAAATAAGCTTCATCGCCCCATTTAAAACGCGCGGCGTAGGCTTTCAACAGCAATTTTATGGTTTGTTTGGATACGATAATATCTCCCGGATCCATCTCTTTTATGGTGCTTGATGCGTAGATGATAAAATCATCAAACATGTTTCCGTTTACTGCAAAATGGTTCACAAAATCTTCTGCTGAGTTATATTTACTCAATACTGGCTGCATCCGGTCAAGCACGTAAGCAGAAAAAAGTTGATTGTCGTCTAATTCCTGTATCAGTTGCGTATCCTCGGAGCTATCCGCAGGTATAAAAATATCGGGCATAATACCGCCGTGGCTGTAAACCTGTTTCCCGCTTAGGGTATGGTAAGGTGATTGCTGTTTGAAAAGACTATCATTCATATTGCTCTGGGCCGAAAATAGTTCGCCTTTTTTCAGCCGGTTTGAGAGTTCGTTATGGTAATTATCAATCCCGCCTGAATATGATTTTTGTATTGATCTGCCCGAAGGGGTGTAATATCTCGCCACCGTTAAATTAACTGCCGAACCATCATCAAACGGAAATTGCTGTTGTACCAGGCCCTTGCCAAACGAACGGCGGCCGATGATAACGGCACGGTCCAGATCCTGTAAGGCGCCTGCCAATATCTCACTTGCCGAAGCAGAATACTCATCTATCAAAACCGCCATTTTACCTTGTTGAAATACACCCGAATCGGTAGCAAAATAATCTGTCCGCTGCTCGTGTGATCCTTTAGTGTAAACAATCAGCTGGCCTTTGGTTAAAAACTCGTTGGCCATAGCGGTAGCAGTATTTAGATAGCCGCCTCCATTGCCCCTGATATCCAGTATCAGTTTTTTCATTCCCTTTTGCTTAAGATCAACAAGGGCGTGTCTGAAATCATTATCGGTAGTGGAGGCAAACTTGCTTATTTTAACATAGCCTATAATTGGCGTTGCCATATAATAAGCATCAATACTGCTCAGGTCAACATGGCCACGCTTCACGGTGAAAGCTTTAGTATGTTGGTCAACAGGGGTTATTACGTTAAAGGCTAATTGTTTATTAGTTTCGTCGGTAAACATGTTGTCAACCTTGTCAGTAGTAAGATTAGTGCCCGAGAATTTTTTATTATTGATGTCGATAATTGCATCGCCACTAACTAAACCTGCTTTTTGAGCCGGTCCGTTTGGATAAACCTGGGTAATGAAAAGCGTATCGCGCAAAAGCTGGTATTCAATGCCGAAGCCGTTAAAACCGCCTTCCAGTTTTTCATTAATCGCCTGCGCTTGTTTCGGAGGAAGGTAGACGGAGTGCGGGTCGAGATTTTGTAACAAATTATTGGCTGCGACGCCTTCAACGCTATCTACATTTATGGAGTCGACGTAATTTTGGCGTACCAGTTGTAGTACTTTAGCCAGTTTGTCGTTTTTTACGGTAGGTTCATCAAGGTATCTTGATGAAAAATCGTTATCGCCGATAAGAAGGCCAATAGCTACACCTATTAAAATTAAAATAACAGATCTGAAGATGATGCCCGCGCCCTTTTTCATACTAAATTGTCACACACAAAGTTAGCCAATTGCCGCGATCAGAAAAATTATAAAATTAACTTTCGCTAAAAAATTAAGAAGACGTTTAAAAATGATTGTCTGAACCCGAATTTTTTGGAATTTATTGAATTAAAGAATTATCAGAATTCAATAAATTCCAAAAAATTCGAGTTCTGACAATTACGATTTGTTTTTATAAAATTATAATCCTGTTTCATTTTTAACCAATTTTGTAAAAACACAACCCGAAATGGAATCTACCACCGAGAAAAGCTCGCTGTATAACAATTTGGAGAATATGTCTGTTGCAGAGATCCTCCAAAATATAAACGACCAGGACCAGACTGTGCCTTTCGCGGTAGCTAAAGCTTTGCCGCAGATTGAAAAGCTGGTAAGCATTACTGCTGAACGTATGAAAGCGGGTGGACGATTGTTTTACATAGGCGCTGGTACCAGTGGCCGCTTGGGTGTGATTGATGCATCAGAATGCCCGCCAACCTTTGGGGTGCCTTTTGATATGGTGGTTGGGATTATAGCAGGTGGTGATACCGCCATTCGCAAAGCCGTTGAATTTGCTGAGGATGATGCTCAGCAAGCCTGGAGAGATCTGCAGGAATATAACATTAATGATAAAGATGTTTTGGTGGGGATTGCGGCATCGGGCACAACGCCATATGTCATCGGCGGGCTAAAGATGGCTAACCAAAACAATATTGCAACAGGGTGCATCGTATGTAATAGTGGTAGCCCGGTTGCTGCCGAGGCACAATACCCGGTTGAAGTAGTTACCGGACCTGAATTTTTAACAGGATCAACCCGGATGAAGGCGGGTACAGCGCAAAAGCTGGTGTTGAATATGCTGAGTACGGCGGTGATGATACAGCTGGGCAGGGTAAAAGGCAATAAAATGGTGGATATGCAGCTCACCAATAACAAACTGGTAGACCGCGGCACCCGAATGATAATGAGTGAGACAGGGCTTGATGAAGCAACAGCCGCAGATTTGTTAAAGCAGCACGGCAGCGTTAGGAAAGCTGTGGAGAGTTATAAGAATTGATGTGCAAATGATTCGGTTTGAACGTTTGCATATTCAAAAAATCCGCACATTTGCATATTGGCACATTTGCACATTGGAGAAATAAATGCACGAAATAGAACCATATTACCGTTGGAGAGATGACTATGTAGCATCGGAGGACAAGTTTTCGCCTTTTTATGCTACTCAGTATAGTGAGTTTGAGTTTGATAAGCAGGTATACAACTATTTGTTGCACCCGCAGTGGGATTCGTTCGGCTCAAATACCCTGTATCTAAAAGTATTGTTTGTTGATTATGATCGAGGCTATACCATTATCGAATTTATTGGTGAATGGAACGATGCCATCAATAACGATATTATGTTGATGAAGCGGGAACTGATCGATTTGATGATAGATCAGGGGATTAACTGTTTTATATTGATCGGTGAAAATGTATTGAATTTCCATTCATCCGATGATTGTTATTATGAAGAGTGGTTTCAGGAGGTTGAGGATGGCTGGATAGCAGGTATCAATTTTCGCGAACACGTGATTGAAGAATTTAAGCGCAACAACATCGATTATTATATAAACTTTGGCGGTGTGCTTGATGAATTGAACTGGCGTGGGTTAAAACCACTCCAAGTATTCAAGCTAATTGAAGAACAACTGACAAAAAGGCTTAATTAGCATCGCGGTATAAGATTTGATTAAACCATATGTAGATATTGATATCTATATGTCATATCTTTAAAATCGATATTATCGTGAGAAAGGATTTAATCTCATATCTGAAATCTCACAGCTAATATCTAAATTTGTATAACCCAAAAAAGAAAATAGAATTTTAAAATGGAAAGTAATAACCCTAACTACACCTATAATAGTGTAGTACAATTAGACGACAGCGAAACTGCATCGCGTAAATATTTAGCTAAAGTATTTGCATGGATGTTTGTGGCATTAGGCGTTTCGGCTTTTACCGCGTTTGAGTTTTTCCTTACGCCAAGTTTATTAAGTTTGATCATTGATCCGGTTGCTGGTGGTTTTACAGGTTTAGGTTATGTGGCCATATTTGCACCATTAGCATTTTCACTGGTGATTAACTTTGGCTTTAACCGCTTGTCGTATGTGGCAATGGTAGTTTTATATCTTGCGTATTCGGTTACTATAGGTATAACGCTTAGTATCTTCGGCTTGATCTACACTTCAGGTTCAATATTCAGTGTATTCTTGAGCGCATCACTGGTATTTGGTATAATGGCTATCGCAGGTTACAGAACTTCAATGGACCTTAGTAAATTCGGTTCTATCTTGTTCATGGTATTTATCGGTGTATTTGTAGCCAGTTTAGTTAACTTCCTTTTCAGAAGCGCTCAATTGGATTACATCATCAGCTTCCTATTTATAGCCATTATGGTTGGTTTAACCGCTTACTATATGCAAATGTTAAAACGCATTGGCGCAGGTATTGAGTACGGTAACGAGCAATCGAAAAAATTGGTGATCATTGGTGCTTTTGTATTGTACACTACATTCATAAATCTGTTTATGTCGATGATGCGTATTTTCGGTAGAAGACGCTAAGCATAAAGAAAACATTTATTGAAAGCCGTCTTCAAAAGAGACGGCTTTTTTGTTTGAGTGTCATCTCTCCCTCCGGTCGAAATGACACGGGGGAGATGAATAGGAATTCAAGCCCTATTGCATTTTACAACTTAATTACGCACATTTGCACTGCTTATAGAGAAAGACGGAGGGATTAGACCCTGCGATGTCTTAGCAACCTGTGCTTCACAAGGTGCTACATTCTACTTAACTCAAATACAAAGGGTTAGGAAAGATAAGCGAAAGTCAATATATCGCCCGACTTTTCGACATAAGCTTTTTTTTAGTATCAAGTAGTTAGTATCAAGTAGCTAGATTTTTCTTTGCATTTGAGCTGATTTTTGAGATCGCGTTAGGTCTTGATACTTGATACTAGCTACTTAGTACTCAAAAATGGATATCAGAAAAGAATTAGAAAAACGCATTCTCGTAATTGACGGGGCAATGGGTACCATGATACAACGGTATCAGCTGACTGAAGCGGATTTTCGTGGGGAAAGATTTCGTGATCATTTATCTGATCTGCAGGGAAATAATGACCTGCTGAATATTACGCGCCCCGATATTATAAAAGAAATACACGCCGAGTATTTAGATGCCGGCGCCGATATTATTGAAACGAATACCTTCAGCACGCAAATAATTTCACTTGCTGATTATCACCTGGAAGAACTGGCTTATGAGCTGAGTTATGAAGGTGCGCGTATAGCAAAAGAGGTTGCCGATGAATACACCAAAAAAGATCCGACAAAGCCACGCTTTGTAGCTGGTGCCGTTGGGCCTACAAATCGCACGGCATCTTTATCGCCGGATGTTAACGATCCGGGTTACCGTGCCGTTACTTTTGATGACCTGGCTGAGGCTTATTATGACCAGGTTCGTGGTTTGGTTGATGGTGGTTCGGATTTGCTTTTGGTAGAAACTATTTTTGATACGCTGAATGCCAAAGCGGCATTATTTGCCATCAACAGATATGCTGAGGAATCCGGCAAGCATTTGCCGATCATGATTTCGGGTACTATTACCGATGCTTCGGGTCGTACATTATCAGGTCAAACAGTTGAAGCGTTTTGGAATTCTATCCGTCATGCAAACTTACTATCTGTTGGATTAAATTGCGCTTTAGGTGCGAGGGAAATGCGCCCGCACTTAGAGGAACTTTCAAATATCGCTGATGTATTTATATCGGCCTATCCAAATGCGGGTTTGCCGAATGAATTCGGTCAGTACGACGAAACCGCGCACGAAACTGCCCACCAGGTAGATGATTTTATGCAGGCTGGTTTGGTGAATATTGTTGGTGGTTGCTGCGGGACAACACCAGAACACATCAAATGTATTGCTGATAAAGCTGCCCAATATCCCGCAAGGTTAATACCCGAAATAGCACCCAATATGCGCTTAAGCGGTTTGGAAGCGGTAACACTAACACCCGAAAGCGTGTTTATGAATGTGGGTGAGCGTACCAATATTACAGGTTCACCAAAGTTCTCCAAATTGATTTTGGGGGAAGATTATGAAGCTGCACTTGCCGTTGCTTTGCAACAGGTAGAAGGCGGTGCGCAGGTGATCGACATCAACATGGACGAGGGGATGATCGATTCGGAAGCGGTGATGGTTAAATTCCTGAACCTGGTAGCTTCTGAACCTGATATTGCCAAGCTACCCATCATGGTGGATTCATCTAAATGGACGGTGATCGAAGCAGGGTTGAAATGTTTACAAGGTAAAGGCATTGTTAACTCTATCTCGCTAAAAGAAGGTGAGGAGAAGTTTAAGGAATACGCCCGCAAAATATTAAGCTACGGTGCTGCCACGGTAGTTATGGCTTTTGATGAGGTTGGTCAGGCTGATTCATTGGAACGCCGTAAAGAGATCTGCCAGCGCTCTTATGATATTTTAGTTAACGAAGTTGGATTCCCTCCACAAGACATCATCTTCGACCCAAACATATTAACCGTAGCGACAGGTTTAGAAGAACACAACAACTACGCGGTTGATTTTATTGATGCCACCCGCTGGATAAAAGAAAACCTGCCATATGCTAAAGTAAGTGGTGGGGTAAGTAATATTTCGTTCTCGTTCCGCGGTAATAACGTGGTGCGGGAGGCTATGCACTCCGCATTCTTGTACCATGCTATTAAAGCGGGTATGGATATGGGTATTGTGAATGCCGGTATGCTTGAAGTTTACCAGGAAATACCAAAAGATTTATTAGAGCTTGTTGAAGATGTACTATTAAACCGCCGCCCGGACGCTACTGAGCGATTGGTTGAATTTGCTGATAACATCAAGAGCAAGGGCAAAGTGATTGTTCGTGATGAGGAATGGCGTAAAGATCCGGTTGAAAAAAGATTATCGCATGCCTTGGTAAAGGGGATAATTGAATATCTTGATGATGACGTCGAAGAGGCACGCCAAAAATATGCCCGTCCGTTAGAGGTAATTGAAGGCCCGCTAATGGATGGTATGAACATCGTCGGCGACTTGTTTGGCTCGGGCAAAATGTTCCTGCCACAGGTGGTAAAATCAGCCCGTGTGATGAAGAAAGCTGTTGCTTACCTGCTGCCTTTTATCGAACTGGAAAAACAACGTGTTTTAGCCTCCGGGGAGGACACCGCTGCCGATTCACGTGCTAATGCTGGTAAAATTTTAATGGCAACGGTTAAAGGCGATGTACACGATATTGGTAAAAACATTGTAGGTGTAGTTTTAGCCTGTAATAATTTCGAGGTGATTGATTTGGGGGTAATGGTGCCTGCTCAACGAATTATTGAGGAAGCCATTAAGCAGGAAGTTGATATAATTGGACTAAGCGGATTGATTACCCCGTCATTAGACGAAATGGTGCATTTCGCCAAGGAGATGGAGCGCCAGAATTTTACTATTCCGTTAATTATCGGCGGAGCTACAACCTCGCGTATACATGCGGCTGTAAAGGTAGCTCCGAATTATTCTGGTCCTGCCATACACGTGCTGGATGCATCGCGCAGCGTAACGGTTTGTAGTAGTTTAATGAGTGAAACTGGCAGAGATGAATATATACAAGGCATAAAGGATGAATATGCGAAGGCTCGGGAAGCGCATCTGAATAAAAAATCGGATAAACGCTTTGTGAGCATTGATCAGGCCCGTGCTTCAAAATGTCAGATCAACCTTAACGGTATGGTGCCACCTAAACCAACCTTTACCGGTACAAAGATTTTTGAGGCATATCCGCTGGAAGAATTAATATCGTATATCGATTGGACTCCATTTTTTCATACCTGGGAATTGCGCGGCAGTTTCCCTAAAATATTTGATGATAAATTTGTAGGTGTTGAGGCGAAGAAGTTATATGATGATGCGCAACAGCTATTAAAAAGAATTGTGGATGAAAAGCTATTACAGGCAAACGGCGTAATTGGTTTTTGGCCAGCTAACAGCGTTGGTGATGATATAGAATTGTACACCGATGATACCCGTACAGAGGTATTAACCACCATATACACCCTTCGCCAGCAAGGCGAAAAAGTTAAAGGTGAACCATATTACGCTTTGGCAGATTTCATAGCGCCAAAAGATAGCGGGGTAGCTGATTATTGGGGTGGCTTTGCCGTAACTACGGGTATAGGTTGTGATGAGTTAGTTGCCGAGTTTGAAAGGGACTACGATGATTATAACAGCATAATGGCCAAGGCACTTGCCGATCGTTTTGCGGAGGCTTTTGCCGAAAAAATGCACGAATTGGTCCGCAAGGATTACTGGGGTTATGCCAAAACGGAGCAATTAGATACAGTTGAATTGATCAAAGAAGAATACCAGGGTATCCGCCCGGCGCCGGGTTATCCTGCTTGTCCGGATCACACCGAAAAAACAACATTATTTGAATTGCTGAAAGCTGAAGATAATGCGCATATGCATTTGACTGAAAGTTTAGCCATGACACCGGCTGCATCCGTAAGCGGATTTTATTTCGCTCATCCGCAATCACGCTATTTTGGTTTGGGTAAGATCAGTAAGGATCAGGCGGAGGATTATGCGAAGCGGAAACGGATGGATCTGGAAGTCGTGGAAAGATGGTTGGGGCCGAATTTAAACTACTAAAATAAATAAATGTCATTGCTTCGTACCTCGCAATGACATAAGATTAAGATATTGAATTGATAAAACGCTAAATGAAGATAACTGAACATATTACCAAAGCGGCAGGTAAAACCTTATTCTCCTTCGAACTAATCCCGCCACTAAAAGGCCATAGCATACAAGGAATTTATGATGCTATTGATCCGTTAATGGAGTTTAAACCGCCGTTTATTGATGTAACATCGTTGCGGGAGGATTTTATCTATAAAGAGCACCCGAACGGATTGCTCGAAAAATTGAGCTATCGTAAACGCCCCGGTACTATAGCCATTTGCGCCGCTATCATGAATAAATATAAGGTAGATACCGTTCCGCATTTGTTGTGTGGTGGTTTTACTAAGGATGAAACCGAGAACGGTTTAGTTGATCTTCAGTTTCTGGGTATTGAGAATGTATTGGTTTTACGTGGTGATGCCCGTCGTGGTGATGCTTCGTTTGTGCCTACACCTAATGGGCATAATTATGCTACAGACCTGTTGCAACAGGTGGTGAATATGAACAATGGTGTTTATCTGCATGAGCAGCATAGCGATGAAAACCTGAGAACCGATTTTTGCATAGGCATAGCCGGTTACCCTGAAAAGCATTTCGAGGCGCCAAACCTTAAAACCGACTTTAAATACCTGAAACAAAAGGTTGATATGGGCGCGAATTTTATCGTGACCCAGATGTTCTTCGATAATCAGAAATACTTTGATTTTGTAAATAATTGCAGGGCTAATGGTATTAATGTGCCGATTATCCCAGGTTTAAAACCGATCACCGGCTCAAAGCAATTAACAGGTTTGGCTAAAACTTTCCATATCGATATGCCGGAGGATTTGAGCGATGCGGTGCACGCTTGTAAATCAGAAAAGGAAGTTAAGGAATTAGGTATTGAGTGGATGATTAATCAATGTAAAGAGCTAATGGCTTTTGGTGTACCTGTGCTTCACTTTTATACTATGAGTAATGCTGGGCCGACTAAAAGGATTGCTGAGGCGATATTTTAAGAGTCAGAACTTGTTTGATATGACTTTATAAAGTTGATAGCCGCAATATCCGCAGGCAGCCATCACTAATAAAGTGCCTCCGAATAGAAGCAGAACTTTAACTGAATTAATAAGGTCAATTGATGAACCAACCCACATCATAAGCAGTCCTAAAACTATGCAGCCGAGTATTAAAGAAGGTTTAGTTTTAATCATAACAGGTATCTAATATACTCTTTGTTTTTTTAAATTATGATTGCTGTTCGTAGACTGTGTCTGCGAACTCACAAAGCCTGTAGTATCAGACTACAGGTTTTGTCGTACGAAGTTTTAAACTTCGTACAGCAGATTTTCTTGCTTTACAATTCTTGAATTATTTTTTAGCGCAAAAGTTAATGAATATGTTTTTAAAATTTTAAAGACATATACATATATTAGTATTGATTTCAATTAATACATAACATAAAACCTTACACCTATGAAAACGATTAAAATCTTCACTTTTTTTGCACTTATGCTTACGCTGTCTCTTAACGGTTTTTCGCAGGCCAAAACAGGTCAGGTTTATCTTATCCGTGTAACAGGGTATACTGGTTCTGCGGTCAATTATCGTTTGTATATTGATGATAAGCTGGCTTGTAAATTAAAAAATAAGTCTTTCTCTGTACATGATATAGCTATCGGTTCGCATACAGTTAGGGTTGTTAGCGGAGGGATATCAAACGGAAAGAAATCGGAACCCCTGACGATAATGGTAGTTGAAGGAAAGCCAAACTATGTTAGCGTCGTTAGTACTCAAAGTGGATATGTAAACAAACTGACCTGCCAGGAAATCACCAAAAATTCGGCTAATCCTCTTTTGGCGAAAGCTACTCAAAACAACAACTGCCTGCCTGCGAAATAAAACTGGTTATTAACAGTAGTTATATCTTGTATTGGAATGTGACGGGTGTCACCCTGAGCATAGTCGAAGGGTTGACGTAGAGGCCTGCCCACATACTTTGACTATGCTCAGTATGACACCCTTTTTATGTTCTGAACATCACTACATCACAGACTGATATTCATCAGCAACTAAATAATCGGATATTCTATATATTAAAAACTTATTTTTGGATATTTATCAAAATAACAAAAGTCTCCCGGTTTTACTGAGAGTGCTTTTATTTTACGGTTGAAACACATCATAAACTTATGAATCCGGATTCACAAAATGTAACAGACTATACAAATAACAATACCATATTTATGGTTTGGAGCTTTAAGGACAACCTGGAGGTTAGGGATGTTTTTAACAAGCTTTGCAAATTGGTTATCAACCTTAATAATTCGGCTAATGTTCGTTTCCCGGTTTCCAGGGCAAGCTGTGTAATGGGGATTGGCTATGATGCCTGGCTTAAGCTAAAACTTCCTGTTCCGTTGCCTAAAGAACTAGCCGATTTTGCTCCCATTGCTGGTGCAAAACACACCGCGGTATCCACCAAAGGAGATCTGCATTTTCATATCAGGGCGGATACTACCAGTATATGCTATGATATGGCAGAGGCTATATCGGATGTTTTAAACCCGGTGGCTATCAGCACAGAAGAGATTCATGGGTTCAGGTATTGGGATAGCCGGTCTATTTTAGGTTTTGTTGATGGTACTGAAAACCCTCATGGGCAGGATAGGGAGTTGTTTAGTATTATTAGGGATGATGAGCCTGTTTATAATGGGGGAAGTTATCTTTTTGTGCAGAAGTATATCCATAATTTATCGGCATGGAAAGACCTTACTACCGAACAGCAGGAGAATGTAATCGGAAGGTATAAGGCGAACGATATAGAGATGTCGGACGAAGTAAAACCTTCAAACTCCCACATCGCTTTGGCTAATGTTGGCGACGATTTTAAAATTGTTCGTGATAATATGCCTTTTGGTAATATGTCGACCAATGAAATGGGGACTTATTTCATAGCTTATGCAAGCACATTTACTACAGTACAAAAAATGCTGAATAACATGTTTATCGGTTCTCCTGAAGGAAATTATGACAGGATATTAGATTTCAGCACAGCTAAAACCGGTACATTATTTTTTGTGCCGACATTTAACATGATAGATGATTTTTCAGGGTGATTACGGTAGTGCAGGAAAAAACTTTTCTAAGGAATGAAGTGTTGACGATACAGAAACAAAAATAATTATGAATACTGAAAAAGCTATTTTGGCAGGCGGGTGTTTTTGGGGTGTGGAAGAATTGATCAGGCAATTGCCTGGTGTTATTTCAACCGTGGTTGGTTATACCGGCGGAGATGTGCCGAATGCGACCTACAGAAACCACGGGACACATGCCGAAGGCATTGAGATCGTATTTGATCCGGCGCAATTATCCTATCGTAAACTGCTGGAGTATTTTTTCCAGATTCACGACCCTACAACAAGAAACAGACAGGGCAACGATATTGGCGCGTCTTACCGTTCAGCTATTTTTTATGTGGATGAAACACAGCAGGAAACCGCTAAAGCTTTAATTGCCGAGATGGAAGCATCGGGTAAATGGCCGGGAAAAATAGTTACGGAAGTGGTACCTGTCGCTGATTTTTGGAACGCGGAAGCAGAACACCAGGATTATCTGCAGAAGAATCCATACGGATATACCTGCCACTTTGAAAGGCCCGAGTGGAAGCTGAGTTAATTAGAGAATTTTTGTAGCGCAGCGACAGAGCTCAGGCTATCTTCAATACGAATACAAAAAAATGAAATGCTGCCTATCAGGGCAGCATTTTTTGTATATGATGGTTTTGGTGGTATGACGGATAGCGGACTTAGCCCGTATTTTATCAAGGAAGAATTCGGTTTGAATATAATTATATATTGTCTATAGGAATTATAGTATTTATTCTTTATATTTACAATGACTTAAAAATCAATATAATGAATACTTCTTTTACTCCAGAAGGAGGATTTTTTACTACTTATCCAACAGCGCTTTCTCAAAGTGCATGTTTTTATTGTTGTTGTAAATAACAAGGCCGCTGATATTTTTCCGGCTTCTTTAAATGGCATTTATGAATATGCCTGTCAATTTTTCTTTTAACAATCAACCTTACATAATTAATAAAAACTCATTATGGCAACAAACACTACTGAAACAACAGGTGTAAAACCCTCCGGCTGGCAGGAATTCTGGTCGAAAGAAGACTGGTGGGCGGTTTGGCTAGGGCTGGGCATTGTTGCGCTGGCTTATATCTTTTATCTTGGCGGTTCCAGCATATCATGGATCGCGGTAGCTCCGGCCAAATGGTCAACCTTGGCACAACTTGGCGCGCAACTTTCAAAAAATGGCATTAAGTATCTCGCTTTGCTCGGCGCTTTTTTGGTGCTTTTTACTATCGTGATCTCATTTATAGGGCAAAAGCCAAAGGCATTTATCCCATCTTTCATTTTTATCTTTGTCCTTTCAGCAATCATTTATTTCGTGGGCGCCTGGGACCAGGCCAATCGCTATAACCTGGAACCACCACTGGTGGCGCTCCTGCTCGGGCTGATCATCTCCAATGTAATTGGATTACCCCGCTGGCTTGATGCTGGTTTCCGGGTGGAGTTTTACATTAAATTGGGTATTGTGCTGTTGGGAGCCACTTTGCCGTTCACATTAATTATCTGGGCTGGTCCTGTTGCTATTTTACAGGCTTCCATTGTTTCGCTGGTTACCTTTTTCGTTATTTTCCTTACCGCCCGAAAACTGGGATTAGATCATCGCCTTGCGGCGGTATTAGGGGCTGGTGGCGCTGTGTGCGGCGTTTCTGCTTCGATTGCGGTTGCAGGCGCTGTACGTGCCAAGAAAGAACATCCGCCAATTGCTATAAGCCTGGTGGTATTGTGGGCTATCGTCCTTATCTTCCTGCTGCCATTGGTTTGCCGCGCGCTTGGCTTGCCAACAGGAGTAGCCGGTGCCTGGATCGGAACATCGGAATTTGCGGATGCTGCCGGACTGGCCGCTGCACAATCCTATGGTAATTTGGCCGGCCATCACCTGGGCATTGCAGGTACAGCAGATCAAGCGCTTGCCTCCTATACTCTTATTAAAGTTATCGGGCGGGACATTTGGATCGGTATCTGGTCGTTTGTATTGGCGCTTATTTCAGTTACTGTTTGGGAGCGTACTGAAACTAACTCAAAAGTTCAAGTGGGCCAAATCTGGTGGCGTTTCCCTAAATTCGTAATTGGTTTCCTGATCGCTTCCGTGGTTACTACATTGATCGTCCATGGAAATTCACTGGCTGATTACAATAAATTGGTAAAACCCTCCCTCATCCTGCCTATTACGGCGCTGCGTACCTGGGCGTTTACCTTTAGTTTCTTAAGTATCGGACTTACCACACGGTTCCGTGACCTAGCGACTACTGGTTTCAAACCTTTTTTTGCATTCACTTTTGGAGTCGTGGTAAACGTAGCTTTGGGGTACTTCCTGTCGGTAGTTGTATTCGGTCATTACTGGTCATCTATTGTGACACATTAACGCATGAAGATTTTTAATTCAATCGCGCTGGGTAATTCCGGGCAGAGCTGCCAGGATTGCGCGCATTTCCAAAATGATCCAACCTTCATTGAAGCGGCCTATCCCGGACTCACCACCATGAGTTCGGGGTTCGCTTCGGTGCGGGACCGGGACGGCTTATGTAACTATAATCAAATTTACCTTTCTGCACGGGACAGTTGCCCGCACTTTGCGTCGCGCACCTTAGAACAGTAGTATCATAAACGAGGAATTTGTTGGAGCTGCTGATGTTTATTAATTAAAAGACCGCCTGAATTCTAATGGCGAAAGATTAGTTTTTGTTTTGAATAACTTGCTGAACGATTGCGGATGTTCAAAGCCCAACTCGTAGGCAACTTCACTTACAGACAGGCTGGTTGCAGATAATTTTTCCTTCGCTTTTTCAATTAGTTTATTGTGTATGTGTTGCTGCGCATTTTGGCCTGTAAGGGAGCGTAGCATATCGCTTAAATAACTTGGTGATATATTCAGGTTTTCCGAAAGGTATTGGACTGTGGGGATTCCCCGGTTTAAGGATATTTCATTGTTGAAATATTCGTCTAAAATTTCCTCCAGCTTTTGCAACAGATCGTTGTTTATTGCTTTGCGGGTGATAAATTGGCGCTTGTAAAAACGATTAGCGTAGTTCAGCAATAATTCAATTTGAGAAATGATAACGTCCTGGCTAAAATCATCTATCCTGCTGTTCAACTCCTCTTCAATGATGTTAAAAATGGAAATAATGGTTTCCTTTTCTTTATCAGAAAGATGCAACGCTTCATTGGCTGAATAAGAAAAGAAGCCATAAGTTTTGATCTTTTTCGCTAAAGGATAAGTCAGAAAAAAATCCGGGTGTATCAACAATGTATATTGCGAACAATCCCTGGTTTCTTCGGCGTTATTGCCGCCAATCACCTGATTAGGAGCGGCGAATAATAAACCGCCTTCATCAAAATCATAATAATCCTGACCATATTTTAGTTTCCCGCTGAGTTTTCTTTTGTAAGATATTTTATAAAACTTCAGCACATGAGAGCCGGATGGACGGGTTATCTCAGCCTGGCTATTGCTGCCATTTATCAGCATTATCAACGGATGCTGGGGCTTGGGTAAACCCAAAGCCTGGTGTATCGCCGACAATGAATCCATCATATGATGGGTATCTTCTTCCTTCTTCATTCTTGAAAATTACTACAATTGTAACTGATAATGTTTTTAATTACCGGTTATAATTGATTCTTTACTAAGCAATTACTTTGTATTACCCTGTGCTGCGCTTGATACAGCGTCCCATGCTTCCCAGGTTGCCAATCGCTCAGCATAGGCGGTACGCACCCATGGCAAATTATGGCTGCCGAGATTAAACCTTAACGGCGGGTTCTCCGCATCTACAACTTTAAACAGGGCTTCCGGCGTTGCATTCGGATCGCCTCTTTCCATACTTCTTAACCCTCCGAAAAATTGTGTTTTAAAATCTTCGTAAATATCAAGACCTGCCGCAAACTTCAAAGATTCCTGGCTCCCGAACTCGGTAGCATATGCGCCCGGTTCGATGATGGTTACTTTGATACCAAAATCTTTAATTTCCAGGGCTAAACTTTCGTGTATCGCCTCGAATGCCCATTTTGAAGAACAATAATAGCCGATAACCGGCAGTGTTACATGCCCAAGGCCGCTCGATGTGCCGAGGATATGGCCGTAGCCTTGTGCCCGCAGCAATGGCAATGCCGCCTGTATAACAGCAATTGGGCCTAAAATATTTGTTTCATATAGCGCCCGTACATCGTCAGCGCTGGCCTCTTCAATTGTACCAACAAGCGAATAGCCAGCATTGTTAAGAACGATGTCGAGCTTTCCGAAGTGGGCATGGGCTTGCTCTACAGCAGCCTTCGCTTGATCGGGTTTGGTTACGTCGAGTTCCAAAGTCAGCACGTTTTCGCCATACTTTTCTTTGAGATCAGCGATGCTTTCCAACTTGCGTGCTGTGGCGGCAACTTTATCGCCACGCTTTAGCGCTGCATCGGCCCAAATGCGCCCGAAACCCCGGGAAGCGCCCGTAATGAACCAAACTTTATTTGTACCTGAATTATCACTTTGATGTGCCATGATTTTAATGTTTAAATGATAAATGAATAACACAACAAAGGTGGGCAGATGCGACCAGCTGCTTGTAGCCAAATTGAGGGATTTTGTAGCCTAAATGAGAAAGTGGGTTAAGCCTGGAACCCTGTAGGGGTTATATTTTGGTAGAAAATTAAACGAAATAAAATACCCGTGCCATAGGTACGTAACCTTGCTATGTTGCGTACCTACGGCACGCCAAATGGTTTAAAATGACATGCGCTACCAACATTTTGCTCCTATGGAGCATCGTTAAAATTGGATTTTCCTTAACGTAGTTATGTTGAGCTTTAATTACGAGGCCGGTATCTATTCCTATCCCTAACGCAGAATGGGAATGTGTGCACCAGCAAAGGAGTTGTTTAATTAACACCGACTGATAAATTTCCGGCAGTACTTACCCTCAATAATACATAATCTTTTAAAGGCAGCAACCCATCAGCCTTGATGGTGTCTATATGCCCATTTAGTGTAAGCCTGTTATTAATGGGCTGGTTTAAAGCCTGATTGAGTTTGTCTTTTAGGCTGTTTATTTGTCCGGAGATGTTGAAATGGAGCTGATCATGCAAATATTTTTTTATTCCGGCATCCAGCAGCCATACAGTCGGGCCCTCCTTAAGCCGGGTAATTGTGTTGGCATCAAAATCTATATTTTCTACATAAAGATCACCTGTTTCGGGCTGATAGACCGGCAGGCAGGTAAAGTAAAGCAAGCCGTGATAGGGTATCCCATTCTGGCGGCCGGTAAAGTTTACTTTTATCAATAAATGCTCATTGCCGGTGCCATAGATCTCCGCTGATTTTATCAAAAGATGCCCCTTGGCGCCAACCGCTATTTCTTTGTTTGCTATCGCGTTATTTAATAGTTGGTTCAGGGGCTGATAATCTAAATGAATATCAACATGCAGGTTAAATCCATTACCACCCACATCGTTAGTAAGCAGGTCGGGTAAAGGGGAGTTTGTATTTTTAGCCGGATCAGCAAGCGAAAAAACGGGTTTTGCTGTTATGCCCGCTACCAAACTTAAAGTATTGCCAGATGTTGCCAACTGCCCGGCCCTGATTGCCGAAGGGTTAATGCTGATATAGCCAATGTCGCCAATCTTCACCGGTTTATTAAGCGATGCCCAAACCGGTTGAAGCAATTGTTTGTAGTTATAGTCATCTATTTTCCTGCCTAAGGTGTCAAGTATTCTGCCAAGCACTTCTTGCGCTTGGGGCTTTATTGCTGGTGTAATGTTTAATCCTGCAATATTCAGGTTGCAGGCATTCAGATCAAATTGCGTTAAGTGATTGTTTTTCAATAATTTATAATCCGCGTTAATACCAAAGTTGGTGCTTAAGCCAATATTCAGCGTAGCATTGCAGGAGCCTATATTTTTCCATTGCCCGTTAAAGGGACTTTTTATAAAACCATTAATATTAAGCCCGGCATCGTCAGAGATATGCAAGGTATCACCCAAAAAGTTTAGTTGAAAAGGTTGCCTGTTTACCTGCCATGTATACTTACCCGGCCCAAGTTTACCCTCTCCCGAAATTTGCAATGGGATTTTGGCGCTGTAATCGTTTAAAACATTTTGAAGGTTGATGCTGATCGGTATGTCAATTCTTGATTCAGGCAGCGCGGTTTCGTTAAGCTGAGATGGCGGCAAATCAGGCGCGGCGGGTTTTATGCTGCTGCATGAAGCAAGAACCAATAAAGGGAATACCAGGAAGGGGAAAGCTTTCAAATTGTTGGTTTAAAGCAATTAACGGTTAACTATCCCGGTAGTGTATAATTGGGTGTGATATATCGATAATTTTACAGAAGGTATAAACTTCGGACAGCGGATACATGCGGCAGGTATGAACGAATATTATTTTCAATGTGATATCTTTATTGACTATATAAAGTATCTTTTTTGGTGTACACTATGGACAGAAATGAAATTATTGCAGACTGGCTGGATGCCTGGAATTGCCATGATATTGACAGGATAATGGCCCACTATGCGGAAGAAATTGAGTTTACGGCTCAAACTGTTGTTGCACGGTGGGGTAAAGCTGATGGAAAACTTGTAGGCAAAGCAGAATTAAGAAAACATTTTGCAAAAGGTTTGGAGTTGGCCCCGGAAATTCACTTTGAAATGGATCAGATTTTATGGTCGCCAAATGGTTATGCTGTACTTTATCACCGCGAAAATAATAACCAGGTATTGGACGCGGTTGAGTTAAATGCTGAGGGCTTGGCTGTTAAGGTAACCGCATATTATTTAAAAGTGCAGGCTTGAACGCAGGGGCCGTTTCGAGAGACGCTGCGGGAACTAAAAACAGTTTAAACCTATTTATTCAGGTTGATATTGTACAGCTATATATTGTTTAGCTTATAGCATAAACCATAAGTATATACTGCTAATTCACCATCCTATATTCATTAGGAGTGTAGCCTGTGTTTTTCTTAAATGCCCTTGTGAAATGCTGCGGATACTTAAACCCCAGCTCAAAGGCAATTTCACTAACCGATTTATTGGTGTCCAGTATTTTTTCTTTGGCCATGCCCATAACCCTTAGCTGGATGTATTCAAGGGCAGTTTTGCCGGTTTCCTTTTTTATAAGATCACCAAAGTAGTTTGGGGTAAGGTTCAACAAGTCGGCACAATAACTTACCGCGGGTAACCCAACTGTTTGCGGCTTATCTGATTGAAAATAGCTATTTAGTATACCTTCAAATTTTTCTAAAATATCTTTATTTACATCGTTACGGGTGATGAATTGGCGATCATAAAAACGCACACAATAATCAAGAAACAACTCAATATTTGAGGCGATAAGCTTTTTGCTATGTTTATCCGTTCCTTGTTCTAGCTCGTATTTGATCTTCGCGAAGCAATCCAAAACAATTATCCGTTCCTTTTTAGACAGATGTAAGGCTTCCCTTGATTCGTAGGAAAAAAAAGAGTAATCATTTATATGTTTACCCAGATGAGTGCCATGGAGCAAATCAGGATGAAACAAAAGTGCGAAGCCTTGTGGCTTATAGTCGGGGTAAATGTTAACATTAATCACTTGTCCGGGGCCGACAAATACTAATGTCCTGTCCTGGTAATCGTAGGTATTACGCCCGTATTTAATGTCACCGCATTGTACATCTTTTAAGTATACCGCGTAAAAACCAAAATTCATCCGGCTGGCCAATATCTTAGGTGCTGTGTTTTTAAAGTCGATAACACTAACCAGCGGGTGCAAATTTTCCTGTTGATAGAAAGCGTCGTATTCGCTAACGGTATCAATCTTCAAAACTTTGTCCATGTCTTTAACTTATTAATTGATACAAAATTACCGTTTATTCTTAGCTCAACCATCCATATCAGGCAGATCAGTAAAAATGGTAGAGACATCCGTAACCGGGGTAACCAATCATTGCTTAAATGACAGGACCTTTGTATCGACATAAGGGTAACATCCAAGATTATCAATTAAAATATAGAATTAAGTTATGGAATTAATGAAAGGTAAAGTAGTGCTGGTTACAGGCGCAGCATCGGGATTAGGATTTGCTACAGCAAGGGCATTTGCCATAGCTGGCGCAGCTGTTGCACTAGCGGATTGGGACGAAAAAGCCGTACAAGCCGCGGCGGAAAAACTGGCAGCCGAAGGTTATCAAACGCTTGCTATAAAATGTGACGTTTCTGATGATAAACAGGTAGAAGAAATGGTAAGCAAAACGATAGCTACATTTGGCCGCTTAGACGCCGCTTATAATAATGCCGGTGTACAAAATGAGCTGAAAGATGCGGCTGACCAGACCCGTGATGACTTTGACCGGGTTACCGCTATTAACTATGGCGGTGTTTGGAGCTGCATGAAATATGAGTTACAGCACATGCGCAAACAGGGCAGTGGTGCTATTGTGAATTGCTCGTCTATCGGGGGTGTTTTAGGTGGTGCGCAACGGGGAACTTATCATGGTGCAAAACATGGTGTTATTGGTTTAACCAAAAGCGCGGCTTTGGAATATGCCGCACAAGGCATCAGGATAAATAGCATTTGCCCGGGTCTTTTTCAGACGGCGATGTCCGACAAAATGATAGCGGAGGGTCAGAAAGAGGCTTTAGATGCCATGCTGCAACAAGTACCAGTAGGTAGAGTGGGGCGTCCGGAGGAAATTGCCAGTGCTGTTCTGTTCCTTTGTAGTGATGCAGCCAGTATGGTGGTAGGTCACACATTAATGGTAGATGGTGGTTATAGCATACAGTAATTTAACAAGTAAGTAATTAGTAAAAAACGATCAATATGGAAATTATACGAAATGGCTCTCAGCCATCAGGCAAAGGCCCCGCAGATTATTTTACAGGTACAGTACGGATCGATCCACTTATTAATCCGCCGGAACCATCACGGGTGGCTATGGCACTGGTAACATTTGAGCCCGGCGCGCGTACAGCCTGGCATATCCATCCGTTTGGGCAAACTTTAATTGTTACCGCAGGCGCGGGATGGATACAACACGAAGGTGAAGCAAAACAAAATATTTATCAGGGTGATGTTGTATATTTTTTCCCAAATGAAAAACACTGGCATGGTGCAACCGACACTACCGCGATGAGCCACATTGCTATCCAGGAAAAGTTGAACGGTTCGCCGGTTGACTGGATGGAACACGTTACGGACGCGGAGTACAATAATCAGTAACTAAAAAAACTACGCCGCATATACAGGGTTTAGGTAAAATAAATGTTACACGGTTTAGGCGTCGGTTATTACATAGATACCTTATAATTGGATCTTATTAAATAATTTACTTATGAAAGCAATGAAAATCTTGGTAGCATTAATGCTAATGGTATTTAGTTATGGTGCGGTTAACGCGCAGGTTCATCACGTTAGAAAAAGACATTACAAAAAACGTCACGTAATTGTTAAGCATCACGTAGTTGTTGTTAAACATCACAGGTAATAACAAAGGCCGGCTAATCACCGGCCTTTGTTATTTATTTTAAATAACAAAAAAACTGCTCGTACTTAAATAAATCATGTGCAATAAAAGTTCACCCGAAACACACATTTTTACGATCATGGTTAGCTACAAACAAAATCATGAGCCTAAATTTCTTAAATTCGGGATATGAAAAACATCCTGCTTGCCAGCACCTCCGCATTGTTTGGTGAAGAGTACCTGGCTTATCTTAAACCATATATAGCCAATCTGTTTAGCGGAGCTGATGAAATTATTTTTGTTCCCTTTGCGCGCCCGGGTGGCATCTCGCATGATGATTATACTAAAAGGGTTGCGGATGCTTTTTCTGTTATGAATATTCGTGTAACCGGGCTTCATACTTTCGAGGATCCCGCGACGGCTGTTCGAAAAGCAAAAGGATTTTTTACAGGCGGTGGTAATACATTCCTATTGGTAAAAACCTTGTATGAACTGGATTTGATGAATGTATTGAAGGAGGCTGTGGAAAAAGGCACGCCATACCTCGGTACAAGCGCGGGTAGCAATATAGGCGGACTAAGCATGCACACTACCAACGATATGCCCATTGTTTTGCCGCCAAGTTTAAACACTATGGGGCTTGTTCAATTTAACCTCAACCCGCATTATCTTGATCCTGATTCTAATTCGAAGCATAATGGCGAAACAAGAGAAACGCGAATTAAGGAATTTCATACACAGCATGCCATACCAGTAATTGGATTACGGGAAGGCAGTTGGATCAGGGTACAAGGCGAAACCATCACCACCGAAGGTTTATTTAGTTCTAGGATATTTGAACAGGGTAGGGATGCCTATGAAGTTGCGCCTGGCAAACAGTTATTATTTTAAATTTATGGTATACAGAACCCGTTTGCTGTTCCCTGGTATCGCTGGCCGCTAAGGCGTCACTTTCTTTTTCCGAAAAAGAAAGTAACCAAAGAAACCTAGCGCAGCGATCTCATGAACACCATCAAAAAACAAGCAACAGTGAATAAACTCCCGGCTGCGCCTGCTTCTTTTAGTGTTAGTGCTGTTACTTCTGGTGTGGTTGGCGAACCAGACGATGCCGGTTTTGGGCGGTTAACGGTGGGGTTGTGCTTTTGTTTTATGCAGATTTCTCTCGAATTGTCAATTGCTGTAAGGAACGAAGCAATCTCTTTGCTGTACAGAGCCGGGATTTGGATGCAGGGGCCTGTTCGAGAGACCCTGCGGGAACTAAAAATTAAGTAGATGTTACCCTGAGGTACTCGAAGGGTTGGCGCAGAGGCTCGCCTGCATGTTCGAGTGCCAGCATGATACCCCATCCGAACTCTTACGGTGAAAACACCTACTACAGGCTAAGTTATTTATACATTGATAACAATAGCGGCCTTCTTTCCTCCGTGCGATTGCCACGCTGCGCTCGCAATGACAGGGTGGAGAGTGAAATAGTTTTCGCGTTATGGATTGCAGCGGGTACCGGCCTCGTGCTTAATGCCTGTAGGCGTATGAGCGAAAAGCCAGACCCGCTTCTACCGGCGGGAAACGCCCAAGCTATCCTTGTAATCTTACGGCATTACCGAAGCTCGTTCACTCAAAATAAATTTTGTGGTTGCTGTATTGCCCACCGTATCCGCAGATATTGTTAAGCTTTTGCCCGTATATTTTTGGTAGTTAAATGTTATTGCCCCTACCCGCCCGGTGGTTTTGAGCATGGTGACGCATTGCAGGTTGCCGGGGATGTTGGCGCCGAACCAGTGGCCGTCGGCTTTTTGTTTCCAGGTTACCAGCGCAAATGTTTCGCCGGGTTGGTGCCGGGTACTATCGCTAGCCACTTTTAATGCTGCCGCGTTACCGTACAGGGTGCTCATGGTTTCCTGTTTTTTGTTGATGGACGATGTAATTACCTTGAGCCCCATTTTGGTGAGATCGAACGATGCCGGGAAGGATGCCTCCTGATTTAGCGGGTTGCCCGGCGGGTTTGAACAGGCGACCATGAATAACGGGAGAATGAATAATATGCTATAATTTAACGGTTTCATGGCTTAAAATTTTAGGGGTTCGGTAAATACAAAATCATTGTCTTTCATGGGGCGGTGGCAGTTTACGCACTCGGTGGCAAACATTACGGTTTTACCATAAGGCACCATTTTTGGCGTTTTGAAACGGGCAAAGCCCCAGCCTTTGGTGGAGGCGTACTTTTGGTCGTCCTTGATCATGTATTCAACCTGTTTAAAAGCACCGGTTTTGGTGTTGTCATCTTTATCCGTCAGCTTATCCCAGGCCACCTTGGCGAAAATGGTGCCGTTTGGCCAGGGGTTAATATGTCCGTCTTTAATTGCCTTAACGGCTACGTCGTTGCCAAAGATCACCCGCATGGTACCGTTATCAAAACGATCGGTAGTACTGATAGGCTGCCAGTTTTTATAGTCGGGGATATAGGTAATGCCGTTAAGCGCAGTAGGCAGAGGAGTAGCAGGATGAGATTTTTGCTGTTGGCGGTATTGTTTTTCCAGCGCGTTGGTTTTGGAGGTGTCTGCAGGTTTATTGTTTACCATGGTGAGCAGGTAGGATTTCAAAACCTGCAAATCGGCATCAGAAACTTTGGCTGATGGGTGAACCATCGCGTAACTCTTGATAGGCATAGCGCCTTCGGCGATCTGATTAACGGCTTCCCATAGTTTGGCCTGCTGGTCGCTTTTTGCCATATTTTTCCAATCTGAAAAATTCAGGCCTTTACGCCCCTCTTTTACGTGGTTGGCCACCTGCCAGTATATGGGCTGGATTTGGTCGTACCAGCGAAGGTTGGTTTGATTAGAATGGCAATCGTAACAAGCTCGCTGCAATATGGCTTTGACTTGTACAGGGGCCTGGATTTCCCCTGTACCCGTTGGGTGGCTGATTGAAGGACGGATAAACTGGATCAGCACAAAACAAATAAATAACACCGCAATCGTATTGACGGAAATTTTCTTGAGAGACATAGGGGGCATGTTTTTCTAAAGGTACGTTTTATAATAATGACACCGTAGTTGTGTGCTTGTTACAATGGTATTGAAATGTGACCCTTTTTTGATGTAAGACAGGGTAATTAGCATGCAAAAACGAATAAAAAGTGATGCTTTTTGGTCTGTTTTGGGGCTAAAACGAATGTTTTAGGTCATGAAATGGGCTATAATAGATTTAAAAGCAACCTTTTTGTAGTTATTTCGACCGTTTTTTGATGGTTTTGTATACTAGCTGTACCGGGTGTGTCAATTATTCTGTGGTACGGTACAGCAATACTTGATCTGTAAATGACAAACGAACTAGCGACCGGCAACCTTTTGGAGTTGACTGAAGCCCGGGTTACTGTCAGAAACCCAGACGACAACGCCATCAGGGCGTACCAAGAAATATTGTTTTACTGGGTCAGCGCTTCTCTATCTTACCAGCATGCATGCACTCATTCAATGTGGATTGACGCTGGGCAATAGGATGCTCCAATATGCGTACCCCGTCTTTATTTATAACCAATAAAGAAGCATTCCAGGGTTAGAATAGTGTCGTAACTATTGCCTGGTTTGGTTGCAGGAAATAATATCGAACTATCCTCCATTCATTCATTTGCCGGGTAATTATCCATTTGTGAATATTTTTCAGGGATACTCTAATTTTGATATTGCTGATAAAAAGAGTCTCGCCATCCTGATTCCTCCGGGTAATCTCAATCTCCAAACAGGTGACGTTTCCTTAGATTTAAACAATGCATTATCAAAAATATTATCACAAACAGACAAACCATTTCATAAAAATGAATTTTATAGATAAAAAGACTTCCGTCAAACAGGCTATGTCGATATTAGCTAAAAATGGCATCCAAGTGGATGATACTGAGGCGAGCGTTATATTAGAATTTCTGTATATTATAGCAAAGAATTACAACAAACATAGAGCCAATCAAAATGCGCCTAACCTTAAGGAGAATTCGAACCTTGAGAAAACAGCTTAAAAGCAACTTTCAGTTCCCTTTTTAGACCACATTGAATAAAAGTCTAAGGATTTTATCATCAAAGTTCGAACTAAAAATGCCGAGACTTAACGATTTGGGTCACAGATTTTTATTGGCATAAAAAAAGGAAACACCGATGGTATGGTGTTTCCTTAAGTAGCGGGGAGCAGGATCGAACTGCCGACCTTAGGGTTATGAATCCTACGCTCTAACCATCTGAGCTACCCCGCCGGGTTAATTTTTATTTTATCTCTTTCAGAACTAACATCTGCTAGCTAATAGATATAATCCTACGCTCTAACCATTTGAGCTACTTCGCCCTTTTTTCCTTCGTTATACCAATGTTAATAACGCTGCCTAAAAAGGTTTGCAAATATAGCAGAAATTCGTTTCCTTTAGAAAAAATGTTAACATTTACTCCTAATCGCGTTATTCTATTGTAAATCTGGTATGTCTGAAAAGAAAAAATTCACTATGGAGTATGAGATAAAATCATCTCCACGCATTCTATATAGCTTTTTAAGCGAATCTAATGGCCTAACACAATGGTTTGCTGATGACGTAACCGTTCGCGATCAGGTGTATACTTTTACCTGGGATGACGAAGAGCAAAAGGCCAAATTGCTATTGCTTAAGGAAAACAAACTGGTTAAATTTCGGTGGGTTGATGATGATCCGCAGTATTATTTCGAGATGGAAATTTTGCAGGACGAGCTCACTAATGATGTTGCCCTGGCTATAACTGATTTCGCTACCGAAGAGACTATTGATGAGCGTAAACTCATCTGGGATAATCAAATTGAGTACCTCATTAGCGTATTAGGTGCCTGAGCTAATACAATTTTCCTTAATTTTACGTTTTTAAATCTGCACTGTGCTTAATTAGGCATGGTACATTTTATTCCCAAAACGCTGATATATCCTGATGAAAAAAATTCATCTTTTAATACTTAAATCATTTATAAGGCCTTTTCTATCAACCTTCGTTATAGTGATGTTTGTGTTATTGATGCTATTTTTATTCAAATACATCGATGATCTTATTGGCAAAGGATTCGCCTGGTATGTTATCCTCGAGCTGATGATGTATTCATCGGCAACCAATGTGGCTATGGCGCTGCCCTTATCTGTACTGCTCTCCACCATCATGACCTACGGTAGCCTTGGCGAAAACTATGAGCTGGTGGCTATAAAGGCGGCCGGTATATCGCTAAGCAGGGCTATGTACCCCATGATCATCATCGTGTCTATCCTCAGCGTCTCGGCGTTTATTTTCTCCGATTATATGTTGCCGGTAGCCAATTTAAAGTATTTTTCTCTTTTGTATGATGTAAGGCAGCAGCGCTCGGCAACGTTATTACCCGAAGGCGTGTTTAGCAACAGCTTCCCTGGCTATACCATCAGGGTTGAAAAAAAGGGAGCGGATGGCCAGGCGCTGTACGGCGTAATGATCTATCAAAAGGAACAAAATTCAGAAAATACCTCGGTACTGTTTGCGAAAGAAGGTAGAATGTACCGTACAGCCGGTGATCGGTATCTGGTTTTAAAACTTAGGGATGGTATTCGCTATGAAGAATCCGCAGGCGATGTTGGTTATAATACCCGCCAGCGGTTAATGCGCTTCCGTTTTAAAGATATGGAACAAAAGTTTGATCTTTCAGGCTTTAAGCTTTCCCGTACAGATGAAAATGAGTTTAAGTCTGCATTCCAGATGATGAACATTAAACAGCTCCGCGAGTATAAAAAAACTACACAGCACGCTATTGACAGTTCGGTACAGGCCGGTTATCGTATGATGATGCCTTACCTGCGGTATTTTAACATACCTAAAAAATCAGCTAATGCAAAAGTCGCGGTATCCTCCATCGCCAATAAAAGCTTAACACTTAGCGAGCAGCTTGCGGCGGTGTCCAACGGTTCCAGTGAAGCCCGGTCAATACAGGGCATGATAAAAGACGATGATTCCCGTACTCACGATAATGCCCAAAATATCCGAAGATCACTGGTTGAATATCAAAAGAAATATACCTTGTCTGCAGTTTGCCTGGTGCTGTTCTTAATTGGTGCGCCACTGGGGGCAATTATACGTAAAGGTGGTTTAGGCTTGCCGGTAGTGGTATCGGTAGTGTTTTTCCTGATATATTACATCATATCAACTATAGGCGAAAAATCGGTAAAAGATGGTAATGTATCGCCAATATTAGGTATGTGGATATCCATTATTATCCTGACACCTATAGGGCTTTTCTTATCATACAAAGCGATAACCGATTCAGCTATATTTGATGCCGACTCTTATAAAAAGTTTTTTAAGCGGGTATTTCGCCGAACCGAGGCCTGATATATTTTACAAAGCACCGACCCTATTAACTTTATTATCCTGTAACTTTGTTCAAATTTAATACAAAGGCAACCATTGCAGCTTGCCCATACGTAACCGTACAACCATGTTAAATACAATACCTGAAGCGATAGAGGCCATAAAAGCCGGTAAAACCATAATTGTTGTTGATGATGAAAATAGGGAAAACGAGGGCGATTTTTTAACCGCCGCACGTAACGCAACCCCCGAGACTATAAACTTTATGGTAAAGTATGGCCGTGGTTTGGTTTGCGCGCCTATTACCCGCCAACGTGCCCGTGAGCTTGATCTGGAGCCTATGGTGAGCCACAATACCACATCGCACGAAACTAATTTTACCGTTTCGGTTGATGTGCTGGAGGGATGTACTACCGGTATTTCTGCTTCTGATCGTTCAAAAACAGTACTGGCTTTGATTGATCCTGCTGTTACGCCTGAGGATTTGGGCCGCCCGGGTCATATATTCCCGCTGATAGCAAAAGATGGTGGTGTGTTGCGCCGTACAGGCCATACCGAAGCGGCTATCGACCTTGCTGTTTTAGCCGGATTTGAGCCTGCCGGTGTGATATGCGAAATTATGAAGGAAGACGGCGAAATGGCCCGTCTACCCGAGCTATTGATTATCGCTAAGGAACATGATCTTAAAATAGTATCGATAAAGGACCTGATAGAATACCGTTTAGCTACAGAATCAATGGTTACCCGTGAGGTAGCTGTGAAAATGCCAACCCAGTGGGGCGATTTTGATATGATAGCCTATACCCAAATTGATACCGGTGAAAATCATCTGGCGCTTGTTAAAGGCACCTGGGAGCCTGATGAACCTGTATTAGTGCGCGTGCATAGTTCATGTGTTACAGGGGATATTTTCGGCTCATGTAGGTGTGATTGTGGCCCTCAGTTGCATAAAGCGATGGAGATCATCCAAAAAGAAGGTAAAGGCGTTATTGTATACATGAACCAGGAGGGCCGTGGCATTGGGCTTATAAACAAACTAAAAGCATATCATTTACAGGAAAACGGTTTTGATACGGTTGATGCTAACATTAAATTAGGCTTTAAAATGGATGAGCGCGATTATGGTATCGGCGCGCAAATATTGCGCAGCTTGGGTGTATCAAAAATGCGTTTGTTATCAAACAATCCTAAAAAACGTGCTGGTTTAATTGGCTATGGTTTAGAGGTTGTTGAGAATTTACCGATAGAGATAGCGCCTAATCCACATAACGAGGCTTACCTGTTAACTAAAAGAGATAAAATGAACCACGCCATACTGCGCGATCACTAATTATCATCCCCATCGGATTTTTCGTTGTTGTTTGAACCCGGGCTGGTTGGTTCAGTTAAGGTGGGAGTATCTGTCTTGGGCGGTATTGGAGTAGGTATTTTACTCTTGCTTTTATTGCCGCTGCTTTTTCTAAAGAGGTTTCTGAAAAACTCCCCGAAGGTGTCGAAATCACGTTGATAGGTAAGGCCCACACCATTTACATATTGAACGCTCAACTGGTCAATAGTATTTAAGGTGGTGGTATTTAATACCCGGTAAGAGTACTTGGCCGTTAAGTCTCCGCTTTTGCGCAACAAGTATTGTGCTTCAAAATCTTTGGTTAGGCTATTAAAATTTGAGTTGAATAAACTGTTTTGTGTAGAGTTGTTAAACAGGTCATTACTGCCGGTGGTGGTAAATAAACTCCCGTTAAATACCAGCCTGCTGTTAAATAATTTTAATGATGCACTCGCGTCATTAAATGATCGCAGGTTTAAGTCGAAATTCTTGATATTTGATTGTGAGATAAAGGTGTTCAATTTATTAAACGCGAACTCGCTCACCGCTTCGCCGGCTGTACTAAATACCTGGTTAGTTAAACTATTTGGTGTTCCTGATGCAAAATTCCGGCGCACAATAATACTTAATGCCTGCTGGCTACGGTTATTATAATCGGTTAAATAAGTTCCCAAATCATCTTTAATGGATGGATCTGTAGGGAAGTTAAAGTCAAAGTCGATAGTTGGGTGTAATAACGATTTGGTGATAATCAGCTCAGCCTGTACCAGTACGTTTTCCGCTCCTTTTGGTGATGCCAAACCCGCCGCCTGGTAAAGCGGCGAAATATCTGTACGCACCTCATAGATGGCATTCAGGTTAATGTCAGCATTTGATGGGTCGCCCGTCCAGCGTATGGTACCGCCCTGGTTTACTGTAAAGTTTTTACTAATGAAGTTTTTAGCCGTAAACTCAAACTTACCTGTCGATATTAAAAAGTCGCCATACATGTTAAAATCACCCAGGCTGTTAATATTCAGGTTTAGGTTATTGGTTGTGCCGCTTCCCTCCAAAACACCGTAATCCGTAGTTATTTTAACTACAGTTTTTTCATCAACGGTAAGGTCAAGGTTAAGTGTTACCCCATCAAAAGCGCTTTTGGGTACTACTACCTTGGTGCTGTCTTTATGGCTTACAAATCTTATAAAATCATAATCTCCGGCGGTGGTTGAAGTGTTCAGCGGTATGTTAAACACCGTACCTGCAAGTGTATGGGCCTTAATATTAATATTCATGGTGTTAACCGGGCCATTGAATGCGAATGTGCCTGTGCCAAAAGCCTTGCCATAGTAAAGGTGATTATCCTTGAATGCGGTGTTTAAAGCCAGCAGGTTTTTGGCGGTTACAGTTGCCTCTATATCCGGATTATCCAGGTTATTCAAATCAACTTTACCTTTAACTTCTCCGGTACCACCATAAGCATCTTTTAGTATCATCCCATCAACATCAATAACACTATTGGTCACCGTTAGCTTATCACTAACCGTGAATGCGGTTTTCAGGTAATTAACTGTAACGCCGGTATTATCCAGGGTAACTGTACCATTCATTTGTGGCTTAGATGCCGGGCCGGTAAGCGATAGATCACTTGATACCGTACCTTTAGGATCTGATACCAGGTCGCGGATAAAAGGATCAAATATCACTGTTTGCACATGATCCATCTTTACTTTAAAGTTAAGCGCATTAGCCTCGTCTTCTTTGGTAAGATTGTATGCTCCGGTAATATTCATGGTTTCAGTACCATTGTTGTTGATGCTCATTTTTACATCAGCCTCTTTCCTGTCATTACCCAATGTCGATTCAATTTTTACATCGCCAACCAATGTTTTATTCATATTTAGCGAGTCGATATTTAAATGCGCATCTATCCCCGGTGTATTGGAAATAGAACTAAATATCACATTCCCATTAAGCGATCCTTTTAAGGCCACTCCCGAAACTTTGGTCAACTGATCAAATGTGTTCATGTTGAATTTCTCGAACTCCAGTTTCAGTTTATCCTCCGGATTGCTGGATATAAGCCCATTTATTTTAACCTTTTGCGCACCGTTTGATAACTGGAAACCATTAATTTCGGTTTTGCCATCCAAAAATTTTATCCTCACCTGGTCAGTCAGTTTCCAATCCTGGTGCTCCAAAATAACATCCGATGGAAGCAGTTTTAATTTAGCAGTGGTGTCCCGCCCAAATTCAACCAAACCATAAAGATCCAGTTGGTTAGTCGCGTCTTTATCGGCAAGCTTTATGTTGAAATTAAGGCTGTCTCTTCTAAGTGCATTTGATATATCAATGTTTTTGATGAACAGGCTATCTGTAATGTTTATCTTGCTTAAAGAAATGTTCAGGCCTAGTTGACCATTGGTTGTACTCTCGTCCACAATAAGGTCATGGAACACAGTTGTACCGTATTGGATGGTTTTAACATATCCGTTTAGGGTAGCTGTTTCATTTGATGAGTCAAACTCACCCACAAAAGTCCCCTGGTCAGGTATTTTTAAGTCCGGATCAAAAAGCGCCAGAAGTGGCCCCATATTTTTAAGTCCCAAATTAAACTCAAAGTGCTGCGGTTTAGGCGTAACGGTGGCCACGTTTAACGATGGGATATATTTCTTAGCGATTTGTTTAAAATAAGATGGGAGCGTAGCCAGGTCAAACGAACCATGAATATTAGCCTCCGCGATGTCTGATTTTAGCGCGAGTATACGGTTGTCACCCTTGCCATGTGCCGAAAGATCAATAGAATCCACCAGGTAATTATTTCTTGGGTCAATTATCCTGATCGGGGTAAGCTCAATATGCCCCTGTAAATTCTCAAGGCTATTCCCGCTAAATTTGGTTTTAAGTACTGTTGTTAAGGTGATGGTATCCTTCAGCAATTTAAGCGTATGCAGGTGCGCGTCTTTAATATCGGCGGTAAAATTATAAGCGGTTAATGCAGGGTTCAGATCCACTGTTCCTGCCATATTTAGCTTAACATTGTTATCATTAATACTGATTTTGGCATCAGCAATTTTCTTTATGAAAGTGCCTTTTACATTCAGGTTATGGTAATCGTAACCATTATAATTTATATAGCCTATCTGCGCGTCTAAGTTTTCGGTTAAATTTTTAAGCTCGTCACCGCTTCCTTTAACGTTAGCTGATAAGGTGGCTCGTCCAATGGCATCGTTATCAAGCAAGCCACCCAAATCAAAGTCTGAAGTGCTTATTTTGCCGCTATATGCAGGTACACCTTTTTTGTCAATTTTTAAGTTAATATCCGGGTCGAAGCGGCCCAGTTTAGTTTTAAATGTACCGAAAGCCACAAAATCATTCTGTAAGCCTGTAAACCTCCCTGTAAAATTGATGTTGCCGAACTTGCCTATCATGTCGGGCACCTTCGCGCCTGTAGTCCCGGTAAAGTTGCTGTATAAATAATCCAGGTCTTTTTTATTGGTGGATAGCTGATCGAATTTCAACTCCAAAAAGGTATTGTCCCAATCAGGCAAGCCTCTCAAACTAAAATCCCCGCGAATGTAGGTTGCCTGCCCGCCGGTTATCAATAAATTTTTAGCAGTCAGGTGGCGCACCATGCCATGTACTTTACCATCTATGCCTAAATCAAATCTTACCTTTTCCAATCCGCTGGTAAAAAAGGCGATGTCTTTTGATGATACGCGCGATGATTTAAAATCGGCATCCATCATTACCTTATCTTCAATATCAGCAAAGTCATCAAATGATTTAAATTTCATCCTGAAATAATCCTTAACCATGGAATTTGGCGTTTGCAGGAATAAATGCCTGGTGAGTATCAGGTTGGTGTCAACCGTAGCATCAGCAGTTAAGTTTTTGATAATAGCGCCACTTTTTTCGTGCAGGGTAAGGTTGTGTATGTAGCCCTTAAACAAGTGGTGAATAACATCCATACTGTCAATCACCGTGCTGAACTTTTTAACATCAACATCATCAAAATTCACCCCATTTATGAGAGTATCAACCAAATAATTTTTATAGCGGAAATGCAGGTTGTTAACGGCTATTTTTCCAAAAATCACATTCCAGGGTTTGCCGGTTGATTTTGAAGTATCGGGAGAGCTGAAAAAGTCAACAATAAATTTAACGTTGCTGGTGCTGTCCTTATATTCTTTTAAATAAACTGAACTGTTATCCAACTTAACAAGGCTAAGGTCGATGGTGCGTTGTTTTATACTGCGGAATATTGAAAAGGCGTTAATGTCTACTGTTAATTTCGACATATTAACCAGCGTGTCTTTTTTCTGGTCCAACACATAAAAATCTTCCAATACTATGGATGAGAAAGGCTCCAGGTAAAGACTACCTATGCTAACCTTGGTATGCAATTTTTCAGATAAATAGGCGGCACCCTTCCTGGCAGCCCAGGTTTGCACGGGTTTATATTGAAAAACAAGTAACAGTATGCTCAGCGTCAAAAAAACGAGCAACACCAATCCTAACGCTATTTTGAGTACTTTTTTAATAACTTTGTATTTAATTCAAAAATTAAAAGTAAAAAATCAAAACTTTTGAAGCTTATACGCAGATGTTTTGACTTTATTTTAACCCAATGTTCAAAATAAAGTTTTATCAGCGCAGCAACATCATTCCGTTTTTTGACTTTTAACTTTTGACTTTTAACTTTTT
>Ga0302225_10000019_pt1 | contig 181274 bp, 157 predicted proteins | sample II_Palsa_E3_2_FD_193515 | JGI IMG/M metagenome (GOLD analysis project Ga0302225, IMG submission 193515) | Peat permafrost microbial communities from Stordalen Mire near Abisko, Sweden - II_Palsa_E3_2 | ecosystem: Environmental > Terrestrial > Soil > Palsa > Peat permafrost | place: Sweden...
CCCATCATGATCAGCAGGCCTCCGACGATCAGAATCCAACAGAGCATGGGCAGGATCACTTTCTTCTACCATGCTTCTGTCGATTCTCTGCCTGCTAATCGACGTGACTTTTTCAACACCCACAGGCCATTACGCTCATCGACCCGATTTCACCGTCCATCAAGCAGCCGACTGGAAATCGGCGCATACGCGTCAATTCTTCGATCCCGCAGAAACGGCCAGTTGCGGCGAATATCCTCCAGCGCCTTCAAATCCACGTCGCCCATCAGGATTTCTTCACAGTCATGCGAGCCGTCAGCAATCACCCGCCCAAAGGGATCGCAGAAAAACGATGCCCCCCAGAATTCGAGTCCATGGCCAGGAGTCGACTTGCCGCGCACGTTGCCGGTTTCGAATCCAACTCGATTCACGACCGCAACATAAACTCCGTTCGCGATGGCGTGCGCTCGCTGAATCGTTCGCCACGCATCGTGCTGCACTACGCCAAACTCAGCCTTCTCCGAAGGATGCCAGCCAATCGCCGTCGGATAAAAAAGAATAGTCGCCCCTTGCAGCGCCGTAATCCTCGCTCCCTCCGGAAACCACTGGTCCCAGCAGACGAGCGTGCCGATGCGGCCAGCGGTGGTATCGAGGGCGCGGAAGCCTAAATCGCCGGGAGTGAAGTAAAACTTTTCGTAGTAGAGCGGATCGTCCGGGATGTGCATCTTGCGGTAGAGGCCGCGCAGCGATCCGTCGGAATCGAAAATGGCGGCGGTATTGTGATAGATGCCGGGCGCGCGCTTCTCAAACAAACTCGCAATCAGCACCACGCCATGCTGGCGCGCCGCCGCAGCAAGCTTCTCGCTCGCAGGCCCCGGAATCGGCTCGGCTAGGTCGAACAGCGAGTGGTCCTCGCGCTGGCAGAAGTATTGCGTCTGAAAAAGTTCCGGCAGGCAGACAACTTGTGCGCCGCGCCCCGCGGCGTCGGCCACGCGTTCCAAAGCTTTCGCCAGATTTTGTTCGGGCTCGGGCCCGCACGACATCTGCACCAGAGCAACGCGAAATTTATCAGGGGGCACGCACGAACTCCTCTCGGCTTTCAATATAGCAGGGAGATCGGCGATCAGTAGCTCTACCCTGTGCTCCCCCCGTGTCCTCTGTGTTTAAGATTTTTCTTCCCAGGCTCGGACCTCGCGGTACCTAAGGCGAAGGCGCAACCGTCGCAGCTTCGGTGATGGTGGGCGTGCAATCTACGGCAAAGTTCACCGAGCGTGCAATGAAGCACAAATGATGAGCTTCGGCGTGAAGAGCGTGGGCTTTGGCCTGATCGTCGCCGGGCAAAATCATAACCGTTGGCTGGAGCGTGACGCGCGTGAACTGAGCGGAACCATCACTATTCTCTTCCATCAAACCAAGCGCAGAATCGCGGTAGTCCACAACGGTGATGTGATTCACGGCGCAAAGATGCAGATAGGAAAGCATGTGGCAGGCGGAAAGGCTGGCGACCAGGAGGTCTTCCGGATTGTAGCGGGATGGGTCGCCGCGAAAGCTGGGGTCGCTCGATCCGGGAATTTGAGGTTTGCCTTCCACGGTGATCGTGTGATCCCGCAGGTAGCCCCGGTAAGTCTTTGTGCCTTCGCCGGTATTTCCAGTCCACTCCACTTCAACTTTATAGTTGTGCTGTTTCATCTTTATTCCTTCCGCCTGTTCGCGCGCCCATGCGTCGGAGACTGCACGGCCTTTTTCCATATCGTCGACCACCAAAATCAGCTGATGATTATGATCGCTGTAAAGCGCTTCGATGTTGACTCCGGCGTTAGCCATTAGGCGCGTGAGCTTGCCGAGCTGGCCGGGTTCGTCCTGCTTCAGGCGCTGGATGAGGACGTCCCGCTCTTCCACGACTTGGATGCCCGCCGCTTCCAGCGCGCTTCGAGCGGCCGCCCCATCTTCGAAGAGAAAATGTGCCGCTCCCTGGCCGTTGACCACCCATGCCCCACCGCCTTCGACGCTGACTCCAGCGCGGCCGAGAGCATCGCCCATCGCGGCCAATGCGCCGGGCCGGTCGTCGAGCGCAATGCTCAAATCTTTCATCGGTGCACCTCTCTCGTCTGCAAGTTTACAGGCAAGCTTAATGGGGAAGTTGACGAGGGCGGCTAGTTGGTCTTCGAACTTGCGCCTGCCGGGCATGGGGAGAGCGTTAGATCGTGACTTCGAGGAAAAAACGGTGCATCCAATTCTTTAGAGGACCTTCCCCCCGAGCAGGCCGACGATTGCTCCGAAACCGATTTTGGCCATCGTGAGAATACCGTCGCTTAACTCCTTTCGCGCCTGCGGGAGCTCTCCGTTTGTCAGGAGGTGAATTGCAACGCAAATCAGAGTAAATAAAAAAGTTCCAGCGGCCGCCGTCAAGAACACGAGCTTAAACTTGGGATCTAACTCCTTCGACTGTAGGGCTGCAACATGACCCGGCGAAGCAGTATTGGCTCGGTGAAGTTCATTTCCTTCGGGGCATATATAGCGCCCTTCGGCCTCCAGCCAGTACGAGGATCGGCCCGGGTTCTTTAAGCACTCAGCAGCAGCCTTGCCCATGGTCACTATCCCGTTTCCATCCATAGCTTTTTTCTCCTCGCTAATTTCGTCGCAGCAATACGCCTGATTGTAACGATGCCATCTTCCTCATCAAAGTTAAATTTCTTACCCGTACTTGGAGTAACGGACTGGGCGCGTGGCGTCCTTTCACATTCATCCTGTAAAGTAGTTGGTCGGGAGATTTAGCAGTCAGCCTGGAGGCGATCATCTTGAAACAGGGCAATCATGGCGCTGGGCATTCTGCGGGAAAGCCGCATGGCAGTTCGGGGCACGCGGGGGACGGCGTCGATCGTAAGCTGCACGACCCGATTGCAGATAGGCTCATTCCGCTCGAACCGCTCGATCTCACCAAGGTGAAATCGATCGACGACCTGGTGCGGGCGATGTCGAAGACCGCGTTCACCGGACGCCAGCTCGGCGAGGCCGCCGACGTGCTTGAGGCCATGGCTGGCGACGAGGAATGTTTTGTGGTGATGACTCTTTCCGGCGCGATGACTGTCGCCAAGCAAGGGTTGATCGTGACCGAGCTGATCGATCGCGGCATCGTCAACGCCGTGGTTTCGACCGGTGCGCTCATGGCGCATGGATTGGTCGAAGCAACCGGACGCGCCCACTTCCGCCACAATCCCGAAGTCTCCGACGAAGAACTCTACGAGCAGGGCTACAACCGCGTCTACGACACGCTGGAGCCGGAGCAGAACCTCGATGACGTGGAAGAAGTGATGTCGGCAGTTCTGGAGGGCTGGGATCACAACGAGGTGATGTGCTCCTACAAGCTGAATCACGCCATCGGCGCATACTTGGCGAAGAATGCGCAGGATCGGGGAATTTTGAAGTCGGCGCATGCCATGGGCGTGCCCGTATTTGTTCCGGCCTTCAGCGATTCCGAGATGGGCCTGGATACGGCACTGAACAACCGCCTGCGGGAATCGACGGGGAGGCACAAGATTCGCTTCGACCCCTTCGAAGACCTGGAGCATTTTGCCGCGACTTTGTTGCGGCAGAAAAAGCTGGGCATTCTGACCATCGGCGGCGGCGTCCCGCGCAACTGGTCGCAGCAGTTTGGTCCGTTCTGTGAGTTGCGGCACCGGCGGTTGGGCGAGAATGTCGCCTTAAAGCGCTACCATTACGGCCTGCGGATTTGTCCCGAGCCGGTATTTTGGGGAGGGTTGTCCGGTAGTCCCTATAGCGAGGCCATATCGTGGGGCAAGTTCGTGCCTCCTTCGGAAGGCGGCAGGTTTGGGGAAGTGTTTGTCGATGCGACGGTGGGCTTGCCGTTGATCGTCGCCGCTGTATTTGAGCGGCTGGATAAGAAGGGAAGCAAGGCGAACAAGCCGAAAGCCGTAACCGCGAAAAGATAACCACGCCAGGGCAGCGCGGAGTTTAGCCGGCGACTTCCGAGCAGGATTCGACCGCAGGGAACTGCCCGTTCTCTGAATTTTCGAATTCTTCCAGAGACCCGGCTTCTGCGCGGCTCTTGCGATAGAGCGGCGCCAGAATGCTGTTTTCGAGCACCTGCGACTCCGCTTCCACCCAATCCTGCAGGGCAAGGCCTTCGGCCTGTCCGCGCTGGTCATAGAGATGCTGCGCGTGCAGGCGAATCTTCCTCTCGATCAATTCGGTCATCATTTCTTGCTGCTTTTTTCTGCGTGTATCGTGATCCAAAAACTACTCCTCCAGCGAATGGCTACGCTTTTAAAAATTTCGTTTTCTGTCCTTATTTCTAATCCTAAATGATACGGGAAAAGTGTTAACGGAAGATTACATCCGGGAAGGACTGAAGGTTACTAAAGTGCAATCATATCAACTGATTGGATGTCAGGATCAAGCTGGGGTCGCAAAACCATCTAAGTCATTTATTTCTATAGCGAACAAGCAGCATCCTCCACAAGAAGTTAGGTGAGGCTATGGGCGAACAACAGTCGTACCGCGCCGAACGTAGCCCTTAAGTCCGCCTTGCGCCCGCTGACTTTGGACGAGTGATTTCTAACCCGGGCGAGCTACCAAGACTCAGGCTGGCGGATATCCGTCGCCGTGCACGGAAGGGAACATGGTATAGTATATATACATTTTCTATACAATAGGATTCTGTTCGTCTATATGGGCTTCGAGTACGATCCCGCTAAGAGCGATGAGAACAAGCGGAAGCACGGTATCGATTTTGAAGAGGCGCAGGCGCTTTGGGACGATCCCGCACTGTTGGAGATTCCAGCGCGCGTGAGCGATGAGCCGAGATGGTTACTGATCGGCAAGATCAATCTGGGCAAGACCGGGGAGAAACTCTGGTCGGCTTTCATCACCCGGCGGGGCGAGAATGTGCGGCTTATCTCGGTGAGGCGGGCGCGCGAAAAGGAGGTGGCGTTTTATGAGAGCCAAGACACTTGACCGGATGTTCGATGCTGGTGAGGACATCACCGAGCATCTCGATCTAAGCAAAGCTCGACGGATTGGGAACGAGGCCAAGCGGGTAAACGTTGACTTTCCGGTTTGGATGGTGAAGTCCCTGGACCGGGAAGCGCAGCGGTTGGGAGTAACGCGGCAGTCGCTGATCAAGCTGTGGCTCGCGGACCGGCTGGAGCAGACGGTTTCCGGAGGGAAGCGCTAGCGGATCGCTCCACGGACGAAACATGTTACTTGGCTGACTTCTCCGAGGTCAACATCTCACGCCGCAAGATCGCATTGATCCGCGACTGATAGCCCTTCCCGGCTGCTTTTAGCCAAGCCAATACGTCGGCGTCGACGCGCGCCGTAATCTGGAGCTTGCGCGGGCGATAAAAATGTCCACGTCTGGCATTCTTCCATTGTTCGTCGGTCATTTCGGGGATGTCGCTGGTATCGATCTCGGAGTCGGGGCGTGCAGCGAGGGCCCTCAGCTTCGCTCGATCCCCTTTCGTCAACGGAGGCAGAGTCTCGGGGGTGTAGCTAACTATTTTCGTCTTCATAACGTCGTTTCTCTTTTCGAGTAGCCGGTCGAGCTGAGATGATGCGAATCACATCGATCAACCTGCCTTCGGCGTTCTCTTCTCTTACGGCGTGAGCGACGGTGAGAATCAGCAAGTTCTCTACCATGCCCACGGTCTGCCAACGTGGTTCGCCATCCTCGATCCGGTCCTGCACCGAAACATAAAGCGGGTCGAGGAATACCGCACTGGCTTTCTCAAAGCTCACGCCGTGCTTGCGCTGGTTGGAGAGGTTCTTGGCCTCGTCCCACTCGAATCGCAGACCTTCCACCTGATGATTGTAATTATAACAATGTAGTTATGCAACGATGGAGTTGGGTTTCCAGCAGGCAATCTATGGCTAAACTTGCTTCAAGTAGGTGGAGTGCTACGATGAATCTAGGAGAAAGCTATGAGAAATGTGAACCTTTCAGATGGGGACCTAACAGCATACTCCGGCGAACATCTGTTGTACGAGCTCCAGATCTTTCTATGGACAGGAAAGGAACTCGGTCGGGACGAGAATCAAGGCCCGATGCGTTCTGTTCTAATTGAGTCCTTCGTGACTCATCTTCGGAACCTTATCGACTTCTTCTGCACTGCGGCTGGCAAGGAGAGAGAAGACGACGTGATCGCTGCTGACTTCTGTCCAGGCTGGAGCGAGAACATGTCTGGCACCCTGAAGGAAGCGAAGGAAAGAGCGAATAAGGAACTCAGCCACCTAACCCTCGGGCGCAAGAGTGGACTCGATCCGAAAAAGCCAGGGGACGTTGGCAGGTTGTTCGATGAGGTGCACAGCATAGGTAAGCGTTTCGCGGCAAAGGCTTCTCCGGCGAAGCTAAGTCCTAAAGTCCCGGAATGGCTGAACCTGTTTCGACTTAACGCGGTAGCTGTAGTGTCAGGGACGCCCACTACCAACACTACCTCGTCCGTGATTACGTCCGTCTCAATCGCTTCGTCGGAACGTGCGTCCGCCTTCAGGAAGTAAACGGTCCGTTGGAGGTGCTGCCCCAAAGGGCTCGAGTGCCCTTCACGCGTCCGGGCTGTGCCGAATCAATTCCACCGCTAGTCGAAAATCAACACCGCCGACGCAATCACGGTAGTCCACAACCCGCGCTTATCTCCCACCGCCGACTGCGTTACATTCGCCGTGCGCACAATCTTATTCGACAGCCGATAAATCTGCTTCTTCTCATCCCACGAGCGGTCGGGATCGAATTCCACATTCAAAGTAGTCGCCAGCATTTCGGCGGCGAGTTCTTCCGCATATTCGCCCGCGGCATCTTCCGTCTCGCCAAAGGAGTGGTGCTCACTCAGATACCCATAAGTATTTTTGTCGGCGGGAATGGCCACGCCGATCGACGACGCCAGCAGCCGATGCGCCTCGTGCGTGGAGTTTTCGGCCACCACGGCAAATACAACTTCGCCCGGACTGAGATACTTCACACCCTCTTTGCGGGCCAGCATTTTGCAATTCGGAGGAAAGATGGAAGAGACGCGAACCAGATTCTGCGCGGCGATTCCGGCGTCGCGCAAGGCCAACTCGAACGACGTTAACCGCTCGCGGTGCTTCCCGACTCCCTTGGTGAAAAACATCCGCTTGGGAACCATGTCTTTGCCCAACGCTGTAGCCTCCGGTACGCAAATTTATGAGATTGAGAATGCACAATTTAACACAATGGTTTGTAAAGAAACCGTGAATTTAACAAGAGAACAAAAAAATGGGAAGCCGCTGGCGCGGATTCCCACTTCATGCCCGGTCCTGTTTGGGGGAGGGCGCCGGGCAAAACGCGACTAAATGTAACACAATGTAAAGGGATTTGTGCAAGAGAATTTTTGTATTCCGGTTTTCCGAACAAAGCCGGGAAAGCCACGCTCCGGAGCCCCCCAGATAGTCCGGTTTTGGGAAAGCTTGGCTGGCTTGAGGCTGGCGGAGGGAACCCATTCCCGAAATCGAGCCAATCCCCCCTTATTTCGCGACTACGGAACTGACCTGGATGGTGTCGCCGTCCAGGGTTCCGGTGACCGTAGCCGTCTTCCCGGCTTGTTTGTCCAGTGTGGCCAGGGCCGCCTTGTCGCCGGTTTCGAGGGTATAAATCTTTTCACCCACGATTAACGCGAACTTGGATCCGTGGGCTACGCAGGCACGGGTGCATTCGGCTGCCGGTTCGTCCTCCATGTGCTTTCTGCCGCACATGGCGTCGCCTACCTCGCCGGTAAAAGTCTGCTTGCCGCCCGGAAGCGCGTAGAGATTAAGAAGTGCGGTTGCCGAAAAAATTACCGCTCCTACTGCCGGAAACCACCTGGAACCACGATTCATTCCGAGTTCTCCTTACTCGACCGGGCGAAGACTCCCCTCGACAGCCGCCGGGGACGACAGCGCTACTTTGCAGTTTATTCTATCTGCCCGCTCATTGCGGCGCCTTTGCCGTGTATTGCAGATCCACATCCACGGTTCTGTCTTTCGCCATAGCGGTGACGTGCGGCGTAACGTCCCAGTCCATGGTGCGAGGCAGTAGCTTTCTGGCTTGGGGCAGGAATTCCTTGAGGTAGGTCGCGTCGTACACATCGCCGGGACGAATCTTCCAGGCGGCGCGCAGCCGCGCCGTCAGCTGATTGTCGATGCCGCGAAATTCCAGCTCCCCCATGCGATAGAGAGCGCCTTCGGTCACCACCAGATGGTAGGCCACTGTGGCGGCCGTATCGTCATACTCCGCATTGGCCTTGATTGTCGCGGTGACATAGCCGCGCGAGCCATAGAGCTGCTGCGCTGCGCGCAGATTATCTTCGAGCTGAACCGTGTTTGCGGGCTGCCCCACATTGGCGTGCACAAGCGGCTGCAAATCGTCGCTGGAAATGTTCTTATTGCCGGACCAGTCCCATCCGCTCAGTTTGTACTGCCAGCCCGGGGTGACGGGAATGGTGACATCCACCAGGGTAACGGCCTGCTTGTCATTGATGGGATCCGAGGCGCTTCCGGCAGCCTTCGCGACCTTCGGCTGCGAGGCCGTACAGGAGGCCTTCAGGTAACCGCGCTCATGATAGATGGGGAGTACGGCGTGCTCGACAAATCCATCGAGAAGGGCGCGGTAGTAATCCCGGCCAGAAAGCTTTTCGGCGGCAGCCTCAAGCGCCGGCAACTCATCAGCGCCCACTCCAGTGAAACCGATGTGATGAACTCGAATTGTGACGTCCGCGACGGCGTAGTCGATCGACGCCAGTTGCCCCTTGGGCGCAGGCGTGCGCAAATATTGGACATGGCCCGGAACGCCGTTCTCCACCAGCAAGGCTTGCAGAATGTCGGAGACTTGATCGGGCAGGCGGCCGCTGGTGGGCAACTCTCCGTGGAAAAGCGGAGCGCGTTCGTGCACCTTCTGGAGTAGTTCCTGATCGGTGAACCAAACGAAGTCGCTAAAATGTGCGGGGACGAACTTGTCGGCATCCGTTACCTGGAAGACAAGTTTCGTGCCCGCCGACGAGTACGTGAAGCTGTAGGAAATGCCATCGAACGCTCCCGTCTCGCCCAATTGACGCGCCGCCTTGCGGAATACTTCGTCGTCTACGATAGTCCCCAGTTGAAGTCCGCTGCTAGCTGCCACTTCCTGCGGGGTGAATCGTTTGCTTCCATTCACCTTGATTTCGATCAGCTTGGAGTCGGCTTCCGGGATGCGCTGGGCTGAGGCAGGACCTTGCGCGGCGGCCGTGGACAGCAGAGCACCGTAAAGCAGAGGCCAGACGAGCACATTCAGCCGCGAACGCCTGCTGAAAACGTTTGAGACAAGAAGCTTCATCTGCCGGTCGGCCTGCATGGCTGGATGTATGTTACGGCAGATGCCGTCTCACAGCCAGCAGCGGGGGATTTTGGGTGGCGCAGCGCTTCAGCGCTGCGATAAAGCTCTCTTTCCAGTCGGCGGCTTTAGCCGCTGCGGGAGCGCTCGCTCGGCAAAATTAGTTTGTCACCAGCCTGCTAGGGCTTCAACTGTTTTTCAATCGCCGCCACCATCTCCTTCGAATCCGGCGTCACCGCCGGCTCGAAGCGCTGCACTACGTTGCCGTTCCGGTCCACCAGAAACTTGGTGAAGTTCCACTTGATCTCGCCTTTGATGCCCGGCGCGGTGTCTTTGGTGAGGTAAGTATAAAGCGGCGCTTGATCGGGCTCTTTGACCGAAATCTTGGAGTAAATCGGGAAGGTCACGCTGTATTTGCGCGTGCAGAAGGTCTTGATCTCTTCGTTGGTGCCGGGTTCCTGGTGGCCGAAATTGTTGGCCGGGAAGCCGAGGACCACAAAACCCTGGTCTTTATACTTCTCATAGATCGATTCCAGCGCGCTGTACTGTGGCGTGTAGCCGCACTGGCTGGCCACGTTAACCACGAGAATGACTTTGCCTTTGTAGTCGGCCAGCGGGGCTGGTTTGCCGTCGATGGAGTTGAGGGTAAAAGTGTAGATTCCCGAGGCTGCGAATAACGATCCGGCCATAATCAGCAACGCTCCGCACATGAGATAGGCGCGAACCGCGAACAGGGATTGAAGATAGGAAGATCGCATGGAGTTTCTCCTGACTGCGCCCGTGATCCGAGGCTGAGCTTGAGGATAAGCGGTGGAACGCAAGCCGCGCAATCGCGGAATTGTAAAATTTGTATCTCTGTGGAAAAGAAAATCGATTTTGCACTGGTCAACAGATTCTGGAATCTTGTTCCGAACGCTCCTGGCCGCGCCTTGGGCCTAAACGGAGGTGCTTAAGGCCGTACTCTTGGCGGCTTGCTTGACGACCCTCGCTGCCAGCTTGAGCGCTTTTGCCGAGTCCGAGGACCGGGCAGCCTCATGGTTCGTGGCATCGGTCAAGCCTTCTTCAATGGCATCCAGCGCCTGGCCGGAGCGGCCCAGGACAATGAGCAGATACTTCTGGGCAATCGGCCGATCCGCCGGGTGGATTAATTCCCACCAGCGCCGAATCGACTCCTGTACCTCTAGCTCTGACTTTTCTCCCACAACGAGGGTGTCAATCAGCCGGTACACCTTGCTCTTGATTGCCTGATAGGAAACCGATACTTCCTGGGGCATGTTTTTATGGATTTCTATAAGGAGATTAGCAATCTTCCATCCAAACCGTAGGTGATTGACAGTGCAAGTCTTTGCGATCTTGGTGGGGGCCTATTCATTCTATGAATGGAATAAATCCGAATGATGGATATGGATTCTGGAAGCGTCGCCCGTCTCCTCCCCAAAATCAGTGGTTTCGTACCTCCGCTCTTTTTACTCGAACCGGGTAGCAGGCGGTTCGTCACCTTTCGGAAATGCCAAAGGCCCGCGGCTTCATCGTGGCGAGGTATCCCGACATGCGAACCGTCGCTTCGGTTCACTGCACCACTGCCACGAACCAAACTCCCGCCTACTTTCGGTCACAGGTTACAATGTTCCGCTCGCCAACACCGTTGGCCTGACGATTCCGCGCGTAGGGAACCGGACGTTAAGCTGTATCAACCCGATGCTTGATTTCTCGACAAAAAGACCACTTTTCTCGGAGGCTGGATGAATAGACTGGCGTGGATTCTTGTGTTTCCTCTACTGATTTGTACCTTAGGCCGAGCCCAGACTGCGGCTCCCGCAACCGCTCCTTCGGGCTCCAGTCAGGAAGACCGAATGTTTTTTCCCCGCGATATGTTTTGGGGCTGGGCGCAGTTCGATCTGGCGCCGCCGCACAACGAAATCGATCCCGGCATCTGCGCCGGCAATGCTGGCCAATACGGCGGAGTTAACGCTCCGTGCAGCATGTTCGCCCGCTACATGCTTTCCGGGATGCTCGAAGTGCGTCCTTTTGGCCGCGGCGAACTGCGTCGCTTCATGGTCTTCGGTGCCCCTTCGTTCCTTTTCGGCAAAACCATCCCTCAAACCCTCTACACCTGGTCGCCCGACGCCATCGGCATCGAGCACTCCTGGGGAGTCGGCATCTTCATCGCGAAGGGATTCGAATTTCGCGTGACCCAGCACTTCCTCTTCGACCGCCTCGGCGCACGCGATACCAATCTCGGACCCGCCGACCAGGGCAACAACGGCCCCTGGGGACGCTACGCCAGCGTCGGCGTGCGCAAGTACTTTGGGACCCGGCGCTGGTGAGCCAGCGCTCCGGGAAAAACACAAGAGCCTCGCAAAGGATCGTAGGCCGCCGAAACGCGGGTTGCTTCGTGTACCTTAGTGTCCTTGGTGGTTAAATTAACACCACCCTCGTGTGAGTTAAGTCACATCTTCCGCTGCGCAATTCTTTATAATTAGGAGTTTTCACGAATTCATCCGGAGGGCTCGAATGGCGGCGTCTTATAACGGTGTGTCTTTACCATCCAACGGAAAAAAGATTGGCTATGCGGCAGGCAAGTACGAAGTCCCGGATAATCCCGTCGTCCCCTTCATCGAAGGCGACGGCACCGGACGCGATATTTGGAAAGCATCTCTCCGCGTCTTCGATGCCGCTGTGGACAAGGCTTACAAAGGCAAGCGCCACGTCGCCTGGTATGAAGTCTTCGCCGGCGAGAAAGCCAAGGCAAAATTCGACAACTGGCTGCCCGATGACACCGTCGCTGCCATCCGCGAATTTCGCGTCGCCATCAAAGGTCCGCTGACTACGCCCGTTGGCGGCGGCATTCGCTCGCTCAATGTAGCGTTGCGCCAGATCCTCGATCTCTATTGCTGCGTGCGCCCCGTGAAATATTACAAAGGCGTGCCCTCGCCGGTAAAAAATCCCGAGCGCATGGATGTCGTCATCTACCGCGAAAACACGGAAGATGTTTACGCCGGCATCGAATGGGAGCAGGGAACTGCCGAGTGTGCCCGCCTCATCGACTTCATCAACAAAGACATGCTGAAGGGCGGCAAGAAGCAGATCCGCCTCGACTCCGGTGTCGGCATCAAACCGATTTCAGTCACCGGAACCAAGCGCCTCGTCCGCATGGCAATCCTGCATGCCCTCGAAACCGGCCGCAAGAGCGTGACCCTGGTTCACAAGGGAAATATTCAAAAATTTACCGAAGGGGCATTCCGCAAGTGGGGATACGAACTCGCCACCGAAGAATTTCGCGACAAGGTCGTCACCGAACGCGAGAGCTGGATTATCGACAACAAAGACAAAAATCCAAGTCTCACTGTCGCTCAGAACGCCGAACTCGTCGAGCCGGGAATGGAATTTGCTCCGCCAGCATTTCGTCAGGCCGTCGAACAGGAAGTAAAAGAAGTCCTCGACCGTATCTACTCGACTCACGGCAACGGCCAGTGGAAAAAGAAAATCATGATCAACGACCGCATCGCCGATTCCATCTTCCAGCAGATCGTAACGCGCCCCGAGGAGTATTCCGTGCTGGCCACGCCCAACTTGAATGGCGACTACATCTCCGACGCCGCCGCAGCGCAGGTCGGCGGCCTGGGCATCGCCCCGGGGGCAAACATTGGCGATGGCTACGCCATCTTCGAAGCCACGCACGGTACCGCTCCAAAGTATGCCGATAAAGATGTCATCAATCCCGGCTCCGTCATCCTCTCCGGCGTGATGATGTTTCGCTTCCTGGGATGGAACGAAGCCGCCGATCTAATTGAAGGCGGCATGGAGCGCACCATCCTCCAGAAAAAAGTCACATACGATTTCGAGCGCCTCATGCCCGGCTCGATCAAAGTAAAAACCAGCCAGTTCGCCGACGCCATCATCGAGAACATGGGCGCGGCCGTGCTGGTGTAGCGAGCAGTTGGCAAATAGCAATTGGCAGTTAGCAATTAGCACTCAGCAGTCAGCCTCCCATTCGCCTGTCATTCCGAGCGAAGCGAGGAACCTTGGTTTTGCTTGGCGGCGTAGGCGAGCTTGCTAGGCCGAATGCTAACCGCTGACTGCTAATTGCCAACCGCTAATTGCTCATTTCCGAAAGGACTCATCCATGCGCAAGAAAGTAACCATCGTAGGTTCCGGCAACGTAGGCGCCACCGCAGCTCACTGGATCGCCTCGAAAGAACTAGCCGACGTCGTCCTCATTGACATCATCGAAGGCGTCCCGCAAGGCAAAGGCCTCGACCTTCTCGAAGCCATGCCCATCGAGAAGCGCGACTCCTATATCACCGGCACCAACGACTACAAAGACACCGCGAACTCCGATATCGTCGTCATCACCGCCGGCATTCCGCGCAAGCCCGGCATGAGCCGCGACGACTTGCTCAACACAAACTACAACATCATGAAGGCCGTCGTCGGCGAAGTAGTGAAGCATTCGCCCAACTGCATCCTGATCATCGTCTCCAATCCTCTGGATGCTATGGCCCAGGCCGCCTACAAACTCAGCGGATTTCCCCGCGAGCGCGTCGTCGGCATGGCGGGCGTGCTCGATTCCGCCCGCTTCCGCGCCTTCATCGCCGACGAACTCAAAGTCAGCGTCGAGAACGTCACCGCCTTCGTCCTCGGCGGCCACGGCGATACCATGGTCCCGCTCCCGCGCTATTCCACGGTAGCCGGCATTCCGATCACCGAGTTAATCGAAAAGACCAGGCTCGAAGCGCTGGTCCAGCGCACCCGCGACGGCGGCGCAGAAATCGTGAAGTATCTTAAAACCGGCTCCGCTTACTACGCCCCATCAGCCGCGGCAACCGAAATGGTCGAAGCCATTCTGAAAGACAAGAAGAAAATCCTCCCCTGCGCCGCCTACCTGCAAGGCGAATACGGAATCACCGGCCTCTACGTCGGCGTCCCCGTAAAGCTCGGCGCAAAGGGCATCGAGCAGATCATCGAGATCAAACTGACTGCGGAAGAAAGGGCCGGGCTGGATAAGAGCGCGGCCGCGGTGAAGGAGTTGTGCGGAGTGATTGGAGTCTAAAGGGCTGCGAATCGGATCATACGTCTTAGCGGGAAGTGGAACAATCCGTCAAATGTGTTCCATGGTTTGTGTCACTCGTTCTTATGCAGAAGCTTACGATTGCGATGTCTTTCGGCTCTCAAAATGCCGGCGACAAGAGCTACACAAGATCATTTGATAGCCAGGATGACCTCGACCGAACCGGTTGGGATTATCTCGCAGGACAAATGTTTCGCGAGTGTGAGATGGAAATCCTTTATCGTACTCATCGTCAAGAACTTCCTCGGTTCGAGGGATTCTCTGAAGCGAGCGATTGGTCGCCATCTCAAGCAGCCGTTTCGGACCTGACAAGATGGGCGGCCCAACAAAATACGGCGGAGGCATGGTTACAAATTCAAAATACTTTCTTTGAGACGGCACATTTGCTGGCCCAATCGCGTGCGTACAAAGATCTTGAAGCCAATGAAACAGATGAAGAGAAGCAGCTCTTGATACACATTATCAAAATGCAGTTCTTCAATTCGGCGGCATTCTCATAAGCAAAATTGAGGATCTGTTTCTGCTGCTTCTTTTTGTCAATTCCGGCTGTTCACTCGTGCCAATGGTGGATGTGCATAGCGAAGACTGGTCCAAGCAGATTAAACGCGGGGCAATTTACAAGGGTTTGAAATTGAGGCGATCTGAATTATGCTGCGGCAAATTTCGCAGAACGAATCCCTATCTGGACACCCTCGCTGACGATGAATACCGTACCATTCGCAGTGTCTTCAAGAAACTCGGGTCGGAGAAATCAGTTGGCACTATTCGCAACTATCGAAACGCCGTTGCTCACCGGGGCTTCCCGCCGTTGACCGTCCCCATTTCTCGCCTGCGTTCCGTTTCCCCGAAAAGCATGGATCGAGCATGTCTCTTGGACTCGGGGGGCAGAGCGGCTGTGGAATACAGTTTTTTAGATATCTACCAACATGCTGTTACTGCGGTAAAACACTGTGAAACCCAGCTGCGAAAAGTTAAGGCAATTCCCATCCTTGCGCCACGCTGAACACCTAAGAGGCGGGTTTGACCAGTTCAACCTCGGACGGATTGACCATGGTCATTGACCATGGTATAAACGATCTATGAAGGAAGTCGCCATCTCTGTGTTCAAAGCCAAGTGCCTTGGCATGATCGAAGAAGTTCGCAAAACGCGCAAGCCCATCCGCGTCACCCGTTTCGGCAAGCCTGTAGCCGAAGTGGTACCACCCACGCCGGCGAAGCTCGAGGGGAGGAGGCGGCTCGGCTGCATGATCGGAACCGGCGAAATTCTGGGAGACATTGTTGGTCCCACAGGCAGCTGGGACGATTGGGAAGCCTCCCGGTGAAGCTGCTTCTGGACACTCACATCTGGCTCTGGAGCACGCTCCAACCACAGCGCCTCACCCCCCGCGTCGACAAGGCTCTGGCAGATCCTGAGAATGAATTATGGCTGTCCCCGGTGAGCGTGGGTGAACTTATAGTGCTGCTCCGGAAGGGACGTATTAAGCTACCGAAGGATGTTGCAGTCTGGGTCGCCAAGACTATGCAGGAGTTCGCACTCACAGAAGCGCCCGTGACTGTTGAGGTCGCGCTTGCGATATCGTCGATTAACTTCCCCCACGGCGATCCCGCCGACCACTTTCTCGCCGCGACGGCAAAAGTCTTCGATCTTACACTCGTGACCGCCGACGAACACTTGCTACATCTGCCCGGAGTTCGCGTAATGGCGAATCTCTAGTCCCAAGAAGGTCGCTTAAGACTCAACTTTACCTGAGCGCCCCCCTCTAACTTCGCCCCAACTGAAACCGCTCAAACCTGTCCAACGCCTCCTCCACCAACTGCTTATGCGCCCGTGACTTGCCCCGCCCAATCCAATTCCACTTCTGCACCAGAAGTTTTTGCTGCAACCGGTCGGTTTTGAGGTCGAGAACGGCAACGATCCGATCCCCGATCAGAACTGGGCAACAGAAATAGCCAAATACCCGCTTGTGCTTGGGAACATAAGCTTCGAAGCGATACTCGTAATCGAAAAACAGCCGCAGCCGCTTGCGCTGGATGATCAGCGGGTCGAACGGAGACAGGATATGAACCAGTTCCTGCGCCGGCTCAGCAATGGCATCGAGCGTCTCCGGACGCACCCAGTGCGGCGACGATTCCGCTCCCTCCAATTGCACAGTGACCAACTCTGTTCGTCGTACCCGCGACTCCACCAGTCGCCTCATCGCCGGCTTCCGCGGAGCGTCCAGATGACAGATCGATTCCACACTCACAATCCCCTGCGATTGCAAGGCACGATCGAGCAGATAGTTCAAAGTTTCCTTTTCGGTGGCTGCACGTGGCAGACGGTCCCAACCGAAATGGCGAGTTAGCAGCTCATAAGTTTTCAGCATTCCCGCCCGCTGGCTGATTGTCACCAGGCCCTTGTAAAACGCCAGCTCCAGCACGCGCTTGGAAGGCTTGCGGCTGGCCCACGCGTGTTCTCTTACTACCGGCTCGTCCTCGATGTCGCGGATGGTGAGTGCGCCATTTCTGCGAATGCGCGACACCACTCGGCGCAGCTCAGCTTCGGAAACCTTGCTGAACCAGCCATTGCGCCGGTGCCAATCCTCGCCCGCCTGGCGCATATCGCGCACATAAAACCGCAGGCTCTCCGTCAGCACATACGATAGCGCGTGCGTCCAATACTCGAAAACCGTTTTGTCGACGCTCTGTGCCTGATGCAGATGCTCGCGCCGATATGTAGGAATCCGCGTGAAGAGAATGTGATGATGGCTGCGCTCGATGACATAGATGGTGTCAATCTGCAAATAGCCCAGGTGCGCCACCGCCGCTGGAGTGGCCTTCGGGCCGGAGCCGAAGGGTTCGGTGGTGTCCAGGCGCTGGGCGTGCAGCCAGATTCGGCGAGCCTGGGCGGAGGTGAGTTGGATGAGCGGATTCTTCAATCAGGGTCTCTGGAGACGAAAGAATTGTTTCAGCGCGGACGCATTTTCAAGTAGTGGTGCGGTTTGTTTCTCATCCTGAGCAAGCGCTTTTTGCGCAGCGAAAGCCTGCCCTGAGCGAAGTCGAAGGGGGATCTGGGCGAGCCGCGCGACTCCACGGAGCTTGCCCTGAGAGAGCGACAGCGACCGAAGGGCGCGTTTGGCTCGCTTCCTTACTTGTCTCTCTCCGCCATAAAATCGTCCCGGCACTTCTTCGCCGCCGCCACCAACTCCGCAAACTCCGGCGTCCCTCTCAACTTTGCCCATGCGGAATCATTCTGCAACCCTGAATAGGCGCAGAAGTGATGATCGATGGCGCTCTTAATCATTTCCATGGCGACGTCTTTCCTGCCACAGTAGGCGAAGTCGCCGGCGATCACATAACGCGGTTCGGGATCGGGGTCAGCGATGAGGGCGGCCGCTGCCTGCCGGTCGAGTTCGTTCGGCTTCAAGTCTCCATTCAGGCAGTCGACCATCGGCTGGTTTTTCAGCTTAATCGCCAGCTCTTTCGCCTTCGCCACATCCCCATCCCGAAGGTAGTGCGCCAGCAGGTTGTTGTCGGAATAAAACGAGCCCGCATCCAGCCGGATAAACTCCACCGCACGGGCATAATTACCCAGTTGGTCGAAGGTAAACAAGCACGAGCGCAGAGTGTAGTCTCCTGGGTCGAGCTCTAACGCCGAATCGCATTCGTGCGCCGATTCCTCCATCGCTCCGCCGTAACGCAGCACATACGCCAACCCAAAGTGCGCGCTCGCGCTCTCCGGATGCCGCGCCACCAGATCTTTTGCTTGCCGGTAGGCGCTAACGATGTCGCCTCTTTCCACGTGATTTGTGATCAACTGCGCGGCCGCGCTTACCAGGTTTGGATCCAACGCGACCGCCTTTTCAAAGGCGCGGTTCGATCGCTGGAACGCAGCATCGCCGCCGTCAGAGTAAGCCGAATCGTAATGGTAGCGAAGCGCCAGCGCTCCCCATGCCGGAGCATAGCTGGGGTCCAGCCCCACAGCCCGCTCCAGCATGGAGATGGCGTCTTTGTTGGGAGCGGGATCGTGCGGCAGCGCGATGCTGCGCAGGTATAAATCGTAGGCTTCTTCGTTCTTAGGACGCGTCGCCCCGTCCGCAGAATTCGTTCCAGCACCCAGCGCCGGAACCAGGCCCTGGCGCACCTTGGCGGTGATCTCTCCGCGCATGGCGATCAGGTCGGGCGCTGCCACGGTCATCGTGTCGCGCCACAGCGTGCGATTGTTCTCAACGTCAATCGCTTCCAGCGTTATCTGCAACTGCGAGCCTTCCTTCAAGAAATGTCCAGTGACCACGTCGGTCACGTGCATCGCTTTCCCGGCTTCCTGAATATCCAGCGTCGGTGAATCATATTTCCGCGTAGTGGCGAACGGACGAATGGTCAGCGATTTCACGTAGCTCAACGACGTGGCGATTTCATCCGCCAACGCCAGCCGCAGAAAATCAATATCCTTATCCGCGCCCAAGTTTTGCAGAGGCAGCACCGCCAGCGTTCTTGGAGTGACGGAGGCCGTCGCAGGCGAAGCCTGATGCCGGGTTTGCCAGAATACGAGCGCCAGCACCACAACCACAGCCGCACCCGCGGCCAGCGCGATCTTCCAGTACGCGCGCTTTGGCGTGATCACCGCCGTTTGCGCCACGCTTCCCAACGCCGCGCCCGGTTGCGCTGAACTCCCTTGCCCCGAGCTCCGCTGTTCTGAACCCGCCGATGCCCCTCCCGCCCCGCTTCCCGAATCCACCAACAACTGGCTCCGCCCCGAATCCGTATCCCGCTTCAGCCGCTGCAAGTCGCTTCGCATCTCGGAGGCGTGCTGGTAACGCAAGTTGGCATCTTTTTCCAGCGCCTTGTTGATGATGTCTTCCAGCCTCGTCGGCACCTCGCGATTCAGCCGTACCGCCGCCACGGGCGCGCGATTCATGATGGCTTCGCAGATTACCGCCGAACTCTCGCCATGAAAAGGCACATCGCCGGTAGCCATCTCATAGAGCACCGCGCCAAACGAAAACAAGTCGCTGCGCGCATCCAGTTCGCGCCCGCGCACTTGTTCCGGCGACATGTAAGCCACCGTCCCCAGCATCGTCCCCGGACTGGTAAGGTGCGCATCATCCATCGTCTGCGCATTGTCGAGAACCGCCTTCAGCGCGCCCCGCCCCGCTCCCACCTTCGCCAAGCCGAAGTCTAGAATCTTGGCATGCCCCCGCTTTGTCACAAAGATGTTCGCCGGCTTGATGTCGCGATGCACAATGCCTTCGGCGTGCGCCGCGTCCAGCGCGTCGGCAATCTCAATCGCCAGGTTGATCAAGATTTCATTCTCCATCGACCGCGAGCCGATGGCATGCTTGAGCGTCATCCCGTCCAGGAACTCCATGGCAATGAAGGCCTGGCTGGATTGCTCGTCGATCTCGTAGATGGTGCAGATGTTGGGATGGTTTAATGCCGAGGCCGCCTGCGCCTCGCGTTGAAAACGCGCCAGCGCCTGCGGATCTTTGGCAACTTCATCGGGCAGGAACTTCAGCGCCACAAAGCGCCGCAGCTTCAGGTCTTCTGCTTTATAAACGACGCCCATGCCCCCACCGCCCAGTTTTTCAACCGTGCGGTAGTGCGAAATAGTTTCTCCGATCACTGGAAGTGAATCCTACGTGGGCAAGTTGGGGCAAGTCAACGAACGGGCCAGTTGGGTAATAGTGCAATTTGGCTTTCTACGACCTTGTCATCCTGAGCGGAGCCGTTTTTCAGGCGTAGCGAAGGATCTCTCGCTTAACCGGCCCAATGCGTAAGCCAAACTGCACCACCACCGTCAGTTGGCCGGATTTACGCTCGGAGGTTCTCCACCGATCGCTGCCAGCCTAAGGCCCTGCTATCGACGAAGACCAGCGCGGTCATGCGTCTCCTCGCGCGTGAGGTAGCGCCCATCGGTCTTGAGAAAGGGCTTGCGGGCCAGCGCCCGCCGCATCGCCGCTTCGTAGCTGCCGTTCATGCGCTCTTTCAGAATGCCCGCAAATAACTGCGAGACGCTAGTATTCTGCCGCGCCGCTTCCTCGCTTGCCGAGCGGGCAAAGTTTTCCTCCAGCGTGACCGTAATGTTGCAAAGTCGTGTCTTCATCGATAAAACACCCGCCCCTACGCCTTCTCCACCGTCACCTTCTTCACCACCACATCCTTATTCGGCCGATCATTGCGACCGCGCGGAACTTCCGAGATCTTCTTCACAATGTCCTGCCCTTCGACCACCTCGCCAAAAATCGTATGCTTGCCGGTCAGCCAGGTCGTCGGCGCAACCGTAATGAAGAACTGCGATCCATTCGTATTCGGTCCCGCATTCGCCATTGCCAGCAGTCCCGGCTTGTCGAGCTTGTGCGGCGAGCCCTTGGTTTCGTCTTCGAACTGGTAGCCCGGTCCGCCCATGCCCGTGCCTTGCGGATCGCCGCCCTGGATCATGAAGTCGGGAATCACGCGGTGAAACACCGTGCCGTCATAGAGCCGGTCGGTAGATTTTTTCCGCGTCGAGGGATGCGTCCACTCGCGCTTGCCTTCGGCAAGGTCCACAAAGTTGGCTACGGTTTTAGGCGCATCTTTTTCATAGAGGCGGCACACAATATTGCCTTCACTGGTTTCAAACGTTGCGTAGAGTCCCGGTTGACGAGTCATTGATTCCTTTCAGGTTGTTAAGTCTTAGATTTATGTAGAGACAGCCCCCCAAGCCTGCCCTGAGCGAAGTCGAAGGGGCTGTCCGCTTGGCGCAGCCAAGCGATCTTAAGCATCCACCATCACTGCGCCGAGGTCTTCGGCGCAGTCGCTGCCACCGGCTTCTTGGCCGCCGCTGGTTTCGCCGCCCCCGCCCCGTGAACAATCTTAATATGAATAATCTTTACCGGACGAAACGGCCGGTCGTTGCTGGGGTCGGTGGCCATGCGCGCAATCTGTTTGACCAGCATCACCGTCGCCGCATCGCACTGCCCAAAAATCGTGTAGCTCCCGCTCAAGTGCTGGCTGTGCGCCACATCTTCGGTAATAAAAAACTGCGAGCCGTTCGTGTCCGGCCCGGAGTTCGCATAGGCCATTCGTCCCGGGCGGTCAAACAGCAAATCGGAGGACACTTCGTTCTTAAACTTGTACCCGGGATCGCCCGACCCATCGCCCCTCGGATCGCCGCCCTGGATCATGAACTCGGGAATCACGCGATGAAAAATCGTGCCATCGTAAAGCGGCACGCCGTGCTTGGTCACGCCGTTCATCGGATTCTTCCAGTCCTTCGTCCCCGTCGCCAGGCCGATAAAGTTCTCCACGCCGATCGGCGCTTTGTCGGGAAACAGAGTGCACGTCATGGTTCCCACGGTGGTTTCAATGATCGCCGTAGGCTGGGCGGGCGCCGTATGGTGCACCGGCGGCTTGGCCGCGGGTGCAGCCTGGGAAGCTGCAGCCTGCGACGTTGCAGCCTGCGAACTCGACTGCGCCCCAGCCAGCGCACTCAACGAAATCAAAAGCGAAACCAGAAAAGCACCGCGCATAATTACCTCTCGCGTACCGCAATAATAATGTTAGACGCAACGTTGCATTGTACGACAGGAAACTCCAGCAGAGAAGCCGAGACGCTCATGCCGAGAGGCCCATGTAGGGGCAGCCGCCCCGCGAGCCTGCCCCGAGCGAAGCTGAGGGGTCCAGTCGAGCGAAGCTCGACTAGCTCTCCATTGCGCCAGCAAACCGAAGCCCCCGCAGCTATCTGGCCCATGCACTAATGGCTTTGAGCCTGCATCTCCCGGCTGTTCTTCTCCACCTCCCCAAACACCCGCAGCAAATTCCCGCCGAGAATTTTCTTGATGTCCTCCGCGCTATACCCGAGATCCAGCAATCCCTGCGTAATCTTCGGCAAATCAGCCGCCGAATCCATCCCCGCCGGCGTCGCCCCGCTCACGCCATCGAAATCCGAACCCAGTCCAACGTGGTCCACGCCCGCGACTTTGGCGATGTGATCGATGTGGTCGAGCAGCACCTTAAACGCCGGACGCGGAATCTTCCCCATCCACTCGCGATCCATCCGGTTGACCTCAACATAGTTGACCGGCTTGCCCTGTGCCTTCAGCAAGTCCGCATACTGCTTGATCGCGGTCGCTTGCTCCTCCTCCTGCGCCAGCATTTTGTCGCGGTAGTCCTGATCGAGAAATCCGGAGAAAAAGTTTACCTGCACCACGCCGCCGTTCTTGGCTACGGCTCGCAGCATATCGTCCGTCATATTCCGCGGAGCATTCACTAGCGCCCGCGCCGAGGAGTGCGACGCGATCACCGGAGCCTTCGTCACTGCGATCGCATCCCAGAAAGTTTTATCCGCCACATGAGAAATATCCACCATCATGCCCAGCCGGTTCATCTCGAGCACAACTTGCTTGCCGAAATCCGTCAGCCCGTTGTGATGCTGAATTTTCGCGTCGTCCACGTCGCCCGAAGAGTCCGCCCACTCGTTCGTGTTCGACCAGGAAAGCGTCATGTACCGCACCCCGAGCCGGTAGTAATCGCGCAGCAGGTGCATGTCGTTTTCGATCGAATGCCCGCCCTCGATGCCCATGAGCGCCGCCAGTTTGTGGTCCCGATGCGCGCGTTCGATATCGGCCACGGAAAACGCCATCGTCATCCGGTCGGGATGCCGCCCCGCCTGTTCGTAAACCGAGTCGATCAGATCGAACGTATGCTGCGCGAAGTGGCCTTGATTCGTCTCCGGATCCACCCAGATGGAGAAAAACTCCGCGCCCAGATTTCCGCGCTGCGCTTTGTCGAGGCTGAGATGCCCGACGTCGTTCGCATCGGTTGAACCGATATCGAATCCTTCATCAAGAAAGCGCTGCGGCGTATCGGCATGAGTATCGACTACGATCGCCGAGTCCTGAATCGCGCGCGCCCGCGAGCTTACACGAATGTCCGGCGAGCTGGAGGTTTGGGCCGGCGAGAACCCAGCCAAGGCCAGCCACGAGAGCAGAAGAATGCCGCAACGAGTCATAGGTTGTAAACGGAGCAATGTCGTTTGAAATGCGAGCACGATTGTATAGGAAAGATTCGACGAAAATCCGGGACTGCGCCAATTCTTTCGTGCCCCTTCGTGACCTTACTGGTTTAAGCCTTCCCCAGTCAGCGCAACGCCCCTAATGCCCGCCCGATGCAGTCCGCAAGCGGGTTTCCGGTATCGACCAGGGTTTTCGGCAAAGTGATGTTCTCGAATCGCGCCCGCACTTCCAGATAAAGCTGGAAGTTTCGATTGCCCGCAGGATGCGATCCCAGTGTGGAGTCTTCCTCCAGGCGACGCCTGGCCACGTCCTCGGCACAAACGCATTCCAGAATCCGCCAGCTTTGTTGCAGGGAAGTGGCCGCGTTCACCACGTTCTCGATCTGATAACGCCGCGAGAATGTCCGTCCGTCGAGAAAAATAAACCGCGATCGATCCCGCCGCAGCAGGTAGACGGCAGTCTCCAACATCACCTCTAAACAGAAATCATCCTGCCGCGAAGAGTATTCGATTTCCTCCGCCGGAAAAAGCGCGTGCCGGATTTCATCTTTGCCAATCACGCGTCCGCCCGTGCGGCGAGCCAGTTCGCGGGCCAGCGTAGTCTTGCCGGTGCCGGGAAGTCCCGCCATCAGAACAATCATGGCTTATTAAATCATGCCGTACCGGCGCGACTGTGAATCGCCCCCAACCCCAAAAGCATCCATTGGAAGGGAACTTTAATCGATCTAGACTCTGATTGATCTAGGAGGCGGGATGCCGCTGGTACGAATTTCCCTACGCGAAGGACAAACTGACTTATACAAGAAAGCTCTCGCCGATGGCGTACACCGCGCCTTGGTCGAGGCCATCGAAATCCCCGCGCAAGACCGCTTTCAAGTTGTCACCGAACATCCGCCCGGGGGATTATTTTACGACCCTTCCTATCTCGGAATCGAGCGCAGTGACAACATCGTCCTGGTGCAGATCACGCTTTCCACCGGACGCAAGCCCGCGCAGAAGCGAAGGCTTTACAAGCAGATGAGCGAAATCCTTGCCAAAAATCCCGGCCTGCGCCCGCAGGATTTGATGATTAGCTTAGTGGAAGTTGCCTGGGAGAACTGGTCGTTCGGCAACGGCGAATCGCAATACACCGCGTGACGGTTTAATTCGCAGCCGCAGCATCCGCCGTAACCGCCGCTGGCTCCGGACGTTCCAGGGGAACGATGTCCTGCGTCTCCCGCCATTCGGCATAGCGGCCGGAAACCATAATGTGGAAGACCCACTGGCCGCGTTCTTCCTCGGGCTCAACCAGCCCGAGAGCCTTCATGTAAAAAAGATAGTGCTCCATCCAGTGAATCTGTTCCTGGCTCATGCCACGCCGCTGCAAGTCGACCGTAAGCCCGGCCAGATGGGACGAAGCGGTATCGCCGTCATACGGCGCAGCGTTGCGGTTATGCCGCCGCAATTTTTTCTGCACCTTCACCGTCCGCACCGCCGAGTTCACCTGTATCTGTTCGTGAAAGCGCTGGTAATAAACCTGCGAAAGATCCTGCACAAAATCGCGCGTCCAGGGCCGGCAATAGCGTCGCGTCGGGTCCAGCCGCGGATCGAACCTCAGCGACTCGCCCGCAATAATCGGTTGCAGGGCGCCGCTCGCCTTCAATGCTTCCAGTTCGTCGTCATCCTGAATGCGCGGCAATTCCAGCCGGTCCACTTCCGCATTCTGCAACAAAAGAGATTCATGCGACGGACGGAACATCGGATTCCACCGCGTCCAGTGCAGCCGGTGCAGGCGGCGATGGTGGACGGGCTTATGCAGAGCCGCCGTTGTAGTGGCCGCAAACGATAGGCTGCACAGGCAGGCCAGCAGCGAAAGGCGAATTACGTAGCGCTCTAAATTTAATCGCAAGAGTTTAGTCTCGTAGCCTTCCGCACGGCGCCATCCACTGCTGTTGGGACATTCTAAGCCATGCTGTCAAGTAGTCCAATCATTCCTTCGGGAATAACCGTTACCGGCGTTATCTCGGGCCGTTCCCAACTGTTGGTTACCTCGCGGTTACCCGCTTCGCATCCATACCGGATGCCCTGAAAATGGAGCACGCCAGCCACCACAGCGGGTGTGCGATGAGCGCCGGTTCATGTGCTCACCAGACAACCAGTTAGCGCCGATTAGATACGGGATGGGTTGGGCCGGTTGGGCGGAAGTGACAAAAAATGGCGGAGAACGTCACGCGAAAGGTGAGATCTCCCCCTGTGTCCCCTGTGTTGAAGGTTTTAAGGTTTTTCTTTAGCGCCGGAAAAGATCGCCGATAGCCTGTTTCATCACGTCGCCACCGACCTCGGAAATGGCCTTGGTCAGAGGAATATCTTTCGGGCAAACTTCAACGCAGTTCTGCGCGTAGCCGCATTCCTGGATGCCACCGTCGCCCATCAGCGCCGCCAGCCGCTCCCGCTTCAGCGCCTGCCCCGTGGGATGCGTATTAAACAGCCGCACCTGCGCAATCGTCGCCGCGCCCACGAACCCCGTTTCCTCATTAAACTGCGGACAAGCCTCCATGCAGCAAGTGCATGAGATGCACCGCGAAATCGGATAAGCCTGCTCCTGCTCCTCCGCCGTCACCCGCGGGCCGGGGCCAAGGTCGTAAGTGCCGTCGATGGGAACCCACGCTTTCACCGCCTTCAGATTCTCGAAGATCACGCTGCGATCCGTCGCCAAATCGCGCACGATAGGAAATTTGGAAAAAGGTTCCAACCGCACCGGTTGTTCAAGATTATCGATGAGCGCCGAGCAAGCCATCCGCGCGCGCCCATTAATGAGCATCGCGCACGACCCGCAAACTTCCTCGAGACAATTCGAGTCGTAAGTGATCGGCGTAGTCTCTTTGCCCTCGCGCGTAACAGGATTGGCGGCAATCTCCATCAGCGAGGAGATCACGTTCATCCCCGGATGGTAGGCGAGTTCGAACTCTTCCCAGTACGACTTAGAAGAAGGATTATTCTGGCGCTTGATTTTTATGATTACGGATTTATTATCGATCATGAGGTCCTAAACATCATCCGCTTTAGCGCGGGCTTCAGAGCTTTATATCCTTGCCGAAGTACAACACTAGCAGAACCGATGAAACTGCAATCCACATCTTGGCGGCTAAATCTTGGCCGTGCTTGAAAATGTCAAAATCGGGAGGAGGCGAAGTGTTCGGCTCCCACTCCCGCAAATACTCGAAAAAGTACTCGAAAAACAACCAAACCGGAGGAAACAAACTCCAGCCCACAAGAAGCACTAACTGCTCGATCTTGATCCAGGGCCACTGACCCTCCTTAGGAACCCTGACTCCCCAACCCTGATACCCCACGTAAAGCGAATAACACAAAATCAGAGCGGTCAGCGCTCCAAAAATTGGCCTAGTCTTCCTTACGCCACGGTGTTTGCCGTCACTTCGCCGCGTCATACTTCCTCGGCCTTGGCGGAATCAGGGACATATCCACCGGGTATGCATTCTTCCCAAAACGAAAAACGCTGTGCGGAAAATAACCGGGAAGGGCACGAGTTCCACTCGTGCCAGTTTAAAGTCTCAAAAGACGCGCGGCTTTCAGCCGCTGAGGTTTCGCCGTGAAGCCTGGACGACTCATCTCCCCGCCCGGTACTTATTTCGTGACATTCTCGACACACCGCCGCCGAAAATTGTTCGTAGTCGAAGCCTACGTGCGCCTTTTCCTGCAAACGCTTTATCGGCACCGCCGCGAAGGCCGCTACAGATTGCATGACTTCGTCATCATGCCTGAGCATGTTCATCTTCTGCTCACCCCTGCGCCTGATATAACCATCGAGCGCGCGATCCAATTAATCAAGGGTGCGTACTCGCATGAACTTGGCGGCATCATCGGCCGTAACTCCGAAATCTGGCAGCGAGGATTTACCGATCATCGAATTCGTAATCCGCAAGATTTCGCGCACCATCGAAATTACATTCATCAAAACCCTGTGGAGCGCGGAATCGTAACCCATCCTTCCCACTATCGTTATTGCTCCGCGTTTCCCGGATTCAAACTTGATCCGTGGCCCTCAGCGGCTGAAGCCGCAACCCTACGGGCATCTTAATTGGCACGAGTAAAACTCGTGCCCTTCCCGGTTCTACAAACAATGCGCGTTCCTCACTTCGACTTCTCCGGCGGTTCCACGCGAATAAAAACTTCATCCCACCGATGATGCTTGCCCGTGGCTATCTCCCGATTCCCGGCAAAATGCCGGTCTAGCTTTTCGCAATCCTGCATTCCCGCTACGTCGACCATCCGCCATCCCGGAATGCGGCTGCTGCTGCGTCCGCCTACCTGCCAGCAGAACAATCGAACAATCCCATTCTGTACGCCGTAATCGTGCGGCTCGACAATTCTCTCGTTGCCCTTATACGTAAACCGGATCATTTGTTTATTGCGAATCGCGCTATAAATCAATTGATCGAGCTTTTCACCGACCGCCATTTAACTTATATCCAAATAGCGCATCCCATCACTTTGCCGCATCATACTTCCTCGGCCGCGGCGGAATCAGCGACACATCCACCGGCTCAAACTCGAACCTCGGCTCATCCGCATCCGCCGCAAAATAAGCCTTTGTCGTCTTCAAGAAATTCTTGTCGTCGCGGTCGGGGAAGTCCGGCTTGTAATGCGCCCCGCGCGATTCGTCCCGCATGCGCGCACCCTGAGCCACAACTCTTGCCAACTGCAGCATGTTATAAAGCTGCCGCGTAAACACCACGCTGGTATTTGCCCACTGCGTCCGGTCGCTCAGGTTTACTTTCCTAAATCGCTCCAGCATCTCAACCAGCTTCGCATCCGTCTGCACCAGATTCTTGTTGTAACGGATCACCGTGCAGTCCTTCGTCATCAACTCGCCCAGTTCCTGCCACAGGCGGAACGGATTTTCCGTCCCCTGATTATTCATCAGCAGGGAATTGCTCTCTTCCTGCTTCTTCTTCTCGGCTTCGAAAACCCCATTCCCATCCGGCAGAGCCTGCAACCCTCGCGCATACTTGACCGCATTCGGCCCGGCAATCCCTCCGCCGTAGATGCACGAAACCAGCGAGTTCGCGCCCAGCCGATTCGCCCCGTGATATTGATATTCGCACTCACCCGCCGCAAAAATCCCCGCAATATTCGTGGCCTGCTTGAAATCCACCCACAGCCCGCCCATCGTGTAATGCATGCCGGGGAAAATCTTCATCGGCGTATCGCGCGGATCGTCGCCCACAAACTTCTCGTAGATTTCGAGAATCCCTTCCAGCTTGCGGTCGAGAATCTTGCGGTCAATGTGCGTCAGGTCGAGATAAACCATCGGCTTGCCGTCGATGCCGAGGTTGTGCTCATAGACGACTTTGAAAATCGCGCGTGTCGCGATGTCGCGGGGAACAAGGTTCCCGTACTTGGGATACCACTCTTCCAGAAAATACCAGCGCTCACCCTGCGGGATGGTTTTCGGATCGCGTTTGTCGCCCGGCTTCTTGGGAACCCAGACCCGTCCACCCTCGCCGCGCGCCGACTCCGACATGAGCCGCAACTTGTCTTCTCCGGGGATGCAGGTAGGATGCACCTGAATAAACTCCCCGTTGGCGTAATAACAGCCTTGCTGGTAGAGCGCGGATTGCGCCGACCCGGTGCACACCACCGAATTTGTTGACTTGCCAAAAATCGCCCCATTGCCGCCGGTAGCGATAATGATGGCATCCGCCGGAAACGTCCGCACTTCCATCGACCGCAAATCCATCGCGCAAATCCCGCGGCAGACGCGATTTCCATCCAGCACCGCCGACAAAAATTCCCAATGCTCGTACTTCTTCACCTTGCCTTCGGATTCATACCGCCGCACCTGCTCATCCAGCGCATAAAGAAGTTGCTGCCCCGTTGTCGCTCCGGCAAATGCAGTGCGGTTATACAAAGTCCCGCCGAACCGCCGGAAATCCAGCAACCCCTCCGGAGTGCGATTAAACGGCACACCCATGCGATCCAGCAGATCGATAATCCCCGGCGCGGCCTCGCACATATCTTTCACCGGCGGCTGGTTCGCTAAAAAATCGCCGCCGTACACCGTGTCGTCAAAGTGGATCCACGTGGAATCGCCTTCGCCCTTCAAGTTCTTCGCCGCGTTAATCCCGCCCTGCGCGCATACCGAGTGCGAACGCTTCACCGGCACAATCGAAAACAGATCCACGCTCGCGCCCATCTCGGCAATCTTGATCACCGCCGAGAGCCCCGCCAGCCCGCCCCCAATCACAATAATTCTCGGAGCTGCCATCTTCACTCCACCGGCTTTCCGTTGCTTGTCGCGCCTGGGGTTCCAGAGCTTGGGGTTCCAGAACTTGGGTTAGCCACGGGACTCGACCGCATAGCCGAGGTTCCCGGCTCCGCCGTTGCCTGCGGAAAGCGCGCCCGGAACGTGTATAAGCTCACCAGTCCTACCAGCGTCATCACCGCAAACAATACCAGGCACACGGCGAGAAATCTTTGCCGCGCCTTCTCGCCGGAAGTGATTCCCCACTTCGCGGTAAACAGCCAGACGCCATAAGCAAAGTGCCAGCACGCGGCGACCAGTCCGACAATATAAAACGCCAGCAACAGCGGATTCATCAACTCCGCCTGCACCTTCCCGAACGAAGCATTGGGAAACGCATGGAGATCAGTCCCAGTAAACCGCATCGTATACGTATGCCAAATGATGTAGACGAACGCAATCCCGCCCGTCCATCGCTGCAGTGTGTACATCCAATTTCCGGTCCAGGGATATTCACCAGTATTCCCGGCGCCGCGGTACCAGATATAGAAGCCATAGAGCGCGTGGAATAAAATCGGAAGCCAGATCCCAAACAGCTCGAGAAAAAATACCAGCGGCAGCCCGCCGAGAAACGCCACTTGTTTCGCATACGCGTCCGGCCCCGTAATCGCGGTAGAGTTCGAAATCAGAATATGTTCGAGAAGAAAAGCGCCCACGGGAACGATCCCCGAAAGCGAATGCAGGCGGCGCAAAAGAAACGACGTACCCTCCCCCGCGCGCAAGGGCGCCACGCCCTGCCTCGCGCCCCGCTTTACTGCTGGAGCCGTCGAACTGGCTGCTGACGCCACAAATCGCTCCTTATGATTTCTGTTTGATTACTCTGTGACCGCTTGTGCGTCCAATGACGACAAAAGAACTTTTTATTATCCGGCGGAGGTGGAAGTGAAGTCAAGAAACCCATGTAGGGACAGCCGCCCTCGGCTGTCCGTCGAGCGCAGTTCGCCACTCTTTGTTCGTGGTCACCCGAAACTCGTCGCGCGAAAAACAGCCGCCCACACTCGTCACCCCGCCGAATACCACTTCAACAACTCCCGAAACGCCTTCCCCCGATGGCTGTGTTCCGCTTTCTCCTCCGCCGTCAACTCCGCAAACGTCTTCCCAAGCGCCGGAAAATAAAACAGCGGGTCATATCCAAACCCATTCGTCCCCCGCGGCGTATCAAGAATAATCCCCTCCGCCGTCCCCCGAAACGTCACGAGTGTTTTTCCGTCCCGCGCCGCCGCCAGCACGCAAACAAATCTCGCGGTTCGCCCCTCAGCCGGAACTCCGCTCAGTTCCCGCAGTACCCGCGCATTGTTCGCCTCGTCGTCGGTGTTGACATCCATCTCATGCGGTTCCTTATTATGAAGATCCGGCGCAGCATACCGCGCCGAGTGCACCCCCGGAAACCCCTTCAGCGCATCGACTTCCAATCCCGAATCGTCCGCTACAACAATTTCTCCGGGAACATATCGGCTGTAAGCCTCGGCCTTCTTGCGCGCATTCGCCTCAAATGTCAGCCCGTCCTCAACCACGCTCAGCAGGGAAGCGAACTCAGGAATGCCGGCAATCTCAATTCCATGCCGCGCCGCCGCTCCGGCAAAGTCCCGGAGTTTGCCCGCATTCGAAGTGGCGATCAGAATTTTCATCATCTCCTGCGATGTGGTATCCAGGTCAGTTTGTACTGCGTAGAGACAATAGTCAGAACCAATGCGAGTATCGAAATCCAAGCCCCCACCGTCCGATCCCACGTGCGCACAAAAATCATCCGCACCCGGTTCGCCCCAGCCTCCACCGGAACCATCATCTGTCCCGTCCCTTCGCGCGTCTCCACCTGCACCCTCCGCCCATTCACCTCCACCCGCCACGCCGGATAATTGAACAAATGCAGCGCTAGCTTATCCGCCGCCGACATATCCGCGGTAAATTCTTTCCGTTCCGCCCTCCAATCGGAGACCCGAATCGCCGCCTGCGCCGGACCATCCACCGTCACTCGCTGCGCAGTCTTATCCACCGCCGAAGGATCCGCTCCCGCGGGCGTGTACTCGTCGGTCCCTTCATATCCCGCCCCGGTGGCCATGTTGTCCTGCATCTCGCGCAGGTCCGCGTGAGTGTCCCACCACGGCGCTTGAAAATGATGCCACGCAAACCCGAGCACGCACAGAGTTGTCAGATACAACGCCGCGCGCAACGGCCATCGGCGCACGCCCAGTGTAATGAATAATGTGAACGGAATCCCCATGCACAGACTCCAGCGCCAGGGAAACTGCATGAACTTCATCTTCGGAAGAATCACCCACAGCACATTCGACGCAGGCACCATCAGCACTGCACACACCGCGCCCCACCCCACCAGCGCATACCACAACTCCGGATTCCGCCTGCGCCACTCCCGCGCCGCCCATGCCCCCGCCATCGTCAAAATAATTTCGGCAACTGCAATCCAGGAAATCACGCGGTTGAAAGCATCGTGATCCGTGTCATCGGTATGAACGAAAACAAAATTATCCAGCGGCCTCGATCCCGCCGATACCGCCTGCGCAATATTGATCCACCTCTGTTCGTAGATCGCCGGAAATAAATAAAATGCCGCCAGCGCCGCGCCCAGCACCGCCGCCATCGCACCCGTTAATAAAATTCGCCCAGATTTTCTCCGCCACGCGATCACCACTATCAGCAACGCCATCGAATAATGAATCATCACCGCTGCCGGCGCATTCACCAGCCACGCTCCAGCCAGCACCAGCGCCAGTAAAATTGTCCGACGCTTTTCGTCCGTCTTCAACAACAGCAGCAAAAGCAGCGGGAGCAAAGCCGCGGCCAGCAGTTCGGCGAACGCGCTCCGCCAGTAGACGATCACCAGATGATAAGGATTCACCGCATACAAGACCGCGGCAAAAGCCGCATCGCTGCGATTCATCCATTGCCGCGCCAGCGCAAACATCGCCGCACCCGCCGCCACCAGCGCCAGCCAAATGTAAATGTCGGAAACGATGACCCACGGAAACACCGAACTGAGCGCCGCTCCCAGCGTCCACGAGGCCGGCGGATAAAAAACAAATCTCGGTTCGCCATAACCAAAATGCGCCAGCGCCGCCCAGCGCGGATACCCGATCCCTTGCTTCCACTGCCCCAAAACCTCCAGCCACGAATACAAATGAAATTCCACATCGTGTCCGGAAGGCGTTCCGAGAAAGAAGAAAGGAATTTCCACCGCGAACGCGGCCACGGCGATGGCCAGAAAAGGTCTCCACAGGAGCTTGCCCGGTGCGGCATGAGGATCGACCGCAAGCGCGATCCCACTATGCCGCCCGGATTTTTCACTCGTCGCCAGCGTGGCTCACCACTTTGCAGCTTCTTCTTCCCGTCGGTTTTGGCGTCATCCCGAAGTCCCGCGTTTTCACCAGCGGGACGAGGGATCTCCCGCAAGCACAGACCTCTGGATAGCACAGCTGCAAGCCGCTATCGTAGCTTGCCCGACCGATTCTCAACAATAGCGCGCAAGCCTCCCGAGTTTCACGCAGATTTAATATTCCTGAAATCAGCGCACAACAATTGTGCGCTACCGTACTCGCATTGGGGTGGAACAGACCTCGGAGATCGGAAGAGCCCGCCACAGAGACGGGGTCGGGTTCTTCGCTTCTCCGGAGATATCCCCGCAGGTTCCCGCGCCCTCCGCTACTGCCGCTGCACGTTTTTTCCCGCCGCGCGCTAATCTCGAAAGTTCTCCCGCCGCCTGCCACGAGATTAGCGCGTGTTGGCGGCGATGATTAAAAGCTGTTTCATAATGGACTCGGGAAGATAAATAGCTTCGGGAAGGGCACGACTTCAATCGTGCCATCCAGCGCCAATAACGACGCGGGCTTCAGCCCCTGAGGAAGCCCGTGAGTCTACCTTCGGAGTTTATAAGACGGCTTGGCTCTGTTGACATCCCCGCAACTCTGTCATGCTGAGCGAGGATTGAGCTTCGCGAAGCGAAGCTCAGCCGCAGTCGAAGCATCCCTACGTCAACCCGTGCCATTGTAAACAGGACTGCCGGCAGCGCCAGACGGCCTCTACGTTCCAGTGCCCGAGAGTTCAATCACCTGCGGCTTGGATGACGCGCTGCCATTGATGGTGACCGTCCCGGATTTCGCGCCTTGCGTCTTCGGCGAGAACGTCACGCTGATGGTGCAGTTCGCGCCCCCAGCCACGCCCGCGCCGCAAGTGGAACTTACGCCGAACTGCGCGGAGGCTTTCATCGACGAGATTTTCACTGCTGTTTTGCCAGTATTGGTGAGTATAATCTTTTGCGCCGCGCTCCTGGTGCCGACGGCTTGCTTCTTGAAGTTCACTGGCGTCGTGGGTGAGAAGGTAACTGTCCCCGTGTTGAGCAAGACCATGGCTTTGCTAGACAAGAAGTCGAGCACGACAATGTCCGGTTTTTTGTCTCCGTTGAAATCCCCTACCGCTACAAAACGGTCCTCCGCTCCATCCGGGTAGTACGTTCCGGGCTGGAAGGTGCCGTCGCCATTGCCTTTGAGCGTGGTGACGCCGCTCGAGAAATCGAGATTGGCCACCACCAAATCCTGCATTCCATCGCCGGTCAGATCGGCCGCTGTTACCCAAAGCGGAAAGTTGGTGCCGTAGCGAACTTCCGGTTGGAAGGTGCCGTCGCCGTTGCCGAGCAGCACCCCGATGGCTTCCTCCTCGTTCTCCGCCACCGCCAAGTCCAAGTGTTTGTCTCCATTGAAGTCCGCGACCGCAACCGCGCCAGGTGCGGATCCAACTTCGTAGGTTGAGCCGGAGTGAAAGCTTCCGTCGCCGTTGCCGATGAGGATCTCGACCTGCGACGTGAATTCGGACTCTTCCGAAACCGCAATGTCGAGATTTCCGCTGGCGCTAAAGCGGCCGACCCCGAAGGCGCTGGTGGGTGGCGACTCCAAAGATGTAATGATCGGTGGCTCCTGGAACGTCCCGTCGCCGTTGCCGAGCAGCACGGCCACGCAGTCGCAGTATCCGGTGGCGTCGGACCCGTTGACGGTGACGATATCGATTTTGCCGTCGCTGTTGAAGTCGCCGACGGCCACAAAAGTGGGATTTTGCGGAACGGGAAAGCTGAACGCCGCCTGGAAGGTGCCGTCGCCATTGCCCAACAGGACGCTGACGCTATCGCTTGCGGAGTCTGCCACCACGATGTCCAGATTCCCGTCGTGGTTGACGTCTGCCACAGCGACGGAGTCAGGAGCTTGCCCCACCCTGTAGTTCACGGCAGCCTTAAAGGTGCCGTCGCCGTTTCCCAGCAGCAACTGTACTTCAGTGCTGTTGCGGCCTTGAATTTCATAGGCGGATGCCACAACCGCGTCGAGCCGGCCGTCGTGGTTGAAGTCCCCAGTGGCCACTGACAGCGGCCCGGGTTGAGGGGACACGAGAGAGCTACCCCTAGTTTCGAACTGCGCGAGGGTCGAGGGTGCCAGCGCGTGTGTAACGGCCAAAGCTAGGAGTGCACGGTACAGAACTCCACGAGGCTGAATCAACAGCGACCTCCAAATGCCCGGGGCGCGGCGGCCCGAAGACGAAAAACGGAGCTAAGTTTAGCACAATTTCGGGCAAGGCGAACCGGATTCCGCCACGGATCTGCTCGGTCTTTAGTAACGGGCGCAGATTTTCTGCTACACCGCCGGCACGATGGTGTATAAGGGTATCGCGTTCCTTAAGAGGGCCCTAGCATGAAAAGGATTGCCTGGATTTCGGCGCTGATCGCCGTTGCTCTCTGTGCAGTTTCCCTGCGCGTCCCTCAAGGGGTACATGCCCAGAGTAATACTCTGCCGCTCGGCAGCATAGCCGTGAGCAACGTCTTATTTCCCTGCACAAGTGCCATTAACGGCAGTTCGTTCCCGTCGGGCATGACGTGCCGCACCGCAGTCATATCATGCCCCAACACAGACGGTATCCCGATCACCTACGGCTGGAGCGTCCCGAGCGGCCCAATCCAGGGCACCGTCGTGCTCTTCAGCAGCGGTTCCGGAATGTCGCCAACCGAGAATGCGGATGATATCGCGGCGTTTGCTTTAAGTTATCAATCGAATTTTGTAGTCGTCGAATTGGAGTACGCATCTCCCTGGGAGTACCCATACAGTACGAGCGGTCAAGGGGGCAATGTTCTGAACGCCGCGTGCCGGCCCGCGACCTTTCTGAATTTCGTTAACAACGACCCGACGCTCCATGGAGTCGGGAAGATGTGCGCACAGGGCGCAAGCGCGGGTTCGGCTGCGGTCGCTTATTCAATGGCGTGGTATGGTGCATCCTCTTACCTAAATTACGTGGAACTCCTCTCGGGCCCAACTCTCAGCGAAATCGACCAGGGCTGCATCTACCCCAAACCAATGCAGAACCTAAATATATGCGTCCCGGGGCAATATGGATGCACACCCTACACGCAGGAATGGAACGATAATCAGGACTACGTCTCTTTTTACACCAATGACATAGGTCAGTGGACCGGCTACGGGTCATGTGCAGCAGCGGGCGCTCCGAACAACTACTCCGCCTGGGCTGCCATGAGCTTGGTTGATGGGACGAGCAGCGGCGTGACGCCAACGTTCAGCTACCCGACGACGCCTATGCATGGCTGGCTGTGCGCCAGTTCGAACCCCTGCACCGCGGACCATTGCCCGAACAACTCTGCCGCCCAAGGGAACTATTTCTATCAAGCTCTGAACCCGGCCAACGCCAACCTTAAACTGACCGGCGTGACCGGCTGCTGGCAGGAGGAGGGTGTGGGCCTGGGGAACGATCCTGACGCGAATAACGGACACGGCGGGCTGGCATCGACATCGATCACAAACGCTATGTTGGCAAGCTGTCAATAGTATCCGGCTAAGTGGCAGTGGCCGATTTTCAGCCACTACCCGGCTAAGTTTCGCACTTGCGCGGGATTTTCCTCGGCAGTCCGCGCCCTCAACATAGAAACTGTCCCCGCAGCCTTGCGGGAACCAACAACGTGAGGTTTGGCATTGAAAAAGTAGGAAGGAACTACGTGCTAACCGTCTCGCCGCTGCGCTGCCGCCGCAGCTCCTCGAGAAATTCATCCTCTTGCATGGTAGAAGCCTGCCGCAGCAATTCCAGCAAGGGATCTTGCATCTCTTCTTCGGGAGTTTCGCCTTCCGCACCCGATTCAAACTGGCTTAAGTCCGCCGTCAACGCCTTGGGAGAAACGCTCATCTCCAGCATCGACTCCGGACACCCGCGCAGAAAGCCGATCAGATTTCCCACCTGCGCCCGCTGCTCCGGCGTGCGCGAAGGAAATTCCACGCCCATCCCATGCCCCGGATGCGCCACTCTCACCATACCTTCCGTGTGCACCGACATTTCGCCGGTCTTCAGGCAAAGATCAACCAGCGCATGTTCGGGAAACGGCGAATCGGTTTCCACGTAGCATCCGCCCAAACTCAAATCGGTGAGCTTGCAGTGCGGAACGGTTTCGTCCTCGCCCGCCCGATGCGCCGCCGCGGCGCTCGTCAGCCACTGTTGAAGTTGCACTTTAACTGCCTCGTCCAAATCCAGGAAATGAACCCCAGTTTGCCCGTTCGGCTTGGCCCATGCCACCTGCCCATGAGCCTGGATCTCAAGCGATCCGTCGGGCAGTTGGAAGCAAAACTTCAGGAGGGTCGTCGGAACCTGCGGTTCGGCCGTCAACACATCCATGCCGGTCTCGCTCAGATCCAGAAGGATTCCTTCCGCCTTGCGAGTATCGGGCAACGTGAGCTCGACCGGAGCCTGCACCGGAACCCGGTAAGCCCGCCGCCGCTCGCGATTCAGCAGCGCGGTCACCGCCCGCAATCCGGCTCTTACTTTCTCTTCCGAGAGCGGCTTGTATAAAACAAAGTGCGCCCCGCCGCTCAGAATCTCCCGCACTCTGGCACGCTCGCTCACCAGTGCTACGGTCACCGGAGGATTTCCCGAATTCAGCCTGCGTCCTTCTTCAAAGACTTCCGCAGCCTCGTGCGCATTCTCGAAGTCGATGATCAGAGCGTCGAAGCGCTGCTGCCGCAGGCGATCGATCGCCGTCGCCAGATCGCTGAAACGCTCCACCGCGATCCCGGAGGCCGGCAACACCCGGCTCAGGACTTCGCAAGCGGAATCGTCAGTCGAAATCAATAATGCGAGAAGGGTCATGTCCTAAATCCCCGCCGAACCGCGGCCAGATGCTTCACCGGCTTACGGATCGGCGCTCTACAGATCGGCGCTCTACAGATAAACGATCTACGGCCAGCGCGGCGCCGTCGGACGCGCCGCCTTCGACGCCGTTCCGCCCGCTCCCGCCGCAGCCGCTTTCGCTTCCGTGGCCGGCGCCGCTTCGTCCACTTCCATCAAGACCGCATTGTCTTCATCGTCATTCTCTGCAAGCAAGGGAGCCACCTCACGGAGCTTCTCCGCCGCCTGCTGGAGCATCTCGATCTGCTTGCCCAGTTGTGCGTACTTGGTCTGCTTCTGCCGCAACACCTCATGGATATCTTTCATACGACCCCCTGTGGCGAATGTAAGGACGCACCCCCGCCACCGTCAACGGTAATCCCCCGCACCCGGTTACTGCGGTAATTGAAGCGTCTGCATCCCGGCGACGGTTGGCACTCTGTGATTTTCTTGCGATCCTGCTAGAAAGGAAGTACCTCGTATGTGCGCTACCGTACCGCAAAATCAAGCACTTTGTAGTACAGTGGCTTGGCCATGCCGCGCAAGTCGCGAATCAAGCCACACTCCATCCGTGTCCAGGACTACCCTTGCACGATGTCCGGCTACGAAAGAGAAAGCCTGGCGGCAGAGGCCAAGCTAAACGCCGAACGAAAAAAGAAGAAGCCGGCTAAATCCAAAAAAATTTAATCCTGGTCAATTCTGCTCAGAATGCGCCGCCCGTCTCCCCTACTCTTCTTGTGACCGTCCGAAGGAGGTATTTATGGGTGGTCACCCCTTTCCAGAAATCAACTGCATCGTTTGCAACCATCCAATAACCCTGGAGACCGATCTCAACGCCGATGAGAACGGCAAGCCCGTCCATGAGGAGTGTTACGTAAACAACCTAACCAGTGCACGTTCCAATCAAACTGCTGCCGGGAAGCTTCTCGACATGCTATCGTCACAGTTGCCTCCCCTTTGTTGTCCTGAATGCGGATCGCCGTTCTCGCATCTGGACGCAACGTTCTTCCTGCAGAGCGGAAAGTCATGCACCATCCCCCTGCCCGTTTGCGATTGCCGCGAACGCCATGATGACACACCGTTGCACATGGACGCGCAGCGCCTGGCGCGCCTCGAGATGGCCGAAACATTCAATTCCGACCCCAAATTAACAAATTAAAAGATTTACTAATTCGCTAAAAAGGAGTAATTTGAGTGGCAATTTTAAGGAAAGTGGCCTACGCAATTGAGGCGGCGCCTATCGAACTGGACATTCACACCAAGGCTAGGATCGCAGCCCTAACCTCCGAGATGCACGCCATCCACTCCGCCAACACCCTGTATTGGCGGTCGCCGGACGCAGCTACTCTTCAAGCCAGAGCCGAGCACGAGTTCAGGAAAGAGCGCCTGGAAAAGATCAGGAACGAACTGGCTCAGCTCCAGCGGATCTTACCTGGGATTCCGGCCAGAAAACCTCGGTCGCCAGCATGTTCCAGTTCGGGTGAGGGGTCACGGACACTATGTAATCCACGCCGCTTGCTGAACCGCCGCTTGCTGAACCAGTAATGCGCACAACCCGCCCCTCTTCGTGCGTCACCTTGTTATAAATAGCATCTCCAACCTGGAATGGCATAACTATTAGTTGTTTTCCAGCCGTTCCACGGTTGCAATCGGGGATACACCCGAGAATCCGATTGGGTGAAACCCTTAGTTCTGGTCGCGGGACAGATCGCCAGAACCCTCCCCGGCAGATAAGCGCAAGGCATACATCAAACTGACAGCAAAAAACGAAAGCCTCGCAGATCGCGAGGCTTTCGTGAAGCGGATGCGAGAAAGGCTTAGGCTTTGAACTTGCGGTGCAAAGTTGCGGCCAGGCCAATCAATCCCGTTCCCAGCAAGCCCAGCGTACCCGGCTCCGGAACCACGATGTTGGTATCGCCACTGGAGATGTTGGTACTTCCGTTGAAGTAACCCTTACCTGTGTTAATGGTCAACTGCACGGTCGCGCCGTCCACGGTCGAACCGGTGTACCAAGTGCCCGTGATTGAACCGGTCAGGGTGTAGTTGTGAGTGCCGTTGGCCAGGGTTATCAGAGTCCAGGTCACCGGTCCAGTGAACGATCCGGTGAAAATAGTTGTGTCAGGAATGCCCAAGTTGCCGTTGCCAGTGATGGTGAAGTTGCCGCCTCCATTGAAGCTGCCGCCCATCTGCAGGCTGCCACCGGAAATCAGTGATCCTGTTGAAAAACTTACGCCGCCCAGAGCGCCGGTAACCAAGCCCAAGCCGCCCAGGCCGTTGACTGCGATGAGTTCTGAACCGGTCAGGGTCATCCCCGCCGAGCTTCCCGAAAGGACGCCGCCGCTATTGGTAAAGTCCACCGAACTGCTGGCAAAAGATGCCAGCGGCAGAGCCATAGCAAGTAGAGCCAATAAAACGATCCGCTTCATACCTGTCTTCCTCCTGAACCTGGTTAAACTGAACCTGGTTGAACCCTCAATGGTCAGGCGGAGGTTTTAGAGCCTCCGCGGGGGCAGTATTCCTTTACGCCTCTTCAAGTATATGCATCCCATGCGCCAAACCGGGAAAATTATTAACGCATTGATTCGCAATGTCTTACCAAGCGTTTAGTCACTGTTCGTCCAACATGAAACTGCAAACCGATGCATACTAATGCTTTTCCATTGCGTTTTGCTTTCTTGTTGGACCGCCTACTCTAACAGGGGTGAACCACCCTCGGAAGAGCGCCTCGGGAACCGTAGAAATACTTAGGAACCCTCTACGACGGCATGGCACCGAAGTGTAATGCACAACCTTCAAAGACGCAAGTAATCTTTGCGGAATTATGCCTTTGACAAACCCGTCCCATGATAGGATGGCGGCCCTTTGGGAGGGAGTCAGTTAATGCGTAAAACGACAGTCTACTTGCTGGTACTGCTGTGCTCACTGGCCGCTTACGGGCAGAAACAACCGCAGTGGCGAGTTGTGAAATCTGTCAGCCTGCTAGATCAAACCGAACCAATCTCGGACACGATATTGTTCACGCCGCCAACAATCGGAGTGTATAGGCTGAGCGGGTACATGGCAGGAACAAACCTACAGTCGGGTACAGCCTTGGAGTTTTATATCTCTTGGACTGATGTCAGTGGGACACCTGGAAGCAGTTCGATTGTAGTGCAAAATCAAATCCCCTCTGGAACCATAAACCCGACAGTATTTGCTGTTCGTCCCGGCACACCCGTGGTTTATCACGTACAAGCAACCCCGCCTCCGGTAGGTTATACGTACATCCTCGTGTTCACCGTGGAGAAGCTGCAAAGCGATTAGCTGCTAGCCTTTTTCCGTTTTGGTTTTTGCGGTGGTTTCTCCGGCGGCTCCGCCTTGAGCACGTCCGCTATCACTTTCTTGAACGGGAGCGGGATGTGCGGGATCGGCTTGGAGTTCGTTGTGTGCTTGTCCGGTTCCTGTGACGCATTATTCTTTTTTAGTGTCATCGTCCCGTGGGTCGTTCAAGGGCAGCTTACCGAATCTTTGCGGCGAGCAGGTCTGGGGAGGGCTGTTCGGGCGTCCCAAGACTCGAAAGGGTTTTGGGACGCCCTCATTTTTGGGCGAAATTGCTGCGTGAGCTTTGGGTTCGGCCCGCGCATTCTAAGACTTGGAGACGATCCCGATTTCTAACCACCCGGTCCGCGCGTCAGCCTCGGTTCAATCGAATCGCGCAAACGACGGGATAAATTAGTGGCCAGTGACCGGTAGAACCGCGAAGCCAGATGAGGGAAGAGCTCAAACAGGCTGTCCAAAGTGGGCCGGTCCACGTAAATGGCTTGCACTTCTTCTTGCGCGACCACATCGGCACTGGCCGGGACGTCATCCAGAAATGACATTTCTCCGCAAATTTGCCCCGGTCCGATCTCCGGCGATGTGGACTGCGAGAGCAGTTGCACTCGAGCCCTGCCTTTCAACACCAGGTAAACTCCGTTTGATTTCTTGCCGCGCTGCACCAGCGGCTGCCCTTTACGGAAATTAACCCGTGCAGCCTTGTCGGCAAGCAGGGTCCAATCGTTGGCGGTAAGGTAAATCAAACCTTCCTTGGACGAAGATAAGACAGACACTTCCTGTGCGATAACCTTGGGCATGGGCGCGTCGCAAACAACAGGGCTGGAGTCAGACTAGCAGAAACCTCCCGCCAATGTCTGTGAAATCATCGACATCGACGCTTCTAAAGCATTACTTTAGAGAGGCCCGTGGCTTTGCCCTGGGCAATGGATTCGGGCTGCCCGCCATTCGCCACGACCACATCAGAAACGACGACGAGGTCAGATCGATGGCCGGCTCCGTGGTGCTGTAAGACTGCACATTATCTCTGTAAACGGCCACGTCCGAACTGTTGTACGTGCCGTCGTTGCCGTTGAAAATCGCAAACGTATCCGCCCCATTCGCCGGGCAAACGTTCATTCCGGTTAGAGTTCCCGAAGTTGCCGCGCTCGCCGGCCCCTCGCTTGCCGCTCCCCACAAAATCGGCGTCCCTCCGGAAGTCCCATTCAGCGCTCCCGCCAAATTGGCCACTTGATGCTGAATGCAGTTCGGGAATGTGCTGCCATCGCCCACAATAAACGAAGATCCCCACGAGTTAGCGCCCAAAATATTGGCCAGCCATCTCTGCGAGTAAGTGTTATAAGTCGCCGAATTCGTGAGGTAATAGAGTTCGCTGGCCATCACCGCCATGCCGGCGCCGTGCGACGTCGTATCGCCGTTCTCCCAGGGAACGCCAAATCCCCACGCATCTTTACCCGCTTGGGCAATCGCCACGCCCATCTGGTTCTCCAGCGCCGTCAGCATGGTCGCTTGATTCACCGCCAGCCCGCCCGGATTACCCGCCACTCCCAACGCTCGATATAACTCGAAGTGCGCCAGCCCGCTAACATCATATAAGTTGAGCGTATCTTCGTTGCCGGTGTCATAAATCTTCGTAATATAGTTGTTGGCATAATGCGCCGCGTCAGTCAGATAAGTCATCGGATTCGTCACTGGTAAACCCGCCGGCAAATTTCCTCCAGCCGACTGCAATGCAATATAGAGTTCGGTCGCGCCGAGTTCCATATCGTCCTCCCAAACCGTCTCCGGATAGCCGTCAAACGGCGTCGCCGTCAGCAGGCACCCCGACGCGCAACTTCCGTCACCCACCGATTTCGCCGGATCGGCCAGCGATGTGTTCGCCAGCGCGAATATATCTTCGGCATACAGCAGCGCCTGATTCGCGGTCGTGGGATTCGTCGTTCGGTAAAGCTGGTAATACTCCGCGAACGCCGCCGCCATCCTGCCTGCCAGGTTCGGACTGATCTTCGACCCCGCCGGCGCAGCTATAAATACTGGCCGGTAGCAGATATAAAAGTAATCCGTCGTGCACCCCTCGTAGTCATCCGCCGCCTGCGGCAATGTCCAAATGTCATACTCCGTTTCCAGCGCCTTAAAGCTCTTCCAGTCCTGGCTGTTATCCACCTGATAGTAGAGCGTCTTCGTACTGTCGTTCCACATCTCCAGCAGCCAGTTGAAGCCGAACTCCGCCTCCGCCGTAAAATCGGATGACGCCGGCGCCCCCGCGGCATTTCCAGCATAAGAGACCGAAGCCGGCGGCGCTGCAGGTTGCGCCGGAGCTCCCGGACCCATCTGATTGGAAAAATCTCGAATCCCAATTTCCATCAGATCCACGGTGTAACTCACCGTCTCGACGTACTTCATGTAGTCGCCCGCATCCCACCATCCGCCCGCTCCATCGATCGTTGCGCCGGTGGAGGTAAGCGGCGTGCCCGTCGTGGTAATCAGATCGTTCGCGTTCAAAGGCGGCGTGTCATAAACCGTCGCGCTCTCGTCGTTAAGATGTCCCGGCGCGCTGCGCAACGCATTCGGAACATAGTCCGGGCCATCCCGATCCGTCTCATAAAACCACAGCGTATTCAGCAACAGTCCTGGATACAGCACGTCCGGAGTATTCACCGCAAATTTCGGCGAAGTAGCCGCCACCGGCCCACTTACAGAAATCGTATAGATATCGCCGCCAGGAACGGTAAAGCTCAACCCGTACACGTCATAAGTCAGCTTCTTGCTGTTGGACCAAGTACCAATCAAAGCCCCGATAGCTCCCGAATATATAGTCGCGCCCTCGGAGTTAATCACCTTAAAAGTTGCACCCGCTTCCGACACGGTCGACATCAGATAAGCCTGGAAGGGCGGATTCGCCGCTTCATATCCCACCTGGCTCACCCGTACATAAGCCGACGAAGCCGCCATCGCCGAAGTGCAGGCAAACAGCAGCAAAAGAGTTGGGATGGCAATGGAGGAAAGCTGGAGGGGAAGGGAAGCTTTGCGGATCTTGCCGGTCAGCAACATGTTGCACCTCGCGTCGGCTGATTTTGCTGAAACCATTCATTAAAACGCATGAATGGCTATTCCTGAGGCGAAATCCTATGCCATCGCGGCTCGATTGTCCATCTTCGATTTCGCGCGGAAGGGCGCGGGATCGATTTCAGCTCTTCCCGGATGAAAGCGCTATTCGATAGACACCGCGGCCATAAGTCGCTGCATAAAGACTCTGTGTTCCCCCCACCGTCTGTAATTCGCTAACGCTGACATTCGGCAAGCCCAGAGGGAGCGTCGCATTCGCCCAGGTCGCACCCGCACTGTCCGTATAGAAAACCCCCACATCCCCCCCCACATACCACGTGTTCTCGGGATCGGAAGGATCACGCGCGATTGTGCGCAGAGGATAGACGGACGGGAGACCGTCCGCTGACGCCGACTGCGTCAGGTCCACCCAAGTGGGAGACGCCGCGGTCGTATTGGAACACCGCATCAAGAAAGTTGGATTCTCGCCGCTCGCGTACAGCACCACAAGCACGTCGTTCGGGTTACTGGGGTTCACTGATATGGCGTTCACTTCGACACCGCCGGCTCCGGACGTCGAATGCAGATTGCCGGTGATCTGGTTCCACGAACCCCCCGCATCATTGGACATCCACACTTCCCCGGCATGGGACCCCGTATAAATCCGGTTGCCCGATTTGCCGCCGTTGGAACTCGTAATTGCGACCGCTCTTACGGTTCGGTTACTGGCAAGCCTCTGATTTCCTAACTGGCTCTCCCAAACACCGGTCGATATGGTGTACCGGTACAAGTACGAGGTGGCGAGGTAAAGGGAATCTAAGTTGAAAGGATCGAGCAGCAGCGGCGGGTCGATGAGGAACCACTTCGCGGCGCCAGAAGCCTCGGCGACGATCAGCTTGGTGGCCGCGTTGATCGGCTTGTTGTGTCTGTTGCCGAGCAGCAGAATCGAACTATTCCACCCATCCTTGGTATAGGCAAGCTCCAGATCGCTGTAGAAATCACTGGTCGCAAACTGAACCAGGGAGTTCGTCGGGTTTATCACGCAAGATCCCCCGTCGCCGCCATACACATGGGTCCATTGGCTCAGGTTGCCGGCCGAGGCGGCCGTGCCCGTATCCTGCATACCGGCGAGTATCGTTTTCGTGTCCGATGTCGAGTACGCCGCCTTGTAGACCTCTGAGACCGCCAGATTCTTGTTGAGTGGAATTACCACCACGCCCAGGAACGAGTACTGCGCGCTGTAGACGCCACTGTCGTTGCCGATCAAAAAGAAGCTGGGATCGAACGGAGAGATGGCCAGTGCATGCATGTCGGCGTGGCCGGGAAGGGTCGCATCCTTCAAATTCTTGGCTTGGCTGGATTCTACCCCATGCCACTTCCCACTACCGATCACCGACTGCCAAACTCCATACGCACCTACATATAAGACATCGGTGCTTTTTTTCACATTCAGCGTCGTGGATGAGCACGCCATACAGTAGTTGTAACCGGTCGCCTGCGACAAATTGTCGGCATAGTCATAGGTGATATCTTGCCAGGTGGAAGCGGCCCCATTCCCATAGTTGTTATGCGACCAGATCTTCGCGTCCGCCGGCGAGAACATGTACAATTTGCCCGCTGTCAGCGGAGAGCATGCGATTTGCGGACGGTTCTCTCCGCTTGCTTTGACCGGCGTGCTCAATTGACTCCACTGCTTCCACGTCGCAACCCCGTTGTCCGCTCGCCAGAGCGCTCCGCTCTTGTCAAGCGCATAGCAACTCCGGTTTCCGTTTGACGCCACCCCAAACTCGATGCACAGCCATCCCGCCACCGAGAACACCACGCTAGTCCACGTCGTCCCGGCATCGGTCGAAACCCAAACGCTTCCGTCCGGATCAAACTCCGCAGCCAGAATGGTGCTCTGCGAATCCGGATGGATCACCACTCGCGAGATACGCGATCCGGCAAAAAACGCACCGCTGACGTTCGACCACGCGACACCCCCGTTGGTACTCTTCATCACGCCCATTGCCAGTTTCCCGCTTGCGGGGCAGTCGCCGGTGCCGACATACACGTTTTGGCCGGAGGCATCCACCGCAATGCTGCTGACGCACAGGATCGGCCAGTTGTCGCTCATGGGTTGCCATGCCGGGTCACTGGTGGTCAGCGCATTGGTCGCCTTCCAGACCCCTCCATTGGAGGAACCGGCATAAAATGTCCCGCGATTGCTGGGATCGAAGGCGACGGCATTGATGCGACCCGAGGTGGGAAATTGCCCGATAGGGCTTGGCTGAGCCGATGGCGGGTCGAGGATGTCGCTGGGACCGACGAATTCCCAGTTCGCGCCCGCGGCAATTTTAAGTTTCGCCGGCTGCATGTTATCGCGGTGCTTCAGCGCCCTCTGCAACTTTGCCGGATCGAGACGGCCGAATTCACGGCTATTGTTGAGCCAGTACCTTTCCTCCGCTGGCTGTGGGGCATCACGGTCTTCACGTGCGAGCGCGTCCCAGCGAACCGGGACCAGACTAGCGGCGGCTGCGGATCCCAACTGGGCCAAGAACGCGCGGCGGTCTCGTCTCATAACCTTCCCCCTTCCAGGACAAAGATCTTGTAATAGTGCCGTAGACGGAAAGATCGTTTCAATCTCTGAAAAGTGGCACAAGATTAGAGCTGAGTTCTGATTTTCTTCCACCGCGTTGTTCATTCGTCACAGACTAGGCAGCCGAATGCGATGCTCCTGTGGGACGGCAATGCCCATGTGGGTCGAACACTCTTGTCCGACGCCCTTGACGTTGGGGTCGAAGTTGGGGCTGCTCTTGCCGTATCCCCCTGCGGTAATCTTTGACCCAGGTCCGTCCCGCAGCGGAGCTCCACGCCCCAAGGCCGGAAACTCCCAACGACGGATCTATTCTTTCGCGGCCTGCAAAAAGCGCAAAGAAATGCCCACTCGCCATCGCCGGACGAGTGGGCGAGCACAGAACTCCTCAATACCTGCCTAGTCGGCCACCTTGGCGATCAAAGCACGAAAGCCGGTTCCATCCCCATACGCATTGTGGTTCGATCCCCAATCGGTCAAAAAATCCAGGGTATCCCCGGCTCGAAGCGATTGCCTTCGGCCAAAGGTCGTCGGAATGTCGTAAGAGTCCACCGCAGTTGAGAACAACAGGTTTCCGTTCAACCGAACGTAGAAATCCGTGCTCGTCGGGTAAACGTAGTCCGTTCCCATCACCGATCCCGAAAGCTCATAAATGCCGGACTCCGGAGCCGTCCATCGCACCACGTTTAACTGGCCTGTGTAACCGGGCGAAGTCACCAGATAGTTTGGAGGCACACAGTCCGTCGCCCAGCAAACGTTTCCCGTGGTGTCATTCTTTGCCACCACCGGCAACATGCTGCATGAGCCCAGATAGAGCCCCCAGAAGCTCATCCCCGGAACGCAGTTGTCATTTTCCGTAGCCGTGTAAAGGATCAGCGAAGTTCCCGGCGCGGTCAGATAACCATAAGACCACGCTCCGTTCGGGTTCGACGTCGGCGAGAAATCGGCGACGGCGCTATAAGTCTGTGCGGAAGCCGCCAGCGAAGCCAGCAGCAGAAAAGCGATCGCAAAAAACATACTCTGAAATGTTTTCATGTTGAGCTCCAAATGGAAAAGCGTATCGGTCGATTCAACCGGAGTTGGAAGTCTGAACCCTCTGCGACCAGAGAGGAAATGACTCGCGAAGACGCTATCCGGGAGGAGAAACCTGGTCGGCAAAATAGCGTTTCTTGCTTATGCGGGGCCCAAATGCAAACGAACACCATCTTCGTTCGGCCAAACCCTAGCACCCACATTAATTTCCAACAATGGCACAAAGGTGGAATGCCACGATCCCCCTTGTTCTTGGAGCACCTACACCCCGCTTGTGACGTAAATTCGATTGTGTAAAAGATAGAGAGGTGTAGGCTGGCTTTTGGCCCTCGCAATTCTACTGCCGATCCCTCAACTTTTTTGCAAAAGCCTCTAAGCACCTGGCCTGCTTGCGCCCGAGTGGGCGCAAGATACGAAGCGGCGAATGGCAAGTGAATCGAATTAGTACGGGTGCTTCGACTGAGAACGAATTCGCTTCGCGAACTCGTTCTCAGCTCAGCGTAACATGCATGGGAGATCCTAGCCCTTACGGGATTGCTTCGAATACTGTGCCGCCTTCGTTGGCACCTCCTCCATAGGTAGTGCCGTAGAGATTACTTTGGCTATCCATAAAGAGACCAGCCATAGGATTGAATCCATCGGGGTCGCCGGTAAACTTGTGGAAAATGATTTCCTTGCCAGTGGGAGTTAGCTCGAACACGGTGCCGAAGGGTCCGATGAGGTTGGCGTCGTAGGCAGTGGTCCCGTAGAGATTTCCCAGGCTATCCAGAATCAAGCTGGCCTCAGGCAGTTGTCCGTCTTTCGAGCCGCCCTTGAAGCTGTAAAGAATTTTTTCGACGCCTTCTGCGGTGATCTCGAAGACTGTTCCAAAGCCGGTCGCTCCTCCGTATCCGGTGGTGCCATAGAGATTGCCTTGGCTATCCATTGCCAGGCCGGCATAGGGATATTGTCCGTCCGTGGAGTTGGCTTCGAAGGCATGGAGAATTGTCTCGACTCCTGCGGGAGTGACCTGAAAGACGGTTCCGGCGAATTTGGGGCCTCCCTTGAATGTGGTGCCATAGAGATTGCCCAGAGTGTCCATGACCAAAGGGCCCTCGGGCGTGTAGCCATCCGGAAAGCCGGTAAAACTGTAAAGCACTTTTTCTTCGCCTGCCGCCGTCAACTCATAGACAGTTCCGTTATTCGTGGGACCGCCGCCGGCGGTGCCGTAGAAATTGCCTTGGCTGTCGCGGAGCAGGCCAGACGGACCAGAGGCGTCGATCTTATTGAGCTTGAAGTTGTAGAGAATCTTTTCCTTGCCCGCGGCAGTAATCTCGAAAATGACTCCACCGCCCTGGGAGCCGCCGCCTGCGGTGCCGTAGAGATTGCCTTCGCTATCCATCACTAAATTGCCACTGGGATATTCGCCGTCTGGCAGACCCCGAAAGATGTGAAGTGTCCGGGCGGTCCAGTTGCCGCCGAATTGCTCCGGAGGCGTCAACTTGAAGACCGTGCCGCGATTGCTGACGCCGCTGGAAGTGGTGGTGCCGTAGAGATTCCCCCGGCTGTCCATGATCACGCTGCCGGCGGGGTGTTCCCACATAGGGGTGCTGAAGAGAATACTCTCGGTTTGTGCCTGAGAGGAGCGAGCCGTGAAGAGGCAGAGCGTGAGGGCGAACGACAGCAGAGGAATCTGCGCGGAAACAGCCACGGTACACCATGCGCAGGAAGAATTGGAACGGGATTCCGATTTCATGAAAACTCCTTCTCAGTTTCAATCCTCTCTTCGCCACAATTTTAGGCCTGGGGCACCCGCCGCGAGCGCACCGAGGACTGGCGCGACAGAAACTTCGGAGGTATTGCTATTGCCTTCGTCCCCCGCGATGATTGCTTTCCCAGGGATGGTTTCGTAGGCGTAGCCGAAGATGCGGCCAATACAGGGATAGCATTCCACATACTGAACGCTGAGGCGCGCCCATCCGAAGTGCTTTTGACCGTCGATATAGAACTCGAGACCGAGGTAGTGATCCTGCACCCCCAGCCAGGGGCCGGTGGGAGCGGAGGATTCGTTTTCGTGGACCATGCATTGGGCGTTGGTTTGGAAGGGACTGTTGGGCCCGATCACTGCGCCGAGTGGCAGCGGAGCCGCGGCCGTGCTCTCACCACGGAAGCCGCACTCGTGATGAACGGCGGCAATTTTGTTTCCGCTTACCATGGGAATTACGTTCAGGCTGGCGAAGCCGCTGAGGTAATAACTGTGGATGTGAAAGTCGCCGATGCCGTCGTGGTTGAGATCGAGATAGAAATCCATGTCGATGTTTTTGTGGGTGGGGGTGTAGACGACTTCCGCTATGGCGGAAGACGCGGATGCGGCGATGCCGGCTCCGGCCATGGCGGCATAGGCTAGCAGGCGTTTGGCAAAGTGCGGGTTGAGGGCTTGCGATTGCTCGGTCATTTGATCCTCTTTTCAGGCGGCTTGAAGCCGCTGTTATTTTTTCTTACGTTGGGGCGCATGTAGCCGCGCCCTTTAAGAACCTGGATCTCAAAATTTCGCAGCACCTAGGGCTAGGGCTCCTAGGGTGCCCAGCTCCAGAGAAATATTGGTGGTTTTGCCTTCGTCCCCGGCGATGATGGGCTTGCCGGGGGTGGTTTCGTAGGCGTAGCCGAGAATGCGGCCGGTGGTGTCGAATGCGAACGGAAAATCAACGCTCATGCGAGCCCAGCCGTAGTGCTTTTGTCCGTCGATATAAAACTCGAAGCCGAGATAGCGATCTTGCGCGCCCAGCCAAGGGCCGATCGACTGCGACGACAAATCTTTCTCCGCCATGCAGGTAGCGTTTGCCTGGAAGGCCAATGCTGGACCGATGAGATCGCCTTTGGGTAACGGAGCGGCGCCGTATCCGCTAAGGCAGCCTTTGTGCACGGCGGCGATTTTGTTGATGGGTATCATGGGCAGCACCTGCAGAAAGGCGTAGCCGCTTAGATAGTAGCTGTGGATGTGGAAGTCGTTGATGCCATCGTGGTTGAGATCGACGTAATAATCCTGGTCGACGTATTTGTGGGTCGGTGTGTAGACTATTTCGGCGTGGGCGTTGAAGGCGCATCCGGCGACGCCGGCTCCGGCCATAGTTGCGTAGGCCAGGAGGCGCTTGGTTAAAAGCTGAGTCAAGGGCTTTGCTGTGTCGCTCATTTTTTCTCCTGTTCGATGCGCCAAAGATTTAGCGCGGGTGCGCCCGCCGCGAGCGCTCCGAGGGTGGCAGGCTGCGCAGAAGACTCTGCCGTATTGCCCTCGTCGCCGGCGACGATAGGCTTGCCCGGAATCGTTTCGTAGGCGTACCCGAGAATCTTGCCGATGCATCCATAACATCCAAACACCTGCATGCTGAGCCGCGCCCATCCATAATGCTTCTTTCCAGAAATTAAAAAAGAAAATCCAAGATAACGGTCCTTTACACCCAGCCAGGGACCGTTGACCGAAGTCTCAAACTCGCCCGCCATGCAATTCGCCTGCGCAAGTTGGGGCGTTTCAGGTCCAATCTCGGCTCCTGAAGCCAGCGCTCCGGCAGCTATGGAACTGAAATAACAGTGTTGATGTACGGCGACGATTTTGTTGCCTGTGACCGACGGAAACACTTCGAGATGGCCGAAGCCGCTGAGCGACGAGCTGTGAAAGTGGAAATCGGCTATTCCGTCATTATTGAGGTCGAGTTGGTAGTGTTGATCGAGGTTTTTCTGGATCGGCGTGTAGACGACTTCTGCTTCGGCGAGGGATGAGGCGGCGATGCCGGCTCCGGCCATGGTTGCGTAGGCGAGCAGGCGTTTGGTTAAGCGCTGAGTCAGCGGCCGTGGTTCGGCGAGTCGCAGGTGCATGGGTTTCCTGTGCGCGCTGCATAGGCTTGGGGGTGGCCTACTTCGGCCAGGGGAGGCCGGTTTCGCGCCCAGACATAGTAGCTCAGTTTGCCTCGGGAATCACCAATATTCGGACGGCGCGCGGGCGTGATATATTGCGCTTCGCATGGGACCACTTTTGTTCTTCTTCATTTCGTGGTGGAAGCTGGTGCTGATGGGTGTCGCGGTGGTGCATTTTATCCGCCGGCGTCCGGATACGTACTGGATTTTTATCATTCTGTTTCTAGGATGGATTGGGGCGCTCGTCTACATCGCAGTGGAAGTGATTCCGGATGCGGGGCTGCTGCGCGGGTCGTTTGAGGCGTTTCCGCGGCGGCGGCGCATTCGGGAGCTGGAGGCGGCCATACGGGATAATCCTTCGGCGGGGAATTTTGAGGAGTTGGGATTGCTGTATCTGGACGACGGCGATTTTGCGCGGGCGCGCGCATGTTATGACCGATCGATTGCGCAGCGGACGGATTCGGTGGATCCGTTTTACCGGCGGGGCGTGGCCGAGATTGAGCTAGGGGATTTTGCCGCGGCGGTGCCGGATTTGGAGCGGGCGATTGAGAGCGCTCCGAGTTATGACTTTCATCGCGGGATAGGGCTGCTGGCGCATGCTTATGCGCAGACGGGACAAGCGGAAAAGGCCGCGAAGCTGTTTGTGGAGGCGACGAAGATTTCCACGAGCTCGGAGACTTATTACAACTACGCGCTGTTTTTGCAGGCGCAAGGACGCGTGGATGAGGCTCGCCAGTGGGCGCAGAAGATTTTGGATAAGCGGGCGACGATGCCGGGGTATCAGAAACGGCGGGAGCGGGTTTGGTTCCGGAAGTCGTATGGGTTGTTGGCGAGGTTGAGGCTGTGAGGCGGCAGACACGGAGGTGTCCACTGCGGCGTGCTCCGCCTGTTTTCGCGTTACTCATCTCCTAGATCTCTGCCCTCCGCATTTTTGGGGGTGACCCTACCACCAGCCGGGATATTGGAATCATACTGTTAGCGGAAAAATGCAAAGTGATCTCCTGGAATCAACAGCCTACGGGCAAAATCTTGATGCCGTAGGAATTAGCTCCGCTTATTCGGAATGAGTCGTGATCCTATAGCACCCGCGCCATTATGATCGGCGGTGGGGGCTGTGGAAGGCAAGGTTGGATGTCACAGGTGGGCTGCGAATTTTTGGCGAATCGGGGTGGCGCTGGAGGCAGGAATGGAGAAGAAAGGCTGCTTGGAGGGGTGGGGAAATCGTGGTAAGCTTTGCGGCTAGTTGGCCCCCCCTGCGGAATAAATTGGATGTGAGGTTTAGTTATGACCCGGCGATTGTTGTCTTTCTCGTTTCAGCGCTTGATCTGTGCCGTCGCCCTTGTTTCGTGCCTTGCGGGAGTTGCGCTGCCTGCGTTGGGGCAGTTCGAAACGCGAGCGTCGACCGCGTTCCCGCAGGGTGCGTCTTCCGTTGCCATGGGCGACTTCAACAACGATGGCAAACTTGACGTTGTAGTGTTGGATATTGACAGCGCTTTCGTCGTCGCGCTTGGCAACGGCGACGGAACCTTCCAAAAGCCGGTGATTCACCCCGGTGTCGGACTGGCGTACTCCCTGGCTGTAGGAGACTTTAACAACGACGGTAACCTCGATGTCGTTGTCGCCAATCTGGGTCCCAGCACGGTCGATGTTTACTTAGGCAATGGCGATGGGACCTTCAAGGCACCCATCAGTTCCAACACAACAGAGGGCTCGTACTTCGTAGCGGTTGGCAATTTCAATGGCGGCAAAAACGTGGACCTCGCGATTATCGACCCCCCCTATATCAGCGTGCTGCTGGGTAATGGCGATGGAACATTTCAGTCGCCGAGTGACAACAGTTCATTTCCGGACGCCGTGTGGCTCGCCCTTGCCGACTTCAATAATGACCATCAGATCGATGTGGCGGCCGTGGGTTCCTCGGGTGCGAGCTACAGCCTCGGCGTGTTGCTGGGAAACGGCAACGGGACCTTGCAGGACTCGATTACAACTAAGTTGCAGTACGTCCCGGCGTCCGTGGCAACTGGCGACATGAACCATGACGGGAACGTGGACGCCATCGTGGGCAACGATCTGGGCGGAGCCACCGTATTCCTCGGCGATGGCAATGGGAGCTTCCAGCCGGGTGTGAGCTACGAGGCGACTGGGATCGCCAGCGGCATCGTAGTGGTCAGCGATCTGAATCTGGACGGCAATCTGGATGTGGCCGATCCGAGCGGGCCAGCTCCGGGCGTGGATGTATTCTGGGGCAATGGCGACGGCACCTTGAAGCCTGCGGTACTGTTTCAAGCGGGGGCATCCTCCGGTATTCCGGTTGTGGGCGACCTCAACGGGGATGGCCTCCCGGATTTCGCCTTTGCAACTTCTTTTCTGACGACGACGATGCTCAACACGGGCGTGGTCAGCTTTTCGCCGACGACCGCGCCGCTCACTTTTCCCGTCCAGCTGATCAACACGGCAAGTAGGCAACAAACGGCGAAGCTCGCCAATCACGGAAAAACTTCCCTGTCGATAAGTTCAATGAAGGTGACGGGGCCATTCACCATGAAGACCACGTGCGGCAGTTCGCTCGCCGCGGGCGCGACTTGCTCCCTCAGCGCGGAGTTTAAGCCGAAGCTGGCCGGCACTCAGACGGGGCTGATCACGATCAACGATAGTGCGTCGTCGAAGCCACAATTCGTCGAGCTCACGGGGAGCGCGACGGCTGTAGGCTTGTCGCCGACGAGGCTCACCTTTGGCGACCAGAAGGTCGGGACGAGGAGCAGGTCGCAGACGGTGACTGCGACCAATCAGGGAACCAAGGCGGTGACGTTCTCTAGTGTCGCAGTAGGAGGCACGAATGAAAAAGATTTCTCTACGACTGGTAACTGCACGCCAAATCCCATCGAGCCGGGTGCAAGCTGCACCATGTCCGTAACCTTCGATCCTAAGCAAACGGGCGCGCGCAGTGCGGCACTTTACTTCAATTTTCCGCCGTTCTCCGTTTCTGTCAGCCCATCCCCCGCAGCGCTATCAGGAACTGGAGACTAGGGGGCTGGCCCGGGCTAAAGCCTATTCCAACAATCTACTCTTGAGGGTGCCCCGTCCAAGCTCAGCTTGGGCGGGGGTTTCTGCCGTGGACAGCACTTTCAGGGTAGGAAAAATCCCGGCCTGTTCGCGTTTGCGCGCCGTCCACTGCGACTCGATCTCGACCACGTCCGTTTCGCCGGTAGCGTAGTGGCGAAAGCTGCTCCACAACCAATCCTCAGTGTCGCGCTCTGGTTCGTTCACCGCAGATGAACGTGCTCGGGCATCACCACGTATCCGTACACGCACAGACTGTAGTCTCGGCGCACTCGCTCCAGTGCGTTCACGAAAGTGTCGCATGCGTGGGCGCCCTCGAGGTTCGGACGTCTTCGATAACAACTGAAGGTTAAAAATGGACTTGACCAGTCTCTTGAAAGCGCTTCAATCCCCACGGCATTGGGCAACGGTATTCTTGTTTCTGGGCTTGAGTCTGTGACGAGTGGACATCAAAAACCCCGCCCAAGCAAAGCTTGGACGGGGCACCCTCGGGAATCGAGTTGGAGCGGAGGCGGATTAGTACCTGTCATTGGTGTCGATGTTGAAGCCGAGGATGGCGTTGACTTCCACGGGCTGGGGGCCGCGGGTGGCGGGGCGGAATTTCCAACTGGGGAGGGCGGCCATGATTTTTGCGGTCATGGCGGCGGGGCCGGGTTCGAGAACTTGCAGAGCTTTTAGATTGCCGCTGGTGTCGAGCTTGCATTTGATGACGACGCGGGCGTGGGGCAGTCCGGTGGGGAGATCGGTGCGGAGGCCTTGGGGCCCAGTAATGGCTCCGGCGTGGGGGTGGGAGTTGGGATCGGCTTCGGCGAATTGCATGACGACGGTGCCGATGTTGGTATCGACGTAGACGCTGTAGTTGTCGCCGGGAAGTTTGCCGTAGAAATCGAATGCGCCGCCGGAGCGGGAGGTGGCGACGATGGTGATGGCGGGGCCGGGGTCGCCTTTGACGGTGGAGCGCCCGGGAGCTGTGGGAGCGTTGCTGTTGCCGGAGTCGAAGCTGGGGAGGTTGACGACGGTCGTGCTGCCGCCGCGAACGTCGACGCCGGGAGCGGCGGGGATTCCAGTGGGAGCGGTGCCGGAGCCGCCGGGGCCGGGAGTGGGAGAGATTCCGGCACGGGCGTTGGGATCGGAGCCGCGGCCGGAGCCGGATTTTCCTGCGCCAGTGGCGTCGCCCGTGGTTTTCCCGGCAAGGCCGCTGCCGGGGCCGGAGCCTGCGCCGATACCGGCACCTCCGCCGGAGCCGCCGAGGCCGGGCTTGTCGCCTCCGGCAGGCGATACAGCTAGAGAGCCTTTGCCGCCGTTGCCGGGCATGCCGGGTTTGGAGCCGGGATCGGGGGACAAGACAACTCCAGAATTGTCGGAGGATCCGGAGGTGGCTTTGGGCGGGGCGAGCGCGGAGCCGACGTCGCCGGGTCCGCCAAGACCGAGACCCTTTCTGCCGGAGCCGGAGCCTCCAACGGAATTTGAACTTGGTGGAGGGGGAATTACGTTGCTGGCCAGCAGGCCTCCGTTAGCGGAGCCGGTGGAATTTCTTGTGCCTGGGCCGGAGGAGGAGCCGACGGATGGAGGCGGGGGGACGACGTTGGACGAGTTGAGGGAGGAGCCGGGGAAAGTTCTCGCTGAGCCGCTTCCTGAAGATGCTCCGTTTCCTGAAGTCGTGTTTGATCCGGCAAAGGATGGAGGCGGAGGGATCACGCTGGATGAAGATGGAGATTGAGATCTGCCGGAGGGTGAACCACCCGGGGTTGAGCTGGATGGTCCGACGGAGGGCGGAGGCGGGATTACGTTAGCGGCGAGAGCAGTGCCTGAGCCGCCAGCCTCGCGCGAACTTCCGGCTGCGCTCGAGGAAGATACGTTAGGAGGCGGCGGAACGACATCTTGCGTGCCGAAAAGTTTTCCGATGATGCTGCTGACGAGCGATCCGTTGGCGGCTGGACTGGGTGGAGGGGGAACGACAATGGACGCGGAGGAGCGGATGGCGCCGCTTTCGAGACGACGGAGATCACGCGAGGAATCCGCGGAAGGCGGAGGAGCGACAACGGCGGGGGCGGGCATAATCAATTTTGCGGTGCGCGAGGATTCGCGCTCGGGCGCGGAGACGGGCGGAGGAACGACCGCGATATTATTCATTTGCACGCGCGAGCGAGAAATTTCGCGGGAGACGTTGGATGGAGCGGGAGCGATGATCGCGCCGTTGAGAGCGGGAGCGGAGCGGGCTTGATCGCGGGAAACGCTGGTGGATGCCGGGGCGATCACGGTCGAGTTAAGAGAAGGCGCGTTGCGAGTGCGGTGGGCGGAAACATTGGGAGCGGGGGCGACAATGGTGGAATCGAGGCGAGGAGCGAAGAGGGTGTGCTCCGATTGGACGGTTGGAGCTGGGGCTACGATGCCGGAGTTGAGAGATGGCGCGGAGCGGGAGCGATCTGGCGAAATGTTGGGAGCTGGCGGGACGATGGAACTGTTTAATGTGAGACCTGCGCGGGATTGATCGCGGGCGACGTTGGGCGCGGGCGCAATGACGTTAGCCGCAAGATCAGGTGTCCTGACGGAAGAATGAAGGCCTTCGGAGGGAGGCGGTCCGGGGATGGATTTGAATTTGAGCAGGTTGGCGACGGCCTCGGGAGAAGAAGGAAGTTTGAGATTGGGAGCGTCGACAACCTTTGGAGTAAGGGATGCGCCACGCGCGACGCGAATGGTTTGAGTTCGGTGATGAGCTTCCTGGCCTCCGGCGCGGCCGGTTGCGCCGGATTGAGCTCCGCCTAAATCTTCGATGCGGGGGAGTTCGTCGCCGGAGTAGTAGATGACTTCGTCGGGTTGCAGGCGGGGCGCGGCATAGGGGCGTAGGCGGGCGATTTCGCGGGGGATGACCATCAGAACGAAAAGCAGAAAGGCTTGCAGCAAAAGGGACGCGATGAAACCGGTGTAAGGGCGAATGCCAAAGGGGGCTTCTCCAGCCAGGCGCGCGCCGGAGCGGGCGAAGGCGGGACGGATGTTGGTGGTGAACTCCTGCCAGCGCGGAGACCACTCGACCAGAAGCTTGGGAGCGTCGTGGAGGGTGGTGAGTTCTTCGAGTTGGAGAGTACCGGTCACGAGTGAAAATCCCAGGGGGCTAAAGCTCCGTAATACCTATGAGGCGCTGGCGGCGCGGCTGAAGCCGCCCCCTTTCAAAGCTGCCCCTTTCAAGGCTTAGTGTCCCCACTAATCTTGATTTCAATTCTATCGCCCAAAGCGGTTTCGGATTCGGCTATTGTGTTCACCGGCAATTCCAGAACGGATGCGGCTTGCAGGCGGATGGGGGAAAAACGCCAGGGCTGGAGATTGCGTTCGAGGTGGACTACGGTGCCATCCCGTTGTAGATAGATTACGTCGATGGGGAAGCTCATGGCAAGAGTATGAACGCCGCGGCAGGGTCGAATCCAGAGGCCGCGGCCATTACGGAAGTCATTTACGGAAGTCCCGAGGAGGCCGCGCAGGCGGGTCCAGTGGGTTTGGGCCACGGCGAGATTGGTGGCGAGAATGCGCTGGCGGGTTTGGTTGAAGGCCTGAGCTGGCATGGGTGCGGCGTACCTCAGGAGTCTAAGCCCCGGTATTTATAGTTCTCCGATCGGCACGACTCAACTCGCGCACTTCGCGGTTTTGTCTTGCACATGGGCTTCAGCTGCTTCTCTAGCTTACTTGCTGACGAGGGAGTGGTAGGCCTGAATTAGTGCCGGACCAATGGTAACGGCAAGAAACGGAACCAGAATAAAAATCACGAGGGGAGGAACCATCTTGATGGTAGTTTTGGCGGCCTGCTCTTCGGCGCGCTGACGGCGTTGCGTCCGCAAAGAATCGGAATGGACGCGCAGCGCCTGGGCGATGCTGGTGCCGAAGCGGTCGGTTTGAATCAGGGTGCCGACCAGGGAGCGTATGTCATCGACTCCGGTGCGATCGACGAGATTGCGCAGGGCTTCGGCACGAGGCTTGCCGGCGCGCATTTCGAGGTTGACCAGATGAAATTCGTCGCTGAGATCGGGATGGGCGTGGTGTAAATCCTTGCCGACGCGCATGAGGGCTTGATCGAGCGCGAGTCCGGCTTCGACGCAGATTACGGTGAGATCGAGAGCGTCAGGCAGAGCGATGCGGATGCGGCGCTGACGGTCTTTAATCATGCGCTTCAGAAAAAATCGCGGGATGAAGAAACCGAAGGCGGGAACGCAAACGAGTAACGGAACGCTATCGACGCCGGAGAACAGGATGACGCCGGCCAGACCGAGAAAAGCCAGCATGAGACGGGCGCCGAAATAATAAGTGACATGGCGGGAGTCGCGGAGTCCGGCTTGAATGAGCCAGGCGCGAGTGCGGGAGACGTCTGAGGGCGAGAGCGGGATGGCTCTGCTGATGGGGTCGAGTGCCTGCTCGAGCCGCTCTTTCACCCTGACGACCGGCTTCTCCGGGGCGATTGTGGCGTGGCCGCCGAGGGCGCGGAGGCGGGCTCCCAGCACGGAACTGGGCGTAACGGCGGCGGCTCCGAAGGCGAAGACCACCAGCACGATGGTGATAAAAACGACGATGGCGAGGGCTAAGGGCATCTATCAGACCTGAATCTTAATAATTTTGCGGATTACGAAGTAACCCACAGTTTGAAGTGCGATGCTCATCACGAGTATTGCGTGGCCCATGGGGTCATAAAAAAGCGGGTGAACGAACTCCGGGCTGAATACGGAGAGGATTGCCACGACCGTCGGCGGCATGCCCATGAGCAGGAGCATGGTAAGGCGGCCTTGCGCCGTGTGCACGCGGACCTGGCGCTGAATTTTGAAGCGCTCGCGGATTACGTAAGACAGGTTGTCGAGGATCTCGGCGAGATTGCCGCCGGTTTCGCGCTGCAGCATGACGGCGGTGACGAAGAATTTTACGTCGACTAAAGGGACGCGCTCGGTGAGGTTCATGAGGGCGTCGCGGACGGGCATGCCGAATTTTTGCTCTTCGAAAAGTTTGCGGAATTCGTTGGACAGGGGTTCGGCGATTTCGTTGGAGATCATTTCGAGGGCGGTGGTGAAGGCATGTCCGGCGCGGACGGCGCGGGCAAGGGTGTCGATGGCCTCGGGGAAGAGTTCTTCGAATTTTTCGAAGCGTTTCTGGCGGCGGTAGGAGACGAATGAGTAGGGGAGAAATGCGCCGATGATCAGCGCGGCCCAGGCGATGGCTACATTGTTGGTGTAGAGGATGGCGGCGAGTCCGGCAGCAACTCCGCAAAGGGCGCAGAGGAGAAGGAAATTGCCGGCGCGAAATTTCATGCCGGCTTGGAGCAAGGCCTCCTGTATGGCGGAGACGCGGGCGGAGCGGCGGAGCAGTGTATCGAGAGCGGGAATTTTGCTGAGCTGCTCGTCGCGCAGGAGAGCGAGTTCTGCGTTGGGATCGCGCTCAGGGGCTTTTTGAACGTTAGCGAGGCGATCTTTGATGAGGCGGGCGCGGGCGTTGCGCTGGTCGATCAGCGAGCCAGCCACGAAGGCGGCGAGGGCCACAAAGAGGAAGACGAGAAGTGAGATCAGGGCTGGCATGGGGTTGGTTCTCCAAGACCCTCGGATAATCGGAGTATCCACCGACGCTCAGCGGGGACAGCCGGTCTGAAAGCTCTCCCGTGATCGCAGCGGTGAACCGCTGCGCCACCCAAAAGAAAAATGCTGCACGAGGCTAAAGCGCCGCTCTTCCTAGGCGCCGCGAACATTTCCGTTTTGTTTTTCGTCCTCATATTTCGGTTTTTGATTCGAATAAGGCGGGGCGCAGACGGGCGCCTCCCGTCGCCAGGCGATCGGCGAACTGGGGACGGATTCCGGTGGCCTTGAATGTCCCGCGGACTTTGCCCGATTCGTCGATGGCCCGGCGTTCGAAAAGGAAAATATCCTGCATGGTGATGAGTTCGTCCTGCATACCGGTGATCTCGGAGATGGCGATGACTTTGCGCGTGCCGTCGGACAAGCGGGCGATCTGGACGACGGCGTGAATGGCGGAGGCGATCTGGTGGCGGACGGCGCGTTCGGGAATGTTCAGGTTCGCCATGGAAACCATGTTTTCCACACGGGCCAGGGCATCGCGGCCGGAGTTGGCGTGGATCGTGGTGAGTGAGCCCTCGTGGCCAGTGTTCATGGCCTGGAGCATGTCGAACGCTTCTTCGCCGCGCACTTCGCCGACGACGATGCGGTCGGGGCGCATACGCAGACTGTTGATGACGAGCTGCCTCATGCGGACTGCGCCTTTGCCTTCAATGTTGGGGGCGCGGGTTTCGAGGCGGACGATGTGCTCCTGCTTGAGTTGGAGTTCGGCGGCGTCTTCGATGGTGACGATGCGTTCGACGTTGGGAATGTAGCCGGAGAGAACATTGAGCAAAGTAGTTTTACCGGCTCCGGTACCGCCGGAGATGAGGAGATTCAGACGTCCCTTGACCATGACGGAAAGCAGTTCGAGCATGGCTTCGGTGAGGGTGTGATTCTCGAGCATGTTGCGGGCCGTGACGGGATCGCGTCCAAAGCGGCGGATGGAGAGGCAAGCGCCGTCCAGTGCGAGCGGAGGAATGATGGCATTCACGCGGGAACCATCGGCGAGGCGAGCGTCGACCATGGGGGAAGATTCATCAACGCGGCGGCCGACACGGGAGACGATGCGCTCGATGATCTGCATCAGGTGCTGGTTGTCTTTGAAGGACAGGCCGGTGAGTTCGAGCTTTCCGGCGCGCTCGATGTAGACGCGATCGAAGCGATTCACCAGAATGTCGGAGATGGTGTGGTCTTTGAGCAAGGGCTCGAGCGGGCCGAGACCGAAAATTTCGTCGAGGATTTCGCGCGAGAGGCGTTCGCGTTCGGTGAAGCTGAGAGGGACGACTTCGTTGTTGACGGCGTTGCGGATGAGTACGAGAACCTCTTCGCGGGCGCTATCGCCGTTGGAGCGGCCGAGTTTTTCGAGGTCGAGGCGATCGAGGATCTTGCGATGCAGGTCGGATTTTACCTGCTGGTACTCGCTGTGCTCGAAGGTCTGGAGATTCGCCATTGGATTCCTAAATCGTTTCGTTTACCGGATGTTACCTCGGGCGGCTGATGCCGCTACGAGATTTGCGTTAGTTATCGTGCGGCTAAAAGCCGCACCCTTTCAAAACCTCACACGCTCTTAAACAGTGACCAGGCGGCGCGTTTTACGTCGACGTCGTTGCGGGTCAACTCCTGCGCGAGCCCGGAAAAACAACGGGCGATTTCTGTATGACTTTGTTCCATCACTGGCGAGCCGCGATCGATTGCTGACGAGATTGCGAAATATTGATTGGGGACCCGCCATAGCAATTTTACTCCGGCGGCGTTTTCGGCGTCGGATTCGGTGAAGCCGGGAACTTTTCGGAAGCGGTTCAGGACCAGGCGCAAGCGCTCGCGATTGCCGGTTTCCCCTAAATATTGTTGGACACGAGCCGCGCTCCATAACGAGGCTACGTCCGTGCAAGCCACGATCAGGACGCATTCCGACAAATTGGCGACGAGGCGGCTGGCGGCATCGAGGCGAGACGAATTGTCCACGACAACGTACCGGTAGTGCGTGACCAGCATATCGAAGAGGCGGACAAACTCGGCAGTGGAGGGTTCGATGGCGGCGGGGGTGTTGGTTCCGGCGAGAAGTTGCAGGCCGCCGCTGTGGCGGGTCATGAAACTCTCCAGCAGGGAACTATCCATGCGGTGAAGATTGCGGGTGGCGTCGGCGATGTTGAACAGCGGCTTCAAGTTGAGATGAAGGGCAGTATGGCCGAGCGGTGCAAGATCGATGAGAGCGGTTTGGCCGTAGGCGGATTGCAGGGCGAGTGCAAGGTTTACGGCGACGGTAGTAGCGCCACTGCCGCCCTTGGCATTGGCGATGGTGTACACCTTGCCGCGGGGACCTTCTTTTTGAACGCGGCGCTGAGCGCTGGTGAGGCGGACGAAGGCTTCGAGCAGGTCGGTGGTGGTAGTGGGCCGCTCGATGAATTCGCGGGCGCCCGCGCGCATGGCACTGACGATGACTTGAGGCTGGTTGAGGCTGCCGATGGCGAAGACGGCGGATTCGGGGATTTCCTGGCGCAGCAGTTCGATGGCGCGCATGGCTTGCGCGTGGTTATCGGCAGGAATGTCGACGAGGAGAACGTCGGGACTGGCGGCTTGCACGCGGCGCATGACGGGGTCAGCGGCGGCGAGGGGGAAAGTGGCACAGGTGTGGACGGTGCTGGCCACACTGGTGCCATCCACCAGCACCTGGAGCACGGTGCGCTGTTCATTGTCGGTGGCCACGATGACGACCGAGAGTTCGGGCATAAAGCGAGTACTGCTCCTAATTAGTTCGTCTGCGCGGTGGGGGGCCGCGGGATTGGGTGCCGTCCCTAACAGGACTGGTTAGATCTTAACTCTTGCCGCCCGGCACTTCCTTGCCGGGCTTTCACATGCCGTCCCCTTCGCCTAGGCTCAGGGCAGGCTCTGCAGGACTTGTACTCTTTCCGCGCTCCTCGTGCCATGCTATTTTCCGGACGGTTTAGGTGCGCCCTTGCTTCCGTCAAACTTTTCGTTGTCGATAAAGGGCTGAGGATTCTTGGGAGCGGCGGGAGCTTGCGTATCGGGGGATACGCGGTGCACCGTGCACAGAACCATCAGCTCGGAATTGCTCTTCTGAATACTCTTGCTCTTGAAGAAGGCGCCGAGGATCGGGATGTCGCCGAGGCCGGGGACCTTGTTCCAAATGTCGGTGACGCGGTTATCGATCAATCCCGCGATCACAAAGCTTTGCCCATCGCGCAATTCAAATTCGGTTTCGGCTTTGCGCGTGCTCAAAGCGGGAATGGTGAAACCGGATATAGTGAGGGCGTCGGCGAAGTCGAGCGTGCTGACCTCAGGCGCGACCGTGAGGTGAATGTTGCCGTTGGGCATGATCACGGGAGTGAAATCGAGCTTGACGCCGAATTCTTTGAAAGAGATCGTGACCGCGGTAAATCCAGCGCCGGGTTGCACGATGGGGAAGGGAAACTGGCCGCCGGCGAGAAAGCTGGCTTTCTTGCCGTTGACTGCGATGAGATTAGGCTCGGCAAGAATCTGCAGCAGATTCTTGGTCTGCAAAGCTTCAATGACGGCGCCTAGGTGAATGTTGGGCTGGAACAAAAACATGTTGAGGACGCTGCTGACGGTCTGAGTGGCCGTAAAAGGGGGACTTTGGCCTTGAGTCTGAGTGATGGCTTGCGGACTGAAGCCGCCGTATTGGCCGGTGGTTGCCGTGCCAACCACATTGGCAGCGCCGGTAGAGAAAATATTGGCGCCCAGTTGGGTAAGGGCGGAGCGGTCTACTTCGGCAAATTTTACTTCCAGCAAAACTTCCTGAGCGCCGACGGGGCCGAAGGTCAGCACGTTAACCACATTCTTGGAATAGGCGGCGGCGAGTTCTCCGGCGCGCTTGGCGACATCTTCGGTGGTGACGTGGCCGGAGAGAACGATGGCAGCGCGGGAAGGCGTGACCGTGATTTGTTCGTCGGGAAAGACGCGATGTTCTTCTTCGGCGCAGGCGCTGACATCGACATCGACCCGGAGATCGAAGCTGCGCGAACGTTCCAGTTCGTCCCAGATGAGGAGGGAAACTTCGCCGGGAGAGCGGCCATGAACGAGGATTTGTGTCGGAGTGATGACGGTGGCGTAGGCGACGGAGGGGTCGGTGACGGAGATGCGCTTGAGGCGCTCGGTGGTATTGATGAGCAGAGATTTGTCGACCATGACGCGCAAGGGGGCGGCGCCTTGGGACTGCGCGGGAAGAGTGGTCTGGGAACTGGGGACGATCTGATCTTGTGGCGTGGTGGCGGGCGCTGCGGCATCCTGAACGAAGGTGCGAGCGAAGGAAGGACCGGTGAGCAGAAGGCTTAGGGCGACGGCTGTTAACAGTGTCGTGCGAAACTTCATCGTTTGATTCCTCTCCACATGAGGAAACCTGCAAGTGCAGTACTGTAACGCGCAGGCGAAAACAGCTCTATAACTATTTAGGATCTTCACTTCCTTGTTCCGGGAAGTTGACGACTTCTTTCTTCTTATCACCCTGATAAATCTCAACGCCGAGAATCGAAGGGGTCGGCGGCGGTGATTGAGACTTTTGCAGCTTGACGGGACGGGGATGGACCGTGGGCGGGGCCGCGAGCGGGGTGCCACCCTTATAGAGTCCCTTGGCATTGGCAGCGGCCACCTCATCCTGGCGAGTGTCGAGCGGATTGCGCAGTGCGAGCTGAATGTGGCCCTCAGAACTGGCCAGGGTGAGACGCTCGGCGTCATCGGGCGAAACCAGAAGCGTGATGACGGGAGTGTTCTGCGCATCGCCGGCGGCGTTGCGTTCCAGGCGCTGGCCGGCGGCAATTACGGCGACATTCTGCAGCACGGTAGTGGTCTGGGGCTCGGAGCCGCCATTGGGCGTGCCCGTGAGAAGTATGTCGACGCGAGTCCCGGGCCCGACGAATCCGGCGACAGAGACGACCTCATTGACGCGGACGGAGACCGCGCGCATCCCGGGCGGAATCAGAGACGGCAAACCGGAACCGGCATTTTCCGGAGCCAGCTTGCTGGGCAGGATGAACTCGCCTTTGGCGATGGGAAGAATCACGCCGCGGCCCATCACTTTCGAGCGGGCGCTGTAGGTTCCAGCGGGCAAGGCCGAGGCGGGATACTTGACGGTGCGGACATCATGCTCTTCGATTCTGGCTCCGACCTGAATATCGTTGGAAGCCACAATGACATCGACGCCGGGCTCCCCGCTGGACGAGCTTCTACCCTGCAGATTCTTGTATACGAACAGGCTGACGAAAGCGCCCAGGGCTAAAGCCACCGCCCCGATCATCAACAAACGCGAACGGTTCATAACACTCCGCTAATACAAGCAGGGACAATAATACGCGCATTGGAGAGAAGCACCGGGAACAACGGCGCTGTAGAAAGACGCGCCGTACCGGTGAGGCTCACCCTGCCGCGCCACGGCAGAATCCTACTGGATCGAACTGGCTACGTTCGAGAACACATTATTGGCGTTCGAGCCAATGAGCCGAATGGTGCCGACAACGATGACCAGAATGACAGCGAGCATCACGGCGTATTCCGCAATGTCCTGTCCTTCGTCGTCGCGCCAGAGTTTGTACAGATGGTGCATAGTGTTGCCTCCTGAAAGATGGGTAAGACAAATTCTATTTACTGGGTACAGCACGCGCACAAAGAACGACTCGGCCTCCGGGAAACAGTACCGGTTGCTAGCATTGTTCTGCGGAGGATTGTCAAGAATATAAACCATAATACCCTGCAAAGTAGCCAACATCTGTAATTAATTGCATACCCAGGGTAACGTGGGGAGGGTTGGATGGCGTGCTGAAAATCTTGCTTCGAGGACACGTCCGGCTATGCCCGGACAGTCCCTTGGCCTGGATTTATTGGCGCTTGGTCAGGATGACCGCTTGAGAGTCCCGATAGGAAACCGTCCAGCCGGGGGCGCTTTGCAAGCCTGCGGCGAGGGCGGAGTCCGGGGGGACGATTATTGTTTGGATATGCCAGCGCTGGAGGATTTGCAGGCAGGAGGATTTAAATTGATAAACGTCGGCGAAATCGTGGAGTAGGGTCTCGCCGTAGACATCGGCGCGGCCGTCGATGAAGACTCGGGTAAAAGGGAGTTTCCAGATGAGGTAGCCGCCCCAGTCATAGTGGTTGAAGATGGGGCCGGCAGGCGGATGTTGCCGAAGGAAGGCAACGGCGCGGGAGGGAAAATCGTGGGTCTCGGCCTCAGGCTGGTTATGGATTACGCTGGCGATGCGGACGCTCGCGAAGATCGCCATGGACAGGATGATTGCGGCGTTGAATGTTGCGCGAAATGGCGAGTGTTGCGGGGGGTGAAGAATGCGAGGCCAGGTCCCGAGACGCTTCGCAATGATCGGGCTCGCAATCAGGACGAAAAGAGGGATCATGCGGATGGACCCGAGGCTGGCGAAGAGGCTGACTGCTAAAAGCAGGAGGTCGCGCGAGCGTAGCGACTCGCGCGAGCAACTCAGAGTGACGAAGGTGGAGAGGATAATTATCAGGAATGGCCAGTACTCCGGGCGATGGAAATTGGGGGAAGCCCATTCCGCAATGTAGTTCTGCATGGCGGGGGAGCGCAGGGTTTCGATGGGATAGGAAAACATGCGCAGGCCGTTGGGATTTAGAGGGACGAGTAGGAGATCGAGAACGAGCACGAGGGCGAAGGTGCGCTTGTGCGCATTGTCGGGGGTGATACGTTTTACGCGTGTTTCGAAAACGTCTGCTGCGAGGAATAAGGCTGAGAGGACGAGTCCGAGGGCGAATCCGGCGTGGAGGTTGACCCATAGAACGGTGAGTGGAAGAGTCCACCAGAGGAGGTTTGGAGTGCGCTCGGAACGCTCGAGGATCAGCAGCCAGAGACTGGTGAGCAAAAGCGAAAGAACTTGCGGGCGCACGCCCCAGATGGGGGCAGTGGCCCAGGCGGCGCCGAGAGTGGCGATGCCGGCGAGATAGGTGGATCGGCCGCAGCGCAGGTAAAGCAGGAAAAATGCGGTAGTGAGGAAGGCGGCGAAGATCAGGATGAGGCTGGCAAATCCCGCTATGCGTTGGAGTTCGTACATGCCGAGTTCGGTGAGCCACTCGTGCGCGACCCAGGGTTGGCCGGCACGCGTGTAGGAAAAGGGATCGGTGCGGGGAACGGTCTTATGTTCGGCGATATACTCGCCGGTTTTCAGGTGCCACCAGACGTCGGGATCAGTGACGTTGCCAGCCGTTATGGCGAAGAGGCCGAGGAACAGCACAGCGAGGAATGTGTGTTTTGTGGTGAGCGCCGAGATCATGAAGAGGCCGTGGTTGAATCGATCGAGGTTTGGGAACGGAGAAGCACGACGGCCAGCATGGGCAGATAAAGGAAGATAACGGCGACGCGTCCGACTTCAGTGAAGTTTGCGGGCTGATGGAACCAGCGGTAGATTCCTGCACCCCAGCTGAGGGGAATAGTGAAAAGAATTTGGCGTCGCGATTTGGGGATCAGCCAGAGGATGAAGGCGTCGAAGAACCAGCGCTGTGGCATGATGGCGGCGAGCAGGAGCAGCCAGGCATCGCGGTCGCGGTAGCGGAAGAGTGCGAGTAAGAGAAGAGGTCCCGGGAAGACGAATAAAGGGATGAAGTGTTCGTAGTTATGAGTTTGTCCGAGCCATAACAATGGCCATTGGGGCAGGATCAGCAGACTCAGCGCGCCGACAAGGATGCAGGCTAGCAGGCCGCGGCGGCTGAGGCGGGTGAGGAAGACCGGCAATCCGACTTGGGGCTTCATCATGGTTGCGGGAAGCAAGGTGGGGAAAAATGCGCTGGCGGTGATGAGCGTGGACCATTGCGCAGTGAGCAGTCCGGCCCAGAACGGGTAGGCGAGAAAGATGCGGAGGCGAGAATAATTTTTTCGGGTGAGGCCGAGCGCCAGGAGAGATGAACTTAGTCCGTAGAAGATGCCAGCGGCGACTTCCGGGCGCAGGGGCAATAAAGGGAATGCGGGAAAGGCGGCGGGCAGGGGATATTGCTCGAGGGGAGTATCGTAAGGGTTTTGATGAGCGACGAGGCGTTGCGCCAGGTGAAGGGCCCAAGTGAAGTCTCCCGCGTTCTGATGAAGACGAGTGATCAGGAAGCAGGAGAAGGTGCCGGAGGCGAGCCCGATGAGAACGGAGATTATGATTCGGTTGCGCATCGCGATTGCCCACCAGTTGTAACATGGGAGGGCCGGTAAGGGGACTGACGAAGATGGCGCGCTTGGCAAGCATTGAGTAAACGCGGGGAATCGGCTGTAGCGATGGTGCTGGCCGCGTTAGCCGCGGCGAGCATGTGGTTCTATGTGATTGGCGTTTTGCGCGCGCACCAGGTCGCCGATGCGGAAGCGCGGCAGATTCCCAGGGGAAATCTTTCCGACCTTTATCCGCGGTGGTTGGGGGCGCGGGAGCTTTTGTTGCGTGGGCGGAATCCTTACAGCCGAGAAATCGCACTGGAAATTCAGGAAGGCTATTACGGGCGGCGGTTGGATGCGGCGCGGCCGAATGATCCGAAAGACCAGCAGAGCTTCGCTTATCCGGTGTATGTGGTGTTTTTATTGGCGCCGCTGGTGGGGTTGCCCTTTCCGGTGGTGCTGAAAGCGTTTTACTGGTTTCTGGTTTTGTTGACGGCGGCGAGTGTGTGGTTATGGCTGCGAGTTTTACGTTGGCGCTTGGCAGCGAGTGGCGTGGTTATTGCCGTCGTGCTGACGCTGGGAAGTTTTGCGGCAGTGCAGGGAATCAAGCTGCAGCAGTTGAGTTTGTTGGTGGCGGGCCTGGTCGCGGGAGCGGTCGCTTGCGTGTGCAGCGGATTTCTTTTTTTTGGCGGAGTGCTGCTGGCGCTGGCGACGATCAAGCCGCAACTGACGTGGCCTTTGGTGGCATGGTTGCTTTTGTGGGCGGTGAGTGACTGGCGGGCCCGGCGACGCTTGGTGTTTGGGTTTGGATTAGTGATGGCGCTGTTGCTGGTGGGCGCGGAGATCATTTTGCCAGGGTGGTGGTGGATGTTTGCGGATGCGCTGGTGCAATATCGGCGGTATACGCAAAGCCAGTCCGTGCTGGAAGTTATTTTGGGTCAGGTTTTGGGTTCAGCTGCGAGCGGTGGCGCGGCGCGTGTGGGCGGACAAATCCTGGGCGCCATTGCCGTGATTGCATGTGGACCGGTGCTGTGGAGGTTGCGGCGGGAACGGGCGGAAGCAGCGGGATTCAGCGAGGCTACGGCGCTGGCGTTGGCGTTGACGGTGTTAGTGGTGCCGATGTATGCGCCTTATAACCAGATTCTTTTGTTGCCGGCGGTTTTGCTGCTGGCGCGCGAGTGGAGGGTTGTATGGGCGCACTCCAGAGGATTGCGCTATGGATATCTGATCGGCGCATTCGCTTTAGCGTGGCAGTGGATTGCAAGCACCGCGCTGTGCTGCGTTTATTTTCTGGTGTCGCGGGAGCGGGCGCTGGAGGATTGGAACTGGCCGTTCTTTGCTACTTTCGCGGTGCCGGTCTTTGGTTTCGCGCTGATCTTCTTTTACGTGCAGGGAAGAGCACGGTCAGTCAGAGAGGTCCAGTTTGCCAATTCGGATTGAGGAGACGGCGGATTCGAGGGCTATGCAGCAGAGCAAGCGTGAGCCGGGGCGAGAATCGTGGCAACTTGCGCTGAAGCTGGCTTTGTCGCTGCGTCTGGGCTACTCACTGTTTGCGGCTGTCGCGGCCTGGATTCAGCCGGTGAATTGGCGGCTGGTTCATTCGAACGCGCTCACCGAAAACCTGCCGGCGCCTGACCATAGTTGGAAATACTTGCTGCTTGGAGTCTGGAATCGGTTCGATACGCTATGGTACCTGCATATTGCCGCGCGCGGTTATGACCGGCCGGATGCGGTGGTTTTCTTTCCTCTTTATCCCGGTCTCATCAGGCTAATGAGCGCGCTGGTTCCACCGATGGCGGCGGCTTTGTTGATCTCAACGCTGGCTGCATTCTTTTTGTTTTGGGGCTTGCAGGAATTGCTGATTGTTGAGGATGTGCCAGGGTTAGGGCGGCGGAGCGTGTGGCTGAGCGCTTGCTGGCCGGCGGGGTTTATTTTCTTTGCGGGCTATCCGGAGTCGCTGTTAGCGGCGTTGACGATTTGGTGTTTGTGGATGGGGCGGCGGGAACGGTGGGTTTGCGCGGCGGTGCTGGGAGTTGCGGCAGCGTTAACCAAGGCTATCGGCGGAGTGGTGGTGGTGCCACTGCTTGTGATGGGGCTTCGTCAAAGAAGGCCGACTTCACTCGTGGTGCTGGTGATCCTGGCAGTAGTGGCGGTGTATCTGGGATATTTGCACTGGACCGGTCAAGCGGAGCTATCGACGGTGTACGCGCAATATTGGCGGACGGTCGCGTCGGCGCCTTGGAGGACTTTGTGGTTAAGCGTGCGCGAGTTGGTTCGGGCGCCGGATGCAATCTTGCTGTTGAATGTGATGGCCGTCATTCTTGTTGGCGTGCTTGCCGGCATGAGCCGGCTTAAGATCGAGTACGCTCTTTTTTCTCTGGCGGCGATTTTTGTTTTGCTGTGCAAGGAGACGATGCCGCCGCTGCAGAGCATGATGCGGTATCAGTTGTTTATCTTTCCTGCGTTTGTGGGAATGGCACGCGTGCTTGAAAGAGTTGGCTTGGGGACGAGATGGGGAATGATTTGCGGGGCTTTTCTAATAATGAATCTGGGGTTGTTGTGGATGTTTTTGGGCTGGTCGCTGGTGGTGTGAGCGGATGCTGACGAAAGACTCTTCCCGTAGGGGGCGGATTCCTGTCATTATTCTTATCGGTATTCTTGTTGGTTGGCTTTTTGGCAATCCCACCCCTGTCAGAAAAAGACGCTACAAGAGTGGGACATCCTGTGGTTCGATTGCGCGAAAAACTCATGGTGCTTAATGCGATAGGGCGGCCGCAGTCTTCGGGGTCGGGGGTATTTCCGGCTCTGGTGCTGGTGCAGGGGAATGAACAGAAGAATATTGTGCTCAATCGAACTCCGTTCAGCGTGGGGCGGAAGGTAGACAAGGATCTGGTGATCGCCGACCCGCGAGTGTCGCGCGACCACGCTCTGATTGTGCTGGAAGAAGAAGGGTTTTTTCTGATCGATCAGAGCAGCAAGCACGGGACGTTCATCAATGGTGAGCGGGTGCAGCGGCAAAAGCTGGAGCGCAACGACCGGCTGGAATTTGGGGCGCGGGATTCGACGTATGCGATTTTCAATCCGGCGCATGGAACATCGAATACGGCGCGGGAATTTCTGAGCCAGATTTCGGGAATACAAATTTCGCAGGAAGCGACCGATCTGGAAAAGTTGACGTTGTTTCTGGAAGCGGCGCGCAAGTTGAATACGGCGGGCGTGCTGGACGAAATTTTGATGACGATGCTGGAGGTTACGCTGCGGTTGACGCGGGCCGAGCGCGGTTATGTCTTCATGAAAGACGACGAGGGAAACCTGCGGCTGGCGGCGGGACGAAACAGTAAGGGAGAGTCGCTGCTGGACGATAAGACGATTTCGCATTCCGCGCTGGATGAGTCGTTGCGGTCAAATTCGGAATTTTTGCGGACGGATACCGGAAGTTCGGCGGATATGGCGGAGCGGCAAAGTATTGTGGCTTACGATTTGCGGACGGTGATTTGCATTCCGCTGCGCAAGCGCCAGGTGCAGGCCACGCGCGAGCAGGCGACGCCCGCGCCAGGAGCGAATGCGGCTTCGGAAGTTACGGGAGTTTTGTATGTGGACTCGCGTTTTGCGTCGCGGGAATTCTCCGGAGTAGGCCATGACATCCTGCGGGCGATCGCGACAGAAGCGGCGTCGCTGATCGAGAACGCGCGGTTGGTGCAAGCGGAGGAAGAATCGAGACGGTACCAGCAGGAGTTGACGATTGCGGCGAGCATTCAGCAGCGGCTGATGCAGGTAAAGATTCCGGAGGTGCCGTTCGCGAAGTTGCGAGGGAAGAATCTTTCCTGTAAGGAAATTGGGGGAGATTTTTTCGACGCAGTGAATACGAAAGAAGGGCTCGCGGTGGTGCTGGCCGACGTCAGTGGAAAGGGAGTGTCAGCGGCGCTGCTGGCGTCCACTTTGCAGGGCATGATTTATTCGCATCTGAGTTCTGGAATGCCGTTGCTGGATGTAGTGCATGCGGTGAACCGCTTCTTTACGGAAAAGCTGGTGGGCGAGAAATATGCGACCGTTTTGCTGGCGCGGTTGCGGCGCGACGGGGATTTGGAATATGTGAATTGCGGGCATGTCCAGCCGCTGCTGGTTTGCCGCGGCGAAGTGATGCGGCCTCCGCACGGAAACGTTCCGGTGGGATTGCTGGCGGACGCGACGTTTGAGAGCGCGCGCTGCCAGCTGAATTCGGGGGATCGATTCATTCTAGTGACCGATGGCGTGACCGAAGCGGAGAACTCGATGGGCGATTTCTTTGAGGATTTCCGCCTGGAGGCGGCCGCGGCCAAGGCTCCGACGCTGGAGGGAATTTTTTCGGCGGTGTCGGAGTTTTGCGCGGGGAATCCGTTGAACGACGATTGTACGGTGGTCGAGATTATCTATTCGAGTGTGGCGGAAGCGTAGAGCTCTTGCTCCATACAATCTCCGGCTTCTTTTCGTTGCGGGTAAGTGTTGTTTGCCCTCCCGCTCTGGTCTGTCGTGAGAAAAAACAAGTTGCAAAGGTCCTTCGTCGGGAGTCGCTCGCGATTGCGAGCGACTCCGCTTCCTCAGGATGACAAATCACCGCATGCGCAAACATTTTATTACTCCACAACTACGGTGTAGTTCGTGCCTTCCCAGCGATTTTCTTGCGGCCAATAGAAGGTGAATACGACTTGGGTACTGGCCGGGAGCGATGCGGTGGGCAGGTCGAGGATGTAGGTGCCGAGGCCGGTGTCGCGGGTGTTCGTATCTTGAGAAGTTTTCCAGCCGTCAAAACTCCAGTGGACGACTGCGGGCGTCAAAATTACGAGACGTAGCGTCTTGTTTCTGGGGACGGAACGAGTTTTGTTATTGAATCGCCAGCCGAAGATTTGTCGGGTGGGTTTCTCAACTTGATAGCGTTGAACGGTTTGCGGAGCCTGGTCGAAGACTTTGCCGTCGCGCAGAGAGCGGCGGAGCTTGATGTATTCGGAATGCGCCCAGACCAGTGGACAAGCCGAACCGGACGGCTTGCCGCGGAAGAGTTCGAGGGCGGGAATATCGTTATCGTCCCAGACTTGTTCGGGAAGCAGGCGGCTGTGGCCGACGGTGCAGTTCTCCATCATCGTGAGTAAGGCTTCGGCGTTTTTGGGACGTCCGGCGGCGAGTTCGTAGTGAGCGCGCTCTCCGGCGAGCAGCGGCCAGGGGCGGCCGATGCCGGTGCCGTCGAAGGGAGAGCCGTCTTTGTGCTCGCCGTATCCATCGCCGTTGTAGCGGTACCAGCACGGGCCCTGCGGCAGCTGAACTTTTAACATTTCGTCGATGACGCGGATGGTGTTCAGAATGCGGGGATCGTCGGGAGCTCGCAATCCGAAGCGGACGAGAGCGAGCGAATCGGGACTGACGATGCGAAAGGCGCGCTCCATGCCTTCACCGGGAGGACGGTTTTTGATGGGAACGAAGCCTTGCGTGGGAGAGGCGGCGGCGTCGGTAATGGGCGGAGAGATGCGAACGTAGTAGCCTTCGACGCCGATCTGTTCGGCGAGATCGCCGCCGGTGGCGTAAACCCAACGCTCGATGCTGTCGTTCCAGGCATCGGCGACATCGCGAAGAGTGGAGGCGGCGTCGGAGTGGCCGGTGAGGTCGGCGGTATCGGCGGCGGCGAGAAGCGCGGAGATTTCCGCGGCCAGAGTGAAGGGAGAATATCCCCCATCTTCTTCCCAGCGGTCTTGCTGAGTGACCGGGCCATTGCGCACGATGAAACTGGCAGCCTTGCGCACCATCGGCCACCAGCGGTCGAGCTTGCCTAATTCTTTGGGTGCTTCTCGGCGCAGGAGATCGAGCAGAAGGATGGGGAAAGCGGTTTCGTCCATTTGGACGCCGCCCCAATAAGGACGGCCGTCGAGCCAGAGATTTTGCGCCCAGTTGCCGGCGGCTTCCTGCGTGGCTTCGAGATAACGGAGAACTCTTACGGCGTCGGTGACCGCGCCAGCGGCGAGCAAAGCTCCGGCCGTCTCGACGAGGTCGCGGGGCCAGATCAGGTGATATCCACCGAGATCCTCGTCGCCTTTGCTGAAGCCCCAGGGGATGGAAAGGCTGGCGATGATGCCGCCGAGAAAGTCCTTGGACTCGTGAGTGCGGAGGACGGCGGTGGAGGAGCGGTAAAGATCGAGCTCGCGCTTCGGTTCATCGAGCTTGATCAATGTATTCTGCCAGTTTCTCCAGTGGAAGACGTAGTGGTGGCGAAGGTCGTCATAGTCTTCGAATAAGGTGGAGCGGACTTGCTGGCCGGCTTCGGTGACGATGGCGCCGAAGCCGAGGGCGAGGATGAATTCGCCGTTGCAAGCGGCCAGGTCGATTTCCCCAGTGCACGCGATATTGCCATTTTCGGCGCGTTGATATTCCCACTGCATTTGGAAGTGCTGAGAGAGGTCCTGCCATCCGTCGGAGGCGCCGACGAATCCGACGGACATTTTTTTCCATGGGACGGAACAGGCCAGAGCGAGGGCGGTGCCGTTGTGGTTGGCGAGGAACATAGGGACGCCTTTGTAGTCTCCGACCCAGCCGGTGTTGCCGTTGCCGCAGTTGGCGAGGTGGGGCGAGAGCAGGGCGTACAAGCGGTAGTCGGAGGGTTGACCTTGCAGAGGCTCGAACCGAATTTTTTGCAGAACAACGTTACGGTAGGGGTCGGTGAGAATTTCCTTATGAATGCGGTAGCGGCCGTTGATTTCGGTATTGACAAGTTCGAAGGCGGGGATGCCGGGTTCGAAGGGCTTGTTTTCGAAGGTACAGTGGCGCTTTTCTTCGGAGAAGAAGTCGCTTCCGTTGGTGACGAGGAAACCGAGGTCACGGGTGCAGGCCTGATCGACCCGAGGAAAATAGACTTCGTTCAGGATGCCGTGACTAATGGTGAACCAGACCTTACTGTGCTGGTTCAAGGCTGTGCCAGCGCCGGTTTTGGCGCTGGAGGTCCAGCGCGGGGGAATGCCGGGCCAGCCGGGCGCGTGAAGAGAGTCGATCATGAGTTCTTGTCCGAAGGGGCCTTAACCGAATATAGATGCGACCTGGAGAAGGCAGCGCCTCGCATGCGAAAAGGCGATGAGAATTGGCTGGCCGCATAGTGGATGAATGGCATCGAAGAAAGAAGCACAAAAGGTAATCTTGCTTTTCTGCGAAAACACACGATAATGAGTGGACTAGATGCGATGATCATGAAAGCCGTGAAGCAATTCCGAGATGCGTTAGCCTTCGGTATGGTAGCAGCCTTGTGGGCAAGCTGTTCACTGAGCGCAGATGCGAGGGCGGCGGGGCCTGACGTGCCGCCGAGCACGGCGCTGGACCGGGGGTTTCTCGGGCTATACAACCTGGATTTTAGCGGAGCGCAGAAAGATTTTTCGTCGTGGCAGGTTGAGCATCCGGACGATCCGGTGGGGCCGGTGAGTGAAGCGGCGGGATATCTTTTCTCGGAGTTTAACCGTTTAGGCGTGCTAGAAGGGCAGTTCTACGACAACGACGAATCCTTTACGGCGCGGGCGAAGTTGAGCCCGGATCCGGTGTTGCACGATCATTTTGAGGCGGCGATCGACCGGGCGGAGGCGCTGGCTCATCTTCGATTGAATCGGAACGGTAAAGATCAGGATGCGTTATTCGCGTTAACGCTGTCGTCGGGCTTGCAGGCGGATTATGCCGCTTTGATTGAAAAAAAGAATTTGGCTTCGCTGCATTACACCAAAGAGGCATCCACTTGGGCGCAGCAATTGCTGGCTATTTGTTCGAATTGTTATGACGCGCAGGTGGCGACGGGATTCAGCAAATACATTATTGGAAGCATGTCGACACCGGTGCGCTGGTTGATGAAGATGGGGGGTTTACCCGGCGACAAACAAGGCGGGATTGCGGATTTGCAATTGACGGCAGCGCACGGGCACTACCTTGCGCCATTTGCGCGAATTCTGCTGGCGATTGCGTATGTCCGCGACAGGAATAAGGCGGGCGCGCTGGAATTGTTATCGGCGTTGCGTAATCAGTTTCCTGGAAATACGCTTTTTCCGCGGGAGATTGCCAGGCTGCAGATCGCGCATTGACTGCGTGCTTTGACCCCAGTTTTAGCGCGCTCGTTCCCGGCACCCCCGTGCCGGACTTTCAGATGTCTCCTACTTCGAACGCTGAAGCCTCGGCTTCAACAGCTTCGTCTCCAGTAATTTTGTGAGTCAAGTTGTTGGTTCATTCCTTTCCCGTCCGTGCCGCCGGCCCTTTCATCAGAAATTCACTGGTTTGTCATGGTCTTGTAACATAGCGTCGTTAGAACCAAAGAATCTATATCAAGGAGAAATCATCGATGCGAAGAACTGTGCTGCTGTTGGTGTGTGCCCTATTGGCGTTGCCCGCCGTGGCTCAGACCACGCTGAACGGAGCTGGCGCGACGTTCCCTTATCCCATGTATTCCAAGTGGTTCAGCGAGTATCACAAGCTGCATCCTGAGATTCAAATCAATTACCAATCGATCGGCAGCGGCGGCGGAATCCGCCAAGTGATCAATGGCACGGTGGATTTCGGCGCCAGCGATGGTCCGATGACCGACGACATGCTGAAGGAAGCGAAGACGAAGATTCTGCACATGCCGACGGTATTGGGAGCAGACGTTCCGGCCTACAACATTCCGGGAGTGAGCGCGGAGCTGAAGTTTACGCCGGAGGCGCTGGCGGGAATTTTCCTGGGCAAGATAACGAAGTGGAATGACAAGGCGATCGCGAGCGTGAATCCCGGAGTGAACCTGCCGGATAAGGACATCATCGTGGTGCACCGGTCGGACGGGAGTGGGACCACTTACATCTGGACGGACTACTTGTCGAAGATCAGCCCGGAGTGGCAGAGCCAGGCGGGGAAAGGGACGTCAGTGAAGTGGCCGATCGGGCTGGGCGGAAAAGGGAATGAGGGAGTGGCCGGGTCGATACGGCAATTGCAGGGCTCAATTGGATACGTGGAGTTGATCTACGCGGTGCAAAACAGCATCACCTACGGCAGCGTGAAAAATGCGGCCGGAAACTTCGTAAAAGCTTCTTTGGAGAGCGTGACCGCGGCTGCGGCCTCGGCGCCCAAGATGCCGGCGGACTTTCGCGTCTCCATCACGAATGCGCCGGGTAAGGATGCTTATCCGATTTCGAGTTTTACCTGGCTGCTGATTCCGGCGCAATCGAAAGATGCGGCGCATGGCAAAATCCTGGCGGATTTTCTTAATTGGATGGTGACGGATGGGCAAAAGATGACGGCGGCGCTTTCCTACGCTCCCCTGCCCGAGGGTGTTGTCCAAAAGGAAAAAGAGGCAATCAAGCAGGTCCGATAGTCCCGGAAAATTGTCACACTTAGTTTAAAAAAAAAAGAGTGATGAAGTATGTGTGGAAGTGGTGTGTGATTTTGTGGCTGACTGCAAGCGTGGCGGCGCAGGACAGTGCGTGACGCCCGAAGGGTCCTCGATGGAACGACTCTTCACTTCGGTCCGTTACTGGTCTACCTTGGGTTTTCAGTTAGTTGTCGATTGTCCCATTGCCTGGCTTGATCCGGCCTCCTCCGCCCTAGGGGGCTGGATGTTTTATACTGGTTTGGTGGTTGGCCCTCGGTTTGAATCGGCTATAGAACCCAGTTAAAAGAAAATCGCAGGAATTGCAGACTGCAAGTCATGGCTCGCCTCTCGCTGGAAAATCCTGAGTACTACCTCAACCGCGATACTTCGTGGCTGGCATTCAACGAGCGTGTGCTCGAGGAGGCCGAGGACGCGGGCAATCCGCTGCTGGAGCGGCTGAAGTTTCTCGCCATCTCGGCCAGCAATCTGGACGAATTCTTCGAGATTCGCGTCGCCGCCATGATGCAGCAGATCGAGGATGGTTACAACGAGGCGGGGCCGGACGGGCTGACGCTGACGGCGAGGCGGGATGTGCTGGCGCGGCTGACGCACAAGTTTGTGAATGGACAGTATGAATGCTGGAACGCGCTGCGCCCGGCGATGGCGGAGAACGGGATTCGAGTGCTCGCCATGCATGAGTTGGACGCCGAGGCGCGGCGGTTCGTGGACGAGTACTGCGAGAAAGAATTGGACCCGCTGTTGACGCCGGTGACGGTCGATCCTGCGCATCCGTTTCCGCGGGTAATTAACAAGGCGTTGTGTCTGGGGCTGCTGTTGCGACGGCGGCGGCGTTCGGCGCTGACTTATACGGGAGTGGTCTCGGTTCCGCGAAGTTTGCCGCGGCTGGTAAGACTGCCGTCTGACAATACGACGGATTTTATTTTTCTCGCCGACCTGGTAGCCCACCACGCGCAGAACATGTATCACGGCTACGACATTGTCGCGGCAGCGCCATTCCGGGTGACGCGCAACAGCAATTTGTATTTGCAGGAAGAAGAAGCGCGGAATCTTTTGGAGTCGGTGCGCGCGGAGTTGCACAATCGCCGCAAAGGCGACGCGGTGCGCATGGAAATTGAGGGCGATGCCGATCCGGAAATCATCGAGCGGTTGCGGAGCGTTTTTGAGCTCGACCCATGGCAGGTATTTCCGGTGAATGGTCCGGTGAATCTTTCGCGGCTGTTTAATGTTTACGAGCAGACGGCGCGGCCGGATTTGAAGTACCGCCCGTTTGTTCCGCGGGAGCTGCGGCTGACCGCGAAGTCGCAGAATTTGTTCGAGGAGTTGAGGCGGCACGACGTATTGCTGCACCATCCTTACGATTCGTATGACGCTGTGATTGCATTCATCGAGTCGGCGGCGCGCGATGAACAGGTGCTTTCGATCAAACAAACGTTGTACCGGACGAACGAGCACTCGTCGATTGTTCCATCGCTGATTGAAGCGGCACCTCTGAAGGAAGTGACGGCGGTGGTGGAGTTGAAGGCGCGATTCGACGAAGCGCATAACATTCGCTGGGCGCGCGACATGGAAGACGCGGGAGTGCAGGTGTTTCACGGCCTGGTGGGGTTGAAGACGCATTGCAAGTTGTCGCTGCTGGTGCGGCGCGATCCGGATGGGGTGCGCAGTTACGCGCATATTGGGACTGGAAACTACAACGCGACCACGGCGCGGATTTATACCGACTTGAGTTTATTCACGGCGAATCCGGAGATTACGCGGGCGGTGCACGATGTGTTTAGTTTTCTGACCGCGTATGCGGAGAATCCGAGCTACGATCCGCTGCTGGTAGCGCCGCTCGATTTGGCGGAGAAAACGATTGCTCTAATCGATCGCGAGGCGGAACATGCGCGGCAGGGGGGGACTGGGCGGATTATCGCCAAGATGAATGCGCTGCTCGACAAAAATGTGATCCAGGCGTTGTACCGGGCGTCGCAGGCGGGAGTGGAGATCGATTTGATTGTGCGGGGAATTTGCGCGCTGCGGCCGGGGGTGCGCGGGCTGAGCGACCGGATCAAGGTGCGGAGCATTGTGGGGCGATTTCTAGAGCACAGCCGGATTTATTACTTCGGCAATGGAGGCGAGGAAGAAATTTATATTGGCAGCGCCGACTGGATGCCGCGGAATTTGTATGAGCGCGTGGAAGTGCTGGTGCCGCTGCGCGATGAATTCATTCGCGAAAGGGTGCGACGGGAAATTCTCGATTCTTTGCTGGCGGATAACCGGAAAGCGCGCATTTTGCTACGGGATGAGACTTACATCCGGGCATGGCAGCCGATGCACGGGAAAAGGAATCGTAAGGCGCCGACGGGCGCGGCAGTATTCAGCGCACAGGATTATTTGATTGGCTTGGCAGAAGGAAAACAGGCAAACCAGGCTCCTCCGTTGGTTCCGGCGAGGAAGCGCAGGGCTCCGGTGGAAAGGGAACGATAATCCGCAATGATTATTTATTTTCTGCGTCACGCCAGTGCCGGGGAACATCTTCTGAATCCGAAGAAGGACGAGAAACGCGCGCTCGACAAGGAAGGCATTGAGCAGTGCGGGTATGTGGGACGGGCGCTGGCGGCGATCGAGGCGCAAGTAGATGTGATTATTTCCAGCCCGCTGAAGCGCTGCACGCAGACGGCATCGCTGGTGGGCAATGAGATGGGGTATGAGGGCAAGCTGCAGATCGATGCGGGATTGCGGCCGGGAGCGGCGCTTGCGGATTTTCGCAAGCTGCTGGAGAAATATGCGGGTCAGGAATCGATCATGGTGGTGGGACATAATCCCAACCTCAGCCAGTTTCTCGGCGCGGTGATCAGTGAATCCGGATGCGAGGCTTCGGTGGAATTGAAGAAGGGCGCGGTGGCGCGAGTCGATATGCGGCGGACTTCCGGAACGCTGCAATGGTGTTTGACGCCGAAGGCGCTGCGGACTCTCTATACGGCGGCGGTGGAAAGCTCGCGGCCGAATACTTCACGAAAATAAGGGGCGTCCTTCTCGATGGCCCAGAGTTCCAAATCCACTCCCATGCGGCGGCGGGGCACCAGTGTGAGATGTACGGCTGCGCCTTTTTGAGTTGCGCGAACTTTCTGCACAGCGCGGCTGCGGCCTAAATTCAGCGCGCGCGCCAACCGCAGAAGCATGATCGCTTTCTGCACTCCCAGGCGTTCGGCGGGATCGAGAGCTTTCATGGCAGGTTCGTCCAAGGTGGGGCGGGATTTTCCTAAATAGCGAGCGATGGCGGCGATCAGGCGGCGCTGCTGAGGGGTATAGCCAAGAATTTCCGAATTCGAAATGATGTAATACGTGTGGCGGTGGTGGCCATTGCGGTTGACGTAGTCTCCTACCTCGTAGAGCATGGCAGCCGCGGCGAGCCACTCGCGGAATTCGGGCTCGAGTCCGTGCACCGAACGCAGGGCCGAGAATAAAAACATGGCCGACTCGCGCACATCGAGGGCATGCTTCATGTCTACACCGTAGTGAGCGACCGCCTTGGTGATGGATTCCCAGCGTTCGGATTCGATCTGTCTTCCGGAGCGCGTGCTGCGGTCATGCTCGGCCGCCATCTGCGCCAGCAGGCCGTCGCGCAGGCCTAGCGGGGAATAACGAAAACCTTTGAGATGAAGGCGGTCAAGGAGTTCGTGATAGACCATGGCTCCGGCGACGACGATTTCCGCGCGGCGGAGGCCGATGCCTTGAATTTTTCTGCGCTCGTCCACGGGGAGGCGAGCCAGGCGTTTGGCCAGGCGCGTCATTTCGACACGGGAGACGACGAGGCGCTGCCGGCTGCCATTTTTGCGCAGATTGGCGGCGGCGGTGGCGAGAGCGTCAGCGGTTCCGGACGTGGCAATTACATTGTTCACTTTCGCCGTAATCACACGAGATGCGATGCGGTTGACTTCGCGGGCGATGAAGCCTTGCAGGCGTTTGAGTTCGCCCTTGCGGGGTGGATCGTGGCGCAAGAATTCGTCGGTGAGACGGACGGCGCCGAGGGGAAGGCTCACGGTTTCGCGAATGTGACCGCGAGCGGAGACGGTAAGTTCGCAGCTTCCGCCGCCGAGGTCCATCATCAAGGTGGGCGAGCTGTCCGAGCGCAGGTTGGAGACGAGGCCGAGGTGAATGAGGCGAGCTTCCTCCAGGCCGGAGATGATTTCGACGGTCCATCCGGTAGCGGAGCGCACCCACTCGAGAAAGGCTTGCGAGTTGCGTGCATCGCGCAGAGCACTGGTGGCAACCACGCGGACGGGATCGGTGACGACTTGTTGAGTAGCGCGATGAAAACGGCGCAAGACCTTGACAGTTTCGGCCATCGACTCGGGAGTGAGAAAGCCGGAGCGGAAGACGCCTTCCCCCAGGCGAGTGACTTCGCGGTCCTCGTGAACCTGGCGAAGATGGCCGCGAATGAGGCGTGCAATCTTCAGACGAACTGAGTTGGAACCGATATCAACCGCGGCAAAGGTCGGCATGAGCGAGAGGGAAATAGTTTACATGCCGAACGAGGGTGAGTCATCAGCAGTGCTCGATTTGGCAGGCACACTTGTCTTCCGGCGATCAGGTTTCCGGCGATCAGGCCGCTGATGCCGGCTTGCGGCTTGCGTCCAGCGGCGCTAGAGAGGAAGACTTGACGGGACGATGGGATTCCGGTTCCCGTTGGCCTTGCATTTGTGAGAGAACGGCGACGGCGTGACGATATTTTGCTCCGGTCACGTTGTGGAGTTCGGCGACCAGGGGGGACTCGCGCACGTCGCCGAGGCGCTGATTCGCGGTTTGGGTAAGGGTGAGCCAATCGTGCCAATCGCCAGAAGCATCCTGGATACGTTTGATTTCAGCGATGAAGCGATCGGCTGCGGGGGAGGGGGTGGCAAATTCGGCCGCGTAGCGGGCCCGTTTGCTGAGAATGCGGTATTGGTGGAGCACGGCTTCGCTGAGCGGTTGGGAGGCACGCTCGAGGCGCTGCAACATGCCGCGGGCGACCGCCAACGGATCGCGGCTGGCTTCGGGTTGGAAGCGTTTGGCGGCGCGCTTCAGGCGCTTGCGCACTTCGCGGATGGTGGCGCCGTCGACGGTCTTGCGGAGTTTCTTCTCCTGCTGGGCCCGGAGTTCGATCAATTGATTCACCAGTTGCGTCTTGCGGCGGGGCTCGCGGGGAACTTTTAAACTGCGCAGGGCGGCGGATTGGACATCAAGATCACGAACCTTTCCGGCACGCTTGCGGATTCGGCCTAGCAGGTTGAGAAGTTTTCTCTCATTGCGATCGAGTTTGGGAGCAAGGTCGCCGAGCAGAATCTGGAGTCTCCGCGTGCCGGTGCGGAAGCGGTGCACACTTTGCGCTTGAGGTTTCGAGGAGAGCTTGACGAGGTCCCGTTCAAGCTTCTGAAAAACCGCGCGGTAGCGCTTTGGATCGATGGGCATACGAAACCGAATTGGTAGAAGAAAATACAGGCTTATCTGTGAAAAGGCAATGGCAAAAGCTTAAAGGATTTTAACATCCTGTTAACAGAATTCTGCTACCGTTAAGCGGAATGGCTTTACCCGCCCGACTTCGACCCGATATGCCTTCTCCGCAACCCGTTGAAGCGAAAAAAGTTATCGGTACTTCTCCGGTGGCGAAACAGGCCGCGCAGTCGCTTGGGGCAAGGGGCGAAACCGGCGACCAGATCTTCAAATTCGCGATGCTTCTGTGCGGATTGGCGGTGCTGGGAACCCTGGTTCTGATCGTCTACCAACTGGTGTTACGCTCTGGGCCTTCGTGGCACGCCTTTGGATTTAAATTCTTTGCCGGGCGCGACTGGGATCCGGTGAATGAACAATTTGGGGCGTTGCCCTTCATTTACGGAACCCTTGTCTCTTCGCTGTTGGCGCTGATCATTGCGGTGCCGCTGGCGATTGGAGTGGCGGTGTTCACCACCGAGATGTGCCCCAAGGCGTTGCGTGGACCGTTGTCGTTCTTCGTGGAATTGCTGGCCGCGATTCCGAGCGTGGTCTACGGACTGTGGGCGATCTTCGTGCTGGTTCCGATCCTCAGCAACTATGTACAACCTTTCTTGTCGCGAACGTTGGGATGGACGGGATTTTTTACCGGGCCACCATACGGGATCAGCATGCTGGCGGCGGGGATTATACTCGCGATCATGATTGTTCCCATTATTTCCTCGATCACACGGGAAGTGCTGATGGTGGTGCCGCAGCATCAGAGGGAGGCCGCGTTAGCACTGGGCGCCACTCGCTGGGAGATGATTCGGATGGGAGTTCTGCGCAATGCGCGGGCGGGTATTATGGGCGGAATCATTCTGGGGCTGGGGCGAGCCTTGGGCGAGACGATGGCCGTAACCATGGTGATTGGAAACCGTCCAGAGATTGCCAAGTCTCTGTTTGCGCCGGGGTACACCATGGCCAGCGTCTTGGCCAATGAGTTCAGCGAGGCGACCGGCGATTTGAATCTGGCGGCGCTGATTGAGATCGGGTTGGCGCTGTTTCTGGTAACGATTGTAGTGAACGCACTGGCGCGATTGCTGGTTTGGACAGTGACGCGGGGGCAGCCTGCGAGGTCCAATGCCTGAGAACGCCAAATCTCCCGCGCTGAATACGGTGGCGCCGATCGCTTTGCGCCGGCGAATCACCGATCATGTGATGACCGGCGTGGCCGTACTGATGGTCGTCCTGGTCCTGGTGCCGTTGTTTGCGATCTTTGCCTATCTGGTCTATCGCGGAGTGGGATCGATCAACTGGGCGTTTCTGACGCAGACGCCGAAGCCTGTGGGAGAAGCGGGCGGCGGGATGGCGAATGCGATTGTGGGATCGGCGTTCATTCTGGCGCTGGCGAGTGTGATTGGAGTGCCGCTGGGAGTGGGGGCGGGGATTTATCTGGCGGAATATGGGCGGAATCGGCTGGGCGACGTGATTCGATTCACGGCTGACGTTCTGAACGGCGTGCCGTCGATTGTGATCGGAATTGTGGCTTACTCGATTGTGGTTCTGTATCAAAAACATTTCTCCGCTTTGGCCGGGGGAGTGGCTCTCGCGATCATGATGGTTCCGACCATCACGCGCACCACGGAGGAAATGCTTCTGCTGGTGCCGCGGGCTTTGCGGGAGGCGGCTTACGGGCTGGGGATACCACGCTGGAGGACGACGCTCTCCATCACGCTGCGCACGGCGACCTCCGGAGTGATTACCGGAATCATGCTGGCGTTTGCCCGTGTGGCGGGAGAAACCGCGCCGCTGCTGTTCACGGCTTTCGGAAATCAATTTTGGAATCTGCGGGCCAATCAGCCTACGGCGGCGCTGCCTCTCCAGATATTCAACTACGCGATTTCTCCCTACGACGAATGGCACAAACAGGCGTGGGCGGGAGCCCTGGTGCTGATTATTCTTATTGTTACGGCAGTGGCGGCGGTGCGTTTCGCCGTGCGCCGTGGCACCTTTGGAGCCGCATAGACGATGGGCGTTGGCATTCAAGTCGAAAACCTGAACGCGTGGTACGGCAAGACTCAGGCGCTGTACGACATTCAGTTGACCATGGCGGCGAATCACGCCACGGCATTAATTGGGCCCTCGGGCTGCGGTAAATCGACGTTTATCCGTTGCCTGAACCGCATGCATGAAACCATACCGGAGGCGCGGGTAGCAGGCAGCGTTCGGATTGGTGAGATTGACGCGTACAACGGGACTTCGGCTACGCAGTTGCGGCGGCGGGTAGGAATGGTTTTCCAAAAAGCCAATCCGTTTCCGACGATGTCGATTTACGATAACGTGGCCTCCGGCCTGAAACTGAATGGCTTTAGCGACCGCAGAAAGCTGGACGACATTGTGCACCGATCGCTCGACTCCGCGGCGCTTTGGGATGAAGTAAAAGATCAGATCCACAAGAAGTCGGGCGCCAGTCTTTCCGGTGGACAGCAGCAGCGGTTGTGCATTGCTCGGGCTCTGGCAGTGGAACCTGAGGTTCTGCTCATGGACGAGCCGTGCTCGGCGCTGGATCCCATTTCCACCGGCAAAATTGAGGAGTTGATCTTTCAGCTCAAGGAGCGGTATACCATCGTAATTGTTACCCACAATATGCAGCAGGCGGCGAGGGTCGCGGAGTTTACGGGATTCTTCCTGCTGGGTAAAATGATCGAGTTCGATAAGACGGAAAAGATCTTTACGAAACCGACTCACAAGCGGACGGAAGACTACATTACCGGCAGATTTGGATAAGGTAGATTCGGAAATAAGGAAGGGTTCGAAGAATGCGCACGCGCTTTCAGCAAGGGCTGGATGATCTACGGCAGAAGCTGCTCCGCATGGGTGGACTGGCGGAACAGGCTGTGGATCGCGCCCGGCAGGCCTATATCGACCGCGATCTCACCCGTTGCCAAATGATTCTCGAGGGCGAGAGCCTGATCAACACTTCCGAGCGGGAGATCGATGAAGCCGCGTTTGACTTGCTGGCCATGCAACAGCCGATGGCGGTGGATTTGCGATTCATCCTTGCCGTGACGAAGATTAATTCCGATCTGGAACGCGTTGGCGATCAGGCCGTCAACATTGCCGAGCGCGTGATGGACATGATGGAGATGCCCGCGGTTGACTTGCCCGTGGATATTGCACGCATGGGGGCCGCGGTCAGCGCCATGGTGCGGCGGGCGCTCGAATCCTTCATTGAAGGCAAGGTGGAATTGGCGCAGGCTGTGCTTGAAATGGATAATGTAGTGGACCGCATGAAGGACGATGCCTTCATCCAGTTGGTGAAGACGATGAACCAGCGTCCGGATGTGGTGCGGCAGGCGCTGGATGCGCTGCTGGTGGCGCGCAATCTGGAGCGCGTAGCTGACCACGCTACCAACATTGCAGAGGATGTGATCTTTTGGGTGCAGGGAGCCGACGTGCGGCACAATGTTGGCGCGGAGGAGCATTCCGACCCTGCCGCCAGCCACGAGGGGACTTCGCGCGCTTCGGGCGCTTAAGCTACAAAAAGTATAAGTGGTTGGCTCGGAGAGGGATGGCGCTAACGCTGAGCGGAGCTGGGAGCCCTTGCCTGGGGTTGATTGGAGGCCTCGGCGTGGGCGCAACCGTGCATTACTACAAGGCCCTGGCCAAAGCCCACGCCGAACGCCAGCGACCGCTTCGTCTTCTGATGGTGCACGCGCACATGCCGAAAGTCCTGGGGCATGTGCAAACCAACCAACTGGAAGATTTAACGGATTATTTCGTTACGCTCATCCGCCAGTTGAAGGCGGGCGGAGCGGATCTAGCAGCCGTGAGTGCGGTCACTCCCCACCTCTGTATTGACAGGCTGATGGCGAAATCTCCCCTGCCGTTGGTGAATATTTTGCAGGCAGTGCGCGAGTCGATCGGCGGGAAACGCGTCGCTGTATTTGGAACGCGGTTTGTCATCGAAACCGATTTGTTCGGCGCGTTGCAAGGGAAAGATACCGTCCGGCCTGCGCCGAGCGAAGTGGATCGGATCCACGAGGCATACTCGAAAACGGCCGCGCGAGGCGAGGGTTCCGAAGAAGACCGCCAAACTTTGACTTCCCTGGCGCAAACGCTGATTCAACGCGAGGGACTGGAGGCCATTGTGTTTGCCGGGACGGACCTCGCCCTGCTTTTCGACCAGTCGAACACTACGTTTCCGTTTATCGACTGCGCGCAGCTGCATATCGACGCGATCATGAAAACAATGTTTGATTAAAGGCGCGCTCAGGTGCTTTGACCGAGGGTCTCACGCTGGTCTACGCTCGTCTTTTCCGTTCTGGCCGTTCTGGCTGTCGCTATCGAGAGTTGCGGAGGCTTTTGTGATTCGATTCCAGCGCGTTGTATTGGCGGTTGTGCTTCTCACACTTTTCACATTTCTCAACCGATACATCGTTCTGGCGCAGGAAGCCAAGGCCGGCGACGCATCGATCCCGCTGCCTACCAGCAAAATGTTGACGACGCCGGCACCGGGCCGCATTGGCAGCACAAACAGTTTCCCCGCCACTATCGCGCTCAGTCCGGATGGCCGCTATGCCGCGCTGCTGAATGATGGATATGGGACGCAGGAAACGCTGGCGACGCAGTCGATTGCGGTGCTCGATTTGAAAACGAATGCGCTGACTGATTTTCCTGACCAGCGATTTGGCGAGAATGTTCATCAGAGTTATTTTCTTGGATTGGTTTTTGGTTCGGATGGGAAGCATCTTTACGCGTCGGTGGGTTCGATTACGGACCCGACTGGGGAGAAGGCCGGCGATACAGGAAACGGCATCGCGGTTTACAGCTTCAGCAAGGGCAAGGTAGCGGCGGAGCGATTTATTGCTATCGAGCCCCAGACCCTGGCGGCGGGGAAAAAAATTGCGATTGCTCTACAGAAGACTCCCCCGGGGACAGCGATTTCTTATCCGGCGGGGCTGGCGCTGATTTCTGCCGGCGGACACGATCAACTCCTGGTGGCGAATAATCTTGCCGACAATGTGGTGCTGCTGGATGCGGCGAGTGGGAAGGTTTTGCAGCGCTTCGATTTGAGCACGAACGAACTGGTGCCATCGTCATTTCCTTATACGTGCGTAGCCACGCGGGATGGAGGGCGGGCGTGGTGCAGCTTGTGGAATGCGTCGCGAGTGGCGGAACTCGATCTGACTAGCGGCAAAATCGTTCGTTGGATCCCATTGAAAAAGCCTGCCGACCCGCTTGCTCCGGGATCGCATCCCACGGCGATGCTCCTCAGTCCGGATGAGAAGCTACTCTATGTGGCTTTGTCGAATGTTGATGCGGTCGCTGTTGTATCGACTGAAAACGCTCGCATGTTCGCTCTACTGGACACCACGATTCGGAACCAAAAGTTTGCCGGAACTTATCCCAGCGCGTTGGCACAGTCTGCGGACGGGAAGCGTGTTTTCGTGGCTGACGCCTCCGCCAATGCGGTCGCAGTTCTCGATACGTCGAGTCTGCTCGCGAATGGCCCGACCAGTGACACCGCTAGCTGGCCTGCTCTCGGTTTCATCCCCACCGATTGGTACCCTAGCGCGCTGGCGGTTCACGGCGACGATCTCCTCATCGCCACCGCCAAAGGTCAGAGCACCGGCCCAAACAAGGCGATGGGTAAGACTGCATACGAGCTAAAGCACCAGGCGCACGCTTACATTCCCACACTACTGCGGGGTTCGATTGCGCGGCTGGATATTCCATCTACGCTCGGCAAACTCGATCAGCTCACAAGAACAGTCGAGACGGATAATTTGCTGCACAACGATCCCGGGACGATTCAGTTTGCAGGCGGCAAGAATCCGATCAAGCACGTGATCTACGTGATCAAAGAGAACCGGACTTACGATCAGATTCTCGGCGACCTGAAAGTGGGGGATGGCGATCCGTCATTGACGATGTATGGCGCGGATATCACGCCGAACGAACACAAGCTGGCGCTGCAGTTCGGAGTGCTCGACAATTTTTACGACAGCGGAGAAGTCTCCGGCGACGGCCATCTTTGGTCGACTGCGGCCATTACCAGCGATTACAACGAGAAGACCTGGCAGATCGCTTACCGCGGCAAAGAGAGAACCTACGATTTTCAGGGTACGGTGGCCGATGAGTATCCGCTGGATCATGGCGAGGCGGATATCGACGATCCTTCCACTGGATTTTTGTGGGACAACGTGGCGCGGCACGGGCTGAGTTATCGCGATTATGGCGAGTATGTGAACGCGGAGTGGTGCAACAAGATTCGCAAAGCTGCGTCACCGAAGCAGGGAACGCCGTCAGCGCAAGAAGCGCCTTGTCCGCAGACGGAAGTGCAAAAGGGAGATGCTTTGGCGGCGAATGTGGGCGATCCGCATGGGGCGCCAAGCCCTTGGCCGTGGGCGGTGCCGCTGTTTAAGGGGGTCAAAGCCACCAAGGCGGTGCTGCGGGATCATTTCGATCCACTGTATCCGGACTTCAATACTGACTATCCAGATCAATTGCGCGCGGATGAATTTCTGAATGAGTTTGGCGCGTACGTGCGGGCGCGGGCGGGAGGCGAGAGCGCGGATTTTCAATTACCGGCCTTTGTGCTGCTTTATTTGCCGGACGATCATACGGGAGGAACGCGGCCGGCCAAGCCGCGGCCGGCGGCCTCGGTGGCGGACAACGATCTGGCGCTGGGACGGGTGGTGGACGCAGTTTCGCACAGTCCCTACTGGGACGATACGGCAATCTTCGTTCTTGAGGATGATGCGCAGAATGGCGCCGATCACATCGATGCCCATCGATCGATCGCTTTTGTGGTGAGCAAGTGTTCGCCGGGAACGGCGGCAGAACCTTTCGTTGACCATCGCTTTTACACCACGGTCAACTTGATTCACACGATGGAGATGCTGCTGGGGCTGCCGCCGATGAACCAGAACGACGCATACGCGCCCGCGATGGGGCCGCTGTTCTCTGGGAGAAACCAGGCCGCGTTCGAAGCGGACTACCGGAATCTGAAAAATGGTCTGATCTACGAGACCAACAAGCGGGACGCGCCGGGAGCGAGCGAGTCGGCGAAGATGGATTTCTCCCGGCCGGACGCGGCGGGGGCGGCGCGATTGAATAATGTTTTATGGTGCGATCAGAGAGGCGACGCGACCGAGCCCGCGCCCAGACATACGGTGTTCCCGGCGGGGGACGATTAGCGCTGGGCAGGCGGACGCGCGCAGTCCAGAATGGGAGAATCCTAATCTCACTTATCACATCGGAAACTCGCTCGATTGTGGACCAATTTTATTTTCCTGCCGATAGATTCCACATGAGCACTCCTGTGCGCGAAGCGCGGATTGCGGTGATGATCCTGGTGGAAGCCTCGTGGGAAGATGGAGGCGGGAAGGCACACAATATCTCGGCGCGAATGGAGGATAAATCGCTCAGCGGTGCGTGTCTTCGCGTGAAAACGCCCATCTATCTGGGAGCGAAACTGCGGATACGGTCGCGCAGGGAGGAGTTTTCCGGCGTAGTAAGGTATTGCCGAAGCGAGGGCTGGGACTATATCGTCGGCATTCAGCGGGACAAGTCGGACATTGTGCCGACGCAGGGAAAGAGCATGGATCTTTTTGCGACTACCGAAGGGGCGCTGCCCAAAGTGCTCGAAGTGCGGCCTGACGTGCAGGGATCAACAGCTTCGCACGAGGAAGCGGCAATCAAAGTGCCTGTGGTGAATCCGGTGGAATCTTCCCAGCCGATCCCGAACCCGCATGCGGTTATGTTTCCTGGGCCGGTTCAGGGCAACAGCGACCTTGGCCGCGGGATCGATCGGGGGTCGGCGAGCAGAGATCAACTGGAGGGCTCGCGAGAGCGGGAATTAGGCAGGGTCCGACGAACGGGGATGCGAAGTGACACTCGACCCAAGGCGAAGGAAATCCCGAAGGAGAGGAAATCTACGGCACGCAAATGGCTCAAACTGGCGCCCTGGCGAAAGAAACGAGAGGAGGTGCCCGCGAGCCTCCCGAACAATGGCAGCGGCGACGGAGATCGAGTAAATGAGAATTCGATGCACGAGGCATCTGCGAGTGTGGCTGGCGCGGAAAACAAACCGGCAGACGCCGCGGCTCTGCAAGTCGAACTGTTGCCGGTCGACGACATTTACAGCGCCGCCGGAATCACGCCTCCGCAAAAGGGATACAGCATTCACAAGGTGGTCGAGATGCTGCATAACGAACACATTCGCGGGTCGTCGAAGGAGATGAGACGCGCCGTGGTGGTAATGGCCCTGGAAGTAGCGGGCATGTCGATTGAACGGGTGCGGCAGGACGCGAAAACCCGCCAGGGTGCTTTGGAAACCTACGAATCCGAACAAAAGAAACAGATGGAAGCCGAGTGGGCGCGCAAAGCGGAAGAAAATGTTCAGATTCAGGAAGAGCTTGAGCGCGTGAAAGCGCGCTATATGGCTCGCGTGAACCGCAATCTCGATGGGATCGCGAGAGAGAAGGTTACGTTTGAGCGTTGGGTAACTCTGAAGCAACAAGAAATGCAGAACATAGCGGAAGTTGTGGAACTCTGTGTAAAACCGAACCAAAGAGGCAGTCGTAGCTCCCTTGGCCAAGGCCGCCGCAGCCGGGGCGGAAGCGTCAGAAGGTATGGAGACGAGAGTGGAATCCAGTCAGTGAGTTAGTAAATGCACCCGACTTGGCCTCTTTCATCCTCGGCTTTACACTAATGGTGTGAAGATTGCGTTAGGGCAAATCAATCCTACGGTCGGAGATTTCTCCGGCAATTCGGCAAAAATAATTGAGTATTCGCGGCGGGCTCGCGCGGGCGGGGCGGAGCTGATTTTATTTCCCGAACTATCGGTGTGTGGGTATCCACCGCGCGATCTGGTAGAGCGGCCATCGTTTGTAGCGCGCAATCGCGAGACTGCGGAGCAGATTGCCGGGGAGACGTGTGGCATCTCTGTAATCTGCGGGTTGGTCACTCCGGCGGAATCCGAGACCGGCAAGTCCGTGATGAACTCTGCTGCGCTGTTGCAGGATGGCAGAATCGCATTCCTGCAATCGAAGATGCTGTTGCCCACCTACGATGTGTTCGACGAGATGCGCAACTTCGCTCCCGCTAAGAGCCAGCAACTATTTTCGCTGAGCAGCAAGCGCGTGGCGTTGACGATTTGCGAAGATGCATGGAATGACAAGCTGTTCTGGCCCAAGCGGCTGTATACGGTCGATCCCATCGACGCGCTGATTCGGGCCGGCGGCGATCTGGTTTTGAATATTTCCGCATCGCCGTTCTGGATTGGCAAGCGCGAGCTACGTCGCAACATGCTGGCTTCGATTGCCCGGCAGCATAAGGTTCCCGTCGCGATGGTGAATCAAGTCGGGGGCAATGACAGCCTGATCTTCGATGGATCGAGCATAGTGCTGAATGCGGCGGGAAACATCATTGCCCAAGGGCGTTCCTTTGAAGAAGATCTGATCTGTTTCGATTCGAAAGATCTGACCGGAGATATTCACGAACAGATTGAAGGCGAGGAAGCCAGCGTTTACTCCGGGTTGGTTCTGGGCACGCGTGACTACATCCAGAAGTGCGGCTTCCGAAAAGCGATCATTGGATTAAGCGGCGGGATCGATTCGGCGCTTACGGCGGTGATCGCCGCCGACGCCGTGGGGCCGGAAAATGTGATCGGCGTCGGGATGCCTGGGCCGTATTCTTCGCCGGGATCAATCGACGATGCTCGCGGGCTGGCGAATAATCTTGGGATTCGATTTGAGCTGCTCTCGATCAATTGCGCCGTGGAGGCGTATCGCAAGACCTTGAAAGAAGTATTCGCTGGACGGAAGGAAGATGTGACAGAAGAGAATATTCAGTCGCGCGCGCGCGGAACGTTGTTGATGGCGCTCTCCAATAAGTTTGGCGCGATCGTACTTTCCACCGGCAACAAAAGCGAACTGGGCGTGGGCTACTGTACACTTTACGGGGACATGGCGGGAGGGCTGGCGGTCATTTCGGATGTGCCAAAGACGATGGTTTACCGGCTGAGCCATTATGTGAATTTACGGCGCCCGGTAATTCCGCAGGATACGCTGGAGAAGCCGCCCTCGGCGGAGTTGCGGCCGGATCAAAAGGACAGCGATTCGCTGCCGCCGTACGAAATTCTGGACGCGGTGCTCGAGGATTATGTAGAAGAAGCGCACTCGGTCGAACGGATTGCCGCGGATCGTGGATTTGACATCGAAGTGGTGCGTCGCGTGGTTCGCATGGTGGACCGGGCGGAGTATAAGCGGCAACAGGCGGCGCCGGGAATCAAGATTTCTGCGAAAGCTTTCGGATACGGGCGGCGATTTCCCATCGCGGCGAAAAACGAAGTCTAACGTGTGGTCGGCAGTTCGTCCCGTTGTAAGACTATTCTGACTTTTAGATTGAAAGGAAATCATGCGTCGTTCGATCAATGCATTCCTAGTCGTCGTTCTTAGCTGCGGTTTAGTGATTGCACAGTCCGCCGCAAACTCGAAGGCATCTGAAAAATCTGCTGAGCAGCCGGCGGTGAATCTGCCATCGGAAGATACGGTGAACGCGTTCATGCAACAAACATTCGGCTACCAGCCAGGCGTAACCTGGAAGGTGTCCAGCATTAAGCCGGCTTCCGTGCCTGGATTGGCGCAAGTGGACGTGGTTCTGGCAAGCCCGCAAGGGCAGCAACTCAGCCGGCTCTATGTTACGGCGGACGGCGAACATGCGGTTGTAGGCGATATTATTCCGTTCGGTGCGAAGCCCTATGAGCCGGTCAGGAAGATTCTGGAAAAGGGAATCACTGGCCCGGCGCGTGGACCGAAGAATGCCCCGGTAACGATTGTCGAATTTGGCGACTTGCAGTGTCCCGCGTGTAAGGCGGCGCAGCCCGCGATTGAGGCTTTGGTCGCGGCAGAGCCGACTGCCCGCTTTGTCTTCCAGAATTTTCCTTTGGAGATGCACAACTGGGCGGCCAAGGGTGCGGCCTATGCGGACTGCGTTGCTGAGGCGTCTAATGAAGCATTTTGGAAATTCATTGCGAAGACGTACGAGACTCAGTCCGATATAACGGCGGAAAACGCCGACGAAAAGTTGACCGCAATCGCCGACGGCCTAGGACTGAAGGGCGCGGACATTGCGGGTTGCGCCACCACGCCAGTAACCAAAGCCCACGTTGATGTTTCTCTTGCGCTGGGCCGGTCAGTGAATGTGACTGGAACGCCAACTTTGTTCATTAATGGCCGAAGTATTGGAAATGTGAGTCAAGTTCCGGCGGAGTCGCTGAAGGGGCTGGTGGAGTTCGCTGCAAAGCAGGGGAAGTAAAACAATCTAGTTCTCTGTCACCCAAATCTCGTCAGTCGTTCGATTGCGGTTGGACACAACGTGGGGCGTGATTACGATGAGCAACTCATCGTTCTCGGTAGTGAGGGAATTGCTGACCATGGCTTGATTGAGGCCGGGAATCGCACCCAAGCCGGGAATGCCGCTCATGGAGCGCGTATCGCTGCTGGAAATTTCTCCCGCGACTACAGCGGGTTCGCCATCTTGCAGGCGGATGCTGCCCTGATATTCGCGATTTGCAATCACAGGAACACCGTTGGCGCTGTCTCCAGTGAGCGAGCGGACTTGCAACTCCAGTTTCAGGCTCACATCTGAGTCGCCGTGAATCACAGTTGTGGTCTTTAAGTTCAATCCCAAATCTTCATAACTCACCGATGGGAACGGAGGAACGTAGCTTTGATTGCCCAGAACCTGGGAAATTTGCGGCGAGTTAGCTATTGGTGCATAGGAAGCGTTGAGGATGGGATAGCGTTCTCCGACATGGAAAGTGGCCTCCTTGCCTTGTCCCGCGCGGAGAGTGGCGCGGCTAATGGCGCGCGACCAGGATTCGTTGAGGGAGAGAGCGGCCGCGATCTGATCGAGGCTGAGTCCTGAAAAAGTGAGGCCGTTCCCGAAGGTGGCGAGCGGTTGGCTGAAGATGGAGTTCTGCTGGCCTTGCAGTTGCGCCAGCAGACCGGAAAGTCCGGAAGATCCGGCGGCGTTGATGCCTCCGGAAGAGATCAACTGGTTAACGAGGGACTGGATGCTTTGTCCGCCGAGAGCGGCAAGCGCCGCCACCGGGATGTTGTACAGATTGAAGGTGTCGGGAATATGGACGCCGATGTTGCGCGCCAGGCTGTGGCTAATCTGGTAAATCTCAACATCCAGCGACACCTGCGGACGCTCTCCGGTCAATTGCTGCAGGAGCGTGGTGCAGGCGCGCAGCGTAGCCTGGGGTGCGCGGATTTCGACGGTGCCGCTCTGTCCAGGGCTCACCTTCTGGAAATCGCAAATACTCTTCAGCGAGTTGACTAATTCGGTAGACTCTTGCGGACTGCTCACTCCGGGCAGGACGAACGTAGCCAGTGACATGCGGTCGAACTGCTTGTGATTTTCAGTAGTGTTCTTCGCGATCAACACCTGGTGAGTGTCGAGGGCCGTCCACATGGATTTGCTGACGCGGCAAGCGAGATCGAGGGCGGTGAAGAAGTCGACGTCGTCGACATAGAAGCGAACGGTCTTGGTTTCCACTGAATCGTCGAACTGAGTCGCGATGCCGTAGGCCGAGGCCAGTTGCGTGAAGAGACCGCGAACGTCGCCGCGATAGTGGAAAGTGGATCGATCCGGTTTCGGCTGTAAATGGATTTCTGCGGAATCGGCGAGCACGGCCGGAAGAAAGCTGGTGACGGCAGGGGTTGCCTTCTCCAGTGCATCCGCTAGCCGGCCTTGCAGGTAATCGTTGTCAGGGTCAAGTTTGAGGGCGGCACGGAACTCCGCGGCGGCGGGTTCGAGGTGGCCATTGGCCAGCAGTGCGTCTCCGCGCTCGTTGTGCTGAAAGACCAACTGCGACTTGGCCACCTCGCGGGCGGAAAAGAAGCGCGTATCTTGCGGAATAAGGCGCGAGGCTTCGTCGAATGCAAGGAAAGCCTGGTCGAAATTACTGCTGTTCTCGAGCTTCAGTCCGCGAGAGTAGGCGGTGTGCGCGGCTTTCAGTTCCTTCCTGGATGGAATGCACATGACGCCGCCCGGCACGCCGTTGCCGCAGGAGATGATGGGCGTGCCCACGGACTCGTCGGTACCGAACGACGACGTGGTCGCCAGCGCCGGCAGAAGACCCAGAACGAGGATAAAGCGCGCGCAATGCATTCGAATGATTTTACCTCGTCCATCGCTTCTGGCAGAGAGCTAATGGTGCAGGGTACCTTCGGTAAAACCGGGGAGACCCCGCGGAGGCGTTGCGAGGTTAGAACGGGAGAGCTAGGATTTCTTGCGTCGCGCTCTTAACTTAGCATCAGGCGTTCGATGTCGCGGGCTTTGCCGGTGGTGTCATCGCAATCGACGATCACCGCGCAGAAACGAACGTCTCCCGTAGCGGGCTCGAAGCGCACCGGCATGCCATTGAGGAACTTGTTGACCACCAATTCTTTTTTCACGCCGATGACGCCATCATAGGGGCCGGTCATGCCGACGTCAGTGACGTAGGCGGTGCCCTTCGGCAGAATTCGCTCGTCCGCGGTGGGAACGTGGGTATGCGTGCCGACCACAGCGGTGACGCGGCCATCGAGATACCAGCCGAGAGAAATTTTTTCAGACGTCGCTTCGGCATGGAAATCGACAAAGATAATTTTGGCATCAATCTTTTGCAGAAGCTGGTCGGCGATGCGAAAAGGATCGTCGTTCGAAGCCATGAAGACGCGGCCTTGCAGGTTGATCACGGCGTAAGGAACTTTCGCTTTTTGGCCCTGATACAGGCCCCAGCCGGGCATATCGGCGGGATAGTTGGCGGGGCGCAGGAGGCGGCGCGCGGGGCTGTGGCCGTTGCCTTCGACCATTTGAAAGTAATCGATGATTTCGCGCTTGTCCCAGACGTGATTGCCGGTGGTGATGACATCGATGTTCAGCTCGAAGAGTTCTTCGGCCAATGCGGGAGTGATGCCGAAACCGGCGGCAGAATTTTCGCCGTTGGCGATGACCAGGTCGATGAGTTGTTCACGAACGATGCCGGGCAGGCGGTCCTTGACGATGGTGCGTCCGGGGCGTCCGAAGATGTCGCCGATAAAGAGAATTCGCATGAGAAATCGAAGTTCGATGGTAACACGCGGAGATTGCGGCTTTGTCCCGGGTGAGTGAACGGGTAGTGTCGTAATTTCGGCCACGAAGGTCACAAAGGTACACGAAGAATCGCTGCGGCATTTAGTGAGTGGCGGTCGCAAGTTCCGCCGTCCGCAGGAAGTCGTAGTTGCCGGCGGAATTCAGTTGCAGATTGCGGACGCGCTTGTTGTGGACCAGAACATTATCGAGATACCAGAGATCGATGTACGGGAGTTCGTTGGCGAGGATGAGTTGCAAGTCGGCGTAAGTTTTCTTGCGCGAGTTCTGATCGACTTCGCGGCGGCCCCGATCGATGAGCGCGTCCACTTGCGGATTCGAATAGTGGCCGCGGTTCGCGCCATTCGGGGGAAAGCGCGAGGAGTGAAAAACATAGAAGATGTCCGGATCCTGATTGCCTCCGACCCAGCGCAGGCCGTAGAGCTGGAAGGCTCCGTGGATCACGTCGGCGAGAAACGTGGCTGATTCAAAGCTGCGAATATCGAGTGCAATGCCCACCTCGCGCAACTGTTGTTGAATTACGGCGACCATGAGGCGCGTGCTTTCGGTGGTGGAAGTTTTCATAGTGATGTGGAAGCGTACGCCGTTCATTTCAGGATAGCCGGCGGCGTCAAGCAGGGCGCGGGCTCTCGCGGGATCGTGATCGTAGGCAGGAACGTTGCCGTTGTAGGCCCAGCTTTGCGGCGGAAGAACGCTACGCGCGGGCTGGGCCCATCCACCCCATAGATATTGGATCATGGGCTGGCGGTCGATGGCGAAGGCGATAGCCTGGCGGACCCGAACATCCTTCAAGATCGGATCGCGCAGGTTGAAGCCGAGATACTGAATTTCTGTGCCGGGTCCGTGTTCGACAGCGAGAGATGGCTCACGCTCGAGAGTGTGAACGGTGTCGGGCGTAAGCGAGTTGGTGCTTAAATCCCCGGTGCCTTTGCGCAGTTCAAGAGCCTCCGTGGTGGCATCCGGCACTATTGCAAAACGCACGCGAGCCAATTTTGCTTTTTCACCCCAATAATCGGGATTGCGTTCGATTACTACTTCCTTGTCCGTCTCGGCGCTTACGAATTTGAAGGGTCCAGAACCGATGGGATGCGCGCTTACTTCGTTGCCGCTGTTATAGGGCACAATGCCAATGGCTCCGTCGGATATATTCCACAGCAGCGCGGCGTCCGGCTCTTTCATGTGAAAAACAACGGTGAAATCATCCGGTGCATCGATGCGATCGACAAAGCGGTAGGTGGAGGTTTTTGCGCTGCGAATTGTTCCAGTGAGCAGGGAATCGAAGGTCCACTTGACGTCGCGCGAAGTAAGCGGGCGGCCGTCGTGAAAAGTTACAGGGTGGTGCAGATGAAAGATGTACGTGAGCGGATCGGGAATTTCCCAGCGCTCGGCCAGTGCGGGGGCGACGTCCAAATTGTCGCCGCGCGCAAGGAGATCGTCGAAGATTAGATTGCCGATGCGTTCCGATGGCGCGTCGACTCCTACGCGCGGATCCAGATTTGCGGGGCTCGATTCGATCAGCATTACCAGCGTATTGGGGTCAGGCTTTGCTGAGCAAGAGAGGAGCGGAAACAACAACAACGCAAGCGCCGCCAGAGCTGCGAGATAAGCTCCGAGAAATGAGGTCCGGCGCATCAGCGGCAGTCCACGCACATTTGGTGGAGGGTGTTAACGGTTTTCCAGTTGCGCATGGTGGCTTCAACGGCCAACACGCGGTCGAGAGGATGCTTCCACAGGCTGCTGCCGGAGACTCCGTTGGGAAAATAGAAATAGACTTCTTTGCTGCGACAATGAGACCGATCGGGAGCCAACGTCAGTTCGGACAGCTTCTTTAGATCAGCCGCGGTGGGAGCCTCGGACAGAAAAGCCACGTGAAACTTTTCGGGATCGATTCCCGGCTGGTTCAAGAAGGGATTGTCCGCGATCGTATTTGCGATCTCGTCAGCACTTCGTGAGATGACGGAAACAGAAAAGCCGAAGTCTGCAAGAATGCGATTTTCAATTTTCTTGGAGAGCGAGACGGGGGAAATCTTGGCCGTCTTAAAAACCACATTTCCGCTTTGGATATAGGTTTTCACCTGCTCCAGTCCGAGCGCTTCAAGGCAGGACCGGAGCTTATCCATCTTTATTATTTTGTTTCCGCCTACGTTGATTCCGCGAAGCATTGCTACGTAAATCGGCATAAGGTCGATAGTCCGTTTTTTCAAGGATACGAGATTTTACCCAGAACCGCTGCGTGTTTTGCCCCCGTTGCCGAAGGCACGTTGGAGGCGCGCCGATGCCAGGTTTCATTGGCCAGAACGGCGAAGGCTACGGCCTCCTTCGCCGCAGAGGGCAAGCCAAATTCGTCGGAAAATCGAAGCTGCAATCCGAGTGTGGCGAGCTCGGCGGTTAGCATGGCTACCAGGGTGGAGTTCTTGGCGCCGCCTCCGGAGAGGATCATTTCGTGGAACTGTTTTTTTCGCATGGAGCGCTTGATGGTATAGCGCTGGATTGCGTCGGCGATCGAGCGGGCCGTCAGTGCCGTGGCCGTGGCGACCGCATCCTGCTTGCGGTAGCCGCGGCCACAGCTTTGCAGAAAGTCGCGAACAAACTCGCGGCCGAATTCTTCGCGGCCCGCGGTCTTGGGTGGAGCTTTGCGGAAGAAATCACGTTGCAAGATTCCGCGGACAACCTTATCCAATATCTTGCCGGAGGCGGCGATTCGCCCTCCGCGATCGAAGGGTTGGTGAAAAAGCTTGTCAGTAATGGCGTCGATCACCATGTTGCCGGGGCCAGTATCAAATGCAACCACGTCGCGCGCGGCTGAGTTGGCGGGAATTACGGTGAGATTGGCAATTCCGCCGATGTTTTGAACGATTCTTCCTACACGAGAATCGCGGAAGAGTAAATAATCCAGAAAAGGAACGAGGGGTGCTCCTTTGCCGCCGACCGCCATATCGGCGGGACGAAAATCTGAAACGACTGGGGCTCCAACGCGGGCCGCTATGATCGCAGCTTCGCCGGTTTGCCAGGTGGCTACAATCTTGCGACCGAGAAAACGTTGTGCTTCGCCTTGATGGTAAAGTGTCTGTCCGTGGCAGCCGACGAGGGCGACCTCCACGTGAAACTGGCGGCAGGTCGCCAGGGTGGCATCAGCATAAAGTTCTCCGAGAAGGAAATTCAGCCGGGCCAGATCGGCTACGCTGGCTCGGGAAGCATTCATGGCCGCCAGCACTGCGGATCGGACCTTCGTTGAGTAAGCGTATTCTGCGTGGCCAACTAACTCAAAACCGACATGCGCTCTGGAAGCGCGTGAAGAGCGAGGCTGGCCCATGCGGACGAGAGCCACATTGATGCCGTCGGCGGAGGTTCCGCTCATCACTCCGGCTACGATCATAGCTTTTGTTCTTCCTGCCATCATGACCGCTTGTTGCGCGCGTTCTTGCGGCGCTTGGTTTCCGCGCGCACCAAGGCTTCCAGCCGGACCTGTTCGCCGAATTCCCACAGTTTGCGGGAAAGTGTTTCGATGGTGGATTCCGAGGGCGTCTTCGTCTTCATCGTATGCAGAATCCTAACTGACTTTTTCTTGAAGGCGAGAACGCGCCGCACTGATTCTGCTGCGAGCTTAGCGAACCTGGGGTCACTCTCGGCTGTGCGAACTAATTGTTCGTGGGCTTGGATGATGTAGTCTTCGCGGTGGCAGATCAGGCAGAGATCTCCGCCGGCGCGAACGTGGGCGACAGCAGCTTCGCCGACCGGCGCCGCCGATAGCACTCCTCCCATTTCCAGGTCATCGGAGACGATCAGATTGCGATAGCCGATGCGTCTGCGAAGAATGTCGGTAATCCAAGTCCTTGAGAGCGACGCCGGGGTGCGGTCGTGCGTAACTTGGGGATAGGCGGCGTGCGAGATCATGACCATCGGCAACGACGCGCGGAGCAGGCGGTAGGGAAGAATGTCCTCGGACAGAAGCTTTTTAAGGGGCTTCTCGATGACGGGCAGTTCGTGGTGGCTGTCGAGGTTGCCTTCACCGAGGCCGGGGAAGTGTTTGCCGCATCCGAGGACTCTAGCGGTACGCAGGCCAGCGAGAAATTCACGAGCGTAGACGGCGGTTTCGCGCGGGTTCGCGGAGACGGTGCGAGAGCTCATCACACTGCGGGAGGCTTCGAAGGCGAGATCGAGGACGGGGGCGAAGTCGACGTTGAAGCCGAGGGCGCGGCAGTTTTCGCCGAGCAATTGGCCGTGCTTGCGGAAAAGTTTGCGGTCGCCGGTGGCGAAGACCTCGGCGGGAGAAGGCGAGGGGCCGAGCACGTCGCGGAAGCGATCCACGCGGCCGCCTTCGAGATCAATACAGGTGAATAGTGGTGTGGATACGCACTTCTGGCAATCGCGCAGCAGGCGCCAGATTTGCTCGGGAGTCTTTATGTTGCGAGCGAACAGGATCACTCCCGCGGGCTGCAGTCGCGTGAGCAGGGAACTCAGGCGCGGGGTCATCTTCGTGGCGTCGAAGCCGACGATTAGGATCTGACCGAGGATGTCAGCCGATTTGGATTTATTGGCACTGACGTTCATTTCAGATATTTTTCTTCAACTCTGCCAGCAAATTCAGTGCCTCCAGTGGAGTGAGCCGGTTCAAGTCTACCTCGCGCAATTTCTCTAGAACGGGCTGCGAGATCGGCGTGAAGATAGTCAACTGGGTCGGCGGAGGCGCGGCTCCGGGCGAAAGATGCTCCGTCAGTTCGCGCTCGGCGGATTCGTGCTCGACGAGCACTTCGCGGGCCCGTGTGATTACTTCATTCGGCAAGCCGGCCAGCTTGGCAACTTCGATGCCGTAGCTGCGGTCGGCTGCGCCGGGTTCGACTTTGCGCAGGAAGGCGATGCCGCCGCCGGTTTCTTTTACGGAGACGTGATAGTTCTTCACTCCTGAAAGTTGCTCGGCTAATTCTGTGAGTTCGAAATAGTGAGTGGCGAAAAGAGTCTTGGCGCGTACTCGGGCGTGGAGATATTCGATGGCGGCCCAGGCGATGGCGAGGCCGTCGTAAGTGGAGGTGCCGCGGCCGACTTCGTCGAGGAGGATGAGCGAGCGCGCCGTCGCGGTGTGCAGGATGGCCGCGGTTTCCGTCATCTCGACCATGAAGGTGGAGCGCCCTCGCGCCAAATTATCGCTGGCGCCGATGCGAGTGAAGACGCGGTCGACCACGCTGAGGCGCGCGGAACGGGCGGGAACGAACGAGCCCATCTGCGCGAGGATCACGATCAGCGCAGTCTGGCGGAGGTAGGTCGACTTGCCGCCCATGTTCGGTCCGGTGAGAAGCAGAATGGTGTGTGTGGTCGAATTCAGATAAAGATCGTTAGGGACGAAGCGTTCGCTGCCACCGGCCATTTCCTGCTGCTCAATCACGGGATGGCGGCCTTCGACGATTTCCAGATCGCCAGCGGTGCCTTGGGTGGACGGAACGAAAGTCGGCCGGCAATAGTTTCTTAAGGCAGCGACGTGCGCCAGGGAAGCGAGTACATCCACTTCCGCCAGGGCCAGCGCGGTTTGCCGGATTCGTTTGGCTTCGGTGGCGATAGCGGTGCGCAGTTCGGTGAAGAGTCGGCGTTCGATCTCGACTATTTTCTCCTGCGCATCGAGAATCTTGGCCTCGTATTCTTTCAACTCAGGCGTGGTGAAGCGCTCGGCCCCAACCAGAGTTTGCTTGCGTTCGTAATCCCGTGGGACGAGGTGAAGATTCGATTTCGAAACTTCGATGTAGTAGCCGAAGATGGAATTGAATTTGACCTTGAGTGAACCGATACCGGTACGCCCGCGCTCGCGCTGCTCGATTTGAGCGAGCACCTGCTTGCTGTTGCGGGAGAGTTCTCGCAATTCGTCGAGATCACGATCGAGGCCGGGGGCGATGACGCCTCCATCGGCGAAGCTTAGCGGCGGTTCGGGGACGATGGTCTTCTCGATGCGCTCACGCAGATCGGATAATTCGTCGAGTAATCCATAGAGCGCTTTCAGGCGATCAGAGGACAAGCGCGACACGCCCGCTTTGATTGCCGGGATTTTCGCGAACGAGGACGCGAGGGCGAGGACGTCGCGGGGATTCGCGGTTTCCAGCGTGACCCGGCTCAAGAGCCGCTCCAAGTCGAGGACGCCATCGAGGGCACGGCGCAATTCCTCTCGCGAGATAGTTTCCTTCACTCCCGCTTCTACTGCATCGAGGCGCGCGTTAATATCCGCGAGATCGAGCGAGGGGCGCAGCAACCAGGCTCGGAGAAGGCGCTTGCCCATGGGAGTAACCGCGGCATCGATCGAGCGGAACAGAGTGATGCCGGCATCGGCACCGGCGAACAAGGGTTCAATCAGTTCGAGATTGCGGACAGTGACGGCGTCGAGTACGAGGCAATTCTGGCGTTCGTACCATCCGATGCGATCGACGTGATCGAGGGATCCGCGCTGGGTGGAGCGAACGTAATAAAGAATTGCTCCTGCGGCAGCGGCAGCGGCGGTGCGGCCTGCGAGACCGAAACCTTCAAGCGACAAAACTCCGAAATGATTTTCCAGCAGCGGAATCGAGTGATCGGGAGCAAAAATCCAATCGTCGAGCGGAGTCTCGGTGCAGGTCGCGCCAGACGCTCGCGGTTGTGGCGATTGAGAACGTTGCGCGCGGGCGTCGAACAGCGGAGCGGCGGAGCCGAACAGCAATTCTTTCGGACGCAGTTGCTCTAATTCTTCCTGGACGCGGCGCAGGGCGGCTTCACCAGAGAATTCGGTGGCGCGAAACTCGCCAGTGGAAAGGTCCAGGGCGGCGAAACCTACGTGCTCGCCAACTTGCGCCAGGGCGGCCAGGAAATTATTTTCGTCGGAGCCGAGGGAGGAATCGGCGGTGGTCCCCGGCGTGACGACGCGTGTCACTTCGCGGCGCACCAGTTTCTTAGCCAGCTTGGCATCTTCCATCTGCTCGCAGATGGCAACTTTGAAGCCTTTGCGTATGAGCTTGCCGATGTAGCCTTCGGCCGCATGGTGCGGCACTCCGCACATGGGGACGGCAATGCCTTTCTCTTTGTTGCGCGACGTGAGCGTGATCTGGAGCTCTTTGGAGGCCACGATCGCGTCGTCGAAGAAGAGCTCGTAAAAATCTCCCAACCGAAAAAATAGTAACGCGGTCGGATGCTCTTTCTTGACGGCGGCATATTGCCGCATCAGCGGAGTGGAGGGCTCGGTCATTGCGTAATGTACGGTTTTAATTTGAACTGCGGGCTTGGCGCGGATTATAACAAAGGCTGATCCTCCCGATTTCGCGCCGGACTGGGACTGCGATGGAAATCCCAGTTGACGCCACTTCTTCCACAGTGTTTACCTAATGCATGGAACTCCGCAAAGACCCCATCACTCGCTCCTGGGTAATGACGGGAGACGAGCCAACGGAAAGCGCTGCTCGTTCCGAGACTGCCTGTCGTTTCTGTCCGGATTCTCCAGAGCCTACGCAAGTCATCTCCGCGGTGCCAAGTCCGATGGCATGGTCGGCGCGTTCGATGGTGCATCCCGCACCCCTCTATCACATTGAAGGCGAGCCGGGACGGCGCGGCGACGGGATTTACGATCGCATGAGTTCTGTGGGCGCGCATGAGGTTTTGGTGGAGAATCCACGGCATGACCGCCAATTGTGGAATGCCAGCGACGAGGAAATCGGGCAGTTTCTGCGGCTGGCGGCGGAGCGCATCCTCGATCTCAAGCATGATCCACGGATCAAATACGTTAGCCTGTACAAGGACTACGGGACCAACGCCGGGCAGGAATTCAGTCATCCCACGTCGCAGATTACGGCAACGATGTTTGTGCCGCGGCGGGTGCTATACGAATTGCGGGCGGGACGCGAATATTATCAGGCGAAGGAGCGCTGCGTTTTCTGCGACATTCTGAATCAAGAGGAGCGGCAGGCATCGCGAGTGATCGAGGCTCGCGGCGATTATGTGGCGATCGGTCCCTATGCTCCGCGGGTTCCGTACGAGACCTGGATCCTGCCGCGCAATCATGAGGCTTCTTTCGAACGCACCGGTTTATCGAAGCCGGGATTGCGGACCAATCTGGCGGCGCTTCTGCGACGGACTCTGCAGCGGATTCGCGCACTCACGGAGGGCTTTCATCTAGTGCTGCACACTTCACCGAACAGCTTGCATCCTTCCAGGACGTTGGGTTATTGGAAGACCATCGACGACGACTATCACTGGCACATTGAGATCATGCCAGTGCTGGCGACGAAAGCGCGATCTTATACTTTCAAAGAAGTTTACTACTCGCCCGTGAGTTCGGAGACCGCAGTGAAACAACTGCGCGAGGCTAAGATCGATGGCTGACGCCCGTTCTCTTCGCCATCGGCGTTTCAGGTACTGCCCTATGCCTAGGGGCAAGCCACAATGGTGGAACTGGGGCTTGGGGAAAGGCCGGGGCAAGCGGTGACTTTCAGTTGCATCGAGGTCGAACCGCCGTCAAACGAGGTGGCAGACCCGGAGTAGGTAGTGGTTCCAATGAGAGGAACGGCAGCGCCACATCTCGTATAGAAGGTTTTGACTGGTTCGTTGTAGGAAGGCTCTCCCTCGATAGGCGCCCAGAAAAAATAATAAGGATCAATCCCCTCCGTAAAAACTTGTCCACCGGGCTGAACCGACAGATCGATGGTCTGGGGCGGGATAGTGAATGATGTGCTTGGGGATCCGGTACTGCAGGCGACTCCCCCGCTGCCACTCAAGGTGATGGTTTTAATACCGCTGGTACTCTGAGCCACAAAGGTCACTACATAGTTGTCGTCCGCGTTGATGAATATGCGGTTCTGGGTGGTGGTGGGGATTGGGACGATATTGTACTGGGGGTTTTGACCCAGCTTGCGAGGCGCCACCAAGTCCGCGAAATTGAAACTAGGATTGACCGGATTAGACTTGGTGGTAGTAGGCCCGGTGGTGCAGCCCGGAAAAAGACAAGCGGCCGTCAGGATCATTGTTCCGTAGACCATCGACACCTTCCTGTTCGCGGACAGCGCACGCAGAGCCGAGAATGTTGCCTTATGAGTTTTCTTCATGCCATGCTCCTTTTTAAATTCTCCATGACTGGATTTTCCAGTTGTGTGAAGCGATGACTGCCGACAGGCGAGCCGTGTCCGGGCGCGTCCCGGAACAATGCTTTCCGGATAGCTCATTGCCAGTCACCTCTATAGTGAGAAGCATCCAGGAAACGTTTCAGTGGAAGTCTCCTTTTTGTCGCAGAGTGGTTGTTTCTTCGGGAAGCCGGTGAGATGAGTTGCTAGGGTTTGCCCCCGGCGCGGCGCAGGATGCGGCTGACTTCGGCGTTATTGCGGGCTTGCGCCCAAGTCAGGGCGGTATAGCCGTTGCGGCTGCGGAGGTTCACTTTGGCTCCAGCTGCCAGCAGCGCCTTGACTACCTCGGCATTTATTTTGGGATTTTGGCACGCGAGGATCAGCGCGGACTGCCCGCCCTGGTCCAGTGAATCGACGTCCTGGGATTTTGTCTTGTTTCCGCTGGCATCCTCCAGCAACTGCTTCACAGTTTTCAGGTCGCCTTCCACCGCGGCTCGCATTAATGCGGTTTGGTCGGGATCTTCGAGGGTTTCGCCGCCGCTTCCCAAGGCAATGGGCCACGCTACGGGAATGATTCTGGCCACGTTGATGTTGACGTCGCCATTCATTTTCTGCCAGTCGTTGAGTTTGAAATAGCCTCGCAACAGCGGCTGAAGCTGGATCTCAACTATCCATCTTAGGGATGAATTCTCTACGGGATGCCAGGTTCCAGAGGCTTCGTCCAAGGTCTGCAAGCGGAAAACGTTGAAGCCGTCGGCGGTATTCCATTCGAAGTGAGCGTCCAGGTCGCGGATAAGGCCGGACGGGATGATCCAGACGACTGCGCAGAAGAGCAGCAGAGCGGCCAGCGTGTAAGGCCAAGTCCGGCGCCCGGCGGCGCGGGAGACGATTACGGCCAGCGATCCGAGCAAGGCTAATACTTCAGTCAGAAGGCCCGTAGCGATGAGAATTTCGCCGGTGCCATTCCACCAATGCACGCGCCAATCCAAGAATCCGGTTTCGTCGAAATGCCAAAAAGGATTGAGATAAAGGAAAGTCAGGCCTCCGGCAAACAATACGGCGCCGGCTTCCAGGCCAGTGACGGCCCAACTCGCACGACGAATGTGGCTGGCGGTGGGATTGAGCACGAATCTGTACCAGACAGAAGAGTATAGACATTGTGCGCAAGATGGGGAATGGGATCCCAGCGAAGCCTGCAAGGAACCCGACTAATTACGCTCCCGCGCCATTGGCGTGCGCGAGTTGTCCGCGCTGGCTTAAGAGCTTGCCCGCAGCTTCCGGTTCAACCGGCTGGGAGAAAAAATATCCTTGCCCCAGGTCGCAATTAACCTGACGCAGGTGATCCCAATGCTTTGCGGATTCAATTCCTTCGGCAATGACTTTTATCTTCATCTTGTGAGCCAACAGAATGATTAGCTCCACCATGTCGCAAGCTCCCCGGTCGGCCAGCATTCCGCTAATCAGGGAGCGGTCGATTTTCAAGGCTTCCACGGGAAAAAGGCGCAATCCGCTTAACGAAGAATTTCCAGTTCCAAAGTCGTCGAGGATAACTCCGACTCCGAGGTGCTTGAGATCGGAGAGGACGGTGACGGTGAGTTTGGGATCGGCGGCGGCCACGGTTTCCGTCATCTCCAGTTGGAGGCGCGAGGGTTCGACTCCGGTCTCGCGGAGGGCGGCCTGCAGTTCGGTGACGAAGCGGGTATCGGCAAACTGCTTGGCCGAGATGTTCACGCTAATGGTTACATCAGCCATGGCGGGATACTCGCGTTTCCAGCTTTGCAGCTGTTTGCAGGCTTCGAGAATGAGCCAGTGGCCGGTGGCATAGAGCAGACCGGAATCCTCGGCGGCAGCGATAAAATCGTACGGCGAAATCAAGCCCTGCTGGGGATGATACCAGCGCAGGAGAGCTTCGAATCCAACGATTTGCCGGGTCGCAAGTTGAACGAAGGGTTGGTAGTAGACACGGAACTGGCGCTCGGCTATGGCTTCCCGGAGTTCGGATTCGAGCTTTAGGCGGTTGACGGCGCGGGTGTGCATGGCCTCATCGAACACCTCGCAGCGGGAGCCTCCGAGAGCTTTGGCGCGGCGCATGGCGACGTCGGCATCCTGTAACAAGTCTTCGGCGCGCGTGTGCGTAGTGGCGCTCACTGCGATTCCTATGCTGGCCGAGGTGCGGACCTCGCGATCTTCCACTCGAAACGGCTCAGCCACAAGCGAAAGGATCCGTTCGGCGACTCGCATCGCGTCGCTGGGATCGGTTACGCCTTCGAGCAGGATGGTGAATTCGTCTCCGCCCATTCTGGAGAGAACCGCATTCTTGGCTGTAATCTGATTTTGTGGCCGTGCCACCGTGTCCTCGTCTCGAAGAACGGCATCGATCCGATGGCCGAGCTCGACCAGCACCTGGTCGCCCACCGCTGGTCCCATGGTGTCATTGAATCTTTTAAAACCATCGAAATCCACGAATAACACGGCATACTGGCACTCGGGGTTACGCTGGGCGCGTTCGAATAACTGTTGCAGGCGGTCGAGGAAAAGGCGGCGGTTGGGCAATCCGGTCAGGCCATCGTGAAAAGAATTGTGCTCGGCTTGCTGTTCGGCCCGTTTCCGATCGGTGACGTCGCGATTTACGATCACAAGTTTGGCGACCTCGCCGTTCTTGTCCCGGATGGTGCCGGCGATCGATTCGAGGACGCGCCAGGTGCCATCTTTGTGGCGGATGCGGTAGTCGAGTTTTTTGCCGATGCCGGTGCTGCGGGCCTCGCGAGCCGCTTCCAGCACTTTGAAACGATCGTCGGCGTGGATCTGATCAAAGGCCGAGGTCTCTCCAAGTTCCGCCGCGGAATACCCCAGGATGCGTTTGTAAGCGGGACTGTTGTAGAGGCGATTGCCCTTCACGTCCACTAACGCGATCATGTCGGCGGCATTTTCGGTCACAATCTGGAATAACTCATCGCGTTTCTTCGACTCGCGGTGGATGCGGTAGACGCGGATTTCCGCATAAATCACAAGGAGAGCGAGGCAGCCGATAGTAATCCATTGCCACTGAGCGATCATTTTGGATTTGGGATGGAGAAAGGCATTCAAGGGGGATATCGGCGAATCGCGGAGAAAAACTTAGTCTGCTGGAGAATTAAAGACATACGTTCGTGTAGGGAGCGTCCCCTCTTTTCTTCTGAGGCAGGCCAGTGGGGACAAACTTCGACCGGACGTTCATAATGTCGGCATGACCATCCGCCGACTCAAGACGTATGCGGGAACGCAGGGATACGTCTACCAGTATTACTTCGTGGGGAAACGAGCCGCTCTTGCCGGGGATTCCGAGGCCCCAGCCACGGAATTTGTTTTCGACGTGACTTCCGACCGGAAGTTAACTTACGCGGTGAGCGTGTTTCTGCCGGAAAAGGCGGTGACGGCGTGGACGACGACGCATGGCCGTCCTTTGACCGAATCCGAGCAGTACGCCGCCGCCAAATTGCGCTTGTTCCGGGCGTTTGACGAGTTGGAAAATATGATGGCGCAGGGGCGGCGACTGGTGATTGATCTGGCCGGGTTGGAGGAAGGACTGTCGAGCTTGGGCGTCGGGTAAAAGCGGTGCGATCCAGATCACATTCACGCGTGATCCTTACCGCTTCCTCAACCTGCCTTCTCTGTGCAGAATATAATGCATGGAAAGGGATGGGGTCCTGGGGTTCGGAATTCGGGTTCGGAATTCGACCGGCGAACAAGCGTTATAGGTTCGCTCTGACTTGCAATAAACTCCACGGACTCCGATACTTACCTAGCTTATGTCATTGCTCTGGCTTCGCTTCGCGCTGGCTTGTTACTTCATCGGGCTGACCTACGCGTTTTTTGCGCTCAGCCGGACCAGCGATCTTTTCAGCCGCATCGCGCTGCACGCCGCCAGCCTGGGCATGGTCTTCCATTTTGTTTCGCTGACCGAGTTATTTCTATCCGGGCACGTGGTCTGGGCGTCGGTGCACAACGGGGAGTCTCTGCTCGCGTTTCTTTCGATGACGTTTTTCATGATCATTTATGCCATTTACCAGACCACTTCGCCCGGAGTGGTCGTGTTCCCGATCGTTTTCTTTCTGACGTTCGTGGCGGCGATTGATGAGCAGCCGGTGCTGCTGACATCGTTTGTGCAGCATAAGGGATGGCTCATCGCGCATATCATTTTGATTTTCACGGGATACGCCGCGCTGGTGCTCAGCTTCGGAGCGAGCCTGCTTTACCTGCTACAGGAGCGGCGACTGAAGGCGAAGAAGCCGAGCAGTCTGATTTCGTTCTTGCCTGCCCTGGAAGTGATCGACCAGATCGGCTACCGCTCCCTGCTGCTCGGTTTTCCGTTCATGACGCTGGGTCTGATTACCGGTTCGATTGTCGCCATGTCGACCTACGGCCACATCGACTTTACCGATCCGAAGATTCTGCTCTCGATTTTAATGTGGGCCGTGTACATGATCATGGTATTCACGCGTTGGAATTCGGGATGGCGCGGACGGCGCGCGGCGGTGCTGGCCACATTCGCGTTCGTGGCCGCCATCGTGGCCTGGGCCGCGAACTACTTCTCCACCATCCATAGGTTTGCCGCTTCATGAGATATCAGCTCATTGGCGTGAATCACAAGAGCGCGCCGCTCGACGTCCGAGAGCGCCTGGCGATCCCCGAGTCGAAGCTGCCCGATTGCTGCCGCGATCTCACCGCGCATCCGGGCATCGAGGAGGGAATGATTATTTCCACGTGCAATCGGGTGGAACTAATTACTCATACCAGCAATGGATCGGCCGACCTGCGCGGCTTTCTGCACGATTACTTTCATCTGACCGCGGACGAACTGGATGCGCATTTGTACGAATTCCGCGAAAAAGACGCGGTGCGGCATATCTTCCGCGTGGCGTCGAGTCTGGATTCAATGGTGGTGGGCGAAGCGCAGATACTCGGGCAGGTGAAAGAAGCTTACGCTACGGCTCGCGCCGTTGGCTCGGTTCGGAGTCAACTCGACCAGCTATTCACCCGTGCTTTTGCTGTTGCCAAGCGCGTGCGCAGCGAAACTGCTGTGGGATCGTCTTCGGTTTCCATCGCTTCGGTTGCGGTGGAATTAGCCAAGAAGATTTTCGGCACACTCCAGAGCAAGAATGTTTTTATCGTCGGCGCGGGCAAGATGAGCGAACTGGCCGCCCGGCATCTGTTGGCTCATGGCTGCGCGTCCATTTTTGTGGCCAACCGTACTTATGACCGGGCTATCGGACTGGCGCAGAAATTCAATGGCCAGGCCATCAAGTTCGACGATCTTTACAATACCTGCGACCGCGCCGATATCGTAATTACTTCGACTGGCGCGCCGCACGCGATTTTTCGCCGCGAGCACGGCGAGCAGTTCCTCGCCCGCCGCAAGAACAAGCCGATGTTCTTCATCGACATCGCCGTTCCGCGCGATGTTTCGCCGGAGATGGCCAAGCTCGACGGCATCTTCGCCTACGACATGGACGACCTGCAACAGGCCGTCAGCAGCCACGTCGCCGACCGCCGTCACGAAGCCGAACTCGCCGAAGCCATAATTACCAGTGAAGTGGAGCGCTTTGAAACCCGACTGCACACGCTCGATGTGGTGCCAACGATCGTTTCGCTGCAGGATCATCTGGAAACGATCCGCCAGGCGGAGATCGATCGCGTGCGCGGACGCATGGGCCCTCTGACGCCGGAACAGGAAATGGCGGTCGAGGCGCTGACTCGTGGCATCATCAACAAAGTTATGCACACGCCGATTACTACGCTGAAGACGGCGGCGCGGGAAGCGGAGGCGACGACGGTGATCGATGTGGTGCGGAGGTTGTTCAACCTGCACGACAAAGAAAAAGGCCCGGCGTCACAGGCGGGGGGAGAAGCATCGGGCAAGAAGGAAGTCGAAACACGCCACTGACCAGTCGCGGAGCGACGGCGGATAATAGCCCCGGACGTGAGTCCGGGGTAGGCGCAAAAACCTGGAACCAGTCCCGTAGGGACGACAGAGACCGGATAAACAGTGAATGTGAAGGATGCAGCTGCGGACATTACCGACTCACTCGGCGTTAGAACCTGCTTAACCCGCGATTATTTCTTGTTGAACCGTTCGTCGGATGCTACTTTCAAATTGGTTCTCAAGCGCGGTCCAGTTTCAGTTTTTCAAGGCGGCCCCACCAGCCGCCTTTCGCTTTTGCCCGATATCCTGCCTGGGGTCGCGCACCATGGCTAAACTCCGCATCGGCTCCCGCGGTTCGCAGCTTGCCCTCTGGCAGGCCAACCACATCTCGGCACTCCTCCGCGCGCGCGGGCACGAAGTGGAAATCGAAATCATCCACACCACCGGCGACAAAATCACTGACGTTGCCCTCGCCATGGTCGGCACCAAGGGCATGTTTACGAAAGAGATTGAAGAAGCGCTCGCCGCCGGACGTGTCGATCTTGCGGTGCATTCGCTGAAAGACTTGCCCACAGAACTTCCGCCGGGATTCGAAATCGCAGCCATCACGGAGCGGCAAGATCCGCGCGACGCCTTCTGCTCTCGCCATTATTCGAAAGTTGAAGATCTGCCGCAGCGCGCTCGCGTGGGTACGTCGAGCTTGCGCCGCCAGGCGCAACTCAAAGCCATCCGTCCCGACCTCGACATTGACCCGTTGCGCGGCAACGTCGATACGCGCCTGCGCAAGCTCGAGCAAGGCGAATACGACGCCATCATCCTGGCTGCATCCGGGCTAAAGCGCCTGAGCAAAACCGAATTGATCAAGCAGATCATTCCCGCCGAAATCATGTGCCCCGCCGCAGGGCAAGGCGCACTCGGCATCGAAATCCGTGAAGGCGATGCCGCCACTCGCCAGCATCTTGAATTCTTGAACGACGCCGCCGCCCGCGCCGCCACCACCTGCGAGCGCGCGCTGCTCAACCGGCTTGGCGGAGGCTGCCAAGTCCCCATCGGTGCTTTCGCAGAAGTTCGTAAAGACGACCGGAATGGCAAGCTGCATCTTGAGGCCATCGTCGCCGATCCCGACGGCTCGAAGCTGCTGCGCGAGTCGCGCGATGGAGATCTCAACGATCCCGAAAAACTCGGCAGTGCCGTTGGCGATACCCTGCTCAATCGCGGCGGCGACGAAATTCTCGATGCGGTCTATGGCCGGGGACTGGCTGTCCCGCCACAGCCATAGCCGATAAGATAGCCTCATGAAGAGCCGCAGCGTTCTCCTGCAACTTCTCGGCGGCACGAAAAGCTCCCACGCTCTGCGCCGCTGGATTAACTTCTGGCCGCCGTTTCTGGGCGCGGGCATTCGCGTCAGGCGGATCGCTCCCGACATGAAAGCGGCCGACGTGGAGATGAAGCTGCGTTGGTGGAATGCCAATTACGTCGGCACACACTTTGGCGGATCGCTGTTTGCCATGACTGACGCCTTCTATATGCTGATGCTAATGGCGAATCTGGGCCGCGACTACATCGTCTGGGACAAGGCTGCGGCCATCCGCTACCGGAAGCCGGGGAAGGGCACGGTGCGCGCGGAGTTTCGTTTGTCCGATAGCCAAATCGACGACATTCGCGAGAAACTAAAGACGCTGCCGAAATACGAGCCGGTGTTTATGGTGGAAATGAAGGATAAAGCAGGAGTGGTGATTGCCGAGGTCGAGAGAGTTTTGCATGTGCGAAAGAAGTAATCGCGGCGCACGATGACGCTGGGCCCCTCGGTCTGCAGGATCACAGGAGATTCGAAAGCATGTATATCCCCGAATTTAACCGGGTTCGCGACCATGCGGACACAGTTTCTTTCCTCCGCGCGAATCCATTCGCGATTCTGATTTCCGCCTCGGACAGCGGCCCGTTCGCCACTCACATTCCCATCCTTGCCCGGGAAGTGGACAATCGGATGGTGCTGCACGGGCACATGGCCAGGGCGAATCCGCACTGGGGTCTTCTGCAAAATGAGCAGGAATCGCTGGCCATCTTTCACGGGCCGCACGCGTATATTTCCCCCAGGCTGTACGAGAGCAGGGAGAGCGTTCCCACCTGGAACTACGCTGCCGTGCATGTGTACGGCCGCGCGCGCGTGGTTGAGGACCCCGAACGCCTGCTGGAAGAGGTACGCGACCTCATCCACGCCTTCGACCCCGCCTACTTCGAGCAATGGAGCAGCCTCAGTGACAAGTTTCGCTATGGGATGTTGAAACACATCGTCGGCTTCGAGATCGTTGCCACCAGGATCGAAGCGAAGTTCAAGATCAGTCAAAATCGCAGCACGGCCGACCAGGCCGCTGTGATCGCGTCTTTGGGGCAGAACCCAGATTCAGCCGCAGTCGAAATCGCTAAACTGATGGAGAAGCAAGGCCTCGGGGTCTGACGAAGAGAATGAATCGGCACAAGCAATCCGCAAAACGGCCGCGGCTTCCACTCACCGGCGTGCGTGTTCTGGTAGGACGCGCTCGGCATCAGGCGGGCGCGCTTTCGGGCGAATTGCGCACGCGGGGCGCGACGGTGATCGAAATTCCGTTCATCGAAATCCGCAAGCCGCGCAGCTTCAAGCCGTTGGATTCGGCGCTGCGGAATCTTGACGGATACGACTGGCTCATCCTCACGAGCGTGAACGGAGTCGATGCCATGTGGGAACGGCTCGCCAAGCTGCGCCTGACGAATAAAAATCTCAAGCACTTGCACGTAGCGGCCATTGGTCCCGCAACCAAGAAGGCAATCGAGCAGCGCGGCGTGAAAGTTGATGTGGTTCCCAAAGAGTATGTCGCGGAATCGGTCGTGCGCATCCTGCGGCGGCGGGTGAAAGAGAAGCGCGTGTTGTTGGTCCGGGCCAAGGTTGCCCGGGACGTGATTCCGCGCGAGTTGCGCCGGGCCGGAGTGCAGGTGCAGGTGGTGGAAGCTTATGAAACTGTGGTGCCGCAATCTTCGCGTACGCGCCTGCAGAGGGCGCTGAAGAATCCGCGGCGGCGTCCGCATGTGGTTACGTTCACCAGTTCTTCCACCGTACGCAACTTTGTGGCGTTGCTGGGAAAAGACTACTCGAACCTTGAGGGGATGAGTCTGGCTTCCATTGGGCCAGTAACGTCCTCGATTCTCCAGGAATTGGGCCTGCATGTGGATATTGCCGCCAAGCAGTTCACCATCCCGGGTCTGATCGAAGCTATTGTTCAGGCGATGCCCGAGAAGGCACTCGCGATCCGGCGATAGTCCCGCCCGCCTTTGACACTGCGACCGCTTTATCTGATAAATTCCCCGGCATGAAAGCGAAGACGATTTACCTCGCGCTATGTTTTGTTGGGCATTGCTTCCGTACTGGCAGTTCGTTCCGTGGGTCATGCAACACGGGATGAATCTTTCACTGTTCGTCCGTGAGTTGTTCGTGAATAGGATCGGCGGGTTCTTTGGGATGGATGTATTGGTCTCCGCTGTGGTTCTGGTTGTGTTTATGCGCTTCGAGAGCTCACGGCTAAACATTCGCCGGCGCTGGCTTCCCGTGCTGGCTGTGCTTGCAGTTGGGGTATCGCTGGGCTTGCCCATGTTTCTCTACATGCGGGAATTAAGAATGGAACAGCTACATTCTGTGGAGGACACCGCGGCATCCACCTAGCTATACAGCTCTTCGCAATCTTTGCAGTCGTTATTGGCGCTCTGCGCGGTTTAGAAGTGACATACTCGACACAACCATGCTGTTTTGATGGCCGTTAGAATCCAATTTGCCTCGGAGTCTGAACATGCAAACAACAGTTACAGCCGGCGATTTCAGCGGTGACCTTTCCAAGTTCCTGCAAGGGTACAAATACCAGCCGAAACTGACGAGGAAGCTGGATGATCTCGAAGGTGTGAACTTTACGCCTGATCTGCTCAACGAGATCGTGCTGTGGAAGGTGAATCGGTACGTGTCGCTGGACGGCGATCAGCTTCATCGCATTGACGAATTGGCAACTCTGAAGCCGGGGGAGCAGGGAAGAGCACGGTTAATCCTCGAAGAACTTCTCAACGCTCACGGCGTCGATCTTCCGATGGCGTCAACGTTTCTCCGATTTCGCAACCCGTCAGTGTTCCAGATCATCGACCGTCATGCGTACCGGGCGATCTATGGCCGGGATTACAAAGAGTACGCCAAGAAGCCGTCGAGGAAGATCGAGGTCTACTTCGCCTACATTGACGATCTCCGTCGTCTGTGCGATGCGAAACGTCTTTGCTTCGAGACGGTAGACCGGGTACTTTACGAATTCGATAAAAAGCGCAACGGCAGTCTGTCGAAGGACAAAACTGGAGGTTGATCTGAGGGTCGTTCCACAGTCTCGTGGCTACGGCGGGCACTTGGTTGACCGCAAAGGACGCCAAGGTTTCGACGAAGGTCGCAAAGCAAATCAAAGGCAAAACAAGGAAACTATTCCGTCAGTGAGCAACTACAATCCGCCGGAGGGACGTGCGCTTGCAAAAAATCCGCGACGCGCCTGTAGGCGTCGATCTGATTTTCGACACGGGCGAAGCCATGGCCTTCATTTTCATAAATCTTGTAATCGACCGTACCGCCGCGCTTCTTAATGGCATCGACTACCTGCTGCGTTTCTGATTTGGGGCAGCGCGGATCGTGGCCTCCGGCGAGCAAGAGCAACGGGGCTTTGATCTGATCGATGAAGTTGATGGGTGAGCGGTCTTCGTAGAGCGCTTTGTTCTTCACCACATCCCCCATGGTCGCGAGATCGGACTGCTGCAGCACCGGGTCTTCGTTCTCGATTTCCGTGAACCAGTTCACGAACGGCACGATGGGCACGCCCGCGGCCCAGACCTCGGGAGCTTTCGTTACCGACATCATGCTGAGATAGCCGCCGTAGCTTCCCCCCATGACGGCGATCTTTTTTGGATCGAGATGCCCTGTCTGCTTGATCCAGTCGACTCCGGCCAGCACATCCTGCAAATCGCCGCCGCCCATGTCGAACAGGTTTGCCTGCTGAAATTCTTTTCCGTAGCCGGTCGAGCCGCGATAATTGGGCGCGAGCACCATGTATCCCTGATTGGCGGCGTACTGTATGAAGCGGTTGAAGGAGTTCATGGTTTGCGAAGTTGGCCCGCCGTGGATGTAAACGATGGCGGCATTCTGTCCGTTGCGCGCCATGTTGAAGGGAACGTAGAGCAATGCGGAGATGGTCCACTTGCCGTCGCGGCTGGGATAGTGCACCAGGTAAGGCTCGACCATATCTTCCGAGTTAACCCCGGCGACGAGCGAGTGCGTCACCTGATGCGACTTACCGGCTACCATTGAGTACACCCACAGATCGCCGGGAGCGGTGGGGCCGTTGTGGTAGTAGAGCAGGCGCGAGCCGTCCTTAGTAAATGCGGACTGGCCGCCGGCAGGCTCGTTCACGCCTTTCGGGATGGGCAGAACGGTGGATTTGCCCGTCGCGAGATCGTGCAGGTAAATGTCTTCGTTGCCGTCGACATTGGCGCTGAAGGTGATGTGCTTGCCATCGGGCGAGAATTCGCCGCCGCGGATTTCCCATTTGTCGTGCGTGAGCCATTTGATTTGTTTTGTTGAAACGCCCAAGAGGCCGATGTTTTCGTAGTCGTTGGCCGCGTTCGAAGTAAGCAGAACATGTTTACTGTCGAGCGAAATGTCGTTGTTGGAGTAGCGCCGTTCGCCTTCATGCGGCGTGAGCAGCGTGCTCTTTCCCGTCGCCACATCGGCGATGAAGATGTTTGAGTCCGTGCCCTTGGCCTGCTCCTGCGTGTAAACGATGTACTTGCCGTCTTTCGACCAGATGGGATTCGAGTTTCCCCTGTCCTGCGGCGTGCCGGTGGTAAGGTGCTTCACCTCGCGCATCAGCGTGTCGTAGATGTCGATTTCGTGTGCCGCAGAAGTTTTCGGTTTAACTAGATAAGCCAGGTAGCGGCCGTCGGGCGACCACGTTGGATCCGATTCGGCGATCTCGCCCGTACTGGTGAGGTTGACGACTTTGCCGGTCTTGGGCGAGACCAGAAAAATATCCCACAGCTCGTCGCCGTCGTAATCGGATTGATAAGCAATCCACTTGCCGTCGGGCGACCACGCCGGTGAAGACTGGCGCTGGTCGCTGACGGTGAGTTGCACCGGCCATCCACCTTCGGCGGGAACGAGCCAAAGGTTGTTGCGTCCGCTCATGTTCGAGACGAAAGCGATGCTCTTGCCATCCGGCGACCATGTGGGCCGGCCTACTTGACGCGTCATGTAGAGCTTTTCGATGGTCAGGCTCCTGGGTTCGACTTGCGCGTTGGGCTTGGAGGCGATCTGTTTGGGATCGGTGATGGCTTGCGGGACGGGTAGAGTCTGGGCAGCCGGGTTTTCGGCGACGACTATGCTCATGAGTATGACGATAGCAAACGACGGAAGAAAACGCATGAGATGGAGGCCTCGGAAGAGGAGAGTTTATCAGAGAAGTACGGCGTTCGCGACGCTGACAGAATTATGGAGCTAAAACAAACAGACCCTCGGGGATACCGCGAATCTCAATCGCACTGTAAAATAACTGAAGCGTATAAATAGCCTGACGCCGACAGCTGAAAGCGTCTCCCGGAAAAGAGTCCACCCATGTCGCAAAACAACGGTAGCTCCACCAGTCTCCGCCTGAAAACCGGCCTCGCCGAAATGTTAAAAGGTGGCGTAGTCATGGACGTCACCAACGCCGAGCAGGCCGCCATCGCCGAAAAAGCCGGAGCCGTTGCCGTCATGGCCCTCGAGCGCGTGCCCGCGCAAATCCGCGCCGAAGGCGGTGTCGCCCGCATGGCCTCGCCTAAAAAAATCCGCGAGATCATGGCGACTGTGTCAATTCCAGTCATGGCCAAGTGCCGCATCGGACATTTCGCCGAAGCGCAAATTCTCCAGGAACTCGGCGTTGACTACATCGACGAATCCGAAGTCCTCACTCCCGCCGACGAAGCTCACCACGTCGATAAGCACGCCTTCGCCGTCCCCTTCGTCTGCGGCGCGCGCAATCTTGGCGAAGCTCTGCGCCGCATCGCCGAAGGCGCAGCCATGATCCGCACCAAAGGCGAGGCCGGCACCGGCGACGTAGTCCACGCCGTCAAGCACATCCGCCAAATCGTGCAGGAGATGCGCATCCTCACCGTCCTCGGCGAAGAAGAACTCTACGCTAAAGCCAAAGAACACGGCGCGCCCTACGAATTGATCAAGCTGGTCGCGAAAACAGGAAAGCTCCCCGTCCCCAATTTCAGCGCCGGAGGCATCGCCACCCCCGCCGACGCCAGCCTGGTCATGCAGCTCGGCGCCGAAGCCGTCTTCGTCGGCAGCGGCATCTTCATGAAAGACAGCACCACCTTCGCCGACCCCGCCGAAGCCGAAAAGCGCGCCCGCGCCATCGTCAAAGCCGCCACCCACTTCAACGACCCCAAAGTATTACTTGAAGTCAGCGAAGATCTGGCGGGAGCGATGAAGGGGCTAGCTGTCTCGGGGTTGGATGAGGCGCAGATGCTGCAGACCAGAGGTTGGTAAATCATGTGGGGCGCATACTCTTGTCGGCCGCATCAATTCTGCGGAGGTTATCGACTCCGACGATCTTGTTCGGATTTCGTAACACTCGGACTTTCCCCTTGACAATTCGACGGCCCCACATTAACTTCGCCCAGATGTCCTTAGCCAGTAAACGCTACGAATGCGATTTTATTGGTATTAGGCTTTTCCCCGGGCGCTCGCTAATTTCAAGAACAGCCAGTGAGTTGAGATGGTCAGGAACTTTAGTTCCGTTACTCGTGAGGAAACTCTTCCGGGTTCGCGTCGCCGTCCCCTTGTTCCCTGGTTCTTTCTTCGCGAGTGGGAACGATGGGCGCAGGGCGGCGGGGATGAGTGCCTGTTTTGCCTGACGGGGGCGGCGAGTCCAAGTGCTTTACCAAGACCTGGCGCATCCCCTTGGGGGCATCGTTGGCTTGATTTTGCTTATCTGCCATTTCTGTCTCAACCTTCCTTTTATAGTAACTCCGATCACAACCACAGGTCCATCGCACTTCGTTTTCCCAATTTCAAATCATCGGGAGCATTCTTATGAAGGACCGTCCGGCAAGCCCCCGCTCAGGTCGCTCAAGCGCTGCGAATGCCCGCGCCACGATGCGCTTTGTGAATGTGCGACATCTGGATGCCCCACCGCAGCTTAAAAAACCGAAACGCATCCACCCGCGCCACGTGCTGCCTTTTGTCCCAGAGGGCCAGGAGCGTGACACGCATAGTCTCAGCCCACGGGCAATGATTCAAGGTCCTCAAGACGCCAGCCAGAGCGTCCAGATTGTGCTCAACACCCCGCTGACTCAGCCCGCGCAGGCTAAAACCTCCAGTAACGTGAACGAGCCCAGTGTCTCAATAAACGGCGATGTGGTTTTCTACACCGGCAACTGGTATGCAGCCATGTCAGTCGATGGCGGCAAGACATTCGGATTTATCGATCCCAATACGATGGCGCAGCCTGGGGACCCGGCCGGGGTTGTTTTCTGCTGCGATCAGATCGTCAACTACATACCATCCCTCGATACATTCGTGTGGCTGATGCAATACGGTCCCCAGACCGGCGACAACATTCAAAGGCTCGCCTTCGCCAAGACCAATGACGTGAAAGACGGCAAGTGGAGCATCTTCGACATCACCACTCAGATGCTGGGAGTGCCTGGCTACTTTATGGATTTTCCCGACCTCGCGGTTGGGGCTAGTTTTCTTTACATGACGACGAACTGCTTCTCCCCGGATGGCAGCACGGTGGGCTCCGCAGTGGTAAGGATTCCGTTCAGCAGTATCGCGGCCGGCAGCCCCACCGTCGATAAGTTCGTGTCCATGGATCTTTTCGCCTTTCGTGTGGCACAAAACTGCCACACGACGGCTTACTTTGCCTCGCATCGCGATACCAGCACTCTGGCGGTATTCTCCTGGCCGGAAAACGATCCGGCTCCGACCTCCAAAGACGTGCCCGTGGCCCGCTGGATCGGAACCAATGGGTATATTTCGCGCACTCCCGATGGCCGCCGTTGGTTGGATCGCGCAGATCCGCGCATTACCGGTGCCACTCTTGCTGGCACGGAGTTGTGGTTCGCATGGGGAGTCGACGCCGGTTCCAATCACCGCCCACAGCCGTTCGTGCAGATGGCTCGAATTAACAGCTCCGATATGGGCCTGATCGAAGACGTAAATCTTTTCGACACCGATTCCGCGATCTGCTATGCCGGCTTGGCGACGAATGCGAATAACACGATCGGCGTTTCTTACATGATCGGCGGCGCGGTTTTTCCATCGCACGTGGTCGGGTTTATGAGCGGAGACCGCGTGAGCGTTGTTGCCGGAAAGGGCGATCGCGGCCCCCTGGCCGATCCACACGGACACTTTGACTGGGGCGACTTTCTGACTGCCAGGCCTGTGTTTCCCGATTGCAAACTTTTTGCCGCGACCGGTTACTCCTTGTTGGGCAATCAGGATGGCGGAGACCTCGATGCGATGCCGCGCCTTGTTCTATTTGGCCACGCCTCCGACGTAGCCAGCCCCGGCGCTCCGGCGAGTACCGCTGACGTTGAGAGTAGGAGCAGAGGCGGACATCGCGGAGGCCATCCCGGAACTCATCCCGGTTCTGGCGGCAAAGGGAAAGGCAGCGCTGGCGGCAAGGGTAAGGGCGGCAGTTCGACAGGCGGAGGGAGTAACGCCGGCGGCTCGACTCCCAGTGGGGATGGCGGCGACGAGGGAGGTAATGGCGGCGCTCCCATTACCGACGTTAATTCGCTTAGCACTGTCTCGACCGCCGTTTCTACGCAGATCAAAACCGCTTGCGGTGTGCATCTGGGGGTACAGGCTATGGAGCAACCCGCTGCTGCTGCTCCAGAAATGGTCACGAAGCCGGGCTCAGAACGCTGGCCGGTAAAAACCGGGCAAGACCCGGACGTTGGCGCGGTGGGAAAGAACATTATTAATGGGCAGAACTTGGGCGCCGGTATCGTACCCGCCACAGTCGAGGAGTTGATCAGCATGCCTCGTCCGGCGGGATTGCAAGTGATGACAGCCGATCCGCCGGCATTCCAAAGCAAGCGCGCAGCGCCCGTTGAGACGACCATCTGGCAAGTCGAAGGCAACATCACCGTTCTTAATCAGGAAGCCGACGGCGACTATCATCTGGTATTCATGGGTGCCAGCGGCGCTACTTTAGTGGCTGAGGTTCCCACGCCAACCGCGACTTTTATCGGCGATTCTCCCTGGATGCAAAACATTCAGGTCGCACGCCAGGCGGTAGACGACAAACTGGTTCACACCCTATCTCCGAGGGACTTCGTTTTGCCGCCGGGAGGCAGGAAGCTAGTACCACGAAACTCTCTTTCTGGGGATTTTCCATTTCCTGCGGTGGCTTCTTTCGCGATGCCAGAATCCTTCGGAACTCTTGCCGAAGGGGAAGAGGCGCAAATGCCGGCCTTTCAGACTGCAGTAAAACCCACGGCTGCGCGAATCACCGGAGTTGGGTTTTTCGATCGTGCGCACGGCGCAACTGGCGCAGCCCCCAACGTTTTTGAGCTGCATCCGGTTTTGAAGATTGAATGGCTATGAACTGTCGAATTGCGCACAAGAGGTCAGCGCAGGAAAAGGATTCGCGGTGGAGATTTTTCTGGATTTCGGTCTCTTCGAACTTTTGACGGCGGTCGGACTGGCGGCACTGTCGCAAGCGATCTACTCGAGGAAAGTTGCGGGGATTTTTTTCCTCGTCGTGAGCGCCGTGGCGCCGGTTTTCAGTTTGTTGCTTTCGTCGGCTGGATTGCAGCGTTGGATTGCGGTTCTCACTCTGGCCACTACCCTCGTCAATGTGGCAGTGATAGCCGCAGTGTTGCAGAGCGGACATGTTCCCCGGCTGAAAATCGGGAAAATGGGGAAACATTCGAGCTGTGATGCAGAGCAACGATCAGCGATTGATCAACCCTCGAGCGAGCCTCCTTTGTCGAATCTTTAGTTTCCCACATGCCTAAGCGTGATGGCTGATGAGATAACCATGCCGGCTCCTAACGGGCGGGTAGACTTGGAAGCGCTCAAGCGACCAAGGCTCGGAGGAAAGGAGCCGAGCGACAATGATAAGAGGGATGATTTGCACACGCGCTACGCCATCTGAGGCCCTCGTTTCCTATCCCGGCAGTTTCTTCGCCAGCGCAGCGATTCTCTCGGCAACTGTTCTGATTGAATACGTATTAACGGGATTGGGGTATTCGGCCTCCAACTTCGTGTCTGAAAGCTCTCTCTTCCTCAGTTCATCATGCATCTCTGTGACGCGAGACTGGAACACGTCAAGGTACGAGCGCAACGTTTCCTCGTCGTAATTCTTTGTATCGGTAGGTTTGCCCCCGTAAGGGCCCTCTCCGAAGCCTCCCTGTCCGTATCCAGGGGGGATTTCACGGCCGATGAGGAATTCCAATATTCATTCGACAAGTCGATAGCTTGCCTCTTTAGATTGTCAGCCGGAAGGACGCGGGATTCTTCTGTCGCTCTAGCGTTATTCTGCAAGGCGAGAATGTCCTGATCGAGCTTCACAAATCTGGCGAAAATAGCTTCCATATCTCGTCTGTGCTCTTCGTAGGTTATCCGTCGGTCGATTTTGACCATCCAGATTTCTCCCGCGGCGAGGCCGAAGCAAAGGATGATCGCCCTCAGATTCACTCCCTTTCGCTCAAGGAATTTCGCCGGCAGTAGCGTGATCACGAACGCCTCGACCCCCAGCACCGTGACGCATATACCGGGAGCTAGAGGCCAATGCAACCATTCGATCAGGCTATGCACGGATCACTAATCTCCCTTACATGAATTCTGAGCCGGGTACCCCAGGTCCCAAGTCTAATCCCATGTCTCGCAAGAACAGCGAGACCCTTCGACAAGCTCAGGGCAGGCTATGGGGCATCCCATTTCAATTAGCTTTGAAGCATCTCACGCCGCTGGCGGCCGAATGGTCATCACCAAAATGTCAGTATCGCTAATTCGGACCATTCTGTGGAGGGCTGTTTTGAGGAGAGAACACAGAGATAATCTCCTCAAGTACTTGACACTGCCGAGCCATTTCTGCGTCTGCGGCGCGGCTGAGGCCGGCGCCATTTCAAATCATCACTCCTTCAATTCATCAAAATCTTGTCAAGAGCCTGGAGGCTGGGTTTTGGGATCAAGTTGTTGATTCGCAGGGGGAAATAAATGCGGCTAATATGTCCCAATTAGGCTATGCAATATGATATAATAGTTTTATAGAGTTGAAACAACTGCGCGGCCTTAGGGTTTGCGCTTTTCTTTTGGTAAAGGAGATATGGCGCGGATGGTGTCTAGGACACCCATGCCGCGCTTTTTTTATGCCTGGGAAACCGGATTCGGAGAGAAAACAGGAGATTCTTGGGAGCCAGAAGCTGGATGCGCCCCCGCGCAAGAGGCTGGGGGAGGCGGTGGAGGCTGCGTTCCTGGCGAAGGCCACGATGCTGGGTTTTCCCGTGCTGAAGCCTTGGGGAGACAGCCGTCCTTATGATTTTGCGGTGGAGAGTGGGCGGCGTTTGTGGAAAGTGCAGGTGAAATGCGCGACCGCCATCGAGGTACGCGGTGCGAAGCGAGGGCCGCAGGCAGCGGCGAGCTTTACACTCTGGAGGATATCGATTTTCTGGCGGCGTACGTGATCCGAGAGAATTTGTGGTATGTGGTTCCGGCGGACGCGTTTATTCCGCGGGTGACGGTGCACTTTAACTATGGGCCGCTGAGCCAGGGCATGTTTGAAATCTATCGGGAGACTTGGTGCCTGCTGGCGTGCGCGGGGAAGGCGCGGGGCAGAGGAGATATTCCCAAGCGCTGCCGGTGCGAGGAGATGCCAGTGCGATGTGTGGTGTGTCCGAAGAGGTGAAGAGGGAATCCGAGTGCCCGGGGTTTAGGCGCTCACAGCCGGCTCGCCCGCAAGATAGTAATCCATCGGGCTGACGGCAGGTGGCAGGTGTCCGAGCATGCGAATCATGCCGACGACCTGGCCGCGATGCATGGTGGAATGTTCGAGCATGTGCCGCAGGATTTTCCAGCGGGGGAAGCGCCGCTCGATTCCGCCGGGAAGTTGTAAATTCAGCTCAACCTGCAGCCTGCTCTCTGACTGGCCTTCGAGCCAGCGCCCGAAGCCGTTCCAGAGCTCAGGCCAGTTCTGCGTGAGCGCGTCCAGAGAATATTCCGGCGCCGGACCCTGTGGCAGCCGCCAGGTTCCCAGGTCTGCGGTGGTGCTCAAGCAGTCTAGCCAGACTCTCTCGCCATCGTAGATATGGCTGAGAGTGGAGAGAATGTTGGCATGCGAGATGCAGAAGTCGCGTTCCATCTCTTCAGCCGTGAGAAGGGCGCAGCCCTCGAGTAAATTCCGATTGGCCCACGCGGAGCGGCGGACATCGGCCAGGAGCAGTTGCTGCACAAGGGACACGGGAAAAGTATATACGGGAAGAAGGGGCCAGCTGGTGCAGGGACTATATAGTCTGCGCTATAGTCTGCGCTGGACAGCCAAGCCCAATCCCGTCAACTGAGGATGGCTGTCGTGGTGGGCAATCTCCCTTTGAGCACGGAACATGATCACCGTAACCCGAACCCGACCATCAGGGCGGCGACCGTGATCAGATCGCTTAGTGCTACCCGCATTTAAGTCCCCGCAGGTTTGCGAATAACTTCTGGGCAGGATTCGCACGCGGAACGCCCGTGCTGCGCAAACCAGCGGCACGTGCTACGGATACCGCATTTGGGCAGCGGATCTGCTCCGTCGCCGCCTCCGAAATGGTCGACCACGCGGTCGATCAGTCCGCATCGCGTGCCGGCCCACTGCTCGCAGCGGTGCTCCATGCAGGGACCCGCAAAGCGGAGCCGGTTCTCCGGCGGGACGCCGCTGTTCTCGAACGCATCCAGCATTTCCCGCGTTACCGGAGGGTTGGGAGTGATGTAGACAATTTGGCCGGGCGTGACCACCACTCCCAGCAAGACCGAACCGGGCTCTGGAGGCGCACTGGGGCAGGTGAATTCGGTTTTGTCGGTTTGGGTGCGCATCGCGGTGACCGGCTGCCGCTAGGTTTTGGTTGCCGGTGGACGGCCGTCCAACTCCGGCGGGACCATCCTCCCGCCGTGGATGTTGACCAGACTCCACATCGGTGTGCTCAGGGCTTTCGGTGAGCTGCCCACAACCGCGCGGGTTACCACCAGGGCAATTTCTCCCGCGATGCTGTTCTTTTGTTCGTCGGTAAGATTCACTCCGGACAGAGTGAACTCGAACTTATGATCGGCCATAAAACCTCCTACCGCGGCCACTCTCAAAAACGACCCTGACAGTATGCGTGATGCCAGAAAATGTCAAGGAGAAATTGTTTCTGCGGGGTGGGCCCACTTATGCGGCCGCCGACAGAAATCAAAGGTGGCATTGCTAACAAAGAAGCATAGCGTGCGTCTCTTCCGGAGTAACATCCTTACTCCGAAGATAAGGATCCCCCGATGAAGCATGCCATCGCGCTCGTAGGTTCGGTTCTGGTTCTCCTGCTTTCGCTCCCGTGCTGCGCACAAAATCAGCAGCAGCCTGCGACGCTGCGTAGCTTGCTGCTGCATGAGTTGCACACTACTCACGATCAGGCCGACTGGTTTGTCCCAATCAGTGTGGCGGTGGATGGACTCACCGCGGAACAAGCCAGCTGGCAGCCGCCGGCGGGAGGCCACTCGGCCGGCCAGCTGACTTATCATCTGCTGTTTTGGAATCGCCGCAACCTGGTCAAGTTCCGGGGCGGGACGCTGGAAACATTCACCGCGGACAATGAAGAGACCTTCGTGAAATTTGACAGCAAACAGTGGAGTGATACGGTCAAGCAGCTCGACCAGGTAATGACGGATTTGGAGAAGCTGGTCGAGACGGCGGACGAGAAAAAGCTGGCACAGTGGGCGCCAACTATTGCGAATATCTGCACCCATAATGCGTACCATGTCGGGCAGATCGTCTATGTGCGCAAATTGCAAGGCTCGTGGAATCCGGAGAAGGGTGTGAAGTAGACTGCGGGACGGTCACGCGGGTTCCCCTGCCTCCTAAGTCAGATCTAAAGGAGAAATCCAACATGGCTCGGTCTTCGCTCGCACTCGTTGCGGTCGCTTTGCTCATCGTTGGAACCAGCCTCTACGCGCAATCCCAACCGCAACATCAATCGCCGCTTCCCGGCCGCTCCCGGGCCGATGAGACGCTGGATCGTTGGAACGCCATTGGGAACAAGCTCATCGCAATGGCTCAGGACTTTCCCGAGGACAAATACGATTACAAGCTCCAGAAAGACGAACGCACGTTTGCGCAGAATCTGCTGCACGCCGCCGCGCTCGACTTCGTCGTCCTGCGCGCGGTTGCCGGATCCGACCTCGGCCCCGACTTCGGTAAGGGTGACAACCCGTCCCGCGACGATTTCAAGGCGAAAGCCGACGTGGTGAAGTTCGTTCAGGCAGCAGTCGCGGACGGCGCGGACGTGATCAAACAACAAGGCGACGCTGGTCTGGACAAAACCACCAAGCTGGGCAGCAAACTGCACCACAATTCCGATCTATGGATTCTCGCCATAGAGCACAGTGGCGAACACTACGGACAGCTTGTGGTCTACTATCGCGCCAACAATATGGTCCCACCGGATTCACGGAGGCAATAGTCCTCGGAAGGCCTCGCCACGCCTCCACTTGGCCACATTCGCCGTCGCCCACGCTTTCGATCATTACGGACAGATGGTGGAGTATCTGGGCATGAACGGAATCGTGCCCCCAACCAGCCGGGCGAAGTCGGACTGACCGCCCGGTAATGTCGAATGACTTGAGTTTCGGCGCATCGCAAGAATCGAGTGGCGCGACACCGTGGCGCGAGTCTGTTGACACTTCACGGTGTCTGTGACAGAATCCCCGCCAATCGGTCGGGCTGACTGCAAGTTCCAGCCCAACTCGCACTGGAAGAGAGGGAATTCGCTTGACGTCAATTGCCGAGGGAAAAGCCTGCCTTACGCTTACACCCATAATCGAAGCAACCAGCGAAGTCATTCTCTCCTCACTCCTGCTTTTTGCTAGTCTCGCAGTTCTTGCTCCCCTTGCAAGCGCCCAGCATTGCGGCTGCAGGCCGGCGACCCTAACCTTCGATTCGATATACAGCTCCGGTCCGAATCAGTGTACCTACAACCCAAGTGCCGATCTGGTGAAGTTCAGCCACGACAACGTTGGAGGGGACGCACCAAACCGTAATTGTGATGCCGCTGGCTCCGTTGCGCGTCCTTTTAACGGCGGTGCCGCGAATCGTGCCAAGGAGGAAACCGCCAACTGCGGACCGATATCGGTGACAATGCTGGAAAACTGCCCAGGTGAGAATGCGACGATCCAGCTGTCCCATGAAAGAGTAAAGGCTTACAAACCACCTGACTTCAACCGCGGCATCTACTTCAAGAATAAATTCGAATTCTCCCAGGATGTGGGATGGCTTCCCATCAATATCCCTTTTCCTTTCGACTTTATGCTAAGCGATCAATATGAGTTATATCCTCTTAAGTACACGCTAGTGCCCATCATTGGTTCTCTGCGCTGGCAGATAGGCGACATAAAGGGTCCTTTGATTCTGCGCGGCAATTGGGATCTTGAGTTCAGCGGAGCGGTGGTTGCGATTCCGAGAGGAGCTGAGACCCGGTACTTCGCTTACATGATGGGCATGCGGCGCAATTTCGTTCCGCGTAACTGGAGGGTTACCCCCTACTTCGATTGGCGCGTCGGCCTCGGTGACATCAACGCGAAAGGCCCCCTAGGCGTGCCCTACGCGCAAGGTCAGAACTTCACCTTTACTCTGAACCTGGGCAGTGGAGTGCGCTATAACTTCAATTCCCGCTATGCAATTACGGCCGGCCTGAATTGGATGCATATATCGAACGCCAATTTATCCGAACACAAGTATGATCCTACCCAGCCCAACCCCTGGGGCTTTATAAACTATGGCATTAATGTTTACGGGCCGATGGTTGGGATCGATGTCCAGTTGCGCGGGCATCGTCAACACTCTGAGTAGGAACATCCGGATTCCGGTGCAGGCGCTGCTTTCCAAAGTGGTGATAACCCTTGACAGCGCCTTCCTCTTGCGATTAGGATCGCTCGGTTGCTCCGGCAACGCGGTATTCTTGGGCCCCCACGGCATCATTGATTAGGTCTCGTACTTACTTCCTCTGGGACAACTGAACACGAGTTAAGCAGAATGCGATGGCCCTCTGCGCCATCCCGTCTGGCTCAGTAATTCCAACCTGGATGTCATCCCCCGCGGATGAAATGGAGGTGCATATGTTCAACTTACATGCTGTGGCGACCCGGCATCACGGCCGCATTACCGTGACGCTCGGCGCTGAACTGGCAACTACCTGCGACTCAGCCGAGGTTATCGACTGGTACCCCGGCGGCGATCGCGTCTACGTAACCAATCCCGGAGCCGCGCAAGTCTTCATCGCGGAGACTGTGCGCCCCGGCCCCTGCGGCGAGGTAATCATGCCCTGGAACCGCACCGTCGACATCTTCGACGAAGCCGACAAGACAGTGGAGATCTTCGTCAACGAGCAGAAACGCCTCACCGTCCCGGTGCAGGACGTCAAGCGCGAATACGATGTCTATAAGGTTCTGGTGCAGCCCGAGAACCTCTACGTGATCGTCCCCGAGGGGCAAATCGTACCCGCGATCTATGTGAAGGTTTTTGGGCCTGCGTCGTATCAAGCCTGTGTCGATTATGTGAACAAGCAACCTAAAGCCGCGTAACAGTCGACGGGTGCCTCTCAATCCCTTTCCCATGCCTCGGAAAAAAAGCGAGACATGGGAAAGGGCCTTCCGCGCGTTTCGATGGGTGGGATTTCCGAACACCCGAAACATCATGCTCGGAATTTTGCAAAACTGTTCGGGTGCCACCGACCGCGTCGGGCATCGAATCTTCGTAAGCGAGTCCTCTGCTCACAGCAGCGAGAGATTCTCAAGCCTTCTCTTCCGGTAAAATAATTCCATTGTGAAGATTGGTGTCCTAGCCCTGCAAGGCGATTTCGACGCTCACCGCCGCCGGCTCGAAGAGCTGGGCGCCGCAGTTGTGCTCGTCAAGAAGCCGGAGCAACTCGACGAAATCGAGGGTCTGGTCATCCCCGGCGGCGAGTCCGGAACCTTCCTGAAATTGCTGGGCGAAGAAGGTTTCGAGACACTTAGGCAATTCGTCCGCCTGAAGCCCACCTTCGGCACCTGCGCCGGCGCAATTTTATTGGCGACAGAAGTGGAAAATCCCAAGCAGGCCGGTCTCGGCGCCATCGACATCGCGATCCGCCGCAACGCCTACGGCCGTCAGATCGATAGCTCTATCCGCGAAGGCCGATTCATTCAGAAACAAACAGCAGACTCCCCGCTGGAAATGGTCTTCATCCGCGCCCCGAAAATTGAACGCCTGGGCCGGGGCGTCGAAGTCATCGCCACCGAAGGCGCGGATAGCACCCCTGTCGCCGTCCGCCAGGGAAGAGTCATGGCCGCGACATTCCACCCTGAGCTCTCCGACGACACGCGGATGCATCGAGTGTTTCTCGATCTCATCGGGAACGTCGAAAACGTCTGACGAACCAGGCGCTGTTAAGGCGTTTTGAATACTACCGGCTCGGGCACCAGGCCTTGTGTCTTGAGCCAGGCGTTGGCCCGATCGTTCGCCGTCGGTCCCGTCATCACGGGCGCCCTTCTTCCATTTCCTGCTTGCATCTGAACGGTTGCCGCGCCGCCCGACGCCTTTACGTGACGGCTGATGCCGGCTTCGCCATAAAAAGCGAATGTATGTGCCGGCGTCCCAATCGACAGCAGATTTGCACTGGCTTGTGTCTCCAGCCAGAACACCAACGAAAATGGCGGCACGGTGGCGAGGACATCGGTCTGTTGGCCGTGTTGCGCGACCAGCCAGGTTTGAAATGCCGAGATCGACTCCACTCTCTTAATCAAAGCTCCGTTCTTGAGACGCAGCCTTGCCCCGAAAAATGGCTCGTCGATCATGTTCACCGATGTTGGTTTGTTATCCATTGCGCCCGTCCACGGATCGGGAAGCTCACTGTATCCCTGCGAAGAGTAGGAAACGTCCGCGAACGGAATCATGACGGGGATATATCGATCGCATTTCAAGATAGGGTCGATTTGGCAGGCGGGGATTATGACCGGATCGTTATAAAAAGGCTCGTAAACGTCCGATCCGCTATCCACCACTGCGCTCGAAAACTCGATCTTGAATTTGGATCCGTCGTCGTATTCGAAGTTATACATCTCGTAGAGCGCATTCTGCACGATTCCAATCCGCCAGCTCTTCGTGCTTTTCGGAGTCCCGCCGAAGCCTTTCTTGGGATCGGGATTGTAGCCAAAGCTGAAGGTCATTTCAAAGGCGTGCTGAACACATAAGAACGAGTTGCTAATCGGCCCCATCGGAATATTTTTTTTCGGATCTCTGAAATCCACCGTTGAATTCGGAAGATCTGCCGCGATTCCCATCACACCCTCGCAGTTTAGTAGAAGATGAAAAGCCTATTCGATCTAGCGCTCGGGCCCGTAAAGATAGTGCGAGGAAGGGGCTGAACGTTTCAGGGCTTTTTTGTCGGGAAGCATGACTTTTCAGAACCGGAGGGAAATCATTTCGCAGGCAGGAACTCGATGGCCACGTCGCGGCTGGCGGGCTTGAAGTCGAAATCCGCAGTTACGAGTACGCCGCTTACCCCTTTGGCGAGTTCTACTCCGAACGAATCCACATAGGGGATGCCGGTTTGTACTTTAATCAAAGCCGAGCGCACGGCACGATCTCCATCCGCGGCGATCACTCGCAATCCGAGAGCGCTTAGCCGCGAGAGTACCTGTTGCACCTCACGTTGGCCATAAAGCTTGCACGTGATCCCCGCAACCTCACCCCAATGGAGTGCGGAAATAACGGCGTCACAGTCGCCCGCCAGATGTCCGCGAATAATTTCGGCAATGCGATCCGATCCAGCCTGATTGTGGAGATAGCGTAAAATCGCGCTGGAATCGAGGACGTACGTTACCATCGATCTTCTCGACGCCATTTGCGCCTGAGGTTTTCCGCAAGCGACCCTTTCCCCTTCAACATCCCGCGTGTCTTGTCGACCAGCTCCGCCGTCACCGGCTCGAGGATTATTTTCTCCCCATCATGGCTCACGGCAATCCGCGTCCCCGGCTTGATGCCGAGCGCCGACCGCATCTCGGAGGGAATGACGAACTGTCCTTTCGTGCTTACAGTTGTGAACTGACGATTCATGCTTACACTATACCGTAAAGTAAGACTACAATCTAGTTCGCTTGTCATCCTAAGGCAAGCGCTTTTTGCGCAGCGAAGGATCTGGGCGAGCCGCGCGTTGTGGCGCGTTCTTTAGTGCCACAAATAATCGCGCATTTGGCTCGCTTCCCTACGGCCTGGCATCAACAAAATCTTCTTGACATGCTTATCGCGTAACTGTAAGGTTACGCATTATGCGTCACCTTCCGGTTACATATTCGTCCGAAGCAACCTTTCAGGCCCTCGCCGATCCCACCCGCCGCGCCGTCCTCGATCTCCTCCGCCGGGGCAGCCAGCCCGCTGGAGAAATCGCTCAGGCGTTTCCCGTCTCTCGTCCCGCCATTTCCAAACACCTGCGCCTGCTGCGGCGGGCTCACCTGGTCCGGGAGCACCGCGAAGGCCGCCACCGTGTCTATCGACTCAATCCCGAGCCTCTCCGCGCCGTCGACTCCTGGCTCGAGCAATACCGTACTTTCTGGAAGATGAACCTCACCAACTTGAAAACTTTTGTCGAAGCCGAGTACGCCAAAGAATCCAGGCACCAACCTGCACCAAAATCGAGTTCCCCAAATCCAAAAGGAGATCTGTAGCTATGAAATCAATTCGCATCGGCCTCCCTTTGTTCCTGCTGCTAGCCGCAACCGCAGCGCTGTCCCAAACCGCCGCCCAGAAATCCTTCGACCAACTCAAGACCCTCACCGGCTCCTGGGAAGGGAAGAATTCGCAGGGCAAACCTTTACGCGTTTCCTTTCGCGACACCGCCGGAGGCTCCGCTCTGATGAGCGAGATTATCGGCGAAGGTCATGAGGACATGATTTCCATGATCCACATGGATGGGTCGAATCGTCTCATGATGACTCATTATTGCGGCGCGGGAAACCAACCGCGTATGGCCGCAACCACGTCGCCCGACGGTAAATCCATCACCTTCGATTTCTTCGACGGCCCCAACCTCGCCACACCGGAAGCCGGCCACATGCAGCGAGTGGTGTTTACCATCATCGACCCCAATCACCACACCGAGGACTGGACCTTCGCCGCCGGACAAGGCAAAGAGATGAAAGAATTCTTCGATCTGAAGCGGAATGAACTGGCCCAAAAATAATTCAGAGTTGCCGAAATCAATGATCAAGCGTGCGCCCCATCTCCCGCGTCCTCCGCGGAAATGGGGCCGTCCCAAACCCCGAATCGAGCGAACATGACCACCACAACCCCAAAATCCGTAATCACTTCCGACAACGATTCGATCGTCGCGGAAATTCACATCGCCGCGCCTCCCGAGCGAGTATTCCAAGCGCTGACCGACGAACGCGAACTTACCCGCTGGTTCACCGACCCGAGTTGCCCAGTCAAGCTCTGGCAAATGGACGCTCGCCCCGGCGGCCTATACAACTACGCCACAGACCAAGGCACCGTCGTCGTGAATAACGTGGACCAGTTCGTGTGCCACGGCGAGATTCTTGAAATCGACCCGCCGCGCCTTCTCGTCTACACCTGGATCGCCAACTGGCACGATGACAAATCGCGCCCCACCGTTGTCCGCTGGGAGTTAACCCCTGCGGCTGCAGGCACTCATCTGAAGGTTACGCACAGCGGTCTCGCGCAGGAACCCGCCGCGCGCAAGGACTACAGCAGCGGCTGGCCCGGTGTGCTCGAGTCGCTGAAGAAATTTACAGAATAAGAACCGTTTGGGACGGACACTCCTGTCCGTCGCCCTTGCTTTTGTTTTTGGCTTTACTTATGACTTCTAACTTCTAACTTTCTCGATCTCAAACTTGATCCACCCGTAAGGAGACTCATGGCAACCATCGCAATCACTCCCGACCAAGACCTCATCAGCTGCGAGATGTTTATCGCTGCGCCTCCGGACCGCGTCTTTCAGGCCATCACAGACCCCCGCCAGTTGCTGCAATGGTGGGGTCAAAAAGAAATGTATCGCACCACAAAGTTCGAAACCGATGTTCGCGCCCATGGCAAATGGATGAGCGCCGGCGTCGGCGTCAGCGGCGACAATTTTCAAGTCACCGGCGAGTATCTTGAGGTCGATCCTCCGCGCCTCCTCGTCTACACCTGGTGCGCAAGCTGGACCGGCGACCTCACCACCACCGTCCGCTGGGAACTCGCGCCGCACGCCGAAGGCACGCAGGTAAAAGTTCGTCACAGCGGATTCGCCGGGAATGCCGATGCCGCCAAAGCCCACGGCCAGGGCTGGGAGCGCGTTCTCTCCTGGGTTCAAGCCTTCGTCGAGAAAGGACAAACCGTCGACACCCGCGGTTGACTTGCAATCCGCCGCCAGCCGACAATGCAGGCATGGGGATGCGACGCTTGATCGCCTCAGCCTGCATTGTCGCGTTCGGCCTGCTGGCCGCCGCTGCCGCGCAGACTCCACCAACTCAGAAGGGAACTCCCGTGCCTGCTCACATCACCGGACCATTCGAAGTTAAACTAACCCCGCAGCCGCAGCAAGAAAACGTCGGAGACCCCACCGTCGGCAGAATGTCGCTGGACAAGACTTTCCACGGCGACCTCGAAGCCACCAGCAAAGGCCAGATGCTCACCGCCGCCACCGACGTGAAAGGATCCGCCGGCTACGTCGCCATCGAGCGCGTCACCGGAACGCTGCGCACTCCCTCTGGCCCGCGTACCGGCACCTTCGCTCTGCAACACATTGGTACGCTCACCCGCGGCGTTCCCGAACTTTCGGTAACTGTCGTCCCGGATTCCGGCACCGGCCAACTTGTTGGCCTCGCCGGAAAGATGAACATCATTATCACCGACGGAAAACATTCTTACGATTTCGAATACACGCTCCCCTAACGTTGCTGCCGAAAAACCCGATCGCGCCCCGATTTTGGGTGGCGCAGCGCTTCAGCGCGGCGATAAACCTCTCTTTTCCATCGGCGGCTTCACTGACAGAGCCTTTCTGTTGTCGCCGGAAGCTACGGTAAGCCTCGAAGGTAGCCTCCGACTATATCCCTCCTCATGACACGGCTTCTTTGGGAGGCGTCTGCTCTGCCGGCTTCCAGATTTTGGCTTCTGGCAGAAGTTTAGGGCCTTTCGCACTCTCAACTTTCTTGGGACGGCCTGCTTTTCTCTTCACTGGCTGGTCCACTGGAGGAGTGGCCTTTTTCTTAGCGTTCCGTTTCTTCTTAGCTTTGGCTGTCGCATCCGCACCAGCAGCGGCTTTCTTTAGAAAGTCCTCGTCATACCAGCTACGCAACCCGAAACTACCATTTTTGAGGCGATGAAACTTCCCCGCAGAGCCGGTATTCTTGGCGAGGGAAATAGCAAGGCTGCGAAGTCTGTCATCTTCCTTCCAACCCATAAGATCAAAATCGAATCCGCCCGATGTGAGAGCGCGGAGAATCTCATCAGGCTGACATGCTTGCTTACGCATAGCTAGATACTCAGCGGCAGAAGTCGCAAGCCCCTTGCCATAGAATTGATCGGGTCTAGCCGCAGTGTTGCTCTCCTCCATCTCCTCTGCGTATTGAGGATTCTTGCCTTCCATCTTGAGCAGCATATTTATCGTGCGTTTCGTGTCCAGCACCGCACGTAGCTGTTCAACCAGCTTTTGCTGGAGCGCCGCAACCGCTGGTCCGAGTTCGTCTGCCATGTGATCCTCCAAGATACACAGCAAGTCTAGCATGGATGGTCAAGTACGGGGTAGATGCGCCACGGCCAAGTGAGGGTGATATGATTCGCGAAGTCTGAGGCGGCCTGACCCCTTAGTGAGTTGAAGACGATTTTCCCTTGGGAGTTCCTTGGGACATGGTAAAATTCCAGCTAGTACAGAGGTCGCCATGAGCAAGTACACGCGGACTGAGATACGCAAACTAAAACCGGAGATTCGGCGTCTGATTGAACAGGCTGGAGAACGGCGGGACACGCACGGCTTTGTGAAATGGCTACAGGATCACGCGGGCAGCTGATCGCTTCAGAGGCAGGCAGAAATAGTTCAGGAGTTTAAGCGAATTGTTGCCGACGAGTCCGCGAAAGTCCGACGGAAGCGGTAACGCGGGCCGAAGTTGGCTCTGAATCATCGACTGCATCTTCGTCCTTAATTCCAGCCTCTTCGACTTCTTCAATCACGCTCTCGATGAATTTCTTCATACGGAGGCTGGGTTTCCTCTGTACGGTTTTGCGTGTTGCTTTCGTGCGCTCCATGCCAACATTGTACTCGTAAAGTTCTAGAAAGTTCTGGAAAATTTGTGGCAACTACATTGATACTCGGCGAGTACCCTTCGCAAAACGCATTAAACCACTGCTAATCAATCATTTATAGGGCACCTGGTTTTTACTGAGTTTCCACGTAGTTACCATCGATTTTCCAGAACTTTCCAGAACCTGACAAGCACAATGTTGGCAATATGAGGAAAGTGGGCGAAGTCCTTCCTCGTCTCAAGCGCCGAGGATACTTAGAACGCTTCCGCTGGCCCTTTTTTCCGCTTGACACTTCGCCCCGGTCTGCTACATTTCCCCACCGAGGACTCCTCGATGAAAAACCTAGCCCTTGGATTCTTCCTGCTGCTTTCTCTGTTCGCGATTTCCACCGCCGCATTCGCACAGTTGCCCGCCCTGAAGCCGCTCAAAGGCACACCCGAGCCCACGGCTCCCAAAGATCCCGAAAAATTCACCTTCATCCTCGCCGGAGACAATCGTCCAGCCAAGTCCTCCGACCCGCCCACCGAAACCGTCAAGATGATCTTCAAGGAAATTAAGAAGCAGTCGCCCGCCTTCGTTCTCTGGACCGGCGACATTATCTCCGGTAAAGATCCCAGCGGCCCCATCACGCAAGAGTACGAGGATTTTCTTAAGATCGCCGCCAAGGGAGACGCCGCCGTCTTCAACGCTCCCGGCAATCACGAAATGAATGACAAAAATAACTGTCCGAATGAAACTTTGCTAGACCTCTATAAAACCGACGCCGGCCAAACCGCGCCCTACGGATCCTTCGACTACGGCGACTCCCACTTCATCGCTCTCGATTCCGACGAACCCGCCCCCGCCGGCGACCCCTGCAACTGCTCTTCGCAAACTGCCGACAAAGATAAAGACGACAAGCCTACCGGCTACATCAGCGCCAGTCAGATCGAACTGCTCAAGCAGGATTTGAAGGCCAACAAATCCAAGGCCCACATCTTCATCTTCCTGCACCGTCCCCTCGTCGGTTACGAAGGCAAGGACCAGCTCTGTCCCGCCAATGTCACCGACCTGCAAACCATCTTCAAGGACTACCACAACATTTCCTACGTCGTGGCCGGCCACCAGCATATGTATTACAACCCGCAAGGAAAGGACGAATTTGGTCCGCCGCCCCAGCGCAAAGATCCCGCCAAGAAGCCTTTCTATCTTGTCTCCGGAGGTGCGGGCGCTCCCCTCAAGAAGAAAGGTTTTTACCATTACCTCATCTTCAGCGTGGACAAAGATACAATGAGCGTCCAGGTAGTACCAGTCGATGCCAGCACCGACGTCAACTGAGTCTGCGAATCGGTAGTGTCCCAATTTGTTTTTCGGCCTATAGTTCGGGCTCATCCTGAGTGCAGCCGTTTTTCAGGCTCCACTGGCCTAGGGGAGATTCCTCGTGCGGCTGAAGTACCCGCGTTCCGGAATGACGGCTTCGTAGGAGAATAAATTCCAACTGAGACACCACCCACTACCTGGCAGTCTCCTAATTTCACCTCGAAGGCACGAAGATATAGGAAGAAACGCTGTCGCAACTGCCTTCGTGTACCTTCGGCCCTTCGTGGTTGATGAATCTAGGACACCACCCACTACCTGCAAATTTTGACTCTCGCCCCCTTCTCGGGTAGCCTTATCTCCCCGCATGAACTCCGTTTCTCCAGCCATCTTCGTGCAATCGCTCAAGAAGTCTTACGGCGATGTCCACGCCGTGAAAGGAATCGATTTCACGATTCAGCCGGGAGAAGTCTTCGGCCTGCTCGGACCGAACGGCGCAGGAAAAACCACCACCGTAGAAATTCTGGAGGGCTTGCGCCCCCGCTCGGGAGGCGAGGTCACCGTGCTCGGCTTCGATCCCGACCGCCAGCGCCAGCAACTCAAGGACCGCATCGGAGTTTGCCTTCAAGCGACCAATCTTCCGGAAAAAATTCGCGTTCGCGAGGCGATGCAGGTTTTCGCCTCGTTCTACAGCCGACACGTCGATCTCAATAAATTGCTGCACCGCCTTCAACTGGAGGAAAAGCGCGACGCCTTCTACGGCACGCTTTCCGGCGGACAGAAACAGCGTCTCGCTCTGGCGCTGGCCCTCATTAATGATCCTCAACTCATCTTCCTCGATGAGCCCACTACCGGCCTCGATCCTCAGGTCCGCGTCGAGATCCATTCTTTACTGGAAGAATTGAAGCGCGAGCATCGCACCATCCTGATGACCACGCATTACATCGAGGAAGCCGAGCGCCTCTGCGACCGCGTCGCCATCGTCGACGAAGGCCGCATCGTGGCCCTCGACACGCCGGCGCGCCTCCAGCAGCAAAGCCGCAACGCTTCCAGCATCGTCGTTACCTGCGCCACGCCGTTTCCGGCGGAGCGTCCCACCTGGGCCGATGCCACGCAAAGCTCGCTCGATCCCAGCGGCCGCACCCTTGCCGTGAATTCACGCCGTCCCGCAGCCACGCTCGTCGACCTCGTCAAATGGATCGATCAGCAAGGTCTCGAACTCACCGACGTCAGCCTCAAGCAGCCCAGCCTCGAAGACGTTTTCATCGAACTCACCGGAAAGAGCCTGCGCGAGTGAGGACTCAACCATGAAACCTTACAAAGCGCTCATCGCGCTCGATATTAAGCTGGCTCTGCGGAACCGCTCGGTCATTTTCTTCAACTACCTTTTTCCGCTGACCTTCTTCTTCATCTTCGGCCAGGCCATGCACGCCGAGCGCGGCGCAGCCATGACCATCGTGATCTCGATGGTCCTGATTATCGGCATCCTCGGCAATGGCTTTATGGGCGCGGGTATTCGCGCCGTGCAGGAGCGCGAAGCCAACATTCTGCGCCGCTATAAAGTTACTCCCATCACGCCCGCGCCGTTGCTCGTCGCTTCCGTGGTGACGGGTTGGATTCTCTACATGCCCAATGTGCTGCTCATCTTTACGCTGGCGCATTTTCTCTACGGCATGCCGTGGCCGCACTCGATGGTTTCCATCCTGATCTTTATCACTCTGGCCATCGTTGGTTTCCGTTCGATGGGAATGATCATCGCCTCCATCGTAAACTCGATGCAGGAAAGCCAGCTCGTCGTCCAGTTGATTTACCTTCCCATGCTCTTCCTGAGCGGCGCCACATTCCCGCTCTCCATGTTTCCCGCGTGGCTGCTCACCATTACTCAGTTTCTGCCGGCGACCTACATGGTCATCGGCATCCAGGGCATGCTGCTCCGGAACGAGGGCATCGTGGCAAACCTTCAGCCCACGCTCGCTCTGGTCCTCACCGCTTTCCTCGGACTCTTCATCTCGTACAAACTTTTCCGCTGGGAAAAAGAAGAAAAGATTCGCGCCTCGGCCAAATTGTGGCTGGCCGCGGTGATGACCCCGTTCCTGTTGCTCGGCTTCTGGCAGATGCACGCCCGCACCGGCGTGGCGAAAACTAAGATCTTGAACCGCCAACTCGCGCGCAGCGAGACTTTTCTCATCCGCGGCGCTCGCATCTTTGTCGGCGATGGCACGGTGATCGGGAATGGCTCCGTCCTGGTTCGCGCAGGGAAAATCGCCGAAGTCTACGAGGGCGATGGACCCGATCCCAAATCGCTCAACGCCGAAACCGTGGAAGCCGCCGGAAAAACGATTCTCCCCGGTCTGATCGATGTGCATGTACATCTCGCGGCCACGGGCGGGTTCTCCCCCGACGTGAAGTATGGCGACGAGAAAAGTATGCAACGTGCCCTGGCGGCTTATCTTTACAGCGGAGTCACTACCGTGCGAAGTGTTGGCGACGGTCTGGATCACATTCTCAAAGTGCGCGCTTCTGTGAGCAGTGGCGAAATGCTGGGAGCGGATTTGCAGACATGCGGTCCGCTTTTTACAGCTGCGGGAGGACACGGCACGGAATACTTCAAAGGGCTGCCCGAGAACGCTCGCGCGAATCTCGAAAAACAAAACCTGCGCATCCCGACCTCGCGCGACGAAGCCCGCTTGCAAGTGGACGAGTTGAAGAAGCAGGGGCTGGATTGCATCAAGGCGATTCTGGAAGCTGGTGCGGGAGGCGTGGTCTTCAACCGACTCGATACCGGGTTGCTGGAAGCTGTTGCGCAGCAGACCCATGTGGATTCGATGCCGCTTGCGGTTCATACCGGAGACGCCCGCGATGTGGCCGATGCCGTGCGGGTGCAGGCAAATTCTATCGAGCACGGCTCCTTCCGCGAAAAGATTCCAGATGCGGTTTTCGGGCAAATGGCAAAGCAGGGAACGTTTTATGATCCGACGTTGAGCGCCGGGGAAGCGATCAAGGATTTTGCCGCGGGTAAGACGGACCTGCTCAAACGATCTTTGGTTCAGCAGGCGGCGCCGCCGGAACTGTTGCGCGGCACCGAGGAAGCGATCGGCTCGCCGGAGATGGCCTCGATGCGCAAAGCCATGGGGCAGTATCCGACCGACATGGCAATTGCGGTCGATAACCTGAAGCGCGCCCATGAGCATGGAGTGCTGCTGGTGACGGGCAGTGACGCGGGAAACCCGCTTGTAATCCACGGACCCACCGTGCAACATGAACTCCAACTCTGGGTGCAAGCCGGAATCCCGCCTGCCGTGGCCCTGCAAGCCGCCACTTCGAATGCCGCCCGCTTGCTTCGCGCCGGGAATCGCATCGGCTCCGTCCATCCCGGCAACGACGCCGATCTGATCGTCGTGGACGGAAACCCGCTCGAAGACATTGCAGCCACCGAGCGCATCTCGATGGTCGTCTTCAAAGGCGAACGGATTAACCGCACCGAGCTGTTCGATCAGCGATGAGCTGGATGTTAGCTGCCGCGCCCGTCTTTCTAAGACGGCGAAAAGCGATGTATTATTCATAACCGGAAATTGTTGTAACGCTCTTAGTTCTCCCGTCACTATCCCATGTGTTTAGCAATATTCCGTCCGGAGGGAGTCGATTTATGAAACGTTTCCAGCTCTCGGCGATTGCCGCGTTGCTCGCTGCAATGTTTTCCCTAACCATCTCCGCCCGCGCCACCGATAAAGACACCATCCTCTACAGTTTTCTACGGGGCAAGGGATGGAATCCGCAGGGCACATTGCTGATGGATTCGTCCGGCAATTTCTTTGGTGCAAATCTAAATGGAGGCAGCGCCAACTCGGGAACCATTTTCGAGTTAACACCCAAGGGTGGAGGATTCTATAACTACGCCGTCATCTACGATTGCGCCTCTTCGCCCTCATGCTCCGCTCCGCTCGGTCCCTTGGTCATGGACGCCGCCGGCAATCTCTACGGATCGACTCTGTTTGGCGAGGTCTTCGAACTCACCTACACCGGCGGCGTTTGGACCGCCGCGAACCTTTACGATTTTGGTGTAAGTGGCGCACCCAGCACCGTCATTCTCGACCCGGCGGGCAATCTTTACGGCACCAGCGGAATCGGCGGCAGCGCCAGCAAGGGATTTGTTTTCGAACTCTCGCCCGCCTCCGGCGGCGTCTGGACCTTCACCGACATTCACGACTTCACCGGCCCCGATGGCGACGAATCCGGATGCTGCACCTACGCCGGATTGATCATCGATCCTTCGGGAAATCTCTACGGCACCACCGGTTCGGGCGGCAGCAGTTCGGCCTGCACTTCTGGTTGCGGCGTCGTCTTCGAATTGACCAACAACGCCGGCGCTTGGACCGAAACCGTTCTTCACAGCTTCACCGGCACAGACGGCTCCGCTCCCTCGTCGCCCTTGCTCATGACACCCAACGGAAATCTTTATGGCTCGACTGCCAGCAGCGGGCCAGGAGGGTTCGGCACGGCGTTTGAGATGCGCAAAGTCTCCGGCGTCTGGCAAACCGGTACCATTCACGCGTTCAGCGGCGGCGCTGACGGCGCAACTCCCAACACCGCTCTGGTTCGCGACGCGCTCGGAAATCTCTACGGAACCACGCTGGCCGGCGGCGGAGGCGGCGGTGAGTGCATTAGCGGCGGCGGAATTACCGGCTGCGGCACCGCCTTCGAGCTCACGTGCACCGGCTCGGGCTGGGAAAAAACCCTTCTCCATCCTTTCAGCGGCTTGGTGGACGGCGCTTTCCCGGGCGGACTGATCGTGAATGGCTCCGGCAATCTCTTCGGAGTCGCACCCGCGGGTGGCCATCTTGGTTGGGGCGTCGCCTTTGAACTCTCACCCAAGTAAGCAGTGGAGGCTTTGAGAGGGCGCGACTTCCAGTCGCGCCGTAAAAGCCCAACAAAATCAACAGCGGCTTCAGCCGCCGAGGGACGTTCGATCCCGCGAATAGACTTTTCCCGCAGCCTCAGCGGGCCGTTAAATCGGCGAAAATGTATCCGCGCTTTAGCGTCTGAGGTTCGACTCTCGAATTCAGAAGACTGTCTCCAACCGCGTTAAAACTTTTTCCTCAGAAACTCAAAAAGCGCATACCCGACCAGCCCCGCGCTCAGCGCAATGCCAAAATTCGCCGCCGTTAAACATATCCCGAATCGCCCACGCCAAACCCCGCGGCCGCCCCATCCCGGACCGCTCAAATTCTCCCATCAGAAGGTTGGAATAAAACAGAAAGACGATAAATCCTACTTCAATGAGCGCTCGCCAGAAGTTTTTCATCGCCGCCGGAAGTGTATCGGGATTTGGGCGAAAAACGAAAAGGAAGAGGTATGGTGCGCCCTGAGAGATTCGAACTCCAGACCTTCTGGTTCGTAGCCATTTTAGGATGCACTACTCCCCGGCACCGCTCACTCTTCCGGCAATCTGCCAGTGCCAACGTCCCGCGCGGCTTATCCGGATGGTAAAGTTGCCCCATGGTCCGCGCCACAAATCCCGAGAGCTTTGAGGAGATAGTGGAGTGGGCATACAGCACCCTGCCGCAGGAGGTTAGGGACCTTCCAGATTTCCCTGGCATTCAGGTGCTTGACGAGGCTCCCGCGGACGTATTGGAAGACATTTCGAATAAAAAGAAATGGCACCCTGGGACTGAGCTATTGGGGCTGTACAGTGGTACCTTGAGGACGAAACGGTCCTACACAGAGGTGAAATTCGCCCCCGACTTGATTTTTGTTTTCCGTGGTCCCATTCTGCGCTGTTCAAAAGGAGACTTGCGGGCTGAAGTCAGACGGGTGGTCTGGCATGAAGTCGCACACTGGCTCGGCTACGAAACCGAGGAGCAAGTGAAAGCGTTGGGTTTATGACCTTCACAGCGCTGACTCTTTTCAATGGCAGCAATGGCTCTGCGCCCGCCGCTTCGGGAAATATCTTAGGCAGTGCGGCCGACCGCATCAGCAAATCGATTCGATCACTCTTGCGCGCGCCCAGGTGACTGTTAACATTCCCAGACTGAGGATGGTTGCCTAGCCTTCCGGCAACACTTCGATAGCATTGATGAGCGGATAGTTCTTAACCGGCGTGAAGTAAAGCTCCAGCATGCCATGGGCAGTGGGCTGAACGCCATGCGAGGTAATCACCACGGAACCACCCCTTTGCTGTCTTAATATGTCGAAATCCTTCAATAGCGTTGTACCGTTACAATAAACGTCGAACACGCGACTGCCAATGCCACCGGGACCGCCATTACCGGTACCAAACCATCCCTCGGAAAAGTACAGCCGGACTCTGTATTTTTGGCCTGGGATAACCGGAAGGAAGTAGTGAAAGTGCCCGTATCGCTCCCATGCGAAGAGCCTGGAGTTCGCTTCCTTGGGCAAACTGTCCAGATGAAATGTTCTTCTTCCACCCCGAAAGAAACGTTCCGGAAGCCAGTTATTTCCTTCGTTATCGAGAAAGACCGCGGGGCCGGCAAGCATTCGTATCGGTTGCCCGCCTTCTGAGTCGGACGGTGTTATCTCGATTGCATTGACGAAGGATGCATCGGAAACAAAGTCCAGGTGGATTGTGCCATCGGACATGGGGCGAATTCCTGCATACACTTTGCCTATGGCAATATCGTTGCCTCCGGCTTCATCTACAACATCGAGGGCGTCCGCCGGTTGATTGTTAATCGTAAAGACGACTTGGCGGGCGGCCTCTCTATCACCAGCGGTATCGGCGAAAAGAAGCTGAACCTGATAGATGCCTGGACGAACCGGAATCCTGCACTGGAATTTACCTTCGCGACCCTCCTGAAAAATCTCCGGATCGTCTGTGCCTTGTATTTCATGGCCAGCGTGAACAAAGGCTGTACCCCCCTGACAATACCGTTCGGTGATCCATGGCTGTCCGGCGGCGTCCAGGTAGAGGCGCTTGCTTGCTCCAAATCGGAGGCGCACGATCAGGTCTTGCTTAAAGCCGGGTGCCGGTGCGGAGACTCCTATTTTCGCTGCCCGGGCTTGCTGCTTATACTTGGCAACGTACACTCCCAGCAGGGACAGAGTTGCTACAATCGCGATTCCCAGTCCTACCCAAAAGTGCCGCCTCGATGGTGTCGCACCAGGAATTGGGGGCAGGGCGCTTTCCAAGACCGATGGCGGGTGTGGAATTTCCAGCGTGGCGCCCAAGTCCGGCTGCTTGCTAACGAATAGCAGCACGTATTTTCCCGCTGGCAAGTGTATGTGTACTGCGTGATTAATCCCCTCCGTCGCGTAGTACTGTTCCAGTTTCTTTCTCAGGGCGTGAGCGGTAACCCGAACGATGGTGTCGGATTCAGGGTCGAAGGATTCTGGTCGATGCAGCGCCCGGACCGCAATGTTGTATTCCTTAACCTGATCCGCTCGTCCGCCGAAGTGCTCTTCGGCAACAAATTCCAGGAAACTTTGAAGGTTCGGAGCCTTTTTCAGAATCCCCGACTGCAAAATCGCCTGAAGTTCCTGTCTTTCTTCGGCTTCGCCTACCTGAGTTTCCGGATACGTCAGAGACATAGACCCTACCCTTAAAAGCCTGAGCCGGAAACATTATATTCGAATCGACCGCATCACAATAACCGATTGTTTCAAATCGGGAGGCAATAACTCCGTTAACATCCCACTTATCCGTTAATGCACCCTAAGAGCATGGGAAGTGGTTGAGATCGTAGCTTCCCGGCGGTAGCTGCGCTGAACTCTATTGCAGGGGCTCTAATGGCTGGGGATAATTCGATTCAGAGAACTTGACAGGTTGCCGTCGAATATTCGCTTACAGTCATGTTATCTGTTCCATCTCAATCTGTGTTATCCGTGAATGAACTCCCATTAACTTGGCGGCGGCAGTGCGTTTCTGTAAGAGTCGAACAAAGGATTTCGCCAGTCTCAGCGAACACCCCGAATTCTCGGTCTGACACAGGAGCGCCGTATGGATCTCCGTAATACCACCTCCCCCAGAACTCAACTCCTCAAGCGGGAACGCAACGGCCTAAGACTCGAGCAACCATCGGTGCAAAACAACTTCTTCCAAGGCCACGAGCAAAACGGCGGCAAGCTTCGAACCACGATAGCGAGGCTGTGGTTCATCGGGCTGGCGTTATGGGCCCTGCCACTAAGTGTCTCTACGGCGTTTGCACAGAACAACACGATGTTCGGTCCCAACGTCTATGTTTTTACTACCGGCGATTCGGTGTCATCAATCAATACGACCCTCAACACGCTGAACGCAAACACCCAGTTCAGCACCAATCGCTATGCGGTTCTCTTCGCGCCCGGCACTTACACCGGTGTCGAAGCGGAGGTCGGCTACTACGAGTCCGTCGCCGGCTTGGGTGAAACTCCCACCGCGACCACCATCAGCGATGGTTACTTGACATCAAACCAAACGGACTCGAATGGGAATTTGACCACCAACTTTTGGCGCTCCATTGAAAACATGTCGATTAATGCCATTCCAGCGGGCGACACCTATCTGCAATGGGGCGTTTCGCAAGGAGCGGCCTTCCGCCGCATGTATGTGAATGGCTCAGTGGAACTGACGAATACTGACTGCGGCGAGGCCAGCGGTGGATTTATCGCCGATAGCCAGGTTACCGGTACGATTCAGTCCTGCTCGCAACAGCAGTGGTACACGCGCAACAGCGCAATTGGAAGTTGGTCGGGCAACCTGTGGAATATGGTGTTTTCGGGCGTTTCCGGCGCGCCGGCACAGAGTAATCCCTTTGGCGGGAGCACCTCGTATACCGTGCTTGCCACAACGCCAGTGAGCCGTGAAAACCCCTTCCTTTATATGGACAGCAGTGGCAACTACTGGGTATTCTCGCCGGCCTTGCGCACAAACTCCTTGGGTACAAGCTGGTCCGGTGGAGGCCTGGGTACCGGAACTTCGCTGGCAATCAGCACCTTCTATATCGCAACCCCATCAAGCACACTGGCGCAGATCAATGCCGCGCTGGCTTCCGGCCAGAATCTCATTTTGACTCCGGGCATTTACCAGTACAGCGGGTCGATTAATGTGACCAACGCAAACACTGTGGTGCTCGGGCTGGGCTACGCAAATCTGGTACCGCAGTCGGGAACTGCCGCCATCACCATTGCGGACGTCGGCGGAGTGCAAATCGCCGGACTGCTGATCGACGCAGGGCCGGTCAATTCCCCGGTACTCTTTCAGGTAGGAGTAGCAGGCGCATCGCGAGTTAGTCACTCCAGCAATCCAACTTCGATCAGCGATACTTTCTTCCGTATCGGCGGGGCGGTAAGTGGAACCGCCACAGAAAGCATGGAGATCGACAGCGACAACGTCATTCTGGACAACATCTGGGCGTGGCGCGCAGACCATGGGCAGGTTGCCGTGGGTTGGACCATTAACGTAGGCATGGAGGGGCTGGTCGTGAACGGAGACAACGTCACGGCGTTGGGTCTGGCTGTCGAGCACTACGAAGCGGCCCAGGTTCAGTGGAACGGCGAAGGCGGCGAAACCATCTTCTATCAGAGTGAAATGCCCTATGACGTTCCCAGTCAGAGCGCATGGATGGATGGCAGCATCAATGGCTACGCGTCCTACAATGTCTCTCCGTCGGTTACAACTCACAAAGCTTATGGCCTCGGCGTCTACTCCTTCTTCAATCAGGGAGTAGATATCATCGCAAACAGCGGGATTCTTGCTCCGGTCGCCAGCGGAGTTACGTTCACCGATTCGGTGTCAGTATTCCTGGCGGGAAGTGGGCAAATCAATTACAACATCGCCTCGGACAGTCCCACAGCCGATAATGCGGGCACTACGGCGGATTCGGCATCCTACATCAGTTACATAACTTCCTGGGGAGGGACGGGTGGCAATTGCACCGCAGTTCCAAGTGTCCCTGGAACTCCCTCCGCCACGGCGATATCATCCAGCACGATCGACGTTACGTGGGGCGCAAGCACAGCCGGATCAGGCTGCACGGTGAGTTACAGCGTCTTCCGCAGCACGACATCCGGGTTCGCGCCCTCATCGAGCAATCTGATTGCGTCAGGCCTGACCGCAGCGTCGTATGCAGATACCGGCTTGACTGCCGCGACGACCTATTACTACGTCGTGGAAGCACTGGATGGTGACGGTACATCGGCAGCGTCAGCGCAAGCGTCGGCCACCACGCAAAGCGGCGGCGTGAGTTGCACCACCGTTCCTGCGGCTCCCACCGGGCTGACGGCGACGGCATCGTCCTCCAGTGCCATCGCTTTGAGTTGGGCGGCAGTTTCCCCTCCCGCCAACTGCACCATCACTTCCTACAGCGTCTATAGCAGCACGACCAATGGGTTTACGCCGTCGTCGAGTAATCTGATCGCCAGCGTGACCGGAACTACCTACACCAACACCGGCCTGACGGCCTCGACCACCTACTACTACAAGGTCGAAGCGCTGGACACCGACGGCACCTCGGCGGCTTCGGCGCAAGCATCGGCCACCACGCAAGCCTCGGGATCGGGCACGTCAATCGTATCCATCAACGCCGGCGGTCCGGCGGAAAGTAACTCGGGCGGCGGCGACAATTCCTTTGTCGCGGACGAAGACTTCAGCACCGGCGGAACCACTTACTCGGTTACCAACACAATCACCATACCCGCCAGTGTTGCTACCGTCGCTGCTCCCGCGGCAGTCTACCAATCGGCGCGGCAAGGAACCGTGACTTATACCATTCCCGGCCTGAGCGCAGGAACCAGTTACACCGTACGCCTGCACTTCGCCGAGCTTTATTTTTCGGCAGCGGGTGATCGTGTGTTTAATGTGGCCATCAACGGAACAACCGTGCTGACCAATTTCGACATCTACGCGACGGCTAAAGCGAACTACACAGCTGTAGTTGAGCAGTTCACCGCAACTGCCAACAGCAGCGGCGACATCGTGATCGCCTTCACCAACGGCACCGTCAATCAACCCATGTTCAATGGCATCGAGGTACTTGGCTCATCCACGAGTTGCACCACCGTGCCTTCGGCGCCCACGGGACTGACGGCAACCGCGTCTTCGTCGAGTGCCATCGGCTTGAGCTGGACGGCAGTCACTCCACCGGCGAACTGCACCATCAGTAGCTACTCGGTGTACGGCAGCACGACCAGCGGGTTCACTCCCTCGTCGAGTAACCTGATCGCCAGCGGAGTAACTGGAACCACTTACACCAACACTGGCCTGGCAGCTTCGACCACTTACTACTACAAAATCGAAGCGCTGGACTCCGACGGCAGTTCCGCACCGTCAGCGCAAGCCAGCGCGGAAACTCAGGCTGCCTCATGCACCACCGTTCCTTCGGCGCCCACGGGACTGACCGCAACCGCATCCTCTTCCAGCGCCATCGGTCTGAGCTGGACGGTCGTTACGCCTCCGGCGAACTGCACGATTAGCTCTTACAGTGTATACGGCAGCACCACCAGCGGGTTCACTCCATCATCGAGTAATCTGATAGCCGGTGGAGTGACAGGAACCACTTACACCAACACCGGCCTGGCTGCTTCCACCACTTACTACTACAAAGTCGAAGCTGTGGACGCGGACGGATCGTCGGCAGCTTCGACCCAGGCCAGCGCAACCACGCAAGCCGCCGGCGGCAGTTCCGAGGTTGTGGCCATTGCCTGCGGCGGCCCGGCGGAGAGTAACTCCGGCGGTGGCGATGACTCCTTCGTTGCCGATGAGGACTTCAGCGGCGGCGGGGACAACAGCCCGGTCACGGCCACTATTAACCTCACCCAACCCGGAGCGAATGCCGCACCCATGGGTGTATATCAGCACGGACGAGCTGGAGTCACCACTTACACCATTCCGGGGCTGACGGCGGGCAGTACCTATACTGTACTGCTGCATTTTGCCGAGACTTATTTCACCGCTGCCGGAGACCGTGAATTCAACGTAGCCATCAACGGCACCACCGTGCTCACCAACCTGGATATCTATGGCACGGTGGGCAAAGATGCGGCACTGCTGGAGACCTTCAATACGACGGCCAACGGCAGCGGCCAAATCGTGATCGCCTTCACCCTCGGCGCAGCCAACCAACCCGTCGTCATGGGAATCGAGGTACGCACCAATTAGAACCGCCCTTAGGCAGTTCCAATCAGTCTCGAGCCGGCGGCAAGCGACCGCCCGGCGCCTTGATCAGAAACATTATCGGAGAGAAGCTTTTGACAAACGCTACCCAACCCTTCACGTCCAAGGAGTCAGCTATGAATCGGCATATGCCCCTGATTCGTTTCGCATTTCGTTCCGACTCTGCAGCTAGCGGGGTGGTCACGGATTCCAGCTTGATGACCGTATCCAAGCGCGCGATGTTCTTACTCGCCATTTGCTTTTTGTGCACATCTCCACTGCAGGCGCAGTGGACTCAGGTGTGGGGCGGCGATTTCACTGGCACAGCGGGCGCCACTTACAACCATGCCGATTGGTGGAACGATGTCCAGGACAACACCGGAAACATCTGGGGTGATGGAACGATACAGTCCACGAGCGACAGCCTGCAGAACGTGTATCTCGATGGCAATGGCGACCTGGTGATCGCGATGACCTATAACGCGAATCCCGGTGCCGGTCAGACAAATTACACATCGGCAAGATTGACGGCCACTTATGCCGCCGGACCGTACGGGCGATGGGACGCCCGCATTCAGAACCCCTCCGCTGTGGGCATGGGAGCAGCCTTTTGGGCGTTGGGCGCCAATGCTTACCCCGCGGCCACGGCCCCCGGTACAGCCAACCCAAGCACCAGCGGCGGTGTGCCCTGGCCCTGGTGCGGCGAGTTGGACATGATGGAAATTCAGGCTGTTACCAACCAGCACAACGGATCCACTGTTCACGGCGGGGAGACGGATTCGCAGACCAGCTATGAGTACGGCGGACTTAGTTCTACCGTCAACCTGACCGGCAGTGCGACTTTCGACAATGGATTCCATATTTTCAGCACGGAGTGGGGACCGTACGAGATGGTGTACCTTCTCGACGGCGTCCAGTATGGCGCTATCAACCTGGCTTATCTGGGAGTAACCGACCAATGGGAGATGAATCAGCCTATTAACGTGATCCTGAGTTCCGGAGTTGGCGGAAACGGCGGAACACCGAACGGTACGGGATTCCCGTCTAACCTCACCGTCAATTATGTCAATTACTCTCAGTGGACTGCGGGAGCCCCAAGCCCTGTTACTGCGCTTACTGCCACTGCAAGCAATAGCAACGCGGTTACTCTTAGTTGGAATGCAAGCGCGACCACGGGTGTCACTTATGACATTTATGCTAGCACGACTTCGGGCACCCCCCCAACCCAGGCCACGCTCGTGGCACAGCAGGTCACGGGCACATCGTACGTCAATACCGGCTTGCAGCCAAACACGACCTACTACTACACGGTAGCTGCAGCGAATTTTGGCGGCGAGTCCAGCCCAGCGAATGCAACCGTAACCACTCAAGCTCCGGGAAACAGCACCGGCATGCAATTAAGTGCGGGCGGCTATTCCGTTGGCACCTATATGAACTCCAACCCTCCGGGTCCGGCAGTCGCAGGGGCCGCAGGGCCAGCGCCATTTGTCCTTGGCGGCAATACGAACTACCACTACAACGTCGGACCGCCGTCGGGCCTTTCGGCAGTCAATACTTCGCAGGTCACAAATCCCGCGCCGCTCGCTGTATATAACACAGAACGCTGGGGACCCGCGGCATGGACGATCAGCGGCTTGAATCCTCTGGCTGGCTATGACGTCCGTCTGCACTTTGTAGAGTGGGCCCACACCGCCGCAAGCCAGCGGAATTTCAACGTCTCCATCAACAGCGAGCAGGTCTTGACCAACTTTGATATTTTTGCCACCGCCGGCGCTGCGGCCACGGCCATCACGGAGCAGTTCTACACCACCGCTGATGAGAATGGCGTCATTGAAATTGAAACCGCACTCGGAACCACTACGGTCGCGGATCTGAACCCCACCATCAACGCCATCGAGATCATTGCCACTACCAGCAGTAACCCTGTTGGAGCTGCCCCCGGCTCAACCACCGATCTTGCCATCAACTCGGGCGGGCCGGCTGTTAACAACTTCGTAGCCGACGAAGACTACAACGGCGGCGATGTTGCTACAACCACTAACACCGTCAGTCTGAATGGCAACTCGGCTCCGGAAGCTGTCTACGAAGATCAACGCTACGTGCCCTTCACCTACGTTCTGACAGGCCTGATTGCGGATGCGCCCTATACGGTAAAGATGCACTTCGCCGAAACCTACTGGACAGCAGCTGGCCAGCGCGTATTCAGTGTTGCGCTCAATGGGAAGTATGTGGTGAACGACCTGGATGTATTAAAGACTGCTGGCGGACAAAACATCGCGTACGATCCGCAATTTACCGCGAACGCCGACAAGTACGGACAGATCATCGCGCAATTCATTTACGGCGGCGCCGATCAGCCCTTCATCAACGCAATCGAGGTTGTTCAAAGCGGGAGTCCAACCTGTACTACCGTTCCTTCGGCTCCCACTGGGCTGACAGCGACAGCGTCCTCATCCAGCGCTATCAGCCTGAGTTGGGCGGCAGTTACTCCGCCGGCGAACTGCACCATCATTTCCTATAGCGTCTATCGAAGCACCACCAGCGGATTCACACCTTCCTCAAGCAATCTCGTCGCCAGCGGAGTGACCGGTACGACATACTCCAACACCGGCCTCGTCGCTTCCACAACTTATTACTACGTCGTGGAAGCACTGGATGGTGACGGTACATCGGCAGCGTCAGCGCAAGCGTCGGCCACCACGCAAAGCGGCGGCGTGAGTTGCACCACCGTTCCTGCGGCTCCCACCGGGCTGACGGCGACGGCATCGTCCTCCAGTGCCATCGCTTTGAGTTGGGCGGCAGTTTCCCCTCCCGCCAACTGCACCATCACTTCCTACAGCGTCTATAGCAGCACGACCAATGGGTTTACGCCGTCGTCGAGTAATCTGATCGCCAGCGTGACCGGAACTACCTACACCAACACCGGCCTGACGGCCTCGACCACCTACTACTACAAGGTCGAAGCGCTGGACACCGACGGCACCTCGGCGGCTTCGGCGCAAGCATCGGCCACCACGCAAGCCTCGGGATCGGGCACGTCAATCGTATCCATCAACGCCGGCGGTCCGGCGGAAAGTAACTCGGGCGGCGGCGACAATTCCTTTGTCGCGGACGAAGACTTCAGCACCGGCGGAACCACTTACTCGGTTACCAACACAATCACCATACCCGCCAGTGTTGCTACCGTCGCTGCTCCCGCGGCAGTCTACCAATCGGCGCGGCAAGGAACCGTGACTTATACCATTCCCGGCCTGAGCGCAGGAACCAGTTACACCGTACGCCTGCACTTCGCCGAGCTTTATTTTTCGGCAGCGGGTGATCGTGTGTTTAATGTGGCCATCAACGGAACAACCGTGCTGACCAATTTCGACATCTACGCGACGGCTAAAGCGAACTACACAGCTGTAGTTGAGCAGTTCACCGCAACTGCCAACAGCAGCGGCGACATCGTGATCGCCTTCACCAACGGCACCGTCAATCAACCCATGTTCAATGGCATCGAGGTACTTGGCTCATCCACGAGTTGCACCACCGTGCCTTCGGCGCCCACGGGACTGACGGCAACCGCGTCTTCGTCGAGTGCCATCGGCTTGAGCTGGACGGCAGTCACTCCACCGGCGAACTGCACCATCAGTAGCTACTCGGTGTACGGCAGCACGACCAGCGGGTTCACTCCCTCGTCGAGTAACCTGATCGCCAGCGGAGTAACTGGAACCACTTACACCAACACTGGCCTGGCAGCTTCGACCACTTACTACTACAAAATCGAAGCGCTGGACTCCGACGGCAGTTCCGCACCGTCAGCGCAAGCCAGCGCGGAAACTCAGGCTGCCTCATGCACCACCGTTCCTTCGGCGCCCACGGGACTGACCGCAACCGCATCCTCTTCCAGCGCCATCGGTCTGAGCTGGACGGTCGTTACGCCTCCGGCGAACTGCACGATTAGCTCTTACAGTGTATACGGCAGCACCACCAGCGGGTTCACTCCATCATCGAGTAATCTGATAGCCGGTGGAGTGACAGGAACCACTTACACCAACACCGGCCTGGCTGCTTCCACCACTTACTACTACAAAGTCGAAGCTGTGGACGCGGACGGATCGTCGGCAGCTTCGACCCAGGCCAGCGCAACCACGCAAGCCGCCGGCGGCAGTTCCGAGGTTGTGGCCATTGCCTGCGGCGGCCCGGCGGAGAGTAACTCCGGCGGTGGCGATGACTCCTTCGTTGCCGATGAGGACTTCAGCGGCGGCGGGGACAACAGCCCGGTCACGGCCACTATTAACCTCACCCAACCCGGAGCGAATGCCGCACCCATGGGTGTATATCAGCACGGACGAGCTGGAGTCACCACTTACACCATTCCGGGGCTGACGGCGGGCAGTACCTATACTGTACTGCTGCATTTTGCCGAGACTTATTTCACCGCTGCCGGAGACCGTGAATTCAACGTAGCCATCAACGGCACCACCGTGCTCACCAACCTGGATATCTATGGCACGGTGGGCAAAGATGCGGCACTGCTGGAGACCTTCAATACGACGGCCAACGGCAGCGGCCAAATCGTGATCGCCTTCACCCTCGGCGCAGCCAACCAACCCGTCGTCATGGGAATCGAGGTACGCACCAATTAGAAACGGCTCGAACAATTTGAATCAGCTAACGACTTCAACTCGTTTAGGCCGACGATGCAAAATGCAGTCGGCCTAGAACGTCACTCGATCGACAATCGATTCTTTCAGAAGAACGATGGAGTTCATTGTTTTCAAGTTTCGACAACCCGCGGAATCTTTTCGTCGAATTAACAGCGAATTACTTGCTAGGTGAACTTCTACTAGTCAAAAAGGAGTGTCATGTATCCCTCATATATTCCTGTTGGAAGTCTGACCTATCTCGGCATTCGGAAGCCCACTAGTCCAAAGCTTGATGTTCTACCTCGTGAAGGCCCACCTATCTGCGGCAACTTGCGAAGAGTGGGTAGATCATGGCCAGTCTTGGTAATGCTCCTGCTCCTGATTGAGGCAATGGGTTCGACCAGAGCGAACGCGCAGTCGGCGCCGCCGGCATCCGATCGGATCACTATCAATCTCTCGGAGGGAGTACCCAATTTTGTTGGGAATGCGGCTTTGACGGATCCGACCGCCGCTTTGCCACAAAGCAATTGGTGGTACGAAAACAATCAGGATTCCAACCCCACTTCGTCGTCTTTCGCGGCCTCCAACTATGTGGAGGTCGCTACTCCTCCCGCCGACTCCGGTCCCGCTTGTGGCAGCACCCTTTCCACACCCAACTGGACACAAGTGGGCATTCCAAACGACGCGAACATATGGCGCACGTTTATCAATCAGGCGTCAGGTGGTGGCCAAGGGTCTCTGTGTGGACAAAACAACTGGTATCGCCTGCACTTCAAGGTTGACCCGACGTATGCCAACAGCAAAATCATGGTCGAGTTCGAGGGTGCGCATACCGCCATTCAGATTTACATCAATGGCACGCTCCTGCCCGGCATCAGCGGCGTCACGGCCGATGCGGACGCGTCGCACGTGGTTGGTTTCATTCCTGTTATCGCCGACCTCACGCCCTACATTACGGCCGATGGCACTACAGAAAATGTGCTCGCGGTCAGCGTTTCCAGGGGCAATAGCTGGTTCGAAGATCCCGCATTCTCCGAGGTCTTCCGCTTCGGTCAGGCCATGGCCGGATTGTTTCGGCCGGTAAAGATGTTCATTACAAATAAGGTGCATATTCCAGTCAACGTGTATTCCAATCAGAAAACCTGGGGTACCTATGTGGCAACGGTATCCGAGGTTCCTTCTTCAAGCGGCACCGCGACAGCCAACTCGGCTGTTATTCAGGTTGAGACCAACGTTCTCAACGAGAATACGACTTCCCAGACAGTAACCTTGACTACGCAGATCGTGGATGCGAATGGAAACGTAGCAGCTACCGGGGCGCCGCTTACTCAGACCGTGGCTCCGATGACTCCGGGAAATTTCCCGTCCACTGCGACTCCAATGTTCAGTCAACAGATCACGGTAAATAACCCTACATTATGGTATCCAAACAATTCCATATACGGCACGCCGTATATGTACACAGTCAACCACATTGTCAGCGTTAATGGCGTAGTGGTCGATGTCGCACAGAGTCCGCTCGGTATCCGCACGATTACCTGGAATACGAATTACCCGATCTTCAACGGCTATCCAATGAATCTGTGGGGCGGCTCCGGGCGCTACGATTATCCGGGGTTAGGATCGTCCGTTCCGGAAGAACAGCAATGGCGCGACCTCTCGCTATTGGCCGCGGAAGGCGGAAATATTTACCGTCCGGGCCACTCGACCTCCAGCGAGGAGTTCGTGAACGCGGCCGATGCCTACGGCATCATGATCGACCAGCCGAGCGGAGACAACGAAGAAGCTTTTTCCGCCCCAACGGCCGATATGGTGACGCTGAAGGAAGAGCTGCATCGCGACATGATCGTTCGCGATCGCAGCCACCCGTCGATTCTCGACTGGGAGTCGAATAACGGCACCATGGAAGAATCTGTCGGCGAGGCTCTGCTAACCATCAATTCGACGTGGGATCCCATCAATACCCGCGTCGCCGCCGACCGTACGCCTGACCCTGTAAACGGCTATCTGCTGGGTTGCACCCTCGAAGGTTGCGAGGTCGGTGTCAAAACCGACTTCCCGAATAATCCGGCCTGGGGAGCGGAGTATTGGGGCACTGGCACGGCTCGAGGCCTGGCTTGGAATTTCGAGCTCGCCTTTGTTGCGCCCTTTTTGGACAACTGGCGCCAGGGCAAGGCGGCGGATGCGATGGGAATGGCGCAGTGGTACCTTGCGGACACTCCCGGCGAAACAGGCCAATATATAGAAGCCGGCAACAGCACTACTGCTCCTGGGAACTCGAATGACGTTCGCTCGCTGGGCGCTTCCTCGATGGACCAGAACCGCTTCCCAAAGTTATTGTATTACGTCTATGAGGCCGCCTGGACGCCTTTTTCGATCAAGCCGGTCGTTCGTTTAGCGGGTCATTGGAACCTTTCCTCCGGGAATGTGCAGGTGAATGCTTTCAGCAACTGCCCATCGGTCGAACTGCTGGTCAACGGCGTACAACAAGGTGCGATTGAGACGCCAAACCCCTGGAACTCGAACGACGAAGCGAATCAGACGGAAACCGCCACCCAGATACCCTTCCAGACGTACTGGATTGTGCCGTGGGTTTCCGGCACGGTGATGGCGGAATGCCTGAACGCATCCGGAACCGTGGTAGCCACGGACAGCAGGACGACAGCAGGAGCCGAAAACAAGATCGTGCTCACTGTTGTTCCTGAGCTGACCAAGCCGAATGGCACGACCTTCCAAGTTACAGCAAATGGTTCCGACGCGGCTTTTGTTACGGCCACGATAGAAGACGCGAATGGAAATTGGGAACCCCTTGCCTCTGACCTGGTCACGTTTTCGGTGACCGGTCCGGCCACATACCAGGGCGGAACCGAGCAATATTTGTCCACGAATACAAACGCATACTCCAACGCCAACTCTACTTATATAGGGGGCGTCCCTGACGCTTTCTATCATTCGCCCGGTGACCCCGAGTTGCAGGTTGAGGGCGGCTTGACCAGAATCGCCCTCCGCAGCCAGTTCACTGCTGGAACCGTAACGGTGACTGCCACGGCTCCGGGGCTGGCGAGCGGTTCAGTGTCGTTTCCGATTGTTGCGGTCCCGGATCCTCGCACAGCGGTCAACACTTGCACCACGCTTCCTTCCGCGCCCACCGGGTTGGCGGCGACGGCCTCTTCCTCCAGCGTCATCAGCTTGACTTGGACAGCGGTGACCCCTCCGGCTAACTGCACCATCGGTTTCTACAACGTCTACAGCAGCACCACCAGCGGGTTCACGCCGTCCTCGAGCAACGAGATAGCGAGCGGGATCACGAGCGCCAGCTACTCCGACACCGGCCTCTCGGATTTGACGACTTACTACTTCGTTGTTGAAGCGGTTGACGCGGACGGTACATCTGCGGCCTCGGCGCAAGTCAGCGCCACCACGCCGGTCACCCCCCCGTGCAGCACGGTTCCCTCGGCGCCAACCGGTCTGATGGCGACGGCTTCTTCTTCCAGCGTCATCAGCTTGACCTGGACGGCGGTGACCCCTCCAGCCAACTGCACCATCAGCTCCTACAACGTCTACCGCAGCACCACCGGCGGGTTTACTCCGGGCTCGGGCAACCTGGTTGCGAGCGGCCTGACCACCGCCAGTTACTCCAGCACCGGCCTCGCATCTGAGACGACCTACTACTTCGTCGTCGAAGCGCTTGACGCGGACGGTACTTCGGCGGCTTCGGCGCAGGCAACCGCCACCACCCCACCAGCAGATATCCTATCCATCAACGCCGGCGGTCCGGCGGTAAGCAACTCTGGCGGCGGCGACAATTCCTTTGTCGCGGACGAAGACTTCAGCACCGGCGGGACCACCTACTCGGTCACCAACACGATCACCATACCCACCAATATTGCCACCATCGCCGCTCCTGCGGCAGTCTACCAGTCGGCGCGGCAGGGAGTCGTGACTTATACGATTCCCGGCCTGACCGCTGGAACCAGTTACACCGTGCGCCTGCACTTTGCCGAGCTTTATTTCCCGGCAGCCGGCGACCGTGAATTCGATGTGGCCATCAACGGAACAGCGGTACTGACCAACTTCGACATCTACGCAACGGCCGGTGCGAACTACACGGCTGTGGTCGAGCAGTACATCGCAACCGCCAACAGCAGCGGCGATATCGTGATCGCCTTTACCAATGGCGCCGTCAATCAACCCATGTTCAATGGCATCGAGATACTCGGCAACTCCGCTATTTGCGCCGCAGTTCCATCTGCGCCGACCGGGTTGACGGCGACGGCCTCTTCCTCCAGCATGATCGGTTTGACCTGGAATGCGGTGACCCCTCCAGCCAACTGCAGCAGCATTTCCTACAGCGTGTACAGCAGCACCGCCAGCGGGTTCACTCCGTCTTCGAGCAACCTGATCGCCAGCGGCGTGACCGGCACAACCTACTCCAACACCGGACTCGCGGCTTCGACCACCTACTACTACATCGTAGAGGCGGTCGACTTGCACGGGACATCGGCGCCTTCCGCACAAGCACAGGCTACGACTTCGACCGGCTCGGGCTGCGACTCGGTTCCCCCCACGGGGCCGACCGGTCTGACAGCGACGGCCTCTTCCTCAAGCGTCATCGGCTTGACTTGGACGGCGGCTCCCGCAAACCCTCCCTGCACCATCACCTCCTACAGCGTCTACCGCAGCACCACCAACGGGTTCACTCCGTCTCCCAGTACCTTAATAGCAAGCGGTGTGACCAGCACGAGCTACACCAACACAGGCTTGGCGGCTTCGACAACTTACTACTACCTCGTGGAAGCGCTTGACTCGTTCGGCGCATCCGCGGCCTCGGCCCAAGCCAGCGCTACCACGCAGAGCGGCGGCGCCAGTTGCACCACTGTTCCTTCGGCTCCTACTGGGCTGACGGCGACGGCGTCTTCTTCCAGCGCCATCGGTTTAAGTTGGACGGCAGTGACTCCACCGGCGAACTGCACTATTAGTTCCTACAGCGTCTACGAGAGCACCACCAGCGGGTTCACTCCGTCGGCGAGCAACCTGGTCGCAAGCGGGCTAACCACTACCAGTTACTCCAGTACCGGACTCTCGGCTTCGACGACCTACTACTATGTAGTCGAAGCGGTCGATGCCGACGGCTCCTCACCGGCCTCGGCGCAGGCCAGCGCGGAAACATCGGCGGCATCGTCTGGAACGTCAATCGTGTCCATCAATGCCGGCGGGCCGGGGGAAAGTAACTCGGGCGGCGGCGACAATTCCTTTGTTGCGGACGAAGACTACAACACCGGCACAACCACCTACTCGGTCACCAACACAATCACCATACCCGCCAGTGTTGCTACCACCGCCGCTCCCGCGGCAGTCTACCAGTCGGCGCGGCAAGGAACCGTGACTTATACGATTCCCGGCCTGACCGTAGGAACCAGTTACACCGTTCGTCTGCACTTTGCCGAGCTTTATTTCTCGGCAGCGGGTGATCGTATGTTTGATGTGGCCATCAACGGAACATCGGTGCTGACCAATTTCGACATCTACGCGACGGCTAAAGCGAACTACACGGCTGTGGTGGAGCAGTTCACCGCCACCGCCAACAGCAGCGGCGACATCGTGATCGCCTTCACCAACGGCACCATCGATCAACCCATGATCAACGGCGTCGAGGTACTTGGCTCATCCACGAGCTGCACCACGGTGCCTTCGGCGCCGACGGGACTGACGGCGACGGCGACTTCCTCAAGCGCCATCAGCTTGAGCTGGACGGCGGTAACTCCTCCGGCCAACTGCACCATCAGCTCTTACAATGTCTACCGGAGCACTACCAGCGGGTTTACTGCGTCTTCGAGCAACCTGGTCGCCAGCGGAGTCACTGGCACGACTTACTCCAACACCGGTCTGGCGGCTTCGACGACGTACTACTACGTGGTTGAGGCAGTCGATGCGGACGGCTCGTCGTCGGCTTCATCGCAAGCCAGTGCGGAGACTTCGGCAGCGTCATGCACCACCGTTCCTTCGGCGCCGACTGGGTTAACGGCGACGGCGTCCTCGTCGAGCGTAATCGGCTTGGGCTGGACAGCAGTTAACCCGCCGGCGAACTGCACGATCAGCTCCTACAGCGTCTACCGGAGCACCACCAGCGGATTTACTGCATCCTCGAGTAATCTGATCGCCAGCGGCGTGACCACCACCAGTTACTCCAACACCGGCCTCGCGGCGTCGACCACTTACTACTACGTGGTAGAAGCACTGGACGCGGACGGCTCCTCGGCAGCCTCGGCGCAAGCCAGCGCAACCACGCAAGCGGCATCGGGTGCGGAGGTCGTGGCCATCGCCTGCGGCGGTCCGGCGGAGAGCAACTCCGGCGGCGGAGATTACTCCTTCGTTGCGGATGAGGACTTCAGCGGCGGCGGGGATAACAGTCCGGTCACGGCCACTATCAATCTGACCCAGCCCGGCGCTAATGCCGCACCGATGGGGGTTTATCAGCACGGTCGAGCCGGAGTCTTCACCTACACCATTCCGGGGCTGACGGCGGGCAGTCAGTACAGCGTCCTGCTGCATTTTGCCGAGACTTATTTCACGGCCGCCGGAGATCGTGAATTCAATGTGGCCATCAATGGGACGACGGTGCTCACCAACCTGGACATCTACGGCACGGTGGGCAAAGACGCGGCATTGCTGGAGACGTTTACGGCCACGGCCAACAGCAGCGGCGACATCGTGATCGCGTTCACCGACGGCGCCGCCAACCAACCCGTAGTCATGGGAATTGAGATCCGGTAAACGCATCTGAGGCAAATGGCGAGCGTACCACCATTGCGACACAACCGTGGAACAGACAGGAGCATTGTATGGCAAACGATCATTCGATTCCTTGGAGCCAAATAATTCTTAAAGCTTTTCTTGGGCTGGTCATGGCTTGCGCTCTTGGCCTTACCGCCACGGTACCTGCGTTTGCCCAGGAGATCGTGGCCATCGCCGCCGGCGGTCCGGCGCAGAGTAACTCCAGCGGCGGAGACTACTCTTTTGTGGCCGACGAAGACTTCAGCGGCGGCGGGGATAACAGTCCAGTCACAGCCACCATCAATCTGACCCAGCCCGGGGCCAACGCCGCGCCTATGGGGGTTTATCAGCACGGTCGCGCCGGAGCTTTCACCTATACCATTCCCGGACTGACGGCGGGCAGTACTTACACCGTGCTGTTGCATTTTGCCGAAACCTATTTCACGGCGGCGGGGGAGCGCGAATTTGACGTGGCGATCAACGGCACGTCGGTGCTCACCAACCTTGATATTTATGCCACGGTGGGCAAAGACGCGGCACTGCTGGAGACCTTCACGGCGACGGCCAACAGCAGCGGACAAATCGTGATCGCTTTCACCCTCGGCGCGGCAAACCAACCCGTAGTTATGGGAATCGAGATTCGGAGCACTTCCAGTTGTACAACGGTTCCGTCGGCACCGGCGGGACTGGCAGCGACGGCGTCATCTTCCAGCGTCATTGGTTTGAGCTGGACCGCAGTTACACCTCCGGCGAACTGCACCATTAGCTCCTATAGTGTCTACCGCAGCACCACCAGTGGGTTCACGCCGGGCTCGGGTAACCTGATCGCGAGCGGCGTAACGGGCACAAGTTACTCCAACACCGGGCTGGCGGCTTCGACGACTTATTACTACGTTGTCGAAGCGGTCGATGCGGACGGCAGTTCCGCAGCCTCGGCGCAGGCCAGCGCCACGACTTCGGCGGCGTCATGCAGCACGGTTCCATCGGCGCCGACGGGCCTCACGGCGACGGCATCGTCCTCCAGCGCCATCGCCTTGAGTTGGACAGCAGTGACTCCTCCGGCCAACTGCACCATTAGCTCCTATAGTGTCTACCGCAGCACCACCAGCGGATTCACACCGGGCTCGGGCAACCTCATAACCAGCGGGCTGACCGGCACGAGTTACTCCAACACCGGGCTCACTGCTTCGACGACGTACTACTACGTTGTGGAAGCGCTTGACTCGTTCGGCACATCGGCGGCCTCGGCGCAGGCAACCGCTACCACGGCAGCAGCATCATCCGGAACGTCAATCGTGTCCATCAACGCCGGCGGGCCGGCGGAGAGTAACTCGGGCGGCGGCGACAATTCCTTTGTCGCGGACGAAGACTTCAGCACCGGCGGAACCACCTACTCGGTCACCAACACAATCACCATACCCGCCAGTGTTGCTAGCACCGCCGCTCCCGCGGCAGTCTACCAGTCGGCGCGGCAAGGAACCGTGACGTATACGATTCCTGGCCTGACCGCTGGAACCAGTTACACCGTACGCCTGCATTTTGCCGAGCTTTATTTCCCGGCAGCCGGCGATCGTGAATTCGATGTAGCCATCAACGGCACAACGGTGCTGACCAATTTCGACATCTACGCCACGGCCAAGGCGAACTACACCGCTGTAGTTGAGCAGTTCACCGCAACTGCCAACAGCAGTGGCGACATGGTGATCGCCTTCACCAACGGCACCGTCAATCAACCCATGTTCAATGGCATTGAGGTACTGGGCTCCTCCACGAGCTGCACCACGGTGCCGTCGGCGCCGACGGGACTGACGGCAACCGCGTCTTCCTCAAGCGCTATCGGCTTGAGCTGGATGGCAGTAACTCCTCCGGCCAACTGCACCATTAGTTCTTACAGCGTCTACCGCAGCACCACCAGCGGCTTCACCCCGGGCTCGGGCAACCTGATCGCAAGCGGACTGACGAGCACGAGTTACTCCAATGTCGGCCTCACGCCTTCGACCACTTACTACTACGTGGTTGAGGCCGTCGATGCGGACGGTTCGTCGGCTGCTTCGGCACAGGCAGCCGCCACCACGCAAGCGGCCGGCGGTAACACGGGTTACGTATCCATCAACGCTGGCGGTCCGGCGGTAAGCAACTCTGGCGGCGGCGATAATTCCTTTGTCGCCGACGAAGACTACAGTGCCGGCGGAACCACCTACTCGGTTACCAACACAATCACTATACCCGCCAGTGTCACGACCATCGCCGCTCCCGCAGCAGTCTACCAGTCTGCGCGGCAGGGAGTCGTGACTTACACGATACCCGGCCTAACCGCGGGAACCAGTTACATAGTTCGTCTGCACTTTGCCGAGCTTTATTTCTCGGCAGCTGGCGATCGTGAATTCAATGTCGCCATCAACGGCACAGCGGTACTAACCAACTTCGACATCTATGCAACGGCCGGCGCGAACTTCACGGCTGTGGTGGAGCAGTACATCGCAACCGCCAACAGCAGCGGCGATATCGTGATTGCCTTCACCGACGGCGCCGCCAATCAACCCATGTTCAATGGCATCGAGGTGCTTGACGCCACTCCTTGCACCACGCTTCCCCCGGCTCCGACCGGTCTGACGGCGACGGCGTCTTACCCCAGCGTCATCGGCTTGACCTGGACTGCGGTGACCCCTCCGGCCAACTGCAGCATCAGCTCCTACAGCGTCTACGGTGGAACTACTGCGAATCCGACCACGTTGATTGCGAGCGGGCTGACGGGCACTACGTACTCCAACACTGGTCTCACAGCTTCGACCACCTACTACTACCTCGTAAAAGCGGTGGATGCGGAGGGCGCATCGGCGGCCTCGGCGCAGGCTACCGCTACCACGCCCGCCCCCAGCGCAATCGCTCCTCCAACCAGTCTGACGGCGGTGGGCTCTTCCTACCAACAAATCGATCTGCGCTGGGTCGCGAGCACAACCCCTGCTCCAAACACTGCCCCAGTAAACTATTCGGTATACCGGAGCACAACCACTCCCTTCACACCGTCGGCTGCCAATCTGATGGGCACCACGGTCGGGATCACCAACTACCTGGACAGCAACTATCCCGCCACGCTTACCGCGGGCGAGTCCTCCATCCCCCCAGGTCCTGGAATTCAGCCCTCGACCACGTATTACTACATGGTCGTGGCTTCTACCCTGTCAGGAGCTTCGCCAGCCGCTACGGCCTCAGCCACATCACTTTCGGCAACGCCGTCAACCGTCGCTCCCGCCGCTCTAACCGGATTGACCGCGATGGCAGAGAACGCCAACGAGATCGATCTGATCTGGAACTCGACTAACTCCGGGGTGGGGGTGGTGGTGACAACGTATTACATCTACCGGAGTACAACGCCAACCTTCACGCCCGGGCCGAGCAACCAGATTGGCACCACAAAGAGTAACTGGTTCCAGGATGATGTCCTTACAGCGTCGACTCAGTATTACTACCAGGTCCTGGCCAACAACTCGATAGGAGTTTCGCCGTCGAGCGCAACGGTCACCGCAACAACGCCCGCACTCAACCCTAACCTCTGGGGGGGCGCGCCCTTTTGGGATGCCAGCAATATGCCCGCCTTGCCTCCCGGGGACACTGTGATGATGAAGTTCCTGAACCGGACAAACGGGGTGTATGCGAACGATCAGATAACCTGGACCGCAACCCTCAACGGAGTCGCAACCACCTACACGTTTGCGCAAGAGCCGACCTTCGCTATGCCGCCCAACTCGTCGGGGCGTATGTACTTCTTCCTGAATGACCCGACTTTGAACGAGGATAACACCGACTACTGGGACTATATCGAGTTCACCGCCGGCCCCACCTCCATCAACATGGACACAACGCGCGTCGATGCACTCGGCGTCAAGATTGCATTTAATCTAGTTTGCGGCGACGGAACAAACGTAGCGCTCGGAGAAAATCAGGAGACCTTTACGGAAGACCGGTCGGTTACACTCCAACGCTATCTAGCCGCGGCTCCATACAACCTCAACGCCGCCGCTCCTTATGACTTCCAGACAGACGAGACAACGTATGGCCCGTATCGCATCATTGAACCGGGCGCGGCCGGCTTTAACGCGGGTGGACCATACCAGAATTACTATGCCAACTACATCTCTGATATCTGGTCCTTCAACGGTATTACCATTCCACTCGCTGGGCCCAACGGTTCCGGCCTAGGCGCCAATCCGGACCTTTCCGCCGCGATCTTTCGGCATACCGCTCCTATCTCGGGTCCGGCTGAGTTTAACGCGGTCGGGGATCTAACCAACCAGGGGATGTGGGGAAATCCTGCCAGCTTCTATCAGCAAGAGCCCTACGACCACTACGCTCAGTGGATCGAAGCCCAGGCCATCAATATGCAGCAGTACGCCTTCCCGTACAACGATGCGGGTGGTTACTCGAGCGACATCGGATGCTCCAACCCGAAAACGCTGCTCGTGGCGGTTGGCTGGTAACCAGAAAGGCGACATGGCAAGTCCCCTGCCATCAAAGATAAAGAGTTTTGTTGTCTGCTGGGACTGCAAGATGAAGTCACGACCAGGGTGCGGTTTGCGCTGGAGGAAAGTCGCGGAGGCGACGAGGCAGAGGGGGACTGCACCGCGGAAACAGCGGGCCTATTGAAAGGAGCCCTTCCGCTCAGTTGGAGAAACGCAGACGGCGGAGGCGCAATTGAATCTCCACTCGACGTGGAGGTGGTTGGTCACGGAGAACGCTCCTGGGGGGGTAGAGCGCTCGGCGGTCGACATGCCTCTCAGGGCCGAAACATGGTCGCGGCGGGAGTCGCGCAAGTTACGGCGATGCAGATTTCCGGGCATAAGACGGATTCGATCTTCCGGCCCTATGCCATTGTCTCCGAGACGGACCTGCGGACGGCTCTCCGGGGCGACTCAGGGGTACCTCGCTGCAGCGAAAGAGAACGTGGTCGAAATGGCAGAAAACCGTTAAGAGTTTTCTGCCTCACGGATAATTCACGGACAAAAACCAGAGGGCACTCTTCGCCGGGTGCCATAAGTTATAGAAAAGTATGGTGCGCCCTGAGAGATTCGAACTCCCGACCTTCTGGTTCGTAGCCAGACGCTCTATCCAGCTGAGCTAAGGGCGCAGACTTTTCAACGATAAGAAAAGCAAGGAATGGAGCGAACTGGCGAACGCTCATCCCCTCAACTTGGCCAACTATGCGCGAACTATGCGCGAAACCGGATCACAAGCTGAAAAATGATTGTAACGTCTCCTGCGGCAAAGCGGCAACTCGGTTTGATCCCCGGATTCTCAATGAGCGTAAGGGCTGTTTTCACCGCTTATCATTCGCAAGAGAATTCGGTTGGGACGTTCTGTCTTTATGCTAGGCATGCCCTTAGTAAAATAGCATCACCATTCAATTAGGAGGCTGAAACGATGGCACGTCGCGCTGGATTTGCACCCCTGTTGTTAGCGTTAGCCATTTTCCCGTCTCGGTGCGCCCTCTCTCAGGAAGCCAACGCAACCGAAGGCAACGCCAAGCTCTCCAGAACGCATTGTGAAGTCCTCTCGTGCGTTCAGAAAGTCCTATATTTTTCAAATATTTCGCAGCCAACCGACCTCCAGGATGTCGTGAACACGATACGCGCCATAGCTGATATCCAACGCGTTCAACAAATTATTTCGGGGCCGATCGTCATCATCGAAGGCACGGCCGAACAAGTGGCGCTGGCCGAGAAACTGGCCACCGAGATCGATAAAGACAAAAGGAGATTCGGTGGGCTCGGGTACCGCATCGACCTCAAAATCCAAGAGTCGGAAGGCGACAAGAAATTGCGTTCGCGTCTCTATTCTTTCGTGGCTGAGGCGCACCAAGCCGCCTCAGTGAGCATAAAAAGACGAGTGTCCTCACAGGTTCCGAAAGAACCGGCATCCGAAACCAAGCCGCCGTCCGATTCCAGTACCTCTCGTAGCATCGAATGCCGCATTCTCATCGAGAATGAGCGCACGCTCGAACTGAGTGTGGAAGCGGAATTTGCCAGTGACACAACGAGCGATTCCAGCAGCGCGACTCCCCCGTTATTCCGAGTCAAAGAGAACGTCACGGTTGAACTGGACAAACCAACGGTCATCAGTAGGATCGACGATCCCGACGGCGGTCGCAGCTTCACGATTGAACTGACTGCCACCCGAATCAAAGATAGACCGTGAGGCTCCAGCGGCGGTTACGGACCTTGGGCTGGTCATTGGTCAGTCGGTGCCGGGGACTTACTGAAGCCTTTTCGTTACCACCCTCACGGCCAGCCGGTTCTCTTGCTGCTGAGTTGCGATCCGCGTTTCGCGCAGCTGCCATAGCCTCACGAATGTCGGACTCGGATTGAATGTCATAGCTGCAACACGTGGGCCATGCCCAACCTAATTTCTCCTCAAGCTTTTTCAACAGCCCCTTCGGCCCCCTCCTTGCAATCGCCGTTCGCCCTCCAGTAATTCTTTCCACCCGCAGGGCAATTCCTACAAAGCCCGCAAAACCTCACCCCTGTCTTTTGAGCAGCTTAGCGAATGGCATGCCATCTGCTTATATCTATGCCAGACGAAGTGGCGCGCAACGGGGCGTTCCAAGTATGACTTCGGCCAGAGGTTTTCTTGGGCGCCCCTTGCATTTTCGGCAGGCAAAACACGGCAGCCCTCCCCAATTTTCCCCTCCAAACTTTACGCCAACGCCAGTTGTTCTCGCACGTCTACGCCAGCCTGGCGTAACAGTTTAGCCACGGAATCCGCCTTAAGCCGGGAAGCATCAAACCCCACCCGCACCGTACGCTCAACTTCGTTGAACTGCACTCCGCGTATTCCATAGACTTCACGCATACCGTCGATCGCTCGCAGCGCGCTCTCGCCCGGCACAGCCCCGTAGCGGAAAACAACATCCAGATAAGTCATTCGGATATCCTTAACTGTTGATGAAACGGTTCCGGACCCGGCTCGGCCCTGAATCCAATATAAAGCATCGCCCATCGAACCATGTACGTTCGAAACATGTACGATTCGTATCGCGGCATCCGCCCGCCTAACACCCATGTCACCCGACCCCTCCAATCCGTCCGCCGGCCTTGAACGCGATCCCGTCTGCGGTATGAATGTCAATCCCGCAACCGCCAAACACTCCCATCCGCACAACGGCAAGACATTCTTTTTCTGTTGCGTCCCCTGCGTCGAAAAATTCAAGACGGACCCAGCCAAATATTTGACCCCATCGCCTCCGCCAAAATTAGCGGGATTAATCACCTTCGGCGTCGCCAAGCCATCGTCCCCGCCCACCGCCTACGTCTGTCCCATGTGCCCGGAAGTCCGCGCAACCAAGCCTGGAGCTTGCCCCTCCTGCGGCATGGCCCTCGAACCCGATGTTCCCGTCGCGTCCGCTCGCACCGAGTACACCTGTCCCATGCATCCCGAGATCGTGCGCCCCGCTCCCGGTTCCTGCCCCATCTGCGGCATGGCCTTGGAGCCCCGCACCGTCGCCGCCACTCCCGGAGACAATCCCGAACTGCGCGACATGACCCGCCGCTTCTGGATCGGAGCTGTACTCACAGTGCCGCTCCTCGCTGTCGCCATGGGAGCAATGTTCGGCTATCGCCTTCACCTCGATCTGAACCTGGACGGCGTGCCGATCAATCTACCCTGGCTCGAATTCGCGCTTGCCACTCCCGTCGTCCTCTGGTGCGGTCTCCCATTCTTCCAGCGCTTCTGGACGTCTCTCATCAATCGCAGCCCTAATATGTTCACCCTGATCGGCATGGGCACCGGCGTCGCCTACGTATACAGCGTCGTCGCCACGCTCGCGCCGCAGATTTTTCCCGCATCCCTGCGCAGCATGGGAGGCTACCCCGATGTTTACTTCGAAGCCGCCGCCGCCATCACAACTCTAGTCCTGCTCGGCCAAGTCATGGAACTCCGCGCCCGCAGCCGGACCAGCGCCGCCATCCGCGCCCTGCTCGATCTCAGCCCAAAAACCGCGCGCCTGCTCGCTGACGGGCCCGGTGGCGAGGTTACCGAAAAAGACATTCCGCTCGAACAAGTCCAGCCCGGCGACCGCCTCCGCGTCCGCCCCGGAGAAAAAATTCCCGTCGACGGCGTCCTACTCGAAGGCCGCAGCGCGATCGACGAATCCATGATCACCGGCGAATCCATGCCGGTAGAAAAATCCCCCGATAGCAAAGTCGTCGGCGCCACCATCAACGGCACCGGCTCCTTCATCATGCGCGCCGAACGCGTCGGCAGCGAAACGCTGCTCGCCCGCATCGTGCAACTCGTCGGCCAGGCCCAGCGCAGCCGCGCACCTATCCAGCGCCTCGCCGACCGCGTCGCCAAATGGTTCGTCCCCATCGTGGTCGCCATCGCAATCATCACTTTCATCGCGTGGTTCGCGCTGGGCCCCCAACCGCATCTCGCGCACGCCCTGGTCAACGCTGTCGCAGTTCTCATCATCGCCTGCCCGTGCGCGTTAGGACTCGCTACGCCAATGGCAATCATGGTCGGCGTAGGCCGCGGCGCTCGCGCCGGTGTGTTGATCAAAAATGCCGAAGCTCTGGAGACTCTCGAAAGAGTCGACACCTTGGTCCTCGACAAAACCGGCACGCTCACGGAAGGTAAGCCGCAAGTGTTTAGCTATTCCAAATCGCTTGTCGATGATCCCGAACTGCTTCGTCTTGCCGCGAGTCTTGAGCGCGCCAGCGAACATCCTCTCGCAGCGGCGGTTGTCGAAGCGGCAACTAAGAAGGGACTCAAACTTTCTCAACCCGGCGATATCGCCTCCGTTACCGGTAAGGGCATCGTCGGCGTAGTCGACGGGAAGAACGTTGCTGTCGGCAATGCCGCCCTCATGGTGGAGGTGGGGGCTCTTGAAAAAGCTGTCGTCGGAGCCCTGGCCCAGCCAGGCGGAACTACACTTTGCATATCTGTGGATGGGAAGTACGTCGGATATCTGGGCGTCACCGACCTCGTGAAAGCCTCCACGCCCGAGGCTCTCCGCGATCTGAAAGCTCACGGCATTCGCATCGTCATGCTCACCGGAGACAACAAAATCGTCGCCGCCGCCGTAGCCAAAAAACTCGGTATCGAAGAATTCGAAGCCGAAGTCTTGCCGGAAGGAAAATTAGAAATCATCCGCAAACTGCAAGGGCAGGGAAGAGTCGTCGCCATGGCCGGCGACGGCATCAACGACGCTCCCGCGCTCGCTCAAGCCAACGTCGGCATCGCCATGGGCACCGGCACCGACGTTGCCATGGAAAGCGGCGGCATCACGCTCGTCAAAGGCGACCTCACCGCCATCCTGCGCGCTCGCAAGCTCAGCCAAGCCACCATGCGCAATATCCGCCAGAATTTGTTTTTCGCCTTCGTCTACAACGCAATCGGCGTGCCCATCGCCGCCGGCATTCTCTATCCCTTCTTCGGACTGCTGCTCAGCCCCATCTTCGCCGCGGCCGCCATGAGCTTCAGCTCGGTGTCGGTAATCACGAATGCGCTCCGCCTGAGGAATGCGAGATTGTGAGCGATCAATTAGCAGTTAGCAATTGGCATTTAGCCATTAGCCAGGCCGCCATTTTGAGGGAAGGGAACTCGTAAAGACTAAATGCTAAGTGCCAATCGCTAATTGCTGACTCACAGCTTCCCCAAATACTCAATCACATCCGGCTCCATCCAATCCACCGCGCCAATGAACTTGCGCCGCACCACCCCGCTGCGGTCGATCACATAAGTCTCCGGAAACTTGAACGTCCCATACAGCGCATTGCTCTTCTGATCCGCATCCCGCACCGTCAGCAGGTTGACGGAGTGGTCTCTTACGAACTGCCGGTAGTTGCTGTCGTCCACATCCACGCTCACCGCCAGGACGGTTATACCTTTGGCCTTCATCCGCTCCTGCATCTGCACCAGCGACGGAACCTCTTCCACGCAGGGCGCGCACCAGGTCGCCCAAAAATTCAAGACCACCACCTGCCCCCTGAACTGGCTCAAGGTAACGGTGTGATCGGAGTCGTGCACCGCGAAATCCGGCGCAGTTGCGCCAATCCGCGGTGGCCGCGAATTGCTGTAGCAGCCGGATAGCGTGAATAAACTCAGAATGATAATGAAATGACCGGGAATACAATTCATCCGTTGCACACCGCTATAATAATAGATTCGGCCTATGCCCGCGAACCTAACAGCGCCGACAGTTATCCCGAACGATCCTACCGTCTCGGTCATCGTGCCCGCGCGCAACGAAGAAGCCTCCCTCAAAACCTGCCTCGAGTCGCTGCTCGCGCAAGAAAATGTCGCCTTCGAAATCATCGTGGTTGACGACCACTCCACCGACCGCACCCGCGAAATCGCGGCCTTATTCTTAGAAAATAAAATTCGCACAATCGAAGCCGCCCCGCTCCCTGCAGGCTGGACGGGAAAGAACAACGCGGTCGCGGCCGGTGCCAAAGTCGCCCGCGGCCAGTGGCTCTTATTCACGGACGCCGACACCATTCATCTGCCGGGGTCTCTGGCTCGATCCATCGAAGAAGCAACCCGCCATCGCGCGGCCCTGCTCTCCTACTCGCCCCAGCAAATCGTCAGCAGCTTCTGTGAGAAGGCGGTCATGCCCGTAATCTTCGCCGAACTCGCCGCCACCTTTCGTCCCGCGCACGTCAGCGACCCGAACTCTCCCGCGGCCGCCGCGAACGGCCAATATATTCTGATCGCTCGCGAAGCCTACGATGCCGTCGGTGGACACGCCGCCATCGCCGCCAGCCTGCTCGAGGACGTAGCTTTAGCACGCGCCGTAAAAAAATCGGCCCGTAAGATTTTCTTCCGCTTCGCCGCCGACGCCGTCCGCACCCGCATGTACCGCACCTTTGCCCAACTTCGCGAAGGCTGGACAAAAAACCTTGTCCTGCTTTTCCCGTCGCCCGTGCGTCTGGCCGCACTCCGCGCCACCGAGTTCGTCCTGATCATGTCCAGCGCCACGATCGCAATCGTCAGCGCCTCGCGGCAGCACGCCAAACCCGCCCTTGTGGCCTCCACGATTTTCGTAATCCTGTACGGAGCGTTTCTCACGCGAATTCGCCGTGCCCATTTTTCCTGGGACGCAATTCTTCTGGCCATTTTCGGCCTCCCTCTGTTCTCATATTTATTGCTGCGCTCGGTAAGGGCGCACGCCAACGGAAATGTAAAGTGGAAAGGCCGCAAATATTCTGAGGAAGGCAACATACTGGCAACTGGCCGCTGACAACTGGCAACTGCTCCCATGGTCTACCTAACCCGCAAAGCCGAATTCTCCGCATCGCACCTCTACCACAACCCGGAGTTCACCCCGGAAGAGAACCGCCGCGTCTTCGGCAAGTGCAATAACCCGCACGGCCACGGCCACAACTACACACTCGAAGTCACTGTGAAAGGCGAGGTCGATCCCCGCTCCGGCTTCGTAGTCGACCTCAAGCAATTAAAAGAAGTCATGCACCGCGAAGTCCTCGACGCCATGGACCACCGCTTCCTCAACAAAGAAGTCCCCGAATTTCTCCACCGCATCCCGACCACCGAAAACATCGCCATCGCCATCTGGCAGCGCCTCGCCACCAAACTTGAAAGCGCCCAACTCCACCGCGTCCGCCTCTACGAAACCCCAGACCTATTCGTAGATTTCTACGGAGAAGATTAGAATCACATTATTATTAATTATTAATGACGGCCGCGCCTGAAAGGAGAGTTCGGGTATGCCCAGCAAGGGTCTTGTCAGTAGCTACGCGCGAATGTGGCCGAGAGAAGTCTTCGACCGACTCGTAGAGCACAAAGGGAAGAAGAAGAAAATGCTCGCGAGGACCCTAGTGATTCTAACTAAGCCGGGGATATACATTCTTTACAGGGACGGAGTTCCTTACTATATCGGGAAGGCTGACAGAATGCGCAGCCGACTCTGGCAACATGCGTGGAACCCCAGGAGCCGGCACTACAATCTCTGGAACTTCTTCTCCTTCTTCGTTGTAGAGGATCCCGGCCAGCGAGACGAGATTGAGGGAATCTTAATCGCCGCTATGCCAACGGCGAACAGTGCGCGACCCAAGCTCCCGAAGGAACAACTGGGAGACGAGATAACGAAGATGCTACGCGAAATACGGCGGTCTCAAGCGAATCCGATGGCCTGAGCCGAATGCCGACTTATGAAAGCTCACCTCTCCCGCCGCTATCTCTTTTCCGCCTCTCACCGCCTTCACAGCAAAGCCATGTCCGCCGAAGAAAACAAGCGAACCTACGGCAAATGCAACAACCCCTACGGACACGGCCACAACTACACCCTCGAGCTAACCCTCAGCGGCCAGGTCGATGAACAAACCGGAATGGTCTGCAACTTAGTCGATCTCGACTCCTTCATCGAAAGGGAAGTCCTCGCCCGCTTCGATCGCGAAAATTTGAATACCCTGCAAGAATTTGCCAAAGAAGTGCCTACCACGGAGAATCTCTGCATTCGGATCTACGAAATAGTGCAGCGTGGCTTCACTTATGCGCATCTTGAAAGGGTAAGGCTTGAAGAAACCATGATGAACTCATTCGAATACACCGGCTAGCCGCAATCGATTTTGACTTTAAATTGCCAAATTACCAAATTACAAAATTACTCAATCTATTTCATGAAATCACAAACCGACCCATCCTCCACCCTCACCAGCGCCAGCTTCGAAGATCTGGTCCAGGAGATGCTCGTCCGCCTCGGCGAAGACCCGAACCGCGAAGGCCTTCGGCAAACTCCCGAGCGCGTCCGCAAAGCCATGCAATTCCTCACCCGCGGCTACGCTGAAGACGCCGAGGCCCTGCTCAAAGGCGCGCTCTTCACCGAACCCTACGACGAAATGGTCATCGTCAAAGACGTCGAAATGTTCAGCCTGTGCGAGCACCATATGCTGCCGTTCTTCGGCAAAGTGCACGTCGCCTACATTCCAAACGGCAAGGTAATCGGCCTCAGCAAAGTACCGCGCTTAATCGAACTCTTCTCGCGCCGATTGCAAATTCAGGAGCGCCTCACCACCCAGATCGCCGAAACCATTCAGAAAGTAATCGAACCCCAAGGCGTCGGCGTCGTCATCGAAGCCCGCCACTTGTGCATGATGATGCGCGGCGTTGAGAAGCAACATTCCGCCGCGGTTACTTCGTCCATGCTGGGCTGCTTCCGCAACGAGCAGGAAACCCGGCAGGAATTCCTCTCCCTGATCCGCCAGCGCCCCAACGGAATTTAGCTTCTGGACGCCAGCGTTCGGCGCAGAGAGAATCCCCGCCGCTCCTTCTCCAACGCAACGGGGAATTGATTCGTCGAACCTACTGGCTGATCTCGAACACCGCGCTCGGACTCGATGTCGTTCCAAAAAGCGCTCCATGGAAAAGCAGCAAAGAGTCGACCGGTTGTCCTCCATCGTCTTCCAGTCCATCAAAGTTGTGGATGACCCTTTGTGTCCACTCTCCACCGGGCGCGCTCGGCGGTGTGAGCTTATAAGATGTACCCGCCGACACCCCATTCCCCCAGGTCGTGCCGTACAACGTCCCGCCGCTCCCGAAAACCACTCCAGCCTCGGGACTCGCTCCCTCGGTGCCGCCCTGAAAGCTGTACAGCACCGCTTCCGTCCACGGGCCTTTGGGAGCACTCGGGGGAGTTACGCTGAAAACCGTTCCGTTGCTGGTCGCCCCACCAGCCGAAGTCGTGCCATAAAGAATCCCCGACTTCAGTGTCAGGCTCGTGATAGGAGCGCCTCCATCCGCGCCGCCCCTGAAATCGTAAATATCGACTTCACTCCACTTACCCCCGCTCTTGGTCGGAGGCCTCAAGCCAAACGCATACCCCGAGTCGTACGCTCCTCCAGTTTGCGAAGTCCCATACAAATTCCCCTTCGCGTCGAGGGTCAAGTTGCGGACCACCATGGAGCCGGTTGGCAGCGTATAGATGAACGCGAATATCCAGGAATCATCTCCATTCGGCGTCAGTTGGAACACGTTCCCGTACGCATCCGAGCCATACAGAACGTTATTCGCCGCAATGGTTAATCCCGCTTGCGGAAATCCCGCGTCGAACGAGACGATGGTTCTCTCCGTCCACGCGCCTCCCGGCGCAGCGGGCGGCGCCAGTTGGAACACTTCCCCTTCGCCATAGCCGCCGTTGGTCACACTCGTGCCGTAAAGATTCCCGTTGCTGTCAAAAACCAGCGTACCCGCCGGCCCCAGGCTGTTCTGTCCGGGAAAGTTGTAAAGCACGCTCTCCGTCCATGCGCCCCCCGGTGCCGCTGGCGGACTCACCTCGAACACAATTCCGCCGTTATTGGTTCCTCCTGTCCAACTCGTACCGTACAAATTGCCGCTGCCGTCCGCCACCAAACCTGCATGAGAACTCTCGGGCTGCGGGTAGGGAAAATAGTAAAGAGTGTGTTCGCTCTGCGCGCTAACCAAACTTCCACATGCCAGTAACACGAAAACCAACGCCGCCATGCGCGATTTGGTAAACCACAAATTTTGGGATGACATAGAGTCTCCTCCTGGAGACGGGTCGCTTAGCTCCGCGACGCGCAGACTTCTGTTCAGTTGGGGTGGGGGAACCCGCGGAAGTACAGCTGAAAATCTCTTCAACTTCACGAACGCGAGCCAGTATACACTGACCCAACCTGTGGCGAGAAAAAAATCAAATACGTCGTTGCGGCCCGCTCCCGCGCCGCACCACCGCCTCCGCAACCAGGCCGCCCTCATCACTGGCGCCACCCGCGGCATCGGACTCGCCATCGCCCGCGCCCTCGCCGCCGAAGGCTGCAATCTGATCCTCACCGGACGCGACCAATCCGCCTTGAGCAAAGTCAGCAGGGAACTGGCGTCCGCGGAAATCGAAATCCTCGCCCACCCCTGCGACCTGCGCGACCCTCACTCCATCGCCGCCTTATTCCGCGCCGCCCGTAAACAATTCAAGCGCATCCATATTCTCGTCAACAACGCCGGCATTGCGCACGCCAACTTCACCGTAGATAAGCTCCCGCTCGAACTCTGGCAAGATGTCATCCAGACCAATCTCACCGGCACATTCCTGATTACCCAGGCCGCGCTCCCGCTCATGAAGCCTGGCGCAACCATCGTCAACAATCTTTCCATCGTTGCCAATCGCGTCTTCGCCGGATCGGCCGCCTACATCGCGTCCAAGCACGGCGCACTCGGCCTCACTAATACGCTTCGCGAAGAATTACGCCCCAAGGGAATACGCGTCATCTCCCTGCTGCCCGGAGCCACCAACACCGAAATCTGGAATTCCTTCTGGCCCGAAGCCCCGCGAAAAAAGATGATGTCTCCCGCCACCATCGCCACCGTAGTCGTCAACGCAATCCTGATGCCGCCGAACGCCACGGTTGAAACCATCGAAATCCTCCCCACCGTCGGACTGCTGTAATTCGATATACAAAATAGATTTACCCTGTGTACCCCTGTGCCCCCTGTGTTTAAAGACTCTAAGTCAGTCCCTCAACAATGTCGGGGTTGTACACAGAAGCAGAGTGAGACTAAAATCAGTCCGCCCCTTTACAACTCGGAGAAATCCCATGAGCAAAGCACCATTTCTCGCCGCAGTATTGTTGGCCGTCGCGATCGTTGCAGTTCCTGCCCACGCGCAAGATGCGAAGAAAGACGCAGCCGTCAAGCCCGCGGATAGCCCGTCCCAGGCCGTGCTCGCCTCCTGGAACGAAATTGGCCGCAAGCTCATCGCCATGGCCGAAGACTTCCCCGAAGACAAATACGACTTCAAACCCACGCCCGCCCAGCGCAGCTTCGCCGAGCAACTGCTTCACGCCGCCAACGCCAATTATTTTTTCACCAACGCCGCCCTGGGCCAGAAGATGCCCGCCGAAGAAGATCCCAAACGCTCCGACTACAAAACCAAAGCTGACGTTGTCGCCTTCGTGAAAAAAGCCTTGGCCGACGGCGCGGCTGCCATCAAGTCCAAAGGCGATAAGGGTATGTCCGACACGATCGTCGATCCCTTCGAGCACAAGCAGTTCCGCATCTCCGACGCCGCCTACAACTTCATCGAGCACTCCGGCGAACACTATGGCCAGCTCGCCGTCTACTACCGCGTCGCCGGCCTCGTCCCACCGGAATCACGTCCCAAGAAGTAATGTGTAGCGCCGCCGTCTCGGCGGCTGGGAGCCTGGCCTGAGCGAAGTCGAAGGGGCGGGCGCCTTCGCCCGCCGTGCCGACCGTGTGGGTCGGACACTCCTGTCCGACGCCTTTGACTTTGCTTTTGATTTTGTTTTGATTTTGCCGTGTGCTCTCGCACCCAGCTTTATCCCACCGCATACGGATACCTGCGCCCCCGCTCCCCAAAAACCTTCACCACCATCGCCCCCGCCGCAAACCCACCCACATGCGCCCAAAACGCCACCCCGCCCACATTTTGTCCCTGCATAGCCAACGCACTCGCCGTCCCGCTCAGAAAATTCAATACAAACCAATATCCCAAAATAATCCACGCCGGCACCCACACCACAAACACAAACAGCCACGTCAGCACCCGCGCCCTTGGATACAGAACAAAATAAGCTCCCAGCACTCCCGCAATCGCCCCGCTTGCCCCCACCGTCGGCACGGTCGAATGAATATTCACCGCCACCTGCGTGAGCATCGCAATCAACCCCACCAGAATGTAAAACACCAGATACTTAAAGTGCCCCAGGTAGTCCTCCACATTGTCGCCAAAAATATAGAGGAACCACATGTTCCCAATCACATGCAGCCACGACCCATGCAAAAACATCGACGTAAAAAAGGGAAGCACGACCACCGGAAGCGGAAACCGCGACGACCCCGCCAGAAACGCCGCCAGATGATACGGCACCACCCCAAACTGATGAATCACCAGCTTGAAATCGCTCGCACTCAGCGTCGCCTCAAAAAAATAAATTGCCAGATTCAGCGCAATCAAAAACCACGTCACAAACGGCGTACTATATCGAACCTGATCGTCGCGAATAGGAAGCATGGTAATTTGGTAATTGAGTAATTTAGTAATTGAGTAATTTGAAAACCCGACCGATCCTCCGCGAGGTTTTCAATTACTTAATTACCAAATTTCCCAATTACTCAATTGTTTCAATTACCAAATTACCAAATCCTCTCATGAATGGCGTCATCATCATCGACAAGCCCTCCGGCTGGACCTCCCACGACGTGGTCAACCGCATCCGCCGCATTCTCGGCCAGCGCTCCGTCGGCCATCTCGGCACCCTCGACCCCCTCGCCACCGGCGTCCTCCCGCTCGTCACCGGCAGTCTCACCCGCCTCGCCCAGTTCTATACCGCTTCGGAAAAAACCTACGAAGGCGTCATCCGCTTCGGCTTCGCCACCAACACCTACGACGCCGACGGCGAACCTCTAGAACTGAATGTAGGGACAGAAGAACTGCATGTAGGGAGAGCCGCCCCCGGCTGCCCAGCCATCACCACGGACTTCGCCACGACCCCTAGCCCAGAACTAAGCCTCGAAACTCTCCAAACCCTCGCCGCCAAATTCCGCGGCCGCATCCAGCAAACCCCTCCGCCATTCTCCGCCAAGAAAATCCACGGTGTCCCCGCCTACAAACTGGCGCGAAAACAAAAAGAAGTCCTCCTCGATCCCGTGGAGGTCGAGATTAAGGAATTCGTCATCACCACCGTCGAGTCCGGACGCGCCCGCTTTCGCGCCCGCGTCTCCTCCGGAACCTATCTCCGCTCCATCGCCCATGAAATGGGCCAACGCCTCGGCTGCGGCGCCCATCTCGAATCCCTCCGCCGCACCTCCGTCGCCGAATTCGACATCGCTCAAGCCCACACCATCGAAGAAATTGAAGCCTGCACCCTCCATCCTGAAAGTGAACTCTGTCATTCTGAGCGAGCGCGAGCGAACGCGAGCGCGAGTCGAACAATCCCTACTAGCCTCTCATCTTTCGGCGACAAGATGAACGCCCCAGCCCCCACCGAAGCCGGCACCATCGACACTGGCACCATCTCCTCGCTCTTCATCCACCCCCGCCTGCTCCTCCCGCAATTTCCCTCCGTCACCGCCGACGAAGCCACCGCCGCCCGCATCCGCAGCGGCCGCCCCATCAACCTCCCCAACGTCTCCCGCGCCCGCCAAGTCAAAGTCTTCGCCAGCCAGACCGAACTCCTCTCCATCGCCACCCGCGTCGCCGGCACCCTCTTCCACCCCAAAATCGTCTTCCCCTCAGCATGAACGCACCGTCATAAACGCTTTGTCATCCTGAGCGCGTCCTTTGCGCGAAGGACCTATGCAGTTGCCGGCACCTTACAAAGCGTGGGACGGACACTCCTCTCCGACGCCTTTGACTTTGCTTTTGATCTTGACTTGATACGGAATTGACTTAGCTCCCTCTCAGTGCTAGGGTTTTGCCCGTACCGGCCCATCCCCCGCTGCCGTACAAGAAGGATCTCCCATGACCACCCAGCGCATCCTGGCAATAAACCGGCGCATTCCGCCAGTTTCCGTTCCTGGCATCGCTATTCTCATTGTCCTCGCCGCCTTCTCCGCTCCCGCCCAGCAGATGAATACAGCCCAGCGCAGAGTGTTGGCGCGGAACGGCACAACCGCATTCTTTGCAGCCGTACCGCAGCGCAGCAAAACCGCACCCGATTCCAGGCATTCCCTTTTCCTGTCGCAGGAACTGTACAAGTCGGGAGGCGCATATCCGCGCGCGATAGCAGTGGGAGATCTGAACGGGGACGGCAAGCCCGACATGGTTGTCACCGACACCTGCCCAATCAAGAACACTATCTGCGCGGATGGAGCATTTCCCACCGTACACGGTTCGGTGGGAGTACTGCTGGGCAATGGCGATGGCACCTTCCAAGCGGTTGTGACCTACGCTTCCGGCGGAGGCTTCCCATCGTCCGTGGCCCTCGCAGACGTGAATGGAGACGGCAAGCTCGATCTGATAGTCGCCAATGAGTGCAGCCCTGGGGATTGCGAATACAGCCTGGTCAGCGTGCTTCTGGGCAATGGCGATGGCACTTTCCAGCCAGCCATGAGTTACCGCTCCGGCGGATTTCAGGAATCTGACGACGACGTGGCCCAATCCTCCGTCGCAGTCGGCGACGTGAATGGGGATGGCAAGCCCGACTTGGTCGTAGCGAACGAGTGTGCCTTCAGCACCACTGAGTACTGTGGAAACGGCACCGTCGCTGTGCTCCGGGGCAACGGCGACGGCACCTTCCAGCCCGCAGTCGTCTACGACACAGGCGGGGATTGGCCGTATTCCGTCGCTCTCGGAGACATGAAAGGTAACGGTCGGCTTGACATCATCGTGGCGAATTGCGGAACCATCAACGGCAACGGATGCGGGTCAGGAATGCTCGGCGTTTTGATCAACAACGGCAACGGTAATTTTCAGCCTGCCGTATTGTATCCTTCCGGTGGAGCGGCCGCGACTGGATTATCCGTCTCCGATGTGAACGGCGACGGCAAACTTGATCTGATGGTGGCCATCGATAAGAGCGAAGGCGGTGTCAAGCACAAAAGTATCCTGCCGGTGTTTTTCGCACCGTTAGTTTTGCCAGAGAAGGTTGAGGACCAAGACTCTGGAAATCTCACGCTGAATCACCTGCGGTGGTGATCTTCTCCCGAAGATCA